>Ga0247730_1000405_pt1 | contig 33296 bp, 34 predicted proteins | sample UWRJL073202C2_FD_180959 | JGI IMG/M metagenome (GOLD analysis project Ga0247730, IMG submission 180959) | Plant litter microbial communities from Arlington Agricultural Research Station in Wisconsin, United States - UWRJ-L073-202C-2 | ecosystem: Environmental > Terrestrial > Plant litter >... | reverse complement strand
AGGCCGGCACGTCGAGCAGAACCGCGGCCTCGCGGTAGGTGTGGTCGCCGAACCGGCACAACGCCAGGGCCGCTCGGTGGTGCGCGGGGAGCCCGTGCACCGCCTCGACCAGCGTGGGGGAGGACGTCGGCGGCACCGGTGCGAGGCGCGCGGGATGTCCGTCGAGCCAGTGCCGGACGACCGAGGCACTCAGCTCGCGCAACGTCGCGACGGATCCGTCCCGGGGCGCGACGATCGCGCGGACGACCAGCCGCATCGCGAGGTCGGCGTCGTCGGTCAGCAGGGTCGCGACCGCGTGCAGCTCGTCCCCGTGGCGTCCGAGGGTCCGCATCGACCGGTGGGCCGGGTGTGCGGCGGAGGCTGGGGCGGAGAGGTCCGGTCGGGTCATCGTGCCCTCATCATGGGTGCCAACGCCGTGCGGGGACAGTCGAGAACTTATGCACCTGTCAGGCTCGGGCCATGGACGTCATCGAGACCCTGCGCCTGCACCTGCGGCCGTTCACCCCCGACGACGCCCCCGCGCTGTTCGACATCTTCCGCCGGCCGGAGGTGGCGCGGTGGAGCGGCACGGGCACGCCCATGGCCGACGTCGCCGAGGCGTCGGCCCGGATCGAGCGGATGCCCGAGCGTGCCGGCGGTCATCCCGCGGCCGGCATCTGGGCGGTCGTCCCCCACGGGTCGGACAGCATCGCGGGCATGGCGATGCTGGTGCGCATCCCGGCGAGCCAGGGGTTCGCCGGCGACGACCACGAGATCGGCTGGCACCTGCACCCCGACGCCTGGGGGAGCGGCTACGCGACCGAGGCCGCGTCGGCACTGGTCCAGCGGGCCCTCGACGCCGGGCTGACCCACGTCGTCGCCGTCACCGACCCCGCCAACGTCCGGTCGCAGGCCGTCTGCGGACGTCTCGGCATGACCGACCTCGGGCCGAGGTCGGACTGGTACGACAGGGAGCTTCGGGCGTTCCGCCTCGACCACCACCACCCCGGGTGACGCCGCCCCGTAGGATCGTCCCTCGTGGCTCTCAGCATCGGCATCGTCGGACTCCCCAACGCGGGCAAGTCGACCCTCTTCAACGCCCTGACCAAGAACGACGTCCTCGCGGCGAACTACCCGTTCGCGACGATCGAGCCCAACGTCGGCGTCGTGGGCGTCCCGGACTCGCGGCTCGGCAAGCTCGCCGAGATCTTCGGGTCGGAGAAGATCCTGCCCGCGACCGTCCAGTTCGTCGACATCGCCGGCATCGTCCGCGGCGCGTCCGAGGGTGAGGGCATGGGCAACAAGTTCCTGTCCCACATCCGCGAGTCCGATGCGATCTGCCAGGTCACCCGCGTGTTCCGCGACGAGGACGTCACCCACGTCGACGGCGACGTCAACCCGGGCAACGACATCGAGACGATCTCGATCGAGCTCGCCCTGGCCGATCTGCAGACCATCGAGAACGCCCTGCCGCGTCTGGACAAGGAGTCGCGCAAGGACAAGTCGCTCGTCCCGGCGTTCGAGGAGGCCACCAAGGCCAAGGAGGCGCTCGAGGCCGGCACCGGCGTCCTGAAGGCGGGACTCGACCTGGCCCTGCTGCGCGACCTGCACCTCATGACGTCCAAGCGGTTCATCTACGTGTTCAACTGCGACGCCGAGGAGCTGCAGGACGAGGCGCTGAAGCAGCAGATGCGCGATCTCGTCACGCCGTCCGAGGCGATCTTCCTCGACGCCAAGGGCGAGGCCGAGCTGGTCGAGCTGGGCGACGACGAGGAGGCCGAGATCATGCGCGCCGAGATGCTCGCCGACATGGGCGTCGACGAGCCCGGCCTGGACGCCCTCGCTCGCGTCGGCTTCGAGACCCTCGGCCTGCAGACCTACCTGACGGCCGGCCCCAAGGAGTCCCGCGCCTGGACGATCCCGAAGGGTGCCACGGCGCCCCAGGCCGCCGGCGTCATCCATACCGACTTCGAGCGAGGCTTCATCAAGGCGGAGATCGTCTCGTTCGATGACCTGGTCGAGGCCGGCTCCATGAACGCCGCCAAGGCGGTCGGCAAGGTCCGCATGGAGGGCAAGGAGTACGTCATGGCCGACGGCGACGTGGTGGAGTTCCGCTTCAACGTCTGAATTGGCCCGACAGCGCTAACGACGTGCCGCCTGGTCCCGCTTACCGAGGCGGACGGCCGAGATCAGGAAGAAGATGCCGCCCAGGGCCGCGTAGCCGGCGATCGACGACACCGAGTCGGCGTCGGACGCTGAGGCGGCGAAGAACGCTCCGGCCAGCACCGACATCCCACCGCTCAGCATCATGGGCAGCTGACCGCCGAGGCCGCGGCGCAGGAGCCCCACGGCGAGCTGCGCGGCGCCGGCGGTGATCGCCCAGACGCCCCACACCAGCAGGATCCCCTCGAGATCGTCACCCACCACGACCAGGGCGACGGCCGCTGCGACGCTGACCGCGATGTTCACGACGAGCCCCGCGCGCGACCGCCGCGCGGCCCCGGAGCTGCGGGCGTCGACGACCGCAGCGACGACGTCGACGGCCGGGTAGGCCACGAGCAGGACGAGTGTGACACCACCTACCGGCGACGACGCGGCCGCGAAGAGTGCGGCCCACGCCACGGCGAACACGAAACGCGCCAGGTAGAGGCGGCGGAGTGCTCGCCGGGCGGAGGTGTCGTCGTTCGTGATCAGCATGGTCATGAAATCTCCAAGAGAGGGGTGGTGGATAGACCGATCGGTCCATCTGACCTTGATCGATGAAGAGACGATTGTCAAGACAGATCGGTCTATCTGGTAGCGTGCGACGGCGCGGCGACCCGCCGGCGAGAGGGGGAGCCCCATGTCCGAGGCACGTGCGCGGCTGGTCGGCACGGCGAGCCGACTGTTCTATGCCGAGGGGATCCACGCGGTCGGCATCGGACGCATCATCCGCGCGGCGGGCGTCACGCGAGCCACGCTCTACCACCACTTCCCGGGCAAGGACGACCTTGTGGTCGCCTACCTCACCGAGGCCGACCAGGCCATGCGCGCGCGGGTGGACGCCGCCCGGGCGAACGGCGCGGCCGACGACGTGATCCGGGCCGTGGGGCAGTCCGTCGCCGACGACATCCGGTCCGCCGAGTTCCGGGGCTGCGCGTTCCTCAACGCCGCCGCCGAGTACCCGGATCCGGACCACGTGGTCCACCAGGCCGTCCTGCGGCACCGGCAGTGGTTCCTCGACACCATGACCGAGCTGTTCGACGACACCGGCAAGCCCGACGCGGAGCCTGCCGCCCGGCACTTCCTCATGCTGCGGGACGGTGCGATGACGTCGGGAGGGCTGACGGACCCCGCGCCGATCTGCGACACCCTGCTGCGGGGGATCGAGGGGCTGCTGACGTTCCGCAGCCGCAGCGACGACAGCGCCTAGCGCCGAGCGCGCAGGGCCTCCCGCACCAGGTCGGCGACGACCCTGGGCTGCTCCAGGCCGGGCAGGTGGGCGACGCCGCTGAGCACGCGTCCGGGGCCCTGGCCGAGCCGCCGAGCCGTCTCCTCGTAGAACGGGAGGTCGGCCGGGATGTCGAGATCGCCCCAGACGCTCAGCACCGGTGCGGCCACCTCGCCGAGCCGCGTCCAGGCGTCGACCCCGGCGTCTCCGGCTCCGTCGGCCGCGCCCACCTCGAGGATGCGCCGGTTCATCGTGGCGAACAGCTCGCGCGGTGGTCCCGCGACGCGTCCCTCGGCGGCGGCCGGTCCGTCGAGCCACAGGTGGGCGAGCGCCGCGATCCGCGCCTCAGGGGCCGCGTCGACGTCCTCGGCCCGGCCCACGAGCGGTGCGCTCGCCGGGTCGAGGACCCAGTCGAACGGGGTGTCGTCGTCGGTCATCCCCGACACGCCCGCGCCGATCAGCACGAGACCGGACACCCGCGAGGGATGCAGCAGCGCTGTGTCGAGGGCCAGCGCCCCGCCCATCGAGTTCCCCACCAGGAGGGCCCGGTCGACGCCCAGCGCGTCCAGCACCGCGACGAGATCGCCGACGTGCGTGAACGTCGACGCCGGCACCGCCGCCGGGGTGTCGCCGTACCCGCGTCGGTCGTGCGCGACGACGTCGAGGCCGTCCGGGCGGAGCGCCTCGACGACGCCGTCCCAGGATCGTCGGTCGGCGACGCCGGCGTGCAGGAGCACGACCGATGCACCGCCTCTCCTCCGGCGCGTGACGGCGATCGGGATGCCGTCGGGGGCTGTCACGACCAGGTTCTCGGCGTCCATGGAGATGACGCTAACGGCTGGGGACGCCCATGTCCTCCGACCGAGGCAGCAGCGGACGGCCGGCGTGCCGGGGCGGGATTGCCCGCGCTCGAACCGGGGTACCCGCGGGGATGAAGATCGTCATCACAGGCGCGACCGGCAACCTCGGCACCGCCCTCATCCGGACGTTGTCGACGGACCAGCAGCACGAGCTCGTGGGATTGGCGCGCCGGACGCCCGAGCCCGAGGACGGTACCGCGCACGTGCAGTGGCGCAGCGTCGACCTGACGAGCGACGGCAGCACCGCCGTCCTGCGTGACGCGTTCAGGGGCGCCGACGCGGTGGTCCACCTGGCCTGGGGCTTCCAGCCCTCGCACGACGTCGCCCATCTCGAGGAGCTGGGAGTCGGCGGGACGCGACGGGTGCTGGCCGCGGCGACCGCCGAGGGTGTCCCGCACCTCGTGCACATGTCGTCCGTCGGCGCCTACTCGCCGAAGGTCGACGACCGACGGGTCGCCGAGGACTGGGCCACATCCGGCGTGCCGGGGTCTCCCTACAGCGCCCACAAGGCGGCGGCAGAACGGCTCCTCGACCGCCACGAAGCCGACGACGTGCTGCCCAGGGTGACCCGGATGCGGCCCGGCATCGTCGGTCAGCGCGGGGCCGGGAGTGCCCTGCTGAGGTACGGGGTCCCGGGATTCGTGCCGGCCCGAGCGATAACGCTCCTGCCGGTCCTGCCGATCGACCCGGCGCTGGCCATCCCGATGGTGCACGCCGACGACGTCGCCGACGCGGTCGCGCGAGCGCTGACGCGCGCGGCGTACGGCGCCTTCAACCTCGCCGCGGAGCCGCCGATCAGGCCGCAGCACCTCGGCGCGGCGCTGGGAGCCCGGGTCGTCGACGTCCCGAGCCGGGTCCTGCGCGCCGCGATGAACGCGTCGTGGCGTGCCCATGTGCAGAAGCTGGACCCGGGTTGGCTCGACCTCGGCATGGCCGTCCCCCTCATGGACACGAGCCGGGCACGTGAGGTGCTGGGCTGGTCGCCCACGGTGGACGCCGAGACGGTGCTGGCCGAGACCGTGGCGGGCATGCGGGACGAGGCGTCTCAGGCGACGCCGGTCCTGCGCCCGCGAACCGTCCTGGGGTCGCTCGGCGATCTCGTCCGCCGCGGACCCATCAGTCGGCGCGCTCGCCCGTGACGGTCGCGAGGGCCGGGACGGGACGACGACGCGGCGCCCGTCAGGCCCCGTGGCGGGCGACGTCGGCCGCCAGGATCGTCGGCCAGGTCTCGACGTCGGCGCGCGTCGAGGCGACCGACAGCGTCGCGGACGGCAGCAGGTCGACGAGCGCCTCCGCCGTCGAGACGGGATGGGCCGGGTCGTCGATCCACGCGAGGATCGTGGTGGGGACGCCGATGTGCGCGATCGCCCCGGCCGGAGGAAGGTCGCTGGCCCCCGCTCCGCGGAACAGCGCCGGGAGCAGGCCGACGTCGACGTCGGGCAGCGTCTCGGGCAGGCCGGCCGTCGCGGGCGGCACCGGCGCGAGGCGTCCGGCCTCGAGGAACTCGTCCAGTCCCTGGTCCTCGATGAGCCGTGCGGCGGCCCGGTAGTCCTCGCCCTTCGCGACGCGGGTCGCCCAGGCGGTCGGCGGGACGAGCAGCGTCAGGCCGCTGAAGCGTTCGGGCTCGCGCACCGCCGCGTGCAGCAGCGTGGCGGTGCCCATCGACGGCCCGACGCCGTGCACCCGCTCGCCGGGGAACCACGCGTCGAGCAGGCGCAGGAGGTCGTCCGCGAGGTTCTCCCACCGGTAGTGGGACGGCTCGGCCTGCCCCGTCGAGTGGCCGTGACCCCGTGCGTCGTACCGCAGCAGGCGGGTGCCGCTGAGCCCCCGGCCGAGGTCCAGGTCGAGGAGCCGGTCGCGAGAACGGCTCGACGTCAGGCCGTGCAGCTGGACCACGGGGTGGCCGCCCTCGTCGCTCAGCTCGACGTCGAGCTCGGCGCCCGGGACTGTGAAGGTGGTCACCGAGTCTTCCTCCTGTCGGACGGTCCTGTGGTGGCTAGGCTATCGGCCATGCGACTCACCAACGTCGCCCATCTGCGCCTCCCCTTCGGACGACTGATGGGGTACGACGTGAGGGTCTCCGAGCCGGGCCGACGGCTCCCCGTGTCCTTCGACCAGCGCCGGCACGTCGGGGCGGGCGAGCGACCCGGCTCGTGGATGGCGATCTCGTTCCGCCTGGGCGAGCCGGTGTCCCGCGACGCCCTCGCGGACGCGTGGCTCGCGGTCATCGCCCGTCACGGGACGCTGCGCTCGGTCTTTCGGCCCGGCGACGACGGCGAGCCGCACCTGCACGACGTCGACGTGCTGCCCGGCGCGTGGACCGAGCACCCCATCGCTCCGGGCCAGGCCGTCAACGACGCGCTCCACGAGGTCCTCGACGCCGCGTGCACCCCGTACGCGGCGCCGTCGCACCGGCTCTGCGTCCTGGAGACCGCGGCGGGACCGACGGTCGTCATCGCGGCCGACCACTCGCACGTCGACATGTGGTCGATGCTCGTGATCGTCCGCGACCTGCTCACGGCGCTCGCCGATGCCGACAGCGGTCGCCCGTCGAGCCTGGCCGCGACGCCGGCGTTCGCGGACCACTCCACGGCGCTGCTCGACCGCCCGCCCGCGCCGCAGGAGGTGCACCGTCGCTGGCGCGAGATCCTCGACGCGAGCAGCGGGACGATGCCCCGCTTCCCGCTCCCGCTGGGCGAACCGGTCCAGCACCGCGAGCGGGTCGAGGTGCGGGACGTGCTCGACGTCGACGACAGCGCGGCCTTCTCCGCGCAGGCCCGGGCCGACGGCGTGTCGACGCTCGCCCTGGCCGTGTCGGCGATGACGCAGGTCACCCGCGAGCTCGCCGACGCACCGCTGCGGGTCGTCTTCCCGGTGCACAGCCGGTACGAGACCCACTGGCACGACTCGGTCGGCTGGTTCATCACGAACTCCGTGCTGGAGTCGACCGATCCGGGGCCGGCCGCGTGCGCCGCGGCCGTCAAGGAGGCCGTCCAGCTCGGGTCGTGGCCGCTCGAGGACGTCCTGCGGCCGTGGGGCGGCATGCCGGAGGCACCGGGGATGTTCGCGATCTCGTGGCTCGACCTGCGGCGACTGCCGGTACGCGTCGACGCCGCGGGACTCGAGGCCCAGTACGTCGGCGCCTCGATCCGCACCGACGGCGTCATGCTGTGGTTCATCCTCGACGAGCGCGGACTGCACCTGCGGTGCCGCTACCCGGACACGGACGAGGCGCGCCAGCACGTCGGCGCCTGGCTCGACCTGCTGGTGGCCCGCCTGCGGACGCTGTCGCGCTCGTCGGCGGGCGACCGCCTGCACGTCGACGACCAGGTCTACCGCGTCGAGCGGGCGTCGCGCGCTGACGTGCCGGCGGTGGTCGGTCTGCTGGCGGACGACGAGATGGGCCCGGCCCGTGAGGGCGCCGAGGAGGCACGGTACGAGGCCGCCTTCGACGTCGTGGCCCGCGACACGTCCCAGTACCTCGCCGTGGTCCGCGACGAGTCCGACCGCGTGGTCGCGACGATGCAGCTCACGATCATCCCGGGCCTCCTGCGCGGCGGCACGACGCGGCTGCAGATCGAGGGTCTCCGGGTCGCCAAGGCCGACCGGTCGCGGGGCCTCGGGGCGGCGATGATCGAGTGGGCGCACGAGCACGGTCGGGCGCGGGGTGCGTCGCTCGCGCAGGTCGCGACGGACGGGGTGCGGGAACGCGCCCGGATGTTCTACGAGGGGCTCGGCTACGAGACCAGCCACGTCGGCCTGAAGCGGCAGCTCTGACCGCCGTCAGACCTCCTCGGGCTCGCCCGCCTCGCCCGCCTCGCCCGGCTTGCCGGCCTCGGCGTAGGACCCGACGACCGACGTCGTGAGCGGGAAGTCGATCGGCAGGTCACGGAACAGCAGCGACGACGCGGTCGCGGCCGCCTGCTCCATCTGCTCGACGACCGCCTCGGCGAGATCGGCCGGAGCATGGACGACGACCTCGTCGTGCAGGAAGAACACCAGGTGCGGGCGGTCGACGAGCGTCCCCTCGTCGGCCAGGTCCCACAGCCGGTTGCGCAGGTCCGCGATCCAGCACAGCGCCCACTCCGCGCCGGTTCCCTGGACGACGAAGTTGCGGGTGAACCGGCCCCAGGCCCGCCGGTCGCGCGCGCGGGCGTCGGGGTCGACGGCCGGGTCGTCGGGATCGCGGTCGTCGGTCTCGCCCAGGCGGGGCGCGCCGCGGCCCAGCAGGGTGCGCACCACCTCGCCCCGCTCGCCGGCACGGGCCGCCTCCTCGACCAGGCCGAACGCCCGGGGGTAGCGCCGGGTGAGCCCGGCCACGAGCCGTCCGCTGTCGCCGCTCGTCGCCCCGTACATCGCGCCCAGCAGGCCGAGCTTGGCCTCCTGCCGGCTGGCGACCGCGCCGTCGTCGGCCATCGACTGGTAGAGATCGGCACCGCGCGCCGACGACGCCAGTGCGCGGTCACCGCTCATGCCGGCCAGGGCCCGGGGCTCCAGCTGCGCGACGTCCGCCACGACGAGCCGCCAGCCCGGATCCGCGACGGCCGCGGCGCGGACCTGCGCGGGCAGCGACAGCGCGCCCCCGCCGTTGGACGACCAGCGGCCGGTCGAGGAGCCGGCCGGCTGGTACGACGGGCGGAACCGGCCGCCGCTGACCCACTGGTCGCTCCACGCCCACCCGTTGGTCTTGGCCAGCTGGGCCAGGTGCTTGTAGCGCAGCAGCACCTCGACCGCCGGATGGTCCGCGGTGCGCAGGGTCGACGCGCGGGTGTCGGCGACCTCGATCCCGGCACGCCGCAGCGCCGCCATCAGGTCGATGCGCGAGTCCGGGTTGAGGTCGGGCGAGGCCAGCGCGGCTCGGACCTCGTCGGCCAAGGCCTCCAGCCGCCGTGGCCGCATGCCGCGCAGCGGTCGCGGGCCGAGCAGGTCGGTCAGCAGACGATCGTGGACGTCGGCCCGCCACGGCACGCCGGCGAACGTCATCTCGGCGGCGACCAGCGCCCCGGCGGACTCCGCGGCCAGCAGCAGGCCGAGCCGCGAGGACTCGGCGGAGGCCGCGACGGCCGCGAGCTGCCGCGCGTCCTCGAGATCGGCCCGCAGGTGCTCGGACGGGTCGTCGGCCGGGAACAGCGACGGGACTGCGGACGCGGTCGGCCCGAGGCGGTCCCACAGCCCGGACTGCTCGCCGACCAGCAGGTCACGGTCGACGGCGGGCGCGCGGCGCAGCAGGTGATGGGCCAGACGCAGGTCGTGGCAGCGCCCCACCCGGACGCCTGCGGCCAGCAGGTCGGGGTACCACCGGGCGGTGTCGTCCCACACCCATCGCGGACGCTCGTCCTCGCGCTCGATCACGAGCTCTGCCAGGTCCGCCAGGGCGACCTCCCGCCGCTGGTCGGCCTCGACGAGCAGGACCCGTTCGCCGGGGAGGCGCGACAGCGACAGCCGGGTCATGGCCCCATCCTGCCGGTCGACGCCGCGGCGCCGTCCCTCCGGTGAGCGGCCGACCCGTCACCTCACGTCGAACGTCGTCGTCAGCTCCGCCGTGGAGTCGTCGCCCGCGAACACCTGGATCGTCCCGGGCTCGACCACGAACCTGCCGCGGTTGTCGTAGAAGCCGAAGTCGTCCCGGTCGAGCGTGAACCGGACCGTCCTCGACCGGCCAGGCTCCAGGGTGACCCGCTCGAAGCCGCGGAGGCGGCGCACCGGCTGGGAGATGCTCGCGACCGGGTCGTGCAGGTAGAGCTGTGCGACGTCGTCGCCGGCGACGGTGCCGGTGTTCGTGATCGTCATCGAGGCGACGACGCTGCCCTTGCGGGAGACGGTGGCCTTGCTGAGCCTCAGGTCGGAGACCTCGAACGTCGTGTAGCTCAGCCCGAACCCGAACGGGAAGAGCGGGTCGCAGCTGCGCAGGTCGCGGTAGCGCGAGGTGTACTTCTGCGTGACGTCGCACGGTCGACCCGTGGGCTCGTGGTTGTAGTAGATCGGCACCTGGCCGAGCCGCTGCGGGAACGTGACCGGCAGCTTGCCGCCCGGGTTGACCGTCCCGAAGACGACGTCGGCGACGGCGTTGCCGGCCTCGACGCCCGGGAACCATGCCTCCAGGACGGCCGGGGCGCTGTCGACGACCTCGGACAGCGTCAGCGGACGACCGTTGAACAGCACGACCACGAACGGCTTGCCGGTCGCCTTGATCGCGTCGATCAGCTCCTGCTGCCGGCCGGGCAGGTCGAGGGTCGACCGCGTGGCCGCCTCGCCGCTCATCTCCTTGGTCTCGCCGACCGCGACGACGACCTGGTCGGCGGCGCTCGCGGTGGCGACGGCCTCGGCGAATCCGGCGTCGGACGGGCAGTCGTCGGCGGGGTCGTAGTCGGCCGGCTCGTCGTTGCTCAGCGCGCACCCCTGGGCGAACGTCGTCGTCCCGGTCGAGCCGTCGGTGATGCCCTTCAGGACGCTGACGGCGTCGGCGTCCTCGCCCTTGCCCGACCAGGTGCCGAGCATGTCGTGCTGGCTGTCGCCGAGCGGGCCGATCACCGCGGTGTTCTTCGCGGGGTCGAGCGGGAGCGTCTGCCCCTCGTTCTGCAGCAGCACCATCGAGCTGCTCGCCGCGGATCGGGCTGCCGCGCGATCGGCCGGCGTCAGGAAGCTGGCCGGGTCGACGGCCTTGGCCTGGTCGACGTAGGGGTTCTCGAACAGGCCCGCGCGGAACTTGACCCGCAGGATGCGCCGCACGGCGTCGTCGAGGCGCTTCTTCGAGATCCTGCCGTCGGCGAGCAGCTGCTTCCCGTGGTCGCGGATCGTGGTGCTGACCATCTCCGAGTCGGTGCCGGCCATGAGTGCTTGCGCCCCGGCATCGGGTCCGTCGGCAGCCGTGCCATGACCGCACGGACCTTCGTCGGGAGTCCGCGGCGGGCAGGCGCGGGTCTCGGCGACCGCGGTGTAGTCGCTCTCGATGAAGCCGTCGAAGCCCCACTCCTTCTTCAGGATGTCGGTCTCGGTGTACCGGTTGGCGCAGCCGGGCACCCCGTTGATCGCGTTGAACGAGCACATCACGGTGTCGGCGCCGGCCTCGACCGCGGCCTTGAACGGCGGTAGGTAGAGGTTGCGCAGCGTCTGCTCGGAGATGTCGGTGGTGTTGTAGTCGCGGCCGCCCTCGGGGTCGCCGTAGGCCACGAAGTGCTTGACGCTCGTGACCGCCCGATCGGGCTCGCTGTAGTTGTCGCCCTGCGCGCCCTTCACCCGGGCCGCGGCGAACACCGAGCCGAGATACGGGTCCTCACCGTTGCCCTCGACGATGCGGCCCCACCGCGGCTCGTGGGAGACGTCGACCATGGGGCTGTAGACCTGCTTGATGCCGACCGTCGTCGACTCGCGGGCGCCGATCCGGGCGTCCGCCGCCGCGACGTCGGGGTCGAACGAGCTGGCGGCCCCGAGCGGCACCGGGAAGATCGTCCGGTAGCCGTGGATCGTGTCGTAGGCGAACAGGATCGGGATCTTGAGTCGCGACTGCGTCATGGCGATGCGCTGGTAGCGGTCGATCTGCGCCGGGTCGGTCAGGCTGAAGACGCCGCCGACCCCGGCCTTGGCGTCCGCATCGGTGATCTGCCCGTCGGACAGCAGCTGCACCTGCTGCAGCTTCTCGGCGGTCGTCATCCTGCGGAGCAGCCGGTCGACGCGTTGCTCGACGGAGCGGCTCGGAGCCCCTCGGGCCGACGTCAGCGCCTGCTCGTCGGCCGATGTCGCATCGCTGGCCAGCACGCTGCCGGCCGTCAGGCTCCCGACCACCAGTGGTCCGGCGATCAGTGTCGTGACGAAGATCTTCCTCATGTCCGCTCCCTCGTGCGTGTCGCGTCGCTCGCACCGGGAATGCGGGCCTTCAGTCCCTTCGTCTGTGATATACGCCACATGCCCCTCCTGGCAAGGGCCATGCCGATCAGACGAGGGAGCGCAGGCGGTCCTCGAGGGAGTCCTTGACCGCCTGCACGACGGCGGCCTGCACCTGCTGCTGCAGGTCGTCCGGGTCGTCGAGGTTCTCCAGCAGGGACCGCACGTCGAGGTCGTCGATGGCACGGTCCAGCACGTCGTCGGTCGGCAGGGCCCGGTCGATCACCGAGTCCGGCAGGGCGCGGATCGCCCGTTCGAGCAGCCCGTTCAGGCTCGCGGCGTCGAGTGCCTCGTCCACCAGGTCCGACGCGGGCGGCAGCGATCCGTCCCGCTCCATGCGGGCCACGGCGGACCGCAGGCCGCTGCGCAGGGCGTCCACCTCGGCATCGCTCGCAGGCCCGCCCCCAGCGATGTCGAGCGTGAGCGCCTCCCGGCTGACGCCCAGGGTGCACGCGGCCCCGTCGACGCCGAGCAGCACGAGTCGTTCGGCCAGGGCGTCGATGCCCTCGGCCTGCGACGTCACGGTGCGCTCGGCGCACGGATCGGCCGGGCGGAGCGGCTCGTACGTCCCGCCGCCGTTCGCGAGCTGCACCCCGACCACGGCGCCGACCAGCAGCACCGCGGCGATCGGCAGCCAGACCCACCGGGGGAGCCGCGTCATGACGTCCTCCGCCGACGCACGGGCACCAAGGAGAGCAGCGCCAGCAGCGCGAGGGCCGCCCCGATCAGGAACGAGTCCCGGAAGGCCCGTGTCGCAGCGCGCTCCACCTGCGCGTCCAGGTCGCGCTCGAGCGCGTCGATCGCAGGCCGTTCCGCGGGATCGATGGCGAGCGTGGCGAAGGCGCCGTGCAGGTCGGGCACCTGCGCCCGCTGCCCGGACAGCTCGCGGCCGAGCGCCGTCGCGACCGCGATCTTGTCCTGCGGCTCCAGCGGAGCGTCGATCACCAGCGACGTGATGGCCTGCTGCGCCGGCACCTGGGCGTCCCGCAGGTCGGCGGTGAACACCGGGGTGAGGATCGCCAGTCCCAGGACGACTCCGACGTGGCGAGCACCGACCGTCCACGCCGCGTGTCGTGCCCGGGGCAGCCGCATCTGCATGGCGCGGGACGTGAGGCGGTCGACCGTCAGGCCGAGGCCCAGGCCGACGAGGGCCTGCGGCGCGACGGTCCAGGCGAGATGGGCCGACGGGGGCAGCGCGAGGCCGAGCAGGCCGCCGGCCACCAGGAAGCAGCCCACCGCGATCTCGACCTCCGCCGGCGGCCGCAGCAGTCGCGCCAGCGGCCCGGCCGCGAGCGCCGCGAGCGGGACGACCGACACCGTCACGGCCGCCGTGGCGGGGGAGCGTCCCCAGCCCTCGACGAGCAGCAGGACGAGCAGGAACATCGCCGAGGTGAGGGCCGCCGACAGCAGGGCCAGCGTGACGTTGGCGCGCACGGCCGGCCGGTGACGGTCCGGGGTGCGCGTCGCGGCGGCCCGCACGGCGAGCGCGGCCGGTACCGCGACGACGGCGAACGGCACCTGCACGACGAAGATGGACTGCCACGAGATCGCCTGGGTGAGCAGGCCGCCGGCGACCGGACCGACGGCCGTGCCCAGGACCCCTGCCGTGACCCAGGAGCCGACACCGCGACGCTCGCCGCGCTCGGCCACGAGCAGCTCGAGGCATCCGGCCAGGGCCAGCGCGCCGCCGATCGCCTGGACGCACCGGGCAGCGACGAGCACCTCGATCGAGCCCGCGAGCGCGCACCAGGCCGAGGCGCCGGCGAACACCGCGATGCCCGCGGCGCCGTAGAGGCGCGGCTCGGCGCGGGCGAACGCGGCCGCCGCCGGCACGGCTCCCAGACCGAGCACCAGGTTGTAGGCGATCAGGACCCAGGCGACCTGGCTCACGGACGCGTCCAGGTGCTGCAGGATGTCCGGCAGCGCGAGCGTGACCACGGCGGAGTCGGCCAGGACCATCGCGACCGTCACGGCCAGCAGGGGAGCCACCGCGCGACGCATCCCGCCATCCTGACAGCGTCGCGGAGACCGCGCGAGCGGCCGCGGGTCGTCAGACGACGAGCGCGGCACCGAACGCGACGGCGGTCGCGGCCAGCCGCACCCGGTCGGCGGCGAGCAGCCGCGTCAGCAGTGCCGTCGACGGCCCGGTACGACCCAGCCGCCCGTGTGCGGGTGCCGCGACCGTCGCGGTGGTCACCGCTGCGACGGCGTGGCCCGTCAGCGACACGAGCGACCACACCGTGTGCGGACCGTCGAGCAGGACCCACAGGCACGCGGCGGCCACGGCGAGGTAGAGCGGGGCGACCAGCCAGGTGATGCGTCGCGCGTGCGCCGCGTGCACGACGTCCCAGTCCTGCGGACGGGTCGTCGCCAGCGCCGGGTACACCACGACCGAGACGACGGCCTGGAAGCCGAGGTGGAGGCCACCCGCTGCGACCAGCGCCGTCTCGGGCGTCACGTGGCGTCCCGAGGCATGCGGCGACTGTACGTCGGGGCGCCGCGGGGCGCCGCCGGAAGAAATATCGGACCGAGCTGTCGTATCCGGGCGGTCCCGTTCGATGACAGGGTGAGAGGCAGCCAGCGGGGCTGCCGCGCACGAGAGGAACCGACCCATGACCCAGTACATGATCTCCGTCAACCACACCGGCCCCTACCCCGATCCGACGACCCCTGAGGCGCAGGAGATGTTCGAGGCGACCGGACGCTTCAACGACGAGCTCATGGCGTCCGGCCGGTGGGTCTTCGTCGGCGGCCTCGAGCCCGTCGAGACGTCCACGACCGTCGACGGCCGAGGTGACGAGGTGCTCGTGACCGACGGCGTCCACACCGAGACCAAGGAGTATCTCGGCGGCTTCTGGGTCGTCGAGGCGGCCGATCTCGACGAGGCGCTCAAGCTCGCCGCCGGCGCGTCGCAGGCGTGCGGACAGCCCGTCGTCGTGCGCCCCTTCCACCAGGGATGACCCCGACACCGGAGCTCCGCGCGCGGATCGACCTGGTCCACCGCGCGGAGCACGCCCGGATCGTGGCCTCGCTCGCCCGGCGCTTCGGCGATCTCGACCTCGCCGAGGACGCCGCGGGCGAGGCCCTGCTCGCTGCGGTGGAGCAGTGGCCCACCGACGGCGTGCCGCCCAACCCGGGTGCCTGGCTGACGACCACCGCAGTGCACCGGGCGATCGACCGCATCCGCCGCGAGTCGCTGCGCGGACCCAAGCACCAGGCGGCGCTGATGATCACCGACGACACACCCCACGAGCCGACCGGAGCGGTCGAGGACGACCGTCTGCGGCTCGTGTTCACCTGCTGCCACCCCGCGCTGGCGCCCGAGGCGCGGGTGGCCCTGACGCTCCGCCTGCTCGGTGGCCTCACCGTGGAGGAGATCGCCCGGGCGTTCCTCGTGCCCGAGACGACGATGGCCCGGCGCATCACCCGGGCGAAAGCCAAGATCAAGGCCGCGAACATCCCGTTCCGGGTTCCGGACTCGACCGACGTCGCCGACCGGGTCGGTGCCGTCCTCGCGGTCGTCCACCTGGTCTTCAACGAGGGCTACCTCGCAGGAGCCGGGGACGATCCCGTCCGTGGCGATCTCACCGGCGAGGCCATCCGACTCGGTCGGCTGATGCGGACGCTGCTGCCCGACGACGGCGAGGTGGCGGGGCTGCTCGCCCTGATGCTGCTGACCGACGCCCGCCGCGATGCGCGGGTCGCCGGAGGCGAGCTCGTCACCCTCGACGAGCAGGACCGCGGTGCCTGGGACCGAGCGCTCGTCACCGAGGGGCACGAGCTGGTGCGATGGTGCCTGGCGCGCGTCGCTAGCGGCGGGCCCGCGCCGGGGACGTTCCAGCTGATGGCCGCGATCAACGCGGTCCACACCGACGCCCCCGACGCCCGCAGCACCGACTGGAGCCAGATCGCGCAGCTGTACGACCGCCTCCACGCCGTCAGCCCGACGCCGGTCGTGGCTCTCAACCGCGCGGTCGCGATCGCCGAGCTGGACGGTCCCGAGGTCGCACTCGGCATCGTCGATGCCCTCGACCTGGACGGGTACCACGCGTGGCACGCGACCCGAGCAGACCTGCTGCGCCGGCTGGGCCGCAGCGACGAGGCGCGCTCGGCGTACGACGACGCCGTGGCGGCCACCGGCAACCCGGCCGAACGGGCGTACCTGCTGCGTCGCCGCGACCAGCTGAGGTCGTGACGAGGCCTAGCCGCCGACGAGACGCAGCACCTCGACCTGCCGCAGCAGGAAGCGCCGCTCGTCGAGGGACTTGCGGCGCAGCCACGTGGTGACCTCGAGATTCCACTTGCTGGCGTTGCAGGACGCGCACGCCGGCACGACGTTGGTCAGCGTGTAGCGGCCGCCGCGCGAGATCGGCAGCATGCAGTCCTTCTGCAGCGCCGGGCCGTCCGCCTCGCAGTAGGCGCAGCCGCCCCAGGCCGTCATGAGGGCGATCCACTGGTCGTCGGTCAGGTCGTGCTCGACCAGCGACATCCGCCGCTTGCGGCGTCGCGCGTACGTGGCGGCTCGGCTGCGGGATGGCACGTCCCGATGCTACGGCGGGGATCCGCGGCGCTGCGTGACCCGGCCCGGAGCGGTGACTAGGATCTGCCTCATGCCTGCACCCAAGGTCGCCAGCGTCGAGGAGTTCTTCGCCCGCCTGGACGACGTCCAGCGACCCCACCTCGAGGCGCTGCGCCAGCTCAGCCTCGCCGGCGCCGAGGGCAGCGACGTGGTCGAGGCGCTGAAGTTCAACTTCCCGGCCTATGTCGACGGCACGATGGTCTGGACGCTGCAGACGTTCAAGCACCACTGCTCGATCCGGTTCCCGGTGTCGTTCTTCGCCGGTCGCCGGGACGAGGCGATCGCGGCCGGCTACGAGGCGATCGAGGGCGCGCTGAAGATCCGCTGGGACCAGAAGGTCCCCGAGGCGATCATCCGTGGCCTCATCGCCGAGCGCATCGCCGACTTCGAGGCGGGCAACACCGCGTGGTCGGTGCCCGGTCAGCACGCCGGCACGAAGAAGTAGGCGCACATGCACCGCATCTTCACGACGAGCGTCGCCTCGGTCTACCCGCACTACGTCGCCAAGGTCGAGCGGAAGGGCCGCACGAGGGCCGAGCTCGACCAGGTCGTCGAGTGGCTGACCGGCTACGACGCGCAGCAGCTCGCCGAGCACCTGGCGGCCGGCACGACGTTCGACGACTTCTTCGCCGGGGCTCGGCTCACCCCGCACGCGTCACTCATCACCGGGGTGGTCTGCGGCGTGCGGGTCGAGGACGTCGAGGACCCGCTGATGCAGAAGATCCGCTACCTCGACAAGCTGGTCGACGAGCTCGCGAAGGGCAGGGCCATGTCGAAGGTGCTGCGCGCGGGCGACCTCGCGTGAGCACCGGACCGGCCGGCGTGGAGCCCGTCGTCATCCACACCGACGGCGGCTGCACGCCCAACCCCGGCCCCGGCGGGTGGGGCGCCGTGCTGCGTCAGGGCGAGCACGCCCGGGAGATGTTCGGCGGCGAGCCGACCTCGACGACCAACAACCGCATGGAGCTCACCGCGACGATCATGGCGCTCGAGGCGTTGACCCGCCCCGTCGTGGTCCACCTGCACACCGACAGCACGTACGTCCGCAGCGGCATCACGCAGTGGGTCGCCGGGTGGGAGCGCAACGGGTGGCGCACCGCCGCCAAGCAGCCGGTCAAGAACGTCGACCTGTGGCAGCGGCTCAAGGCGGCGTGCGACCGGCACGAGGTCGAGTGGTTCTGGGTCAAGGGCCACGCCGGCGTGCCCGACAACGAGCTCGCCGACCAGCTGGCCACCAAGGGCATGCTCGAGGCGATGGCCGCCGGCGCCCCGGCCGCCGAGGGTCTGTGAGGTCAGCCGCCGCACTGCTGTGCGTCGTGCTGGCGGCCTGCTCGTCGACCGGCTCGGGCGACGAGCCGCGGGCGACGACGCCGCGGCCCTCCGCGTCGGCGTCGGGACCCACGCCCGCACCGGCTCCGACGGCCCGGACCGATGCCCCGCCGGTGGTGCTGGCGATCTCGGTGGACGGGCTCAACCCCGACGCCATCGGGCTCCTGGGGCCGGCGGGGCTGCCGACCCTCCATCGCCTGATCGACGAGGGTGCCTCGACGCTGAACGCCCGGACGTCCCGCGAGCTCACGATCACGCTGCCGAACCACACGGGGATGATGACCGGCCGACGGGTCGACGGCCCTCGGGGCACGTCCGTGACCTTCAACGAGGACGACGGGCGCACGCTCGAGGCCGTGCACGGCGGGTACGTGCCCGGCCTCTTCGACGTCGCCCACGACCGCGGTGTCCACACGGCCCTGTTCGCGGAGAAGGACAAGTTCCGGTTCCTCGTGCGCTCCTGGGACCGGGCTCACGGGGCCGCGGACGTCACCGGCACCGACGAGGGGCGCGACAAGATCGACGCCGCCGCGATCGCGCCGGCGGACGAGCTCGTGGACGACGTCGCCGCGGCGATGGGCGGGGCCGGACCGCGGCTGGTCTTCTGGCACCTCGCGGCCCCCGACGTGGCCGGCCACGCGAACGGCTGGCTGACGCCGGCCTACCTCGCGGCGGTGCGGGAGACCGATCGACGCATCGGCGAGGTGCTCGCGACCCTCGACGCCGACCCTGCTCTCGCGGCTCGCACCACGATCATCCTGACGGCCGACCACGGCGGCCCGCGCGATCAGCGGCAGCACGGCGACGCGACCCTCGCGGCCGACTACCGGATCCCGTTCGTGGTGTGGGGTCGAGGCGTGAGCCCCGGCACCGATCTCTACGCGCTCGACGGGACGCGAGCCGATCCCGGCGGCGGGCGTCCCGGCTACGCGGGCCTGCAGCCGATCCGCAACCTCGACGTCGCCGACACCGCTCTCGGCCTGCTCGGACTGCCGGAGCTGCCCGACGCCGCGGGGAGGCCCGTCGTCGTGAGCTGACGCGCGCGTACCGAGCCGGCATCCGGGTACCCGCTGGTCATGAGTGATCCCACGCAGGCCCGCAACGACAACGACGACTCCACGACCGAGGAGGACGGCCAGCTGGCCAATCCCGGCCCCGTCCCCGCCGAGGCGGAGGACTCCTCCGACACCGGCGAGGGTCGCCCGGGCGACCTGACGGCCGAGGCCGGTCCCGACCAGGACGACACGGGTGGCGTGCTGGAGGAGTGATCCGTGGGGGACCTCATCCCGGGCGGGAGTGACACCGCTCGCCCGGGATGACGTCCTCGATCAGGAGCGCGCCTCGAGCGCGTCGGTGAGCAGCGACACGAGCGCCTCGAGCTGGACGTCGGCCGACGACGAGATCTCCTCGTCGGAGCCGTCGAGCGCGCGGGCGGCGAGGCCCGCCTTGCTGTCGATGAGCTCGGCGATCCGACCGTCGATCGTCTGGGCGGCGATGATGCGCCACGCCGTGACGGGCTCGGCCTGACCGATGCGGTGCACGCGGTCGATGGCTTGTGTCTGCTCCGCATCGGTCCACGACAGCTCCGCCAGGACGACGTTCGACGCGACCTGCAGGTTCAGGCCGACGCCGGCCGCGGTCAGGGAGCAGACCACGATCTCGACGTCCTCGTCGTTGATGAAGGCGTCGATGTTGGCCTGACGCGTCTTGGGCGTCTGGTCGCCGCGGATCGACGCGTACCGGATGCCGCGCTTGGTGAACGTCTCCTCGGCGACGTCCATGACGTCGACGTGCTTGGCGAAGAACACGACCTTGCCGACGTTGCGCGACAGCTGGGCGGCGTAGTCGGCGGCCAGCCCGGCCTTGGCCTGGCCGATGCGGCGCATCATGCCGAACACGTTCTCGCCGGTCTTCTCGTCGTCGGCGTCCTCGCGTTCCCACCGGGCGACGCTGCGGACCAGCTCGTGGTCGATGCCGTCGACCCGGACGCCCGCCGAGCGGTTCTCGAGCGCGCTGTCGTACCGCGTCACCAGGCGGCGGGCGAGCTCCTGCTCGGCCTCGCGGATCGAGCGGCCGACCGCGTCGTCGAGCTCGACGGGCAGATCGGCGATGCGGCGGGCCGGGATGTCGGCGGCCACGTCGACCTTGCGGCGGCGGACGATGCCCATGTTGATGACGTTGGTGCGTGCGGAGGAGTAGAAGCCGGAGTCGGCCGGCGAGAGCCCGGTCTCCTCCAGGCGCTCCATCAGCTCGTCGAGCGGCTTCTTGTCGTCGATCCAGCCGAGGAACTGCCAGATCGCCCGGAAGTCCTCGATGTCGTTGATCAGCGGGGTGCCGGTGAGGGCCATCAGCAACGGGCGGGCGGTCCGGGCGCGGATGCGCTCGGACAGCTCGAGCGCGTGCTTGGAGCGCTGCGACGACCGGTTCTTGATGAAGTGCGCCTCGTCGACGACCATGCCGCGGAAGCCGAAGTCGCCCAGCCAGCCGACGTGCCGGTCCAGCACCTCGTAGTTGACCACGACGATGTCGGCGAAGCCGTCGATCGAGTCGCCGTCGCCCTGGATCACGGTCGCCTTGCGGCTCGGCGTCCAGATCTCGGCCTCGCGCGCCCAGTTGGTCTTGACGACGTTCGGGACGACGACCAGCAGCGGGTACGCGTCGGCGGCGTGGGCGGCCAGCAGCGCCTGCGCGGTCTTGCCCAGGCCGGGCTCGTCGGCGAGCAGGTAGGTGCGGTGCCCGTCGGCGGCCGACGCGACGACCTGCGCCTGGTGCGGCATCAGCTCCAGGCCTCCGGGCGTCATGAGGAAGCCGGGATCCGGCAGCGGCATGCACGACGACGCGCCGCCGTACTCGAAGGCGCGGAACAGCGGGCCGAGCAGCTCCCACGTCGACAGCCTGCGGGGGCTGGACGAGCGGTGCTCGACGGCCGAGAAGTCAGGGGCCAGGAAGGGATTGGCCAGCTGGCGGGAGATGACGGACTGCGGGACGACGCGACGCTCCTGCGCCACGGGGGCGGCGTCGGCGGCGGCCTGCGTGACGGGCACCTCGATGCCGGCGGCCTGCAGCATCTCGCTGCGCAACGTGTCGGCGGCGTCGGTGAACACGGCGTTCTCGTCGAGGAGCGGGTAGACCGTGGGGTCGAGCGCGACGGTCTGGGCCAGGATCGTGGCGACGCCGTCGAGGCGCTTGAGCTGTTCGGCACGGTGCGCCTCGGTCGCGTCCTTGTCGGCCTTGACGCGCGTGCGCTCCTCGCGGACGAGCACCGCGACGACCTGGAACTTGGTGCGGCCGGCAGCGGTCAGCGGGCCACGCTGGGCCTTCGCCTCGACCTCGCGGACGGCGCGCGCGAGCACCCGGATGATGTCGCCCTTCTCGAGCGGTCGCTGCCCCGTGCCGCGCTGCTGGCGGGGGGCGGTACGTGTCGCGCCGGACTGGCGCTGACCTCGTCGAGCCAAGAGTTCCTCCTGTGGAGTGCCGGCATGGGTCCGGCTGTGCGGCGGCACCGTCCCGAGCGTGACCATGACGTGCGACGAGCCCGACGAGCTGGTGGTCCGTCGGCGCGCCGTCCGTCGACCGCCGGGAATTCCGCATCCGGCGGACGCCTGTCGTGGGGCGAGCCGCTCGTCGAGCGGTGATCGCGCCACGAGCCTGGAGCAGTGGTCGTCGCTCGTGAGCGACGCTGCGAGGTTCGGTGTCGATCCCCATGCTACCCCCGGGACGGCCACTTCGTCCGGGAAGGCCGGTCAGGACGGCGAACGACGTCCGGCGGGCCCGATGCTCAGCGTCCGGCGGGGCCCGCGTGGCTGCCGGCCGGGCGGACCGGTGCGGCGTCGGCCGTGCGTCGGGGGGCCAGCCAGACCGCGAACACCGTCGTGATCGGCACGGCCAGCACGAGGCCGATCGCCCCGACGAGCGTGCGCACGATCTCCTGGCCGATCTCCTCGGTCGTGGCGACGTCGGCGAGCCCGCGCTGGTACGCCGTCGCGAGCAGCAGCACCGTCATCGCCGAGCCGGCGTACGCGAACACGAGGGTGTAGACGCTCGACGCGATGTGGTCGCGGCCGATGCGCATCGCGGAGGCGAACAGCTCGGCGCCGCGGGCGGCCGGGCGCGCCGCGCGCAGCTCCCACACCGCACTGGCCTGCGTGACGGTGACGTCGTTGAGCACGCCGAGCCCGGCGATGACCATCGTGCCGGCGACGATCGCCGACAGCGAGAGGTCCGGCACCGTGGCGATGAGTCGTTGGTCGTCCTCCGAGCCGATGCCGCTCAGCTGGGACCAGCCCGTCGCGGCCACGCCGATGAGCGCCGTGATGCCGATGCCGACGAGGGTCCCGAACAGCGCCGACGTCGTCCGGATCGAGATGCCGTGCGCGAGGTACAGCACCACGATCATGATCACGGTCGATCCCACGACGGCCACCGCCAGCGGTGACTCCCCGGCCAGGAACGCGGGCAGCATGAACGAGGTGAGGGCGAGCAGCGTCACGCCGATGCCGACCAGCGCGAACAGCCCGCGCCACCGCGCGATCGCGACGACCAGCACCGCGAAGACCGCCGCGAGGGCCACGAGCGGCACGCCACGCCGGAAGTCGAGGAACTCGTACGACGCCTCCTGGCCGGCCGGCTCGATCCGGATCAGCTGCACGTCGTCGCCGACGTCGATGCCGGCGCGGTAGCGCGACGCGTCGAGGTCGAACGTCCCCGTGCCGCCGGGCACCGAGGCCGTGACGCGGGCGCAGTCGCCTGCGAGCTCGACGGTCCCGTCGGGACCCTCGCCGCCGCTGCTGCAGTCGAACGGGTCGATCGACGTGACCGTGCCGTCCACCGTCGTGACGCCGTCGGCGCCGTACGGGTTCTGGTCGCGCGGCACGCGGTCGGCGTCGGGCCACAGCACGACCATCGCGGCGACGGCGGCGACGGCGATCGCCACGACCACGGCGGCGAGCGTGAGCGCCAGGCCTCGGCGGGGTGGACCGTCGGACGTCGGCGCGTGGGAGTGCGAGTGCGTGTGTGCCACGATGACAGCGTGCCAGAGGACGACGCCGCGACGGACCACGACAGCGCGGACCACGACAGCGAGGTGCTGCCGGGAGCGGTGGGCGGGGTGGTGCGCGTCGGACGCACCGTGCACCGGCCGACGGGCCCCTGGACGCCGGCCGTCCACGAGCTGCTGACGTACCTGCACGACAACGGGCTGCGCGGTGTCCCGGCGCTGCACGGCCTCGACGACGAGGGGCGCGAGGTGCTCGAGCACGTCGAGGGCCGCGGGGTCCCCGTCGACCGCGAGATCGTGCTCGACACCGTCCTGGAGGAGGCTGTCGCCTGGCTGCGGGACTTTCACGACATCGTCGAGGGCTTCCGGCCTGACGGCCCGCGCACGTGGCGGGGCGGCGAGGCCGTGCTCGGCGCCGACCAGATCATCTGCCACCAGGATCCCGGCGCCTACAACTGGATCATCCAGAGCGGCCACTTCGTGGCGATGATCGACTGGGACATGGCCGGCCCCGGACGACCGATCGACGACCTCGCGTTCCTGGCGTGGACCGCGATCCCGCTGTACCGCGAGCTCCCGGCCGCGGACGTCGCCCGGCGGCTCGACCTCCTGGTCGACGCGTACGGCGAGTGGGGGCCGATGACGGTCCTCGACGCGGTCGTCGAGCGGATGACGACGGCGACCGACCGCATCGAGGCGGGGCAGGCCCGCGGCGACCAGGGACTCCTCAACCTCGCAGCCGTCGGGGAGCCGCAGCGCACCCGCGACCGGGTCGCCGCCTTCCGTGCCCGCATCCCCGAGATCGAGGCTCACCTGTGACCCGACCACCCCTCGCCGAGGCGCTCGACCTGGCGCCGCACCCCGAGGGCGGCTGGTACCGGCGCACCTGGGCGTCCCCCGTGCAGGTCACGCTCCCGGACGGCCGGGTGCGACCCACTGCGACGCTGATCCACTTCCTGCTGCCCGCCGGCGAGTCGTCCGCGTGGCACACGGTCGCCTCCGACGAGCTGTGGGTCGCCCAGCAGGGCAGCGTCGTGCTGGAGCTGGGCGGCGACGGCGCCCGACCCGGCACGTCGGAGCCCCACGTCGTCGGCCTCGACCTGGCGGCCGGTCAGCTGTCCCAGGTCCACGTGCCGGCGGGCGTGTGGCAGCGCACCGTCCCGACGGACGGCGACGCGCTGGTCAGCTGCCTCGTGTCACCCGGCTTCGACTTCGCGGACTTCGCGCTGGAGCCTCCGGCCTGAGTCAGCCGCGGACGCGCGTCGGCAGCCCGAACGTCGTGCGGACGCCGCCTGCGTGCAGCACCGAGTCGGGCGGTCGTCCGACGACGCCGGGCAGGCCGGCGGCCGCGACGAGGTCGTCGTCCAGGTGCTCGATCGTGGCCCGGCGCAACGGCCACGGCTCGTGGTGGTTGGGGATCCAGAGCGTCCTCCCCGCCCATCGGGTGTGCAGCCCGAACCGTGCGGTCACGAACTGCTCCGTCGCGGACGGCTGCGGGACCGCGGCGCCGAGCGACACCCGCATCGTCCCGCCGGCGCCACGCGGGCGGGGCCAGCGGCGTCGGGTCGTGTACTCGATCACGTCCCCGTCCTCGTGGATCCGCATGCGGGCCCACGTGTACGGCGTCGCGAACGCCAGCCGGGCGCCGAGCGCCACGACCAGGCGCGTCGTCTCGAGCGACCGGAACACGACGCCGTGGCGGCCCTGCGCGTCGACGGAGTAGAGCCGCACGTTGGTCTCGGCGAAGTCCCCGAAGAACGGGACGGCGGGTCCGCGGCCGAACCCGGCGTGCCGCATGTCGAACGGGATGAGGCCGACGTACGTGACGCCGTCGAGCTCGTCGGGTCGTGTCCCGGCCGGCAGCAGCGGAGCCACCAGGCCGGGGTCGACCGCCCAGTGCACGAACGTGATGCGGTTCCAGTCCTGCCGCATGAGCCGTGGCCCGCTCAAGGGACGGGGGACCGGGTCGAACGTCACGTGGTGAGCCAGGCGTCGACCAGCTCGTTGCGGAACATGCCGTCGGGGTCGAGCCGGTTCGCGAGCGCCCGGAACGCGGGCAGCTGCGGATACGCCGCGAGGAGCCGCTCGGGCGTCGTCTCGAACACCTTGCCCCAGTGCGGGCGGGCCGCGAACGGCGCGAGGGCGTCGTCGAGGGTCGGCAGGAAGGCCTGCACGCCGGCGACGTCCATGCGCCACGTGAAGTGCAGGGCCACGCAGTCGGTGCCGTGGCTGGGGCTGAGCCACAGGTCGTCGGCGGCGATCGTGCGGATCTCGGAGACCAGCAGGATCGGTGCGAGCCGGTCTCGCAGCGCCCGGACGGCGTCGATCGCGTCCAGGGCGTCGGCGCGGGGCAGGAGGTACTCGGTCTGCAGCTCGTCGCCGTCGCTCGGCGTGAACTCCATGCGGAAGTGCGGCAGCCGGTCCCACCACGGCCCCGGCACGCCGAGCTGGCGGGTCGTCGCGCCGGCGTCGACCCCCGGCAGCGGGTGGAGCTCGCGGGTCGCGGGCGTGGCACCGAGCAGCGCCGTGACCGGGTCGGCGTCGGCGCGGGACTTGGTCCAGACCTGGTGCGGGCCGGACGGGCCCCAGTCGGTGAACAGGCTGACGCTGTAGGCGCTGGACGTGATGGCGTCGAGGTGGTCGGTGACGTCGGCCCACGGCAGGTGCTCGAACAGGTCCTGCCGCACCTCGAAGGTCGGGACGACGTCGAGCGTCACGCTCGTCAGCACGCCGAGCGCGCCCAGGCCGACGACCATGCCCGCGAAGTCCGGGTCTCCGCGGCGGACGTCGTGCAGCGCGCCGTCCGCGCCGACGAGTCGCAGGCCCGCCACCGCGGCGGCCAGGCTGCCGTTGCGGTCGCCGGAGCCGTGCGTGCCGGTCGAGATCGCCCCGGCGACCGAGATGTGGGGGAGCGACGCGAGGTTCGGCAGCGCCCAGCCCAGCTCGTCGAGGCGCCCGGCGAGCTCGCCGTACCGCAGGCCGGCCGAGACCGTGACCTGCCGAGCGTTCTCGTCGACGTCGATGACGACGGGCAGGCGGGCGACCGACACCTGTGCGGCGTCGGTGTCGGCGATGCGGTTGAAGGAGTGCCGCGAGCCGAGTGGCCGCAGCCGCGTCGCGGCGGCGACCACATCACGCAGCTCGTCGATCGTGGCCGGCTCGTGCAGAGCGGTCGCGCCGTACGTCAGGTTGCCTGCCCAGTTGGTTCCGCTCACCGACTCAGTCTGCGCCCTGGTCGGGCTTCGCGCGCGGGGGACTTGACGGGCGCGATTGACTGGGCGCCATGGCACGACGATGGATGGCACGAGAGCTCGGCGGACCCGACACCTGGACGTTCGAGGAGCACGACGTCCCCGCTCCCGGACCAGGTGAGGTGACGATCGAGGTCCGCGCGGCCGGCATGAACCCCGCCGACGCGAAGCACGTCGCGAAGGGCACCGATCCCGATCGGCTGCCGGTGGCGGTCGGCTACGAGATCGCCGGCGTCGTCACCGCGATCGGTCCCGACACGCAGATCGCCAGCGGCGGCGGGGCGATCGGCGACGAGGTGCTGGCCTTCCGCGTCCGGGGCGGCTACTCGACGGCCATGACGGTGCCGGCCAAGGACGTCTTCGCCAAGCCGGCCGCGCTGAGCTTCGAGGAGGCGGCCAACCTGCTCCTCGCCAGCGCGGCGGCCGCGGACATGATCCACACCGTGGACGTCGCGGCGGGGGAGACGATCCTCCTGCACGCTGCCTCCGGCTCCGTGGGCGTCAGCGTGCTCCAGCAGGCCCGACGCATCGGTGCCCGCGTCATCGGCACCGCCAGCGAGGACCGGTTCGACGTGGTGCGGCGTTTCGGCGGCGTGCCGGTCGCCTACGGGAAGGGGCTCGAGCAGCGCGTGCGGGAGGCCGCGCCGGAGGGCGTCGACGCCGCGCTCGACGCGGTCGGCAGCGACGAGGCCGTCGACGTCTCGCTGGCCCTGGTGGACCGCAGCCGCATCGTGACGGTGTCGGCTGCCCCACGGGCCAAGGCCGAGGGATTCGCGTCCCTGTCGGGCTCCGACCCCGTCAGCGTCGTCTACCGCGACTCGATCCGGGCCGATCTCATCGCGTTGGCGGGCGCCGGCGACCTCGTCGTGCCGGTGGTGCGCACGTTCCCGCTCGCCGACGCGCAGGAGGCGCTCGCCGTGCTGATGGGTCGGCACCCGGGCGGCAAGCTCGCGCTGATCCCCTGACGCGCCGCTCACACCTCGATCCGGCGGGTCAGGCCCAGGTCGTCGAGGAAGCGCTCGTCGTGGCTCACCACGACGAGCGCCCCGCCGTACGACCGCAGGGCCTCCACCAGGTGCTGGATGCTCGGCAGGTCGAGGTTGTTGGTCGGCTCGTCGAGCAGCAGCAGCTGGGGCGCCGGCTCGGCCAGCAGCAGGCACGCGAGGGTCGCGCGCAGCCGCTCGCCGCCGGACAGCGTCGACGCGGGCCGGTCCGCCGCACGTCCCCGGAACAGGAATCGCGCCAGCCGTGACCGACGGTCCGTCTCGGTAGCGTCGGGCGCGATGCGAGCGATGTTCTCGGCGACCGTCAGCGCGTCGTCGAGGACGTCCGTGCGCTGCGGCAGGTACCGCAGCGGCACCCTGACGTCGACGGTGCCCGCCGTCGGGGCCAGCTCCGCCGTGATGGTCCGCAGCAACGACGTCTTGCCGCTGCCGTTGGGGCCGGTCAGGCCGATGCGCTCGGGTCCCCGCACGTCGAGGTCGAGCGTCGCCCGACCGTGCGGTGGTCGGAGGCCGTCGGCGACCAGGACGACCCGTCCCGGCGGGACGAGTGTTCCGGGCAGGTCGACGTGGATCTCGCGGTCGTCCCGCAGCCGGGCCTCGGCCTCGTCGAGCTGGGAGCCCGCGGCGGCGACCCGGTCCTGGTGGACGCCGGTGAGCCTGCCCGCCGCGACCTCGGCCTTGCGCTGGTAGTTGCCCATCGCGATCTTGGGCATGCGCTTCTCGAGGTAGGCCTTCTCGCCGGCCTTGCGCCGGTGCGCGAGCTTCGACTGCGACTCGGCGAGATCGCGCCGCTGGGCGCGCAGGTCGGAGCGGGCGTTCCGCACGGCGCGTGCGGCTGCCTCCTGCTCGGCCTCGACGGCGGCCTCGTAGTCGCTCCAGCTCCCGCCGTACCAGGTCACGACGCCGTCCCGCAGCTCCCCGATGTCGTCCATGACGTCGAGCAGCTCGCGGTCGTGGCTGACGACCAGCAGCGTGCCGCGCCAGGTCGCGACGACGTCGACCAGTCGTCCGCGGGCCCGCCGGTCCAGGTTGTTGGTCGGCTCGTCGAGCAGCAGCACCGACGGGCGCCGGAGCAGCAGCGCCGTCAGCGACAGCAGGACCAGCTCACCCCCGGAGACCGAGCCGATCGTGCGGTCGAGGTCGATGTGCCCGAGCCCCAGCCGCGCGAGCTCCGCGGTGGTGCGCTCCGCGACGTCCCAGTCGTCGCCGATGAGGTCGAGATCGTGCTGCCGCACCTCGCCGGCGTCCAGGCGGGCCAGTGCCGCCAAGGTGTCGGCGATGCCGAGGACGCCCGCGACGGTCCGCGCGGGGTCGGTGACCAGGTCCTGCGGCAGGTAGGCCGTCGAGCCGTCGACCGAGACGGTCCCGGACTGCGGGGTCAGCCGGCCGGCCGCGAGCCGCAGCAGCGTCGACTTGCCACTGCCGTTGAGGCCGACGAGCCCGTGGCGGCCGGGGCCGACCGACAGGTCGAGGCCGTCGAGCACGACGGTGCCGTCGGGCCAGGTGAGGTGGACGTCGTTGATCGAGAGAGATGGATGGGCCATCGGGTGCTCCATGAGGTCGTGGGATCGCACGCACCGTCGTCATCGACGGGTGCGGGCGGGGACTGACCTCAGAGCTTCAACGGACTGGAGACCTCGTTCTCGGGGACGGGTGCACCACCATCCTACGATGTGCACATGCCAGAGGTGTACTTCGACTCCGAGGACGATGCCGACGAGATCGTCGCCGCGCTGGAGGCCGAGGGGTACACCACGACGCTGGAACGCGAGGCGTTCGCCGGCGAGGAGGACTGGGAGGACCGTGCCTGGGTCCTGCTGGTCGAGCCCTTCGACGACCACGTGGTCGAGCTGGTCGACGTCCACGGCGGCTGGCTGCCGGGCGACGACCGGACGCCCGCCGCGGCGCCCCCGCCCGCGCTGCCGCAGGCCCCGCGGACGCTCAAGGACGGACGTCGAGGTGGTCCTTCAGGAACTGCACCTGCAGGAGCTTGAGGTTCTCGGCGACGACCTCCTGCGGGGTCATGTGCGTGACGCCCGACAGCGGGAGGACGGTGTGCGGTCGGCCCGCCGCCAGCAGCGCCGACGACAGCCTCAGGGTGTGCGCCGCGACGACGTTGTCGTCGGCGAGCCCGTGGATGATCATGAGCGGTCGCTCCAGCCGGGGCGCCAACGGGATCAGCGAGTTGCGGTCGTAGACCTCGGGCTGCGTGGTCGGGTCGCCGAGGTACCGCTCGGTGTAGCAGGTGTCGTACAGCCGCCACTCCGTCACGGGAGCGCCCGCGACGGCGGCGTGGAAGACGTCCGGCCGCTGCAGCACCGCCAGCGCCGACAGGTACCCGCCGTACGACCAGCCGGTGATGCCGACGCGTGAGGCGTCGACGTCGTCGGGGTAGGCCGCCGTGACGGCCTCGAGCGCCGTGACCTGGTCGTCCAGGGTCACGGTCGCGAGGTCGTGGAGCACGGCCCGCTCGAAGGCGTGGCCACGTCCCGGGGTGCCGCGTCCGTCGGCGATCACGACGACGAAGCCCTGGTCGGCCAGCCACTGGGCCTCGAGGTAGGCCCGCGCGGACGCCAGGACGCGCTGCGCGTGGGGGCCGCCGTAGGGATCCATCAGCACGGGCAGCCGCCCTGACCCGGGCCGGTGGTCGCGGGGGAACAGCACGGCGGTGCGCAGCCCGTCGGGACCGGCCTCGAGCATCGTCACGGCGACCTCGTGGGGCGCCGGCTCGGCGAGCACGGGGATCGGCACCGGCTCGGCGTCGTCGCGGTGCACCGTCACGGTCGTGCCGACGGTCTCGAGCCCCGAGCGGACGATGACGGTCGTCGGGCCGCCGACGACCGCGCCGTGGACCGCCGCGCCGTCGGTGAGCGGCGTGACGCTGCCGTCGAAGCCGAACCGGACGACCTGCACCTCGGTGGGGTCCGACGACGCCGTGGCGACGACGCCGTCGGCATACGTCTCGACGATCGAGCGCACCTGCCACGCGTCGGGCGTCACGGGGGAGCCGTCGACGACGACGCGCCGCCACCCCGCGACGTCCTCGACCGTGACGAGCCGGCCGTCGGGCGAGAACCGCGGCGCGGACGACAGCTCGACCCACGCGTCGTCGGTCAGCTCGCGGGCGGCCGTGGTGGCGCCCGTCGTGATGTTGACGCTCAGGACCTGCGACGACCGCTGGTCGCGGCTCAGCACCTGGATGAGCGGCTCCCCGCGGGACGTCCAGGTCACCCGGCCGAGGTACTCGAACGCCTCACGGTCCCAGACGATCTCGGTGCGCTCGCCGTCGAGGCCGACGTGCCACAACGTCACCTCCGCGTTGGGGGTGCCGGCGGCGGGGTAGCGCTGGGAGACCGGCTCGCGCTCGGGGTGCTCGGGATCGGACACGTACCAGGTCTGCACCGGCGCGTCGTCGAACCGCTCGACCAGGAGCGACCGGCCGTCCGGCGCCCACCAGAAGCCGCGGTACCGCTCCATCTCCTCGGCGGCGATGAACTCGGCCTGCCCCCAGACCTGCGTGTCGGTCTCCGGCGAGACGAGCGCGCGGTCGTCCTGCCCGTTGACGCCGATGACGCGCAGCGACCCGTCCGACGCGTACGCGATGCGGCGACCCGTCGGGTCGAGGTGCGGGTCGATCACCGCACCGACGCTCGGCAGCGGCGTGACGGCCTTCGCGCCCAGGTGCACGGCCCACAGCCGGCCGGACAGGGCGAAGCAGGCCCAGCGTCCGGTGTCGTCGACGTCGTACGCGACGAGCCCGGCGGCGGACTCGCGGCTCCGCTCGCGGCGCGACCGCTCCTCCGCCGACAGCTGCTCGCCGTCGTCGCCCAGCAGCGCGACCGGGTCGACCAGCACCGACTCGGTGCCCGACGCGACGTCGTGCTCCCACAGCTGACCCGTGCGGGACACGCCGTCGGGCGTCCGGATGAACCGGACCGTGGCACCGTCGGGCGACACCGTGATGTTGCGGGGGATCCCGAGCGTGAAGCGCAGCGTCCGGGCGGCCAGTCGCGGATAGGAAACCGTCATGCCGTCGAGTCAATCACGCACCCCCGGGACGTCGTCCCCGGTGTGGTGCACGGAGCACGCTCGCGGTGACGTCCGGCAGGAACGGGCCAGTAGCCTGGAGACATGACCTTGCCTGATCGTCGGATCCTCTTCATGCACGCCCACCCCGACGACGAGACGCTCCAGAACGGCGCCACGATGGCGAAGTACGTGGCCGACGGCGTGGGCGTGACCCTCGTGACGTCGAACCGCGGCGAGATGGGCGAGATCCTCGTGCCCGAGCTGGAGCACCTGGCGTTCGACCGCGACAACGAGCTGGGCCCCCACCGCGAGATCGAGCTGGCCAACGCGATGAAGGCGCTCGGCGTGACCGACCACCGCTTCCTCGGCGGTCCGGGACGCTTCCACGACTCCGGCATGGCGTGGGCCGAGGACGGCACCGCGACCGTCGCGCCCGAGGTGCCCGCGGGCGCGTTCTGGCACGCCGACCTGCTGGAGGCCGCCGACCACCTGGTCGAGATCATCCGCGAGGTGCGCCCGCAGGTGCTCGTCACCTACGACCAGTTCGGCGGGTACGGCCACCCCGACCACGTGCAGGCGCACCGGGTGGCCACCTACGCGACGTCGCTGGCCGCGATGCCCACGTACAAGCCGGACCTGGGGGCGGTGTGGGACGTCCCGAAGGTCTACTGGTCGGCGATGTCCAAGACGCAGCTGGCCGACGCGATCCGCGTCCTGCGGGCGGCCGGCGACGTCACGACGTTCGAGGGCTGGGACCAGGACAACATCCCGTGGGGCTCCGCCGACGAGGAGCTCGACGCCGTCATCCACGCCGCAGAGCTCGTCGGCGCCAAGGAGGACGCGATGCGCGCGTACGCGTCGCAGATCGCGTCCGACGGGCCGTTCTTCGCGCTGACGCAGACCGTGGGCCCGGAGTTCTGGGGCACCGAGTTCTACCGGCTCGCGAAGGGCGAGCGCGGTCCCGTCGGACCCTCGGGGTTCGAGGAAGACCTGTTCGCGGGGCTGTAGGCAGAGGCCAGAGGTGTCGCGCGCCGGTCTGGCGGTCCTCGGGGCCTACGTCTGCCTGCTGGGCGCCGTGCTGCACCGGCACGTGTGGCGCACCGGCGGGGTGGACTGGCCCTGGGGGCTGGTCGTGGTCGTGGCGACGACGGCGGTCGTGACGGTCGCCGCCGGCCGGCTCGCCCGGCTCGGCGGTGCGTGGATCGCCCTCGGGTGGGCGGCGGCGCTGCTGGCGCTGCAGTGGTCGCCTGGCGGCAGCTACCTCGTCGCCTCGGACTGGCTGGGGCTGTCGTTCACGGCGGGGTGCCTGGGGGCCATCGTCCTGTGCGTCGCGCTCCGGCCTAGGGTTGACGGATGACCGCGCCGGTGGACCAGACCGCGTTTCGCGGTGCGCTCGGCCGGTTCGCCAGCGGGGTGACGATCGTGACGACGGTCCTCGACGGTGTCGACCACGTCATGACGGTCAGCGCCTTCTCGTCGGTCTCGCTCGACCCGCCGCTCGTGCTGGTGTGCGTCCACCAGGCCAGTCGCTTCCACGACGCCGTCCTCGAGACCCGCACGTGGGGGGTGTCGATCCTCGCCGAGGAGGGCATGGAGGCGTCGGCGTGGTTCGCACGACGCGGCAGGCCCCTGGACACCCAGCTCGACGACGTCGCGCACCATCGCGGCGAGACGGGCGTCGTGCTCCTGGACGCGTCGCTCGCCTGGCTGGAGTGCACGACCGAGACGGTCGTCGACGGCGGCGACCACACGATCCTGATCGGTGCCGTGACCGGTGCCCGGGTCCGTGACGACCTCGATGATCCGCTCCTCTACTACCGTTCGCACTACGGCACCATCGTGCGCCGGCCGGAGTCCGAGAAGACCGTTGACGGGGGAGACACGTGACCGACGAGCCCGGCAGCAGGCCCACGCCGGGCGACCGCGAGGCCGAGGACGGCGTGCCCGTCGACCCCGAG
>Ga0247730_1000403_pt1 | contig 33466 bp, 14 predicted proteins | sample UWRJL073202C2_FD_180959 | JGI IMG/M metagenome (GOLD analysis project Ga0247730, IMG submission 180959) | Plant litter microbial communities from Arlington Agricultural Research Station in Wisconsin, United States - UWRJ-L073-202C-2 | ecosystem: Environmental > Terrestrial > Plant litter >... | reverse complement strand
GGAGGTCAGCTATGACGCGCAGACCATGCGCTTTGTGCTCAAGCTCGAAAACGCCGGGCGCTTTGCCCCACCGATCCTGTTCGACCCGGCGCTGCAAGCCTGGACCCTGGACCTGCACAACGCCCACACCCTTTCGGACATCCAACTGGCCGAGCGCATGTTGCCCGACGGCTCCACGGCCGTGCCCCGTATCGAGATGGAAAGGATGCTGCGCAGCACCGCCGCCGACCGCGCCACCCTGGATCGCGTGTGGGCCGGCGACCCCGCACCCCTCAACCTCACCGAAGGGGTCCGGCGCCTGCAGGCCGACCGAGTCATCGAGCAGTTGATCAAGGACTTCTCAAGACGCGGGCATATGCCGCCCCACGCCGATGGCACCGTGTTGTGCCTGTTGACCCAAGTGCCCGCCTGGCCGGTCGATGCGTGTATTAACGTGCACGACCAGCGCGGCGTGCTGATCGAACGTTATGCCGCCCGCGAGAATGGCCTCTCCCACACCGTCGAATTGATGCGTCGTGACGATGGCACCTACGGCGGACTGACCGATCCCCTCACCTCCGCGCCCACTCAGGAACAGCTGTTCGAATTGATCCTGAACCAGCAACCCGCCACCTCACTGCTCGGCAAGGAAGGCAGCCCACACCTGACCGTGGCTCAACGCATTGCGCGCCTGCGCGTGCAAATCAGTGAACTGGCAAAAACCCACCGCCACCCGTTGTTTACCGCCATGACGCGCTACGACGGTTATGCCCGCGACGAAGTCCCTGCTGAGGACAGCGCACGCCAGTGGCTGCCGATCCAGGTGCCCCCACCGTTGGTGACCGTCACACCACTGCTGAAAAAACTGCGCGGGCTCTACCCGCCCCTGACCTCGGCCAACCTGCAAAAACTGTTGCTGCAAACGCCCCTCGATGCCAACCAACAAGCCGCCTTCCTGCGCGATGCCAGCCTGCCCCAGGCGGTGCGGGAGAACCTCGAACACCATCGCACCGCCCTGCGCATCGACATCGTGATCGACGGCCTCTACCACCCTCGGGCCTACAACCCGGACACCGACCTATGGGCACGCGATTTCATCGCCAGCCTGTTGCGCAGCACCTGCAAGCGCGACTTTGTAGTCACCGAGGTAAGCAATGGCCCCCCGGCCGATCGCTATGTCTCCAGCGGTCCCGATGACACCACCGTGGAACTGCTGCACTACGGCCAGGGCCACTATGAGGCCTACGACATGCGCAACGCCGGGCCGATCCCGGTGTCACCGGCCATTGACAGTCTCTACTTGGCCGTGGGCTCGGTCCTGCAACCCGGCGAGCGCCTGAAACTGGGGATGAACAGCGCCAGCGATGCCCAAGGCTTGCGCGACACCCTGGGCGACTTGATGAGCACCCGACGCAGCCCTGAAGGACAGGTCAGCCCGCTGGACCAGTCGCTTGGCCAGTATGAGCAAAGCGTGGTGCTGCCCCATGACCTCAAGCCCGACGCCCTGGGTCTCTATGAGTGGGAAGGCCAACAGTTGCTGCCGCTGTATGGCTCGCTGTACCCGATCGTCTACGACAACCGGCTGCGCAAGTGGCGGCTCAAGCACCCGCAAAAAGTCGGCGTCGATACCCCGCGCCTGGAACATAACCGCCAGGGTGCCTGGCGCCTGTCCAGTGAAAACCCGCTGACCTGGGACGATCACCGCCTGTTTTATCGCCTGGGCCCCGCCCACTATCACGTCGACCAAACCACCGCCGCACAGATTATGCGCCTCACCGACACGCCGGCGCAGGCGTTGCGAGAGGTGCACAGCAGCGGGCTGCCACCACCGCCGTTGTTGCAGGACACCAGCAAACGCTTTCACATCGAGCGCGAGATCCTGCAGTTCATCCAGGCCATGAGTGTCTACTCGGCCACGCGCAATGCGCGGCCTTCCCTGCAACTGCTGCTGGTCACCAGCTTGCCGGCCTGGCCCGACAGCCATGCCTTGGAGATCATCAACGCGCAAGGCCAAGTGATCCAGCGCTACCCGGCCAGCAGCGGGGCCAGCAGCGAACGCATTCAATTGACCGAAGCGCAGAGCCGAGGCTTGGAGCCCCTCACCCGTATTGTTTTGAACGATCAGGTCTGCCGCGCGCTGCTGGGTGAACTGCCCACCTCACAGGAGGAACGCCTGTTCAAACTGTCGAAGAAAATCGCTGAGTACGCCTGGCGCGAACGGGCGCAACTGTTCGACATCCTCTACGCCCAGAGCGAGCAAGGCGCGACGAGCCTGGAACGGCGCCTGCACGCGCACTTCCCGCAACTGCCCGTCAGCGCGGTAAAGGCGATTATCGGGCAATCGAGCCCCAACGAACTCAAGCAATTGCATAAGCGCGACGAAGTGGGTTTGCGCCTGGCCGAACAGGTCCGACTCACTGCTGACGATATGCGTTTGAACCGCGCCTACGAAGGCCTTTACCTGAGTACCCTGGCCAACCCCGACAGCGAAAAAATCATGCTGCACCTGCTCAAGGATGTACCCGGCTGGCCACTGAGCCTGCGCCTGGAAGTGCGTGACGCCAGCCTCGCCGGCCCGCTGTTGGCCCGCGCCGGCCAAACGGGTGCCACCGACCGCCGCACACTGGTGAAGATCGACGGCGGCTACCAGTCCCATGATCGCGACGGTCATCGGCTCAATGAGCGGCCCGACGGCACCCGCGACCTGCTCGGTGCCGTGGTCCTGACCCTCGACGATGCCGAGTGCCGTGCACTGGGTGTGGAGGAGGGTGCCGAGCCGAAAGCGCTACGGCACGCCATTGCCGACCTGGCCCTGGGCCAACGCGTGGCCATCAAGGCCCTGCTGGGGCTGACGCATATCCCGGCGTGGTTGCAGCCGCCGATGCGCGTGGACACTTCATTCATCGTCTACCCGTTTACCCTGCGCAGCCTGTGGCCGTTCGGTGGCAACCAGCCGGTGGACCTGGTGAGCAAGGTGCGCGAGATCTACCCCAGCTTCAGCGTCGCCGACGCCCGGGATCTGATTAACTCGCTGGGCATGAACGAACCCGCCGCGTTGATCGAACTGGAGCGACGCAAGGCCGAGTACCAGGCCCTGGAGTTCGAACTGCAGCGCTGGATCGACACGCCCCAGCCGGTGGACGACCAGGCGATCGACCCGGCGATCTACCTGGAGGGTTGGAACTACGGGCGACGCCGCCTAATGGCCGAGCGCATCCTGCGTGCCTGGCGCCACGAAACCCGTGCAGCCTACGACAGCGAGACTGGGCTTTTCGACTCCCATCAACTGGTGCTGCGCCTGGACGGCAACAGCCTGCCCGACCCCGACTTCATGCTGGGCACCCGTGGCTTCGAGCACATTGAATACCTGCGGATCGTTAGTGATTCCTTTCCGCCGACGGGCAACGCCTTCCTGAGCAAATTTATCGGACTGACTCATTTAAAGCTCGACTGCATGCTCAATGACCTGCCCACCAGCCTCACCCAGATGACGCAACTGCAACAACTGGACTTGAGCGACAACTTGATCGTGCTGACACCGGAGTCTCGTCAGCGCCTGGCCGGCCTCACGCGATTGGAGGGCCTCTACCTGGACGGCAACCCTCTGGGCCTGACGCCGGACGTTTCGCGGATGACGCGCCTGCAGGTGCTGTCGCTACGCCAGACCCATATCGACCAGTGGCCCGTCGGGGCCGAACGCCGCAGCACGTTGCGCCATTTGATGCTGCAGGAAAACCGTCTGACCACAGTGCCCGAGGCGGTGTTTTCCGACGTGCGCATGGGCCCTACCAACCTTCACACCGTGCTGCACGACAACCCTTTGAGCGAACAGACGCTGGGCCGGATTCGCGACTATCGCGATCGCACCGGCATTGCCCTGGGTGGCCTGCTACCGGGTGAACTGCATCAGCCGGCGACAAGCAACGACGTCAGCTTTTGGCTGGCCGGTATCCCCAACGCTCGACATGCGCAACGGCAGGCGCTGTGGGATCAATTGCTACGGCATGAGGGTGCGCGACCAGAAGACGCGTTCCGAGTGTTGCGCGACCTGACCCAATCGTTCTCGTACCGGTCCAGCCAAGACACTCGGCAAGCCCTCACCCAAAGGGTATGGCAGTTGCTCGATGCCATGGGCGAATCGACCGAGCTACGCGACCGGGTCTTCCGTAGCACCTATACCGACGGCACCTGCGGCGATGGCGCCATCCTGGTATTTATCGATATGGAGATCGTACACAAGGTGCATCAAGCACGCACCCAGGCCAGCAGCAACCAGGCAGACCGCGAGTTGCTGGCGTTGGCGAAAAGCCTGTTCTACCTGCGCCAGGTCGATCAACTGGCCGACGCGCATATCCAGAACCGGCGCATGGCGGGTCTGGAGGTGGACGATGCAGAGATCAAGTTGTACTACCGGATGCGCTTTCGCGAAGAATTCAACTTGCCCATTGGGCGCGAGGAAATGCTCTATTCCGTGGAGGATTGGGTCGATGAGCAAGACATCAATCAGGCACGCATTACCTTGCAGGCGCTGAGCGGCACCCAGGCGGCGCAGAACTCATTGCTGACGGAAGAGTTCTGGATCGAGTATCTGGCCCGCAGTTACCCTGAGCCTTTCTCGACCATCGAAAACGTAGCGCGCTACAAACTGAACAGGCTGAACGAGGAGGTGGTGGACAGACGTTCGGATATCTACCTCGATCGTCGGCAATCCCTGGTAGAGCTTGAGATTGCCGAGCGCAATCGCCTGGTGCGCCAGTTGACCGAAGCAGCACAACTGGCCCAGCAGGTGAATTAAGCGTCAGGCCGAACGCGGGGCGCCTTGGCCTGCGTTCAACGGCTGTAACTTGAACACGTAGAACAGCACGGTCAGCAGCACCAGGAAGACCGGGCCGACATACAGGGCTATGCGGGTGTCCGGGAAGTAGGCCATCAGGCCCACCACCAGCAGCAGGAACGCCAGGGCCAGGTACGAGCTGACCGGGTACAGCCACATGCGGTACTTGAGCCCGGCCTGCTCGGCGGGGCTCAGGCTTTTGCGGAACTTGAGCTGGGCCAGCAGAATCATCAGCCAGGTCCAGATCGCACCAAAGGTGGCGATGGAGGTCACCCACACGAAGACTTTTTCTGGCACCAGGTAGTTGAGCAACACGCCCAACAGCAACGCGAAGATCGACAGCAGCAAGGCCTTGCGTGGCACGCCATTGCTGGACGTGGTGCCGAAGGTCGCCGGCGCCTGGCCGTTCTGCGCCAGGCTGTAGAGCATGCGCCCGGTGCTGAAGATGCCGCCATTACAGGAGGACAGCGCGGCGGTGATCACCACGAAGTTGATGATGCCGGCGGCGGTCTTGATGCCGAGGCGTTCAAAGGTCATCACGAACGGGCTGCCCTGGGTGCCGATTTCGTTCCATGGGTAGATCGACAGGATCACGAACAACGCGCCCACATAGAACAGCAGGATGCGCCAGAACACCGAGCCGATCGCGCTGGGGATGGTCTTCTGCGGGTTCTTCGCTTCACCGGCGGTGAGGCCGATCATTTCCACGCCCAGGTAGGCAAACATCACCATTTGCAAGGACATCAATACGCCCTGCACGCCGTTGGGCATGAAGCCGCCATGGGCCCACAGGTTGGAAATCCCCAACGCCACGCCGTCATTGCCGAAGCCGAACGCGATGATGCCGACGCCGCCGATGACCATCGCAATGATGGTGACGATCTTGATCAGCGCAAACCAGAACTCGAACTCACCGAACGCCTTGACCGCGATCAAGTTGATGGTGCCCATGCTGATCAACGCCGCCAGGGCCCAGATCCAGCGCGGGGTGTCGGGGAACCACACGCCCATGTACACCGCCACGGCGGTGATTTCGGCGACGCAGGTCACCAGCCACAGGAACCAGTAGTTCCAACCGGTGAGAAAGCCCGCCAACGGGCCGAGGTAGTCTTGGGCATAACGGCTGAAGGAACCGGCGACGGGGTTGTGCACCGCCATCTCGCCCAGGGCACGCATGATCACCAGGATCGCCAGGCCGCCGATGATGTACGACAGCATGATCGCGGGGCCGGCCATCTCGATGGCCTTGGCCGAGCCGAGGAACAGGCCCACACCGATACAGGCACCGAGGGCCATCAGGCGGATATGCCGTTCACCGAGTTCGCGTTTGAGCGGGCCGCCTTGAGCGGTCTCGCCATGGGGCAGTGGGTTGCCGACTGGCATAGGGGTACAACCTCATTTTGTTATTGGATTGCCCACCTGAGTCTGCGGGGGGCAAGCCGGTAAGCCTGCCCCCTTGCCGAGACCGGGGCCGCCGTGTGGACGGGCCCTTCTTGCCGGGCAAGATCAGCGGGGGCATGCAGTATAAAAAGCTCAGGCCAGAGCCTTTCACTATAAAAAAGGGGCAATTTAGGGGAAGAACCCGCTCAAACGCCATTTTACAGGAGCATCTTACCTGCTCCGGGCGGCAAAACGCCGCAGCCCGTGCACTTCATATAGTTGACGGGCCGATCACATTTTTCTCGCAGCGAGCCCCCAGCGACTACGCTTTGAACACGTCCGATCAATCTGCGTGAAGGGATCAATCGACTATGGGCGCACTGTGGCATACCGAATCGACAGAGGCTGCGAAACTACAAGGCAGTTCGGACCCAGCGCCTTTACCTGAAAACAAACCCCGGCCTCGCTACGGGTGGCGAGTGTTCTGGCTGATCATGCTGATGGCCCTGATTGCCCTCGGTTTTGCCGCCAACAAAGAGATGCGCACCTCAGCCCTGCAAGCCCGGGAACTCAGCCGTCTTGCCCACGACCTCACCTTCGAGATTAAACCCGGCGCCAGTGACGCCATCGTCTACCCCGGCGCGGGCCCCTTCGATCGCCGCCTGGGCTACAGCGACCTCGGCACCTTCCTGCCACGCCTGCTCAAACGCGGTTACGTGATTGATGCCCAGGTGCGGTTCTCGCCTGAGCTGATGAGTTACGCCAACAAAGGCCTGTTCGTGCCCTACACGGAAAAAATCCAGGCAGGCCTTTCGATCACAGACTGCCGCGCCGTGCCGCTGTATCAATACGACTACCCGCAACAACTGTACTCAAGCTTCGCGGCGATTCCGCCGCTGGTGGTCAGCAGCCTGCTGTTCATCGAAAACCGTGACTTGCTCGACCCCGCCCAACCCCAGGCCAATCCGGCGGTGGACTGGCCGCGCTTTGCCAAGGCCGCATGGTCGCAGGTCGCGAAGTTGCTGCACTTGCCCGGCCAAAGTGCAGGCGGCAGTACCCTGGCGACCCAGTTGGAGAAATACCGCCATTCGCCGGATGGCCTGACCGTGTCCGGCAGTGAAAAGCTGCGCCAAATGTTTTCTGCCGCCGTGCGCGCGTACCAGGATGGCCCCGACACCTTGCCTGCACGCAAAAACATTCTGCGCGACTACCTCAACAGCGTGCCCCTGTCGGCAGTGCCCGGGCACGGTGAAGTGCACGGCATGGCCGAGGGATTGCGGGTGTGGTACGGCGCCGATTTCAACCAGGTCAACGCGGCGCTGACCGGCCCGGTCAATGCTCAACAAGGCTTGGCGCTGCGTGAGGTGCTGTCGTTGATCATCGCCCAGCGCCGGCCGTCCCATTACCTGGCCAAGGGTCGCGACGAACTGGCGCAACTGACCGACAGCCACCTGCGCCTGCTGGCCCAGAATGGTGTGATCGAGCCGGCTTTGCTCAAGCAGGCATTGGCGAGCAAGGTCACTTACCGTGACTGGGCGCAGCAACCGACGATCCAGCCGATTGAAACCAATAAAGGCATCAGCGTCGCCCGCAGCCGCCTCGCCGCCCTGCTCGACCGGCCGCTGTACGACCTCGACCGCCTGGACCTTTCCGCGACCACAACCCTGCAAGCCCAGTTGCAGGGCCAGGTCAGCGACTATCTAAAGCACCTCGCCGACCCCGAGTACGCGCGCCAGATCGGCCTGCTCGGCGAGCGCCTGCTCACCCCCGCCAGCACCGCACAAGTGCGCTACAGCTTCACGCTGTTCGAGCTCACACCCGATGGCTCACGGGTGCGCGTGCAAACCGACAACACCGACCAGCCCTTCGACATCAACGAAGGCAGCAAGCTGGAACTGGGCTCTACCGCCAAGTTGCGCGTGCTCACCACCTACCTGCAAATCATCAGCGAATTGCACGACAAATACGCCGCGCAAACGCCTGCCGCGTTGAAAAAAGTCACGGTGGAGGATCAGGACCGCCTAAGCCGCTGGGCCCTGGATTACCTGATCCAAACACCGGACAAATCCCTGGCCAAGATGCTCGACGCGGCCCTTGATCGCACCTACTCGGCCAGCCCCGGCGAACGCTTTTTTACCGGTGGCGGGCTGCACACCTTCCATAACTTTCGCAGCCAGGACAACGGCCGCAGTCCCACCTTGCGTGACGCGCTGCGTGAGTCGATCAACCTGCCGTTCATTCGCCTGATGCGCGACGTGGTGCGCTACGTCACCTACTCGGGCGAGAACAACAGCGCCGAGTTGCTCAAGGACGACAACGACCCGCGCCGCCAGGAATACCTCGCCGGTTTCGCCGACCGCGAAGGCACCACCTTCCTGCGCAAGTTCTGGAAGAAGTACCAGAAGAAAGACACCCAGGCACGCCTCGATACCTTCCTCGACAGCTTGCGTCCCACGCCGATCCGCCTGGCCGCCGTGCACCGCTACCTGTTGCCCGACGCCAGCCAGGCGAGCTTCAACCTGTTCGTGCGCTCCCACCTGGCCGGCGTCAAAACCCACGAAAAACTCACCGACGAACGCCTGCAAAAACTCTACAGGGACTACGGCCCCGGCACCTACGACCTGCCCGACCAAGGCTACATCGCCAAGGTGCATCCGCTGGACCTGTGGTTGCTCGGCTACTTGCTCAACCATCCCGAGGCGACGTTCAGCGAGGTGGTCAAGGCCAGCCAGTTCGAGCGTCAGGAGGTGTACAGCTGGCTGTTCAAGAGCCGCCACCAGAGTGCGCGGGACAGCCGTATCCGCACCATGCTGGAGATCGAGGCCTTCCTCGACATCCATCAGCGCTGGCAGGCCGTGGGCTACCCCTTCGATCACCTGGTGCCATCCCTGGCGACGGCGATCGGCAGCTCTGGCGATCGCCCGGCGGCCTTGGCTGAACTGATGGGCATCATTCTCAACGACGGCGTGCGCCCCAAGGTGCTGCGTATCGACAGCCTGTTGTTTGCCGCCGGCACGCCGTACGAAACACGCCTCGTCAACGACCCGGCGCCGGGCAAGCAGGTGATCCCGGTCGAGGTCGCCAGAGCCCTGCGCGGCACCTTGTCCCAGGTAGTGGATGCCGGCACCGCCAAACGCGTCGCCGGCAGTTTCAAGCTGGCCGACGGCACGCCACTGGCCATGGGCGGCAAGACCGGCACGGGCGACAACCGCATCGAAGCCATCGGCGCCGGTGGGCGGATCCTCAGTTCCAAGTCGATCAACCGCACTGCCACTTTTGTGTTCTACATCGGCGAACATCATTTCGGCACCCTGACGGCCTTTGTGCCGGGCGCCTCCGCTCAACATTTCACGTTCACGTCAGCGCTGCCGGTGCAGGTGCTCAAAGGCATGGCGCCGCTGCTCAACCCGTTACTGCAACCGGGGAGCCCAGCCATGTGCCTGGCCGCGACTCACTGATGCAAGGGCCATCGCGCTACAGGCCTGGGCAAACCGGTCATGTAGTGGTTATGTAGGCCCGTCACTCCCTCGGCGGCCAATAGTGTGGGCATCCGCGTGCAGAGCCCTGCTCTGTATGGTTTACCTTATCGCTACAGGACACCCAGGCTATGCCTACACAAACCCAGACCTCTACCGAGGACCTGCTACGCCGCTTGCCGCCCCGTATCACCGCCATCGAGCACCTGCTGGACGCCCAGCCGGACTTGGCGACCATCATGACCACCGAACTGCGCAAGGGATTAGCGAAACGGGTACCCGCCAACCCGCCGAATCCTGATACGGTTTATCTCAACGAGTACGACATTCCCTCGCAGACAGAGCAAGACAGCGCACCTCGCATCACCCGAACACGTAACCTGACACAGGTGCTGCAAGAAACGATTGCCACCCAAAACCTGCCGACCGAGCTGGCCAAAGAGCCGCAAACCGGCAGCGTCAGCCAAGCCGTCGGGTTCTATCCAACGGCCCACGGCACCGGACGTGACACTGAACTGGCGGATTTGGAAGTCTCGGCAGTCAATGAGTTAATCAGTGACCTGCAACTCAACAGCCAGACGCTCTACGTGAACGCGCTCAGGGCGTTCTGGTCGTCGCCCCACGCAAGCACCGGTGCCCTGAGCGTCCTGGCAGCCGTGAGTCAAAAGCAGCGAGAGGTATTTACGCTGGAGGCGGACCTGAAGGTGAATGATGCACGGCAACAGGTCGAAAAGGCCGAGCAGAACCTGAAGAAAGCGCCCGAAGATACCCAGACTCAAGCGGCTGTGGCCACGGCCAAGTCACACCTGCAGGTGCTGATCGAAGGCCGGCAATTGATCGAGAACCGCGTACTCCATGAAACCACGAACAACGCCACACCGCCGCTCACACTCAGTATTGCGCTGAACGCTACGGGCCAGCCTGACTGGACCACGACGCTCAACGGCTGCTTCGTACTCACCGAGCGCCTGCATGGGCCCCGACCGACCGTCCTCTATACCCCACAATGGGGGGGCGAATTTTTCGAGAGTTTCTCGTCCATGGAAAATGCCTTGCGTCTACGCCTGGTGAGAAGCGCCGAGAGAGACCTGCTGTTCGCCAACATTGCCGCCAAGGAACACGCCCATGCCCGAGGCGTGTTACCCAACGAGCAGAAATTGAGCTATGCGCCGATCACCGGGCAGGTATTCAATACGTGCCTGCACGCCCAGCTCATCCAGCAAGAGGCCGATATCGACCAGGCCTTCGAGACGTCCCACACCACGTTCGAAACCCTGGCAGCCGGCGTACGTGCCACGCTGGCACTGCCGCTCAAGGGCAACCCGGGCTTGATCGCCCGCATGCCTGGGCCCCTTGACTTGACGCAGGCATCTCCCGACCCGCTCACCCAGCCAACCACTGCGCAGCAAACGCATCTGATACAGCAGTGGAACTCGCTTAACCAACAACTAGACCAGGTTCTGGAAAAGCACAAACACCCCTCGCTGGACGCTGTGCTGACCTCGCTGCTCAACGAGACCTTTGCACAATTGCCTGACGGCACAGGGCTGGACAGCCTGTATGTCAACCGCTACCGCATCGACAGCATGGGCGCGCGCCATTTTGAATCCTCCCGCCCATTACTCGAGGCGGTGTGTACCTTATTGCTGTGGGGCAACACCGCAGTGGAAACGGATGAGGATCACACCACTCAAAAAGATGACGCCAAACCGGTCGAGACCTTCGCCGAAAGTGTCTTTCGCAGCGCGACCGCGTTCAGCGAAACCGACCAACTGAACCAGACCGGCACACTGTCGGACCTGGCTCACACGCTGAAAATACAACTGGCCGAACGGGTCACCGCCTACTGGCGTACGTCAATAGCACCCGAGCTGGTCTGCCCACAAGTCCGGCTGATTGATGTCCAACGCCAAACCCTGGATGTACAGGCACGCCTGCGCGTAGCCGACAATACCCTGAGCCCGCAGGCCAAATTGCTGATTGACCGTGCACTGCGCTACCCGACTCAGGCCCGGCGCGAAGCGAGCTTCAGTCATGGCAACCGCCCCGGCATCTATCAATTGACCGTGGCCACCGCCCGCACCGAGGTGGCGCGTATGGCCGGCAGCTTCATCTTGACCTTCAATGACGGCTCCAGCCCGGTCTCCCCTCATTGGCCCCATGGGCACAAAAACCTAAATACCCAGACGGCTGGCATTGGCCCGGTAGTGCTATATACCCCGGACATGGGCTTTGAAGAGTGTGCGTCTCTGCAAGCTTTGCATGACATGCTCAAGGCCCGCATCAATGCCGGCGAAGACGCCGGCAGATTGTTTACCAGCGGCCTACCGCTGTTGGTTCAGCATGGAAAAACCGGGTTGTGGGGCGATGACCTGAGTAGCACGTTCGCGCCGATCGCAGACGATTTTGTCGCGGACAGCATTCAGGCCTTGCTCGACAAACAGCAATCCGACATCGAAACCATTCTGGGCCTGACTGAGGATGAATCGGACAGCGAAAAAAATGGCCGCGTGGAGCTGGCGGAGCTGGTGGATATGGCCGGACCGTTCCTGGCGCGCAACCGGCTGCTGACAGAACACTGGCGGCCGGACTGGGAAAAGCGCTTGAGCGCGGCGGACAAGGAGGCTCTGCAAGATCAAGCCGACACCACCCTGGCCACACAGGACGATCTGGCCAAACAGTGGCAAGCGCTGATCCCCACATTGGCCGAGTATGCCAAGCAACAGGTACTGACAAAGATTCGCGCCTTACTGGTCGAAGCAGGCCAAGACTATCCCGCACAGGGCATCGACCCGGACAAAATAATGGTCGTCCGTACTACCCGAATACGGATTTCATCCGGTGGCGGTTTTGGGTCTGTGCATGAAGGGGTTAAGAGCAGCAGGATGAGCCTGACCAACCTGCTGTTGAAAAACACCAAACCGTGGCAAAGGGGCCTCAACTGGGAAGAAGACGATCTGTTGAAGGCCCAACTGACCACCTCCCAGGGAGAATGGGTGCGCGATGCCAAGGGGGCCATAATCACCTTGGAGAAAGAACGCCTTGAGCAGTGGCTCAAGGACCTGGATGTTGGCCAGCAGTACGCACAAAACGTGCTCGATAAATACCTCGCCCCCCAGGCTACGGCAGCCGAAGCCCACGCCTTGAAACAAGCCTGGATCGCCTGCCAGACGGCTGTTCTGGATTACGCGGCCCTTGCGGCCCGGTTGAATCCTGATATCTACCGCAGGCAAATGCCCAGTGGCACCGGGCAAAAAAAAGCTGACGCTTGGGTGGGGGCGGTGCTGGCCTCGCCATCCCCCGCGACACGCCCACGGGTCGACGGGCAGACCGTGATCGCCAACGCGCTGATGTTCAACCCAACCAATTACGCGCCCCAAGGATCTGGCGGGCAGACCGTGAACGGCGTGCTGATTCTCTCCACTGACGCCGATGATATGCGGGTGCTGTATACCCCGAATGCACCCGACGGTGTGGAACTCAGGGAACTCGTCAACGAGGCCGAACTGGTGCAACTGATGCGAGGGCCGGCCTGGCTGGATTATCTTCGCGCACGCCTGCCGGCCGGTACACGCTTGCTCAATCATCGTCTGGCCGCGCATCAAGGCGATGTATTGGTCGGGCTGTACCGGCAGAACTACCTGTACCTGCTGGACAAAGCCGACACTGAAAGCGTGACCAATGAAGAATTGGAGGCCCAGTCGACCCTCAACAAGGTACTGTTCGGCGTTGAGGTAGCGCTGACCGTGCTGGGCGGTCTCCCCTGGAGCGGCCAGTTGGCCTCTTCGGCCGCCCGGTTTGTCGGCCGGGTGGGGCGCACAACGGTCCATGCTCTGCGCAGCCTTGGGCAAACCGTGGCGGGGCTCGTCGTGCGTCGCGGGTCACGTGCGCAAACGCTGTTTGAACTCGCAAGAGTCACCACTACGATGGCCGGGGTGACGCGAACAACAGGCCTGGGTATCAAGCCCCTGTCCATGCTACTGCGGCCTGGGAGAAATACACTGCGCCCGGATCTGCTGAAATACCAGAACGACTTTCTGCAAGAAAGCGCCCGCCTGGTGGTGAAGGGCGGCATCCCGGCCGGTGCAGAACTGGCCGAAGGCACAGGCATCTATCGCGTCCCCGGCACATCCAGTACCTACCTGGTACGCAGCGTCGGTGAAAAGGGCGAAGAGCAGGTGTTCCGCATTCAGAATACGTTCAACCTCTATGACAACAATGGCTTGGTCGCGCCGGTGCTCACACCCTCTGGAGGCGTGACCCCGTTTCGGTTGCGGCGCCTGCCGACCAAGTTCTGGGAGCTGGACACCTGGCAACGCCTGCCCGGCGCCGGGCCAAAAACCGACAACGCCATCACCCAAGCACTCAGGGAATGGGACGAACTCGTCAAAGCCAATGCGGCACCGACCACCCCACAGAACACGCTGGACCCGACTGGTTTTTTCACAAGTCGCGGTTTCAAGCTTGGACAATGGAACAAATTAGTCAGGTCAGGCGGCGAAATAACCCAACGAGGCTTGGTACGACTCAACCCTGAGAGCGCTACACAGCTGTCAGACGAGCTGTTCATGAAATGGGTAAACATGGAGCAGCCGACCAGAGAAGCGGCGGATGCATTTGTAAAAACACATGGAATTAACCCTGACCGTTGGAGCCAGTTCGTCAGCAGGGGCAAGCTGAACAAAGCTGGCGAGGCCCGCAAGGCAAAACTGACGAAGCCCTTCAACAATTATTACACCCGGATCTTCGACCAGGACTTTTTAGACTGGTATCAGTTGGCCCTTCGACCGGAAAACCAGAACAAAGCGGCCGCCTGGCAATTCGCCGTTGATCGTGGCCTTCACCCGTCGACCTGGATGAAATACGTGAACGCCAACGGTACCTTCAACACGGCCATTCCGACAGTCGCAGAGCGTGTCAATCGTCTAAAGCTTGAATTCCCCCGTGACTTAAGCCAACCCGGCCCGTCCCTCCCCCCCAGCTGAATCGCATTCGGCTGCCAATGCAGGAGCGAGGGTGCTCGCTGCTGCTGATTGTGGCTAAACCTCTGAATTCCGGATCACCGTGACACTGCCTTCATAAATAAAGGCCTCACTAGGCCGTAGGTTGCCGGGCGGTGAGGTTCTTGAACACGTTACGCCCCGGTTGGCGTGGCTGAAGATGTGATGCCCCTTGAGTGGCTGGCCTTGAGGGTCGATCAGGCGACCGCGCACGGTGACTCAACGACCGCGTGCGCCCCAGGGTGATGCGTACCGACAGTCTGTTGTTTGCCAGTGGCCCCCATAAGAACCCCATCTGGTCAACGGCCCGGCACCCAGAGCCTGTGCGTGGCGGGCCCGAGCCTCAGTCGAGGCTGAAAAACAGACGCCTGGCCACGGCCAGAGAGATGGCTTGACGTTCGATCTGAAGCACCGGTTCCAACTGACCAGTCTGCCCGCGACGAATACGCGCAAACCTGTCCGCCTCGACTTCGGCCTGGTCCTGACGGCCCAGGTGTTCCTGCTCGGGGCGCTTGAGGTGGGCGGCCACGAAATGATCGTCCAACGCCTTCTGCGTCGTGTAATGGAAATGGGCAACACACAGCGCTTCGCCGTTCGCGGCATCGGCGACGGCATAGACCTGCAGGTAGTCGTCGCGGTGCCCCTTGAGCGCCACCCGCCCGCCGCGCCGGGTTATCCGAACCTCGTGGTGGCGATGCAGGAACTCCAGCGTGTCCTGGGTGATCGGCCGTGCCTTGCTCGCCCGTATGCGAGCCTCCAGGCCGGCTGCCTCCAGGCTCGCTACCGAGGCGTGCAAGCGGCTGACCATGGCCCGGGCATTGGCCTGTTGCACCACTGCCAGCCGCGCACTGTCGAGCATACTCAGCTTCTTATTGATGTCCTCGGCCACCCAGCGTCGACGGGTGGCCTGGGATTCCAGCAGGTATTGCAGGCTCGACGGCTGGTTGACGCTAGGGATCATGCCCTTTACCTGATTGATGGCTTTATCGACCGTGGCCACCAAGGCTTCGCCCTTTTCCATCAGGCTGCTCAATGCCCGATTGGGGTGGCGCCGTGGGGGGGTCGGCTGGGCATCCCACACGCCGTCTTCGGCTTCGGTGAAAGCGGCGATGACTTGGCCCGAAGGGTCACGCAGTTCGGCCGCTGGCTGGTCGGACGGCAGGTCGCTCAGTTGGGCAACATACAGGTCGCGGTTACGCGTGCGGATGATCTTCTTGCGCCTTGCCCCTGGCACGGGTGCGGGCGGCTTGGTCCGTGGCCTGGACTTGGCGGCCGGCTGCGACAGGTCGCTCAGTTGGCCCTCGATGTGCAGATGCAGCTGTGTCAGCAATGCCTGGAGTTTTTGCAGGTAATCCACGTTGAACTTGTCCGGCTCCATGGCCCGCCAGAATTCGATCTGATCGTCGGTTTGCGCGTAGACCTGGTCAATGCTCTCCAGCAATTCGACGCGCTCCTGGTCAGTGACCTGCACGTGACGCAAGTCCGCCATGGAACGGTTGGCCCGGCGCGCCCGGTTGATGGTTTCGCTGACGCTGTCGAAGAAGGCGTCCTCCAAAGGCGGGCCTGCCACATCGATGGCGATGCTCCACAACGTGGTGAACTGCAGGGCTTGCAGGTCCTGCACCGAAGGCCGTGGGGGCAAGCCTGCCGTCAAGGCCTCGGCCTTGTCGCGGCCGAGCCTGGGGACACGCAGCAGTTGGTCAAGGTGACGGTCCTCCAGGGTGCGCCAGTGTATGGCGTTGTCATGCAGCGTCGCCAACTCGCGCAGGCCCTGCCCCAACTGCACGTGGGCCTGGCGGTTGATGTCCGACTGAGCCTCTTCCTCGGTTTCGTCCTCCAACAATTTGAACACCGGATCGAGCCGTGCATTGACTGCCACCATCTGCTCGCGGGTCAGGGAACTGAGCAATTGCGTGCCCAGCACGACTGACTCCAGGGCGCTGCACAGTTCTTCTTCATAACGCGGTCGCGGCGCCAATTCGCGCAACGCGCGCAGGGTGCGCAGTTCCTTCTGGGCAAAATCAAGGGCGTGCTCGGCTTCCTGGTGATAACGCTGCCGGGCTTGCACCCGACGTGGCTCATCAATAGCGCCTTCCGGCTGTTCGACCAGTGCACGGGCGACCGCCATCGCCTGGCGGGCCCGCATCTGGTCCTGGCGCGCCTGCTGGTAATCGCGGTTCAGGCTTTCGCGCTGTGTACTCGCTGCCTGGCGAGCGTCCTGCAGGGCATAGTCGGCCGCACCGCCACGCAGGTGCAGGCCCAGGTCGATGTCCCAACGCCCGTTGCCCAGGTGTTTGAGCCAGGGCCCGAGGATTTCGCCCGTGGCACTGACCACCCGTACCCGGCCCTGTTGGATCTGAATGCGATAGACCCGCCCGCGTACCAGCGCCTGCCAGTACCCGCCGACAGCCGATGCGGGTTTCAACAACCCCTGCAAAGGGCCGCTGGCTTCAGCCTGTTTCAGGTAGTCGGGCGTGGGCTGCGACTTGAGGCTCAAGGCCGTCAGCCGCGCCTGCATGGCCGGGGTCAGGGTATCCCGTGCATTGGCCCAGCCAAGCGGCGCACTGAATGATGCCGGGGGGCTCCCCCGCACTGGCGCGGCAGGCACCGGTTCGGCGCGGGCCAATGGCGCAAACGCCGGATGCTCCAGGTCCAGATGGCGCTGCACGTCATGGGGGGCAGCCTGATGCGCCATCACCGCCATCAGGTTGACCAGCATGTCCGTGACCGCGGCGGCTCGCACCTGGGTGTCGCTGCTGTGCAGGCTCTGAAGATCCTCTCGCACGCTGTCGCTCAACTGCAGCAGCCAACCGGCCAACGCCGCCGGCCCACGCAGGAGCGGCAGCAGGTTGGTGAACAGCAGCCAACCGAGCTGTTTCAGGGAGGCCCAGCGCTGTTCGGTATTGGACTGCGACTGGCGGTCGGCCAGGGTTACCAGTGCCTCAGCGGTTGCAACGAAGACCTGTTGCGCCGGATCGCCGTCCGCCACCTGTTTGTGCAGGTGTGCCGGAGCCGGTTTGGTGTAGACCGTGAACTCATCCGACGGTAAAAAGTGCCGGATGTGCGGCTCGATGAAACCACCGTTGGCATAGATCGCCTGGCGCCGCGCATCTATCCAGCTCAGCACCTGATCTTGCAGTTCGCCCGTAGCCCTGATCGCCTCTAACAACGCCGCCAGGCTTTCATACTCCTGCAGCGTTGGACTCAGCAGTGGCCGGTACAGCAGGTGCGGTCCTTCGTGCCCGGCCTGTGGCCCGATAATGAACTGGTTGGCAACCACGTCCGCCACCTGATCGGGCGCAGCCCGGAACGCCAGCGGCCACAGGGCCATGGCTTGTCCATCGAGCAGGCGTTGGACCGGGGTAGCCTGCAACGCGGCCTGCAAGCGCAGGAAACCGTTAAGAGTCAGGCCGTGCAGGCCCTGGATCTTGTATTCCAAAGCGAGCAGCGGCAATTGACTACGCAGCTGCCGACTGAACAACCGCTGGCGTCGAGTGGCTTCAGATACGTCATCCACCAGCTTGCGCTTGAGCAACAGCGGATAGGATTGCCCGATATCGACCTGTTTGATGCAGGCGCTGAGCAGGTTATACGTCAGCCCTGGCGGGGCCTTTTCGCCCTTGAGGCTGATCGACTTGGGCGTATGGGGAAAGCCGGCGAGGTTTTCCAGGGCCAATTGCACCAGGGTCACGGTGACGGGTTCGACTTCTCCAGCGATGAAGCCGCCCGGCAGCGGTACGGCAGCGCCAATCACGCGATCGAACCGGATGCTGATCTCTTGTGCTTTCAGCTTGGCCGTCACCGGCTGCTGCTGCAAACACCCCTGCAATTGCTCGACGGCAAACTGCTCGATCGTCGGGATGCCTTCCAGGTAGTCGTGTGCGCCCTCGGCATGACCGGTCAGCACCCAGCCGCGCAGCAATTGAGCGCAGGCGGCACTGTCGGTGGCATCGGCCTGGCTCAGCCACAATGGCAAACCTGCACGCAATTTCTGTTGGAGCGGACTCAGGCGCGCGACAAACCAATGAAGGGGGTCAGTGATGTCGTTCAGCAACTGTTGCCAAGCCTGGGCTGTTCGTGGCAACCGTCGGTCGATGCGGTCGAGGTCACGCAATTGCCGCTCCAGGTAACTGGCTGCCAAGGCGTCGAAGGGGTCACCCTCCACCGGCCGGGAAAACCAATGTGCGACTTGCCCTGCCGGTGACGGTTCCACCTCGGCAGCCAACACCCCCCCTATATCGTCTGTGTCCTCAATGGGGGTGATTCCCAAGGCCGGGTTGTAAAGCAGCGAAGACGTCCCCCCCTGCGCCAGGGTCCGCTCAAACAGCAGCCAGGGTAACGTGCGTAACTGGTTTTGCCACAGGTGCAGCGTTTGCACGCGCAATACCGCGCTGTGCAGGCTCCACTGACGGTCGGGCCGGGTCGGGCGCAGCAATGTTTTGGGAAACAGCTCGGCGAAGCGCGCCGGGCTCATGCCGGGCGGCATGGGGGTATCGTAGAACAGCGCCAGCAATTCGTCGGACAAATACCCCCAGCGCACCATGTCCACGGGCATTGCCTCGTGCCACCACGCCTGCAATCGCTGGGCAAAAGCCTCCAGCAGAAAGGTACCGCATTCGTTGATCATTACCTCCAGCTCGGCAAGGCTAGGCCCGCCGGGCTCAAACACCTCGCGTACGCGCCGAACCACCGTGTGATAGTCCTGCACCAACAACACGGGCCGGGCAGCCGCCAAGCGTTCCACCACCATCTGCGGTAACGAGGCATAGTGCCAGGCCCCCGCGTCGAGTTGATCTTCGGGGGTCGCGATATGGAGCAATCCGGCGTGCTCGTTACGCCCACTGAAATAGCGGTCCAGGTAGGCCTGGGCACTGTCCAGGGCCACGGTCAACAAGGACGGCGGGGCGTTGAACAAGGTTTCGATCTGTTCGATATGCGCTTGGCGCAGGGCACTGGCGGCGAGGGGCATCCGGGTATCTCCGTCGGGTTGATCCCCCACGCTAGCCCCTCGTACCGCCGCCAAGGCCCTAGACAGTTACCACGCACGCCCCAGAAAACCCGCAGCACCAGATTTATCTACTGCCCCGTCCTGACCTGAGGCGACATAGCCTGATGACCTTGTCTCCTTTCATCAGGTCATCCGTCATGCCCCACCTGCCTAACCCTGCACCCGGCGCCACTCCTCCCGAGGACAAAGGCCCGCACTACGAACTGATCAAGCACAAGATTCCTCCCTGGTTGCTGTCCACCTCGCCGGCCAGGGTCGAGGCACTGCGCAAGGCCCGCCTGGACCTCGCGCCCTGGTCTCATAGCGGGACACCTCAGGCTCACGCCAGCCTCAAGACGGCCAACGCCCAGGCATGGGTCACCCAGAATACGGTGGATGAGCGCCTCAAACAGGTTCAGGACGTATATGCCTTCGCCGAACCGCTACTGACCCAGGCGCTCAAGACAGAGTACGGCGTGGACGCCAGCGTCCGGGACACCTTCCTGTTCCTGTACAGCGTCAAGGGCACGTTCATCCAGGGTGTCACCAGCCGCAGTGTGTCCTTGCTGGACGCCGCCCTGCAAAACTTTGCCAAGGATGAGCACTTCACCGACGACTCCAGCTACATCAGCCCACCCGACGCCCGCGGCCACTTCACCCTCAAGCCCCTCAAACAGCAGATGAGCATTGCGCAGTTCACCGCCCTGTGCCGACAATTGGACCTGGGCGCCCAGTATCAACGGCACCTGCAGCAGCATTTGTTGCCGCCTAAACAAGCGGACAAAGACAGCCTCAAGGCCCAGGTCGTCGCCAGCCAGCAGGCGCAGTTTGCTGCCGCGGTCCATATGGCTTTAGCCAGGAAGGACATCACGCAGGCCACCTTTCACCTGCTGATACGCGTTGCGCAGGGCCAGCGCGGGGTGATGCAGTCGTATCGATTGCAGATGATGGACAGCCTGCTCACCGGCATCCTGCTGATCGCTGTCGACCTCGACCGGGCCAGCGATGTGGCGCGGGTGATCGTGTATATCCCCCACGACCCGCACAGCCCGGTCAAGGACTACCCGAACGCCCAGGCGTTCATGACCGAGCTGACCGACAAACTGCGCACACCCAGCTATCGCCAGTTTTTCAGCCATTTTGTCGACCACGGGCAACGCGGGGCGTTCTTTGCCAACCTCGAACAACGCCTGAGCCGCGTGCAGTGGCATCGTCGCCAGGACCCGCTCGACCCAAGCCCGAGCTGGCGCGACACACCCGTGACGCAACCACGCCTGCAGTACGCGGCGCTGCCAATCACGGGCGACCTGTGGGAACAGCTTTACCAACAAAAACTCAACAAGATCCTCAACGATGCGCGACAGCTCGCCGTCAGTACCAACGATGTCGACAGCCGCGCGCGCTGGGCCTGGTGGGACAATGTCAGCAAGATGGTAACGCAGATCTTCAACGCGGCGCTCATGGTGATCACCCCGTTCGTACCGTTCCTGGGGGAACTGATGATGGCCTATACCGCCTACCAACTGCTCGATGAAGTGGTGGAAGGCGTGGTTGAGTTGGCAGAGGGCCAGGCACTGGAAGCGGCCGGCCATTTTCTCGGGATACTCAGCGAAGGGGTGGAGCTGGCGACATTCGGCGCCGCCGGTAAACTGGTCGAGCTGATCCCTTCGCCCTTCGTCAACCAGCTCAAGCCAGTGCAGGTGCAGGGCAAGACCCGCCTGTGGCACCCAGACCTGCGCCCCTACGCACAAAAAAACCTGGCGCTGCCAGCCGATTCCTCACCCGACACGCTCGGCCTGCACACCCATGACGGCAAGCGCCTGCTGCCCCTCGATGGCGAGCACTACGCGGTGACGGTCGACCCGGCAAATGGCGCCCACCGCATCCGCCACCCCAGCCGCGAGGACGCCTATGCACCGCGGGTGCAACACAATGGTCACGGCGCCTGGACCCACGAGGCGGAAAATCCCAGAGCCTGGGACGCACCCAAGTTGATGCGGCGCCTGGGCCCTTGGACCGACGCGCTGGACGATCCGCAGCTGGAGCAAATCCGCTGCAACAGCGGCACTGAGCCTGGGGTGCTGCGTGGCCTGTATGTGGACAACAACTCCCCGCCGCCACTGCTGCTCGACAGTGTGAAACGCTCTCGTCTCAACCGCGAAACCGAGCAATTGGCCCAGCGCCTGCGCACCGGCGAGGCTGTCGACTCCCCCACCTACTGGAGCCCCTATCTGGCCACCGAGTTGCCCGGCTGGCCGGCGAGCAAGGCCATCCGCGTATACGAAGACACCAGCCTGACGGGCGCGCACCTGCACTACGGCGAGGCCGATGCACCCGACACCCTGGCCATCAGCCGCCAGGCACTCAACCAAGGCCAACTGGCGGAGCAGATCGTGGACGTTCTTGACGAACCCCAGTTGCAGGCGCTGTTGGGCCCGCTACCGACCACGCGCGCGGAGCGGGTGACGGCCCTGCGCAATCACCTGGCCGACCTGCTCACCCGCCGCCACCGTTCGGTATTCGAGTACCTGTACAACGCCAGCGAACACGCGGCCAGCGCACGCCAGGTGGTGGTGCGCCAAGCAGTGCCGACGCTGCCGAAAACCCTGGCTCACACGCTGTTGGAGCAGGCTCGGCCCTCAGAGCTAAAACGCATGGACGAGCACAGCCAACTGCCTTTGCGCATGAAAAACCTGGCCCGCGACCTGGCCATTGACGCACGTGCCAGCCATGCCCACGAAGGCCTTTACCACCCGGCCCACCTCACCCTCGACACCGAGCGCATGTTGCTCAACACCCTGAAGTTTCACAGCGATGCCTTCGCCGACTTGCGCGTGGAGATACGCGAACACAGCGCCCTCGGCGAGCTTCGTTGTGCGGCCGGCCCGGATGACGCTCGGCAGGTGCGTGTCCTGGTGCGCGATCCCCAAGGCCACTACACGCTTTACGACAACGAGCGCCACCTGCTCAATCCCGCAAGCGACCTCTACGCGACCCTTTTGCATGCGCTGCCGAACCCTACGGCATGGAAGGACGCGCCCGCGTTGCAAACCTGGCTGACGGAGCGCCTGGCAACCCTGCAGGAACGTCGTACCGCCCTGGACATCCCGCCCACGCCACCCGCCGTGGCCCGTACCACTGAGCAACTGCTGCAAAAACCCAGGTTCCGCTGGGCGAGCAAACTGCTGGGCATCGGGCCGCCGTCCCTGGAAGACCGTATCAAGGCGCTCTACCCCCGGATGCACGAAGAGGCCATCCAAGAGCGGGTGCAGGCCTACAATTCACCCGAAGGCGAGCAGGCCCTCAAAGACCTTGAACGTGAAAAAAAGGCGCTGCTGGCACACCTGGAAAACTGGGTGCAATCCCCCACGCGCTACAACGGCGGCGACCGCGAAGCCCAGGAAGGCGAACGGTTGATGCGCTCGCACCTGTCTCGGGCGATTCGCAGGAGTTGGGAAAATGTGTCCGGCGGCTTTACCGACACTTTTGGCGAAAGCCATACCGGTGGCATCCTCGACCTCGAAGGCTGGCCCCTGGGCCTGCACCTGCATGGGTCGCCCAACCCGCAGTTGCCATTTGAATTCATCACCGGCCTGAACCTGAACGAGAGCGGCCTGAACGACACCCATGACGGCTTCCTGGCCTTGTTCCCCAACCTGCGGGTACTTGACCTGAGCCAAAACCAATTGACCCGGCTGCCCAAGGCGGTGACCGGCATGCCACGCCTCAACCAACTGGGCCTGGGTGACAACCCGATGCAATGGAACAGCGCCAGCCTGGAGCAGCTCAAAAGCCTGCGTAACCTCAGGGCCCTGGACCTCAGCCATCACCGGCAGATGACCACCGCCCCCGACATCAGCGGCATGCCGCACCTGCGTGAGCTGCACCTGGCCGGAACCGGCATTGCCGAATGGCCCACCGGCCTGTTTGATCACCCACGGTCCGAGCACTTCGTACTCGACCTGCAAAATACTCAGGTCAGGCACGTGCCGCAGTTCCTGCCCTGGCAACCCGAGGCCGAGGTGGTGGCGCGTACCCGGCTAGACCGTAACCACCTGCACCTGGACGACGAGGAACGCATGGTCAGCTATCGCCTGGGGGCAGGCCTTGACCCCTATCGGACGTATCCACCGAGAGGCGAAGAAGACAGCCGCTTCTGGATTGACGAAATGACGAGCACTACCCAACGGCGCAGGCGCCAGGCGCTATGGGACGAGCTGGAACAGGAGCACGGTTCACAAGGCTTTTTCGAGGTGATCCGCAGCCTGCAGCCACCAGAAGCGTTCGAAACCCAGGAAGACGGCCTGGACTACATTCGCAACCTCCCGCAACTGACTGAAAACGTCTGGCGCATGCTCGAGGCCATGCACGCCGACGACGCCTTGCGCACACGCTTTTTCAGCATGACCAGCACCCCCGGCAACTGTGCCGACGCCAGCGCGCAAATCTTCAATAACATGGGGATCCAGACGCTGGTGCACGAGCTGCACCGCGCTCGCCCACGATTGACGTCGGTAGAATTTGCCGGACGCCTGGCCCTACTGGCCCGCCAGACCGCACGTCTGGACTTGGTCAACGAAGCGGCCCGCAAGGAAGTCGCCCGCCGCCTTGCACCACCCGAGCGCGGGGGGCTGGGACTGCGCCTGACCACCGACGTGGTTGACGGCGTGCCGGGCAGCGTTGATGAAGTGCAGGTGTACGCGGCCTTGCAGACCGCTCTCAAGCATGACCTGCACCTGCCCTGGCTGTCTTCACACATGGTCTATCGTCAAACCGCCGGTGTAGACGACGCGCTGATCGCCCGCGTGCACCAGAGCATCATCAATGCCGAACGGCGTGATGGCCTGGTCGACCGTACCCTTGCGGTGGGCTTTTGGGATAAGTACCTGGAGGATACTTACGGCGATGAGCTGACGCTCAATACCCGCCAGTTCCAGGAAAAAGCCCTGCGCATCGAAGACCTGCGCGATGCACAAGACGCCTGGGCCCAGGCGCAGACCCAGTCGAATCTCAAGCAGACCCTCACCGACCTGGCCGATGAACTGGGCGTGCCTCACAGCGACGTGCTGACTGGGTCATCCATGACCCACAGCACTTACCGGCGCTTGTTCGACCAGTTGGCCCACCAAGAAAAAGAACTGCGCCGACAGCTCACATCGAACGCCTTGGTCATCCTACCGGAGGGGCTGGAACCCTAGACCTCAGAGTCCCACACGACCGTGGCCGTACCGGAATAGGCATTGCCGCTGTTCTGGTCGAGCATCTGTGACACGCCGTCGGCCTGTATCTCAAAGTGCAGGGTGCTGGGCTTGCGATCCACATAACGGCTCGGCCGGAACAGCTGTGTGCCGCTGCCATCCAGGCGCAGCGGGAGGCGACTGACCGGGCGCCCGGCGCTATCGCTCAGGCCTGCAGGCAAGGTCACGGCGATATCCAGCGGCACTTGGTGACCCGCGGCGTTGCGTACGCTGCAGGTGTTGCCCAGCGGGTCGCCGCACTCCAGGCTCATCTTGAAGGCGGTGCTGGTCCACAGGTTGACGGTCTGGTCGTGGAACAGGCGCGTGGGTTTGCGCCCGCTCTGCAACCAACCCTGCCAGCCACCCTGGGGTTCCAGTTGGATACGATGGCCGCCTGGGGGGACTTCGACCTTGAGGTGATGGTCGACGGTGAGGGTGAAGTTGAAGGTCAGTGCGTTGTCATTCGGGATAATCACATCGCCGAAGTCGAAATCGGCACCCGGGCCCACGCTGTAGGTAAGGCTGCCGGTGTATTCGCCGCTGGCCATGGCCAGAGGATTGGGGGTTCTCAGCGAATAGGCGTATTCCGTAGTCGAAAACCAAAAATGTGTGATGTCCTGCCCCGGCACACGATTACAAACGCCTGCGTTTTCGGGAACCAGCCAGAAGAACAACAAATAGGTGTTCGCACTGGCTAAATAATTGATCCCCTGACACGGGGCCGGTGCGTGGAACCACTGGCGGTACCAGTTCCAGACCGGATCATCCGGACGGCTCCACACAGTGACATTCGGCCGCACATCCCAACGATGGCCGATTCCGGCAATACGCATCTGCACGGTCTCGGTCTGCCCGGTTTCACTGTGCGTGACCTCGAGATCACGCCACTCCGAGGGCACCTTCCACATGGCGCCATCGCGAGGGTTTTCGTGGTTGGCGAGGATAGGTCGACTGGCCGTGGCAAGCAAATCGGAAGTCCGGATAGTAAAAAGCCCGTTAGCTTTGCAATAGGCCGGGATATGCCCCGGGCAAATCCCGCTTTGGGGCGTGGTATTGACGAACTCATTGACCATCGGATTGCTGGGGTCGGGGCGAAAACTGGCAGTGATGTTCTGCACCGCCCCATGGGCCGGCAATACCAGCAGCATCGAGACAGCAGCGGCCAGGCCAGGTCCGTACAGTACTCGCAAAAACGGCACGACTTTCATGACGACAGTTCCTTAAAAGCGCGGGGCAATGGCATCGAACACCATATGCACAGTGCCGAAATAACGCCCCGGACGGTAATCGTCCTGGGGCTTGATGGCGGCGATTTCCAGGTGAACCCGCTTACCGGGTTTGGCATCGAGGACGGAGACCACTTCGGTGTGGTCCAGGCTAAGCTCCTGGCCATTGAAAGTAACCCGCAGGTCGATCCGGTCATTGCCGTTGTAGAGGAAAGGCTCGGCTTCGAGGCGTGCACCAATGGCACCGCCGGTGTTCTTTACATCGAACGGCGCCCGCAGCGAGCTCAACTCGGAAATGACCGGGTTGTAGTTCAGCACTTGCTCGCGTTGCACCAATTGCGGGTCCACCGGCAGCACGTAGAACTGCGGCGTGGGGATGTTAACGTAAACCTCGAAGGTTTCCCGTTCGACCGCCGCCCACCCTGGGGCGGGCAGCAGGCCGACGATAATGAAAGCGAAAAGCGCCCGTGCGTTGAACATGGTATTCACCTGTGGTGATCGAGGCTGCATCAGCCTTTGACCTCGACTTTTTTAGTCTCGGTGCCTTCAATCACGCTGAAGTGGTATTCACGCCCCGGCTCCTTGTCGAAGCCGAACGAGCGACCCGCCATCACATGGTACTTAGTGGTCGGGCGGCAGTCCTGGTTGTTGGCGGCGCAATCCTTGAACTCATCGATCACCACCACGCTGTTGCCGTTGTTACGCAGGGCGTAGCGACGCGCGTCGTTCTGGATCTCGCTGTTGAAGCGGGTTTCGGTGGGCCGCACGAAAAACACCGTGCCGTAGCCGGCCAGGATCTGCACTCCCGCCGCCAGGCTATCCTTGTACTCGGCGCGTTCCTGTTCACTGATCGCAAATTCATCTTCGGTCTGCGGCACCACTGGCACAAAACGCACGCGAAAATAACGCTCTTTGTCGCGGTTGCCCATGAACAGCAAGCGCGTTCCCTGGGTGCCATTGGCGGGCACGATCAAGCGCGCCGGGCTGGCCATCAGGCCGTCGCGGGCAGTGGCGTCGGCCTGGTTCTTCAACGGCACTTCACGGAAGGTGCCGTCGTCGTTGTAGATCATCTCCAGGATGTTGACCTTGACGAACGCCGTGGACGTGCCGCCATTGAACACCCGCTTCATGTAGGTACTTTTGCCGGCGTCCATGTAGTCGTAGACCACGCCGACATGGATCTTCGGCGTCGCCTGGCCACCCAGGCAAAACAGGCACAACACCCCAAATAACCCTAAACGTTTCATTACTTGCTACCTCATGTAGTGCAGGGAGGCCGACTGCGGCCCGTGAGTCATATGCAACCGTCAACCCGCAGTTCCGGCGCGGGAAATGGCTTCGGCCAGGGAGTCCGGTGTACAGCGCAAGTCCCCGATCATCAGCACATCACTTTCGCGCTGGCCCTGGCTCGGGTCGAGACGGAACTGGCACAGCAACTGGTTGGCGTAGCGCACTTCCAGGGTCGGTGAATTGGCGCTCATTTCCATGGAGAAGAACCCGTCCACCTCGCTGACCCCACGGCTGGCGTGGTTGATTACGTGATGGCCCTTGAGCGGTTTGCCCTGGGCGTCGAGCAGGCGACCGAGCACAGTTACGGTTTTCATCACACGGATCTGGCGGTAGTCCACGCCACCTTTGTTCAAGTGGTAACTGCTGCGCGCCGGCTGGATGCTCGCGGCGGGCGGATGGTTGCCGTCGAAATCGAACGCGAGCGTGCTGCTTTTGTAGGCGGTGATCGGCACGAAATTACGGCCAGGACGCAAGACCGAACTGCCGCCGCTCAAGTCGTCGGCGCGCAGTTGGATGTCATCCAGGTCGGTCTCCACATCCACGATCATTCCAGCGCCGTGGCCCTGGGACTGGCTGCTCATGACTATTTTTGAACCGCCCACCGCCACCGTGCTGCTCAAGTTCAGGCCACCGGTGAGATTGCCGTTGAACGAGGAGCGCTGGACAAACCCATCGCCGTATAACGCATCGGTGGCGAAACTGCCGCGACCGGACAAGCCGAGCCCGTAGGTATCAGTCAGCACCGTGGCTGAAACGCTTTGCAGCAGGTGATCGTCCAGGGTGCGCTGGTAGGTCAGCGAGCCGTTGTTATCACGGCTGCCGTCGCGGGCAGTGCGGCTGCCGATACTCGCTGACCACTGCTCGCCGGGGGCACCGAGGGCCACGCTGACACTCAAATCGACCCCGCGGTTGCGTTTGTCACCGGTGCTGGCGGTGGCTGCGCGATCGAACACCGAGAACCGCCAGTTGGCATCACTATTAAGAAACTTGCCGCGTTGGTTCCAACCCAGGTCCAGGCCCAGCCCTTCGACATTGCCTTCGCTGTAGGCCAGGCGCGAACTGATCGAACTCTTGTTGCTCAGGCGATGGTTGACCGACACCGAGGAATTGCTGGTGCGCCCATTGAACACGCGCGTGGGGCGCAGCCGGGTGCCGTCGGGCAAGGTCTCGTAGGTGCGACGGGTGTCGAGCCAACTGCGGTTGTGGCTGACGACCACACTGCCATGGCCGTAACTGTGCATAGCTTGCACGTCCATGCCGGTGCCGTGGTCCTGGGTCTGGTAGACATTGGCGTACAGGCTGGAGTTGTTGGCCAGGCTCCAGTCGATGGAGCTGCCAAACTGCATCTTTTCGCGCACCTTGCGCGTGGACAGCCCGAGAATCACCCGAGGGTGCGCCAGGTAATTGATACCGGCGCCATAAGTGATGAACCCGGTGGACTGTTCTTCCCAGTTGCTCAACAGCTTGGTTTCACGCCCAACAAAGGTGCTGTAGCGCCAGCGTTCGTCGGCGTTGCGCCAGTTGTTGGGCTTGTAGACCAGCTCCTGAGTGGTGGAGGTCACCAACCCATCTTCGACCAGGCGCACTTCCACGTCATAGATGCCGCCGGGCAGCGGCCGTGTGTCGATGGACTGCAAGCCGGCTGCGACCGGCTGGCTGTTGATCAGCAGGCCATTGCGGTAGATCTCCACCGAGGCCTGGCGACTGGCGGTGACGTAGATCGGGTAGACGCTGGGCTTGGGGTTGTTGATCAGCAAGCTGTCGGAGCTGCCGAACATCATCCCTACGGCCGTGTCGGGGTTGGCGCCGAAGGAGCGGATCTGGCGCGTGAGGCCATTGGAGCCGGGCATGAAATAACCCAGCAGCAGGAAGCGACCTTCCATTTCGCGTTGTGTATACAGCTCATGCACGGCATGGCGCAGTGACGTGTCGCCACCGCCAAAACGTGAGACCTGCAAGTTCAGTGCCTGGGTCCAGTTACCCAGGCTGGCGCTGGCTTCCAGGCCGTAACGGCCGCCGACATCTTCGTCCTGGCCACCGTTGAGATTGAGTTGGTTGTTGACGATCAAGCCCAGGCTGCCCGCCTCGGGTTGGTCGTAGTAACGTTTGATCTGGGCGTTGCGCTCCACGTTTTCCGTGAGGATCGAGACCAGGGATTCCTGCAAGTTGTAATGCACCGCCAGTAACTGCGCAGGGCAACTACGCTCACAATTACCCAGGGGCATGCCCTGTTGTAATAGTTGCTCCCAACGGCCGCGTTCGGCAGCGGATACGGTACTTTCATCGGTATCGGTAAACTCCAGCAGTGTAATACGGTCATCCCGGCCAAGCACAATCATGGCTTCACCCAGTGACTGCTGATCAAGTTCTACCCGAACTGCCAACGGCACATCGAAAAAGTGTTCTTCGAAATCTTTTGGCAACCCCTTGGACTGCGATAACAAACTTCCCGGTGTTGTGCCGGGCGCAGTGGCAGCCAACGCGCTGGCACTCACCATGAGCGCCAGCGCACCTGCAATTGACGTCTTCGAAAACATGAGCGCAATACTCGTTAATGCTGAAAGTTGGCACGAGATAAACAAGGCCGGCAGCCAGAACGGCTGGCCGGCCTTACACCAAGCGCCCCTGATCTTCGCGATCAAAGGCGGTGATTTACACGGTGGTGCTTAGGGCGCCGAACGTGGCTCGGAGTAGAACATCAGGGTGTAGGCCGCGGTAAACAGGCCGTTCTGGGTATCCAGCGGCTTGGCGGGAGTGACCACTAGGTCGGCCTGGGTGCCGGGGGTGGATTGAGGATCGTCGACCACTTCCTGCGGGGTGGCAGTCAGCACAACGCCATTGAAAGTGTTGGTCAGCGCGATGGTTTCGCTACCGTTATAGAGCGCCGCAGCCGTTGGACCCCCTTCGATAAAGGCATGCACCGAGCCTTCTGTGTTTTTCACATCGAAGGTCGCACGCAGGCCGCTCAGCTCACCGCTCACTGGGTTGTAGTTCATGACCTCGTTCTTACCGAAGTCCGGGTTGCGCGGCTTGACGTGGAACTGCTTGTTCGGGATGTCGGCGACGATGTTGACGGTGCTACGCGCGTCATCCGCAGCGAGGGCTATGGAAGCATCCAGAACGACCGCAACCAACGATGCCGCTACGGCAATTTTTTTGAACATAGTTCAATACCTGTTTTGTTGATAATTCACGATTTCGGGTAACAACTAGAAAGTAGGGAGCTTGCACTTTCCAATTACTTGCATTGAGGCAAGCCGTTGCCCGCACTCAAACGCCCGACAAGTATCCAGCGATTGAAATGACAAGTAAGCAGGCAAACGCCTTGTATTGCGTAGCTTGGTGCCGATCAACTTAATAGGAATAAGATGGCATTTAGCCAAAACTTAAAATGCATCTGTAAGAAATGAACTACATTCACTTAATGAGAATGTTTTATTAACGAAGTTCTCTGAGGGAATGGTATTACACGCCCTTTAAATCAGGTAACAACACGCCGCTGAAAGTTGTGTAGGACACCGCCAAAGATCAACTTGAGTAGTTGCTCTAATAGGTATAGACCCTCCGTTGCAGACCACGCCCATAGCGACCGCACATAGCGTGCCGTTGGTCAGAAAAGCTTGCTCACGCCATAAGATATATCTTAAGTTGTATCTAACCATGACGGAGAGCGAAGCAATGAGAGAGCACCACCCCCACCCTCCCCACAGCCACGACGGCTTCGACAAGCGGCCTGGCCGCGAGCGCGGCAGCCGTGGCCCGCGGGTATTTGCCCCAGGCGACCTGAAACTGTTGCTGCCGGCGCTGATCGCCGAGCAGCCCTGCCACGGCTATGACTTGATCCGCCAGATCGAAAGCCTGTTCGACGGCGCCTACACCCCCAGCCCCGGCGTGATCTACCCGACCCTGACCTTCCTCGAAGAAAGTGAGTTGATCAGCGGCGACGCCGAAGGCGGAAAAAAACGCTACACAATCACCGACGCCGGTCGTCTCTTCTTAAGCGAACAGGCGGTTGCCCTCGAAGGCATCCGCGTGCGCATCGACGTGAGCAAGCGCTCATTGCGCGGCCAGGACCGCCCACCGGAAATCCACGAGGCGGTGCACAACCTGCGCCACGCCCTGCATTCGCACCACGGGCGCTGGAGCCCGGAAGAAATCGTTCGTGTCGCGGCGCTGCTCAACAGCACCGCCCAAGCCATTGCCGACGGGAAAGCCCAATGAATACTCAAGCCATCCATCGCGTTACCCACGAAATCAAACGTCGCCGCCTGCAAGTACTGCGGGTGGTGGACATCACCCCGCGCATGCGCCGCATCACCCTCGGCGGGCCGGAACTGGCAGGGTTTGTCAGCCTGGGCAGCGATGACCATATCAAGCTGCTGTTCCCGCAGAACGCGGCCGAACAGGCCGCGCTGGAAAGCCCGACCTTCACCATCAAGGGCGACGGCCCACAACCGGCCATGCGCGACTACACGCCTCGACGTTTCGACCTGAGCATCGGCGAGCTGGATATTGACTTCGTGTTGCACGGCGATGGCCCTGCGTCGACCTGGGCCGAGCAAGTGCAGGTCGGCCAGCACCTGTACATCGGCGGGCCACGGGGCTCGATGATCGTGCCGGATATCTTCGACAGCTACTTGTTGATCGGTGATGAAACGGCGATCCCGGCCATCGCCCGCCGCCTGGAAGAATTACCTGCCGGGCGCACCGTGCTGGCAGTGATAGAAATCGCCGACGCAGCAGAACAGCAGGCCCTCAACAGTGCCGCCGATGTGCAAGTGAAATGGGTGGTGCGCGGCAAGGATGACTTGCTCGAAACCGTGCAAAACCTGACCCTGCCGAGCGGCTCGCTGTACAGCTTTGTGGCGACGGAAAGCAAGCGGTCGCGCCAGGTGCGGCGTGTGTTGCTGGACACGCACAAGGTCAACGAGGAATTCCTCAAGGCCGTCGGTTACTGGCAAGCCTAACCCAGACCTTGCAGGAGCCGGTTTGCCGGCTCCTTCGGTTTTACCGTGCCCGCTCGAGGTAACGGTCCAGCCCCACCACCGCCAGCGCGATCACGACAAACCCCGCCAGAATCCCCCCGGCATTCACGAATACTTGTGGATAACCCAGGGTGCTCACGTCTATGAACGGGTACTGATACTGCCCGAGCAAGTCCCCGCGCAGCAGGGCATAGGCGAAGTACACCAGTGGGTAGATCACCCACGCGCCAATGTGCTTGAGCCGCAAACTGCCCTTGGGCACACACCGCCACCAGTAGATCAAGAACAGCACCGGCATCACATCGTGCAGCAACTCATCCGCGATGAACTGAAAACCCGTGGGCGTCCATAAATGCCGTAGCAGCAGGTTGTAGGCCAGGCTCACCACGACGATGCTCGTGGCAATCCCACTGCTGATCGAGGGCGCCAGGAAAAACCGCTTTGCCGCTGATTCGCGCTCGACCAGCGCATAACTCAGCACCACCACCGCCAAGGTGTTGGTGAGCACGGTGAAGAAACTGAAAAAATTAATCAGCCCGCCGAGCAGGCTGGCGCCGGTCGACCAGCGCGAATAGAAAATCAGGTATTGCTGGATCGCCAAGCCCACCCAACCGGCCAACGCTGCCGCCGTAACAAACCGCTTCATGGGGTCAATCCAGCGGGCGTTTGGTGCGCATCAGCTTCACGTACAAGCCTTCGACTTTCTCCCGCGCCCACGGGGTTTTGCGCAAAAAGGTCAGGCTCGACTTGATGCTCGGGTCGCTCTTGAAGCAGCGGATATCAATGCGCTCGGCCAGGCCTTCCCATTCATAGTGCGCCACCAACGTGGTGAGAACGTGCTGCAGGGTCACGCCGTGGAGGGGGTCGTTGCTTGTCGCGGTCATGCCGGGCCTATCAAAAAAGGGTCACGAAGGTGCACACCTTATCACCCGCCTGCCGAGTTATAAAAAGTTCCCGTTCCCAGCGAAAAAGAGATGTTATATTGTAACTATAGTTAACCAATCTCTTTGCCCGATCTGCCAAGGAATGTCCGATGTCCCTCTCTTCTCTGTGGCGCCTCTCCCCGCTCGCT
>Ga0247730_1000402_pt1 | contig 33595 bp, 35 predicted proteins | sample UWRJL073202C2_FD_180959 | JGI IMG/M metagenome (GOLD analysis project Ga0247730, IMG submission 180959) | Plant litter microbial communities from Arlington Agricultural Research Station in Wisconsin, United States - UWRJ-L073-202C-2 | ecosystem: Environmental > Terrestrial > Plant litter >... | reverse complement strand
GATCGTGGTCTTGACGTTCTCTCCGGGAACCATCTCGGTGACGGTGCTGTCGGCCATGGGGATGCGCTGCCCCGTCGGCGACTCCTCGTACGTGCTCGAGCCGTCCTTGCCCGTGAGGATCGTGTCGTACTCCTGCTCGAGTCCGGCCACTCCCTTGCCGGCGCCGTTGGTGTAGCCGAGCAGGTTGGCCGCGAGCTTGCCGCCGGGGTACGAGCGCAGGTTCTCCTTCTCCGTGAACACGCCGGTGTACCCGGCCTCGGAGAGCGCGGAGATGGCCTTGTCGGCCGTCCACTTCGGGACGTCCTTGGCGAGGTAGACGTAGCGGGAGTCGGGCGTGCGGAGCTTGTCGATCGTGTCGAAGTAGTCGACGCTCTCGCCGAGCTTCTCGCGCAGGATCCGTGCGATCTGCGGCGCGTCCGCCGTGGTCATGCTGGGATCGGCCGTGATCGTCAGGCCATCGACGCTGGTCGCGAGCAGTGCGCCGTTGCGGTCGAGGATGGCTCCACGCGGTGCCGGATCGGTCTTGGTCTTGGTGCCGGCCTGCACCGACGCGGCGGCGTAAGCGCGCGCGTCGAGCCCCTGGATCTGGAACAGCCGGGCGCCGAACAGCCCGAAGATGATGAACACCAGGACGGTGCACGCGCGGAGCCGCCGACGGGTCAGGATCTGTCGCTTGGTCACCGGGTCACGCTCCTGATGTTGCTGCCGGGCTCCGCTGCTGCGGGCTTGCCGAGGACCTTGCCGTCGGAGAGACGCAGGAACGCCGGGTTGGCGTTGGGCACCATGCCGATGGCGATCGCCCGGCCGGCGACGTTCGCGGGGCTCTGCAGGCGGTCGACCTCGCGGGCGATCGACTGCTGCTGCGTCTTGAGCGCCGCCGCCTCACGATCGAGCTTCGCGGCCTCGAACGACTGGGACTGCAGCACCGTGCTCATGACGATGAGCCCGACCAGTCCCGTGCCGAGGACCGTCAGGACGACCGTGACGAACGGGGCCCTGCGGGCGCGACTGCGGACCGGGCGCACGAGGCGCAGGCCCGCCGCCTTGGCGTCCTCGAGACGCTTCGGAGCCGGCGCGAGCGCCCGGGCAACCATCGAGCTCATGCGCCCACCGCCGTCAGAAGGGCACGGTACGGCGACGGCCGCATGGCGGCAGCACCGTCGTTCGCTCGCTGGCGCTCGCTCATGCGGCATTCCTCTCGACGACGCGGAGACGGACCGATCGGGCCCGGGAGTTCTCGTCGATCTCGACCTCTGTGGCCATCTCGGCGCCGCGGGTCACGAGCGTGAACTTCGCCTCGTGGCCGGCGGGGACGAACGGCATGTCCCGCGGGACGTCGGTCGTCGTCACCTCGGTGAACGCTCGCTTCGTGATGCGGTCCTCCAAGGAGTGGTACGCCAGCACGACGACCCGGCCGCCGGGTGCGAGCACCTCGAGCGATGCCGGCAGCGCCCGCCGGTAGACCCCGAGCTCGTCGTTGACCTCGATGCGCAGGGCCTGGAACGTCCGCTTGGCCGGGTTGCCGCCCGTGCGGCGCGCCGCCTGCGGGATGGAGTCGCGGATCAGGTCGACGAGCCGGGCACTCGTGGTGAACGGCTCCTTGGCGCGCCCGGCCACGACGTTGTCGGCGATGCGCTTGGCGAACTTCTCCTCGCCGTACTCCCGCAGCACCCTCGTCAGGTCGCGCGACGTGTACGTGTTGAGGATGTCGGCGGCCGTCAGCTCGTCCTCGGCGTTCATCCGCATGTCGAGCGGGGCGTCCTGGTGGTAGGAGAAGCCGCGGTCGGCGAAGTCGAGCTGCATCGAGGAGACCCCCAGGTCGAACAGCACACCCGAGACGGTGCCGAACCCGGCGTCCCGGACGACGTCGCCGATCTCGTCGTAGACCGCGTGCGCGAACGTGACCCGGTCGCCGAACGGGGCCAGGCGCTCCCGTGAGCGCGCGAGCGCCTCCAGGTCGCGGTCGATGCCGATGACGTGCAGGTCGGCGAACCGCTCGAGCATCGCCTCGGTGTGACCACCCAGCCCGAGCGTGGCGTCGACGACCACGGGACGTTCGACGGCGACCGAGGGAGCCAGCAGGTCGAGCACGCGCTCGAGGAGGACCGGGACGTGGCTCGCGTCCGTCACAGCCGGCCCAACCCGATCGAGATGGCGACGGCGAGGACGACGGACGAGCCGAGGGAGAAGGCCATCAGGCGGATGCCGTCGGCGACCTCGTGCCGTACCCGTCGTGCCTCGTTGCCCGTGTCGATCGCCATGTTCCCTCCTCGTCCTGTCCTGTGCCCGGCTGGTGTTCCTGCGACCAGATCCGCGACCGCCGGGTCTGACACCGGGGAAGTGATGTCAGAACCGCGCGGGCGCAGATCTCGCCGCACGAACGTCAGAAGATCCCGGGCATCACTTCTTCCGACATGTCCGCGAACGGACCCTCTTGCGAGGACTCGAACTCGGCCCAGCGGCCCGAGTCCCAGATCTCGATGCGATCCATCGCGCCGACGACCGTGCACTCCTTGTCGAGCTGCGCCCAGGTGCGGAGCACGGCCGGGACGGAGATGCGGCCCTGCTTGTCCGGCACCTCGGAGGACGCGCCGGAGAAGAACATGCGGTTGAAGTTGCGAGCCGCCTGGTTGGTGAAGGGCGTGTTGCGGATGCGGTCCGTGAAGGAGTTGAAGGCCTCGGTCGTCCAGCCGTAGATGCAGTTCTCCTGGCCGCGGGTGAGGACGATGCCCGTCTCGAGGCGAGGGCGGAACTTGGCCGGCAGGAAGAGCCGGCCCTTGTCGTCGAGGCGAGGGGTGTACGTGCCGAAGAAGTTGGACACATCCGGGTTCACCTCGCTCCTCCTCATCGACGGTCTCTTGCTCCATTTCGCACCACTGTACTCCACTCTGCCCCACTTTGTGGACCGTACGCACCCCTTTTCGGGCAGAAAAGAACGCGCCCCCCACGAGCTGGGAGACGCGTTGTGGCCCGTCAGGGCAAAGAAAAACCGCCCCCGAGGGGGCGGTTCTGTGTGCGGTGGAGCGAAGTGGGGCGAATTACCCCACGATCGGGAGCTAGAGGTTCTCGTCGCGGCGGCGCTGCCAGCGCTCTTCCATGCGGTCGACGAACGAACCCGACTGCTTCTGCGGCCGGCCGGGCTTGCCGGACGGCGCCTTGGCGTCGTCGTCGCGCCCGCCGATGCCGCGCTTCCAGGCCTGGCTGAACAAGAAGGCCGTGCCGACCATCAGGAGGAAACCGATGACACCGACCCAGGTCAGCTTGGTGACCGCTCCGGTGAACATGACCACGAGACCCGCGATGAAGCCGAGCGCGGACAGGACCGCCACGCGGCGGTTGTGGGCCATGAACTTGGAACCACGCAGTGTCGAGGCGAAGTCGGGGTCCTCAGCGGCCAACGACTGCTCGAGCTGGTGGAGCAGCCTGGCCTCTTCGTCAGAGAGTGGCACTCTTGCCTCCTGGATCGGATGTTGCTGTTGTCAAGTCTAGGCGGGCGATCGTGTGCAGACCAGCCGAAAGGCCTGTGAAGTCCGACGAAGTCCTCAGGATCCGTTCGAGGGCGTACAGCGCGTCCCTCGCACCGGGCTCCGTGTCGACGATCGCGCTGGGGACCAGGTCGGCGAAGATGCGCACCCCGTTGCTCTCCACCGCGACGAATCCGTGCTGGACGAGCAGCGCCGCGACCTCGGTCGGGACGAAGCGGCGAGGGCCCATCAGGCGGATGTCCCAGGTCTCCGCCGACTGCCCGAGCAGGGTCTGCGCCGCGACGAAGTCGCCGGCGAGGGCTCGCGCCGCGACGGCCGCGTTGCGCCCGGCGACCATGACGCTCACGTGACCTCCCGGACGCAGCACGGTGGCGACGGTCGACAGGGCCTGGCCGGGATCGTCGACGTGCTCGAGGACGCCGTGGCACACCACGAGGTCGAACGTGGCAGGACCGACGTGGTCGAGCAGATCGGTCGCATCGCCCTGCACTCCGTGCACCGGCGCGGCCAGGCCGGCCTCGACACCACGACGGTGCAGCGAGGCGAGCGCGTCGGGGCTGGGATCGACCACGGTCACCCGGTGTCCCTGCTGCGCGAGGCGCACCGCGTCACCGCCGGTTCCGCCACCCAGGTCGAGGACGTCGAGGGGGTCACCGGTACCGGCGACACCGACCGCGTCGGCCACCGCCTGCCACATCAGCTCGGAGCGCACCGGACCCATGACGGACACTGTAGCCACAGCACCTGACGCGTCGGCCCACCCCGTAGTCTGCGCGTATGGCGAACGTCGTGGTGGTGGGTGGTGGGTTCGCCGGCCTCTCCGCCGCGGCTCGACTCGCCAAGCTCCGCCACGACGTGACGTTGCTGGAGTCGGGCGACCGCCTCGGCGGCCGGCTGAACGGCCACCTCTCCGACGGTCACACGTGGCCCCTCGAGCTGGACACCGTGACCCTGCCGGGCGTGTTCCGTGACCTGTTCCGCAAGTCCGGCCGTCCGATCGACCGGGTCATGGGATTTGAGAAGACGGAGGGTCGGCGACACCTGTTCAAGGACGCATCGGTGCTCGACCTCCCGCTCGGCAACCGCGGCGACCAGCACGAGGCCGTCGCGGCGTTGTTCGGCGAGGACGAGTGGTCGCCGTGGGTCGATCGGTTCGCCGAGCCGTGGAACCTGATCCGCAGGATGGCCCTCGACGAGGTGTTCCCCGGCCGGGCGGTCGTGACCCGCCCCGTCCGCAAGGTGCTGCGTCCGCGCCGCACCGTCGGGTCGCTCGACCGCGACTTCTCCGACGCACGCCTCGCCGCGATCGTCCTCGACCCGTTCCGGCTGGCCGGCCACGACCGACGGACGACACCGGGCTTCCTCGCCGTGAGTCACTACCTCGAGCGTTCCTTCGGGCGGTGGCGCTTCGAGGGGGGGCTCCCGGGCCTGGCCGCCTCCCTCGAGAAGCGGCTCACCGAGCGCAAGGTCACGGTCGAGCTCGGTGAGCGCGCACACGAGATCGTCCGCACGGGAGGTCGGGTCACCGGCGTCGTCACGGACCGGCGCACGGTGCCGGCCGACGTCGTTGTGTGGTGCGCGCCGACGTGGCCCGCTCCCCTGCCGCCGGTGCGCATGCTGCCGGTCATCCCCGCCTCCCGGACGCTGATCACGTTGTCACCCGACGCACCGGCGATGCCCGACGAGATCCTGGTGCACGCCGATCCCCCGATGAGGCTCTTCACCGCCGGGGAGAACCGTTGGACGATCGAGCACCACAGCGGCGAGGACCCGCTCCTGGCACTGGCGCGGCTCAAGCTCGACCTGCGCGCGCACGTCCTGACGCGCACGTCGCTCACGCCGAGCGATCTCGTGACGCTCGGACACTGGGGATGGACCTGGAACACGTGGACGACGGCGTTCGGGCTGCCGGGCGTCGCGCCGACCGGCGGCCTCTACTTCGCCGGTGCCCACGCGCATCCCGGCGGGACGCTCGAGGCCATCGGCATGGCCACAGCCGCGATCGCCGCGGACGTCGGTCCGGTCGCCCGGTAGCGTCCCCCGGTCAGACCAGCCCCTCGGACCTCAGCGCCTCGAAGATCTCGCGCGTCGCCTTGGAGCGGTTGAGCGTGATGAAGTGCAGGCCCGGCGCCCCTCCCGCCAGCAGGTCGCGGCACAGCTGCGTGGCGAGCTCGATGCCCTTCGCCCGGACGGCGTCCTTGTCGTCGGCGATCGGCTCGATCTGCTCGAGCACCTCCTGCGGCATCGCCGCACCCGACAGCTCGGCCATGCGGGCGACCTGCGCGAAGTTGAGGATCGGCATGATGCCCGGGACGATCGGCAGGTCGCTGCCCAGCGCTCGGACCCGGTCGACCAGGCCGAAGTAGTCGGACGCCCGGAAGAACAGCTGCGTGATGGCGTACTCCGCCCCGGCGCGCTCCTTGGCGACCAGCACCTCGGCATCGTGGTCGAGGCTCGCCGCGTCGGGGTGCCCCTCGGGGAAGGCCGCCACGCCGATCTCGAACCCACCCAGCTCGGCCGCGAGCTCCACGAGGTCGATCGCGTAGGTCATGCCGTCGGGGTGCGGCTCCCAGGGGGCACGCGGACCGCCCTTGGGGTCGCCGCGCAGCGCGAGGACGTTGTCGACGCCCGCGGCGGCGTACTGCTTGAGGACCGACTCGATCTCGCCCTTGGTCTGCGACACGAGCGTGAGGTGGCCGACCGGACGCATGCCGGTCTGCTCCGCGATGCGTGCCGTGATGCGCACGGTGCGCTCCTGGCTCGTGCCGCCCGCGCCGTACGTGACGGAGACGAACGTCGGGTCGAGTGGCTCGAGGTCCGCGATGGTCTGCCACAGCACGGCCTCGCCGTCGTCGTCCTTCGGCGGGAAGAACTCGAACGAGGTGCTCGGCGTGGGGGCCCGGAGGGCCGCGACGAGGGAGCGGTCAGCGGTAGGCATGCGCCAACGGTACCGTTCTGGACGTGACGACTGGTGCCGCAGATCCCGACTTCCGGACACGCGTCGATCACACCCTCGCGGCTTTCGTCGATCGGCAGAGAGCGCTGTTCGCCACGGTGGGTCCCGACCTCGACGAGCTCGCCGACGCCGCCATCGCGTTCGTCGCCGGCGGCAAGCGCCTCCGTCCGCAGTTCTGCTTCGCCGGGTGGCTCGTGGCCGGGGGCTCGCCGGACGAGCCCGCCATCGTCCCCGCCGCCGCGGCCCTCGAGTGGCTGCAGGGCAGCGCATTGGTGCACGACGACCTGATGGACGGCTCCGACACCCGCCGCGGACGGCCCAGCGTCCACCGCGCGTTCGAGGCCACCCACCGACTCGAGCGGCGAGAGGGCGACGCCGCCGGCTTCGGCGAGTCCGTCGCCGTCCTGCTGGGCGACCTGATGCTGTCGTGGTGCGACGAGCTGTTCCGCGCCAGCGACCTGCCGACGGTGCCGACCGCGCTCGCCTACCTCGACCTGTGCAAGACGGAGGTCGTGGCGGGACAGTTCCTCGACGTCGTGGGGCAGACGCGGGACACCCTCTCGGTCGAGGAGGCCATGCGGGTCGTCCGGTTCAAGTCGGCCAAGTACACCGTCGAGCGTCCGTTGCACATGGGTGCGGCCCTGGCCGGTGGCGACGACGAGCTGATCGGCGCCCTCAGCGAGGTCGCACTCCCCCTCGGTGAGGCGTTCCAGCTGCGCGACGACGTCCTCGGTGTCTTCGGTGACCCCGCCGTGACCGGCAAGCCGGCGGGTGACGACCTGCGCGAGGGCAAGCGCACCGTGCTGATCGCCCGCACCCACGAGCTGACGGACGACGCGGGCCGGGCGCTGCTCGCCGAGGCCCTCGGCACCGCATCGGGCGTGGCCGCGCTCACCGGGCTGATCCGCTCGTCCGGGGCGTGGGACGCCGTCGAGGCCGACATCTTGCGGCTCGAGTCCGAGGCCGACGCGGCCATCGACCGCATCGGCGGTGTGGCTCCCGACGTGCTGGGGCCGCTCGCCCTCACGGCGACTCGTCGGACACGCTGATCCAACACGCATACGTGCTGGTCACGGTCCGTCGTGGCAGAGTCATTAGACTGCGTCCAGGACCTGCTGTGGGTCCGCTGCGTGACGAGGGAGGGCTGGCGTGGCAGTGACGGGCGACGAGGCCCTCGTCGGTAGCGTTCTCAACGAGCGCTACCTCATGGGTGAACGCATTGCGCGCGGCGGCATGGCGAGCGTCTTCAAGGCGACCGACCAGCGTCTCGACCGTGAGGTCGCGATCAAGGTCATGCACCGCGGGCTGGGCGACGACCAGCAGTTCACCCAACGGTTCGTCCGCGAGGCGAAGTCCGCCGCCAAGCTCAACCACCGCAACGTCGTGTCGGTCTTCGACCAGGGCACCGACGGCGAGGTCACGTACCTCGTCATGGAGTACGTGCCCGGCAACACGCTCCGCGACCTGATGCGCGCGGAGGCCCCCATGCCCCCCTACCGCGCGCTCGAGCTGCTCGAGCAGGTACTGATCGCGCTCTCTGCCGCCCACGCGGCCCGCATCATCCACCGCGACGTCAAGCCCGAGAACGTGCTCATCACCCCCGACGGCGACGTCAAGGTGGCCGACTTCGGCCTGGCCCGCGCGGTCAGCGCGGCGACCACCGCGACCGGCGGCACGCTGATCGGCACGGTCTCGTACCTCGCACCGGAGATCGTCACCAACGACGGTGCCGACGCACGGTCCGACGTCTACGCGTGCGGCGCGATGCTCTACGAGATGCTGACGGGCTTCAAGCCGCACTCCGGTGAGTCGCCCATCCAGGTCGCGTACAAGCACGTCCACGAGGACATCGGCAAGCCCTCGGCCGTCCAGCGCGGCATCCCGCCGTACGTCGACGCCCTGGTGGCCCGCGCGACCGTCCGCGACCGCGACCAGCGCTCGACCGACGCACGCGTCATGCTGCAGCAGGTCCGCTCGGTGCAGCGGGCCATCGAGGCCGGTCTCGACGACGACCCGGAGCTCGTGGCCGACCTGATGCCCGGCGGCCGGGTCGACCACGACGCGACGCAGACCGTCGCCGTCCCCCGCACCATCGCCGGCACCGTGCCCGGCGTCAGCGCGTCCGCGACCGCGCTGACGGCCGCCAACGGCTCCGAGCACACCATGCAGTGGAGCAGCGGCACGACCAACCCGCCGCCGCCCCCCGCGCGTCCGGACGGGGCCGCGAGGCCCGCCGGCCTGCACCCGCCCATGTCACGCGAGCAGTACGGCCAGGTCACCACCAAGCCGCACTCGCGCAAGGGCCGCTACTTCCTGATCGCGGCGGTCGTCGTCGCCCTGCTGGCCGGCCTCCTCACCTGGTACGTCACCGACCTGAGGTACGACGAGACCCCGTTCCTGGTCAAGAACGCCGAGAGCGTGGCCAAGGAGAACGCCGAGGACGCCGGATTCAAGTTCAAGGTCGCCAAGCGCGACTTCTCCGAGAGCGTCCTGGCCGGCACCATCATCAGCACCGATCCCAAGCCGGGAGCCAAGATCCTGCCCGGCAGCACGATCGAGGTCGTCGTCTCCAAGGGACCCGACCGGGTCACGATCCCCGAGGGCAATCTCAAGGGCATGACGATCGAGGAGGCCACCGCCGCGCTCGAGGCGCAGAACCTCGTCCTCGGCGTGCAGCGGCAGACCTACAGCGAGTCGATCGCCGAGGGGCTGGTCATCCGGGCCGACGGCGTCACGTCGGCCGACCAGCTGAAGCGCGGCGACACCGTCGACGTCCGGGTCAGCCGCGGTCGCCGTCCGATCGACGTCCAGGACTACACCGGCGACTCCCTCGACGCGGCCCGCAAGGGCCTCGAGAAGGCCGAGTTCAAGGTCGCGACCACCCTGGCGTTCAGCGACACGGTGCCGGAGGGCGCGGTCGTCTCGCAGTCACCAAACAGCGGCACCGCGTTCAAGAACGACACCATCACGCTGACGATCTCCAAGGGCCCCGAGTTCATCCAGATCCCCAACGTCGTGGGCATGCAGAAGTCGGTCGGACGGTCGACCCTGGAGGCCGCGGGATTCAAGGTGCGCGCGTTCTCGTTCCCGGGCGCGGGCAACTACATCATCGCCCGGCAGGTGCCGGGCGCGGGCGAGATGGCCAAGCCCGGCGCGACCATCACGATCTCGCCCCTGTAGGCGCGACCCCGCCCGGCGCGGCTCGCGCCTGCCGGGAGGGGTTCAGCGGCCGGACAGCATCTCGGCGACGAGGAAGGCGAGCTCGAGCGACTGCGCCCGGTTGAGGCGGGGATCGCAGAGCGTCTCGTACCGGTGCGTGAGGTCCTCGGCCGACAGCTTCGCGCCACCGCCGACGCACTCGGTGACGTCGTCGCCGGTGAGCTCGACGTGCACGCCGCCGGGCCAGGTGCCGAGCGAGCGGTGCACCTCGAAGAAGCCGCGCACCTCGTCGATGACGTCGTCGAACTCGCGGGTCTTGTAGCCGTTGGACGTCTCGAACGTGTTGCCGTGCATCGGGTCGCAGATCCACGCGGCCTCGATGCCGGCGGCGGTGACCTTCTCGACCAGGTTCGGCAGGCCGTCCCTGATCTTGCCCGCGCCGAACCGGGTGATGAACGAGACCTTGCCGGGGATGCGGTCGGGGTTGAGCTTCTCGTACAGCGCGATCGCGTCGTCGGCCGTCGTGGTCGGGCCGAGCTTGACGCCGATCGGGTTGGCGATGCGGCTCAGCAGCTCGACGTGGGCGCCGTCCAGCTGACGGGTGCGCTCACCGATCCACACGAAGTGGCTGGAGACGTCGTACGGCTGGTCGGTGCGCGAGTCGATGCGCGTCAGAGCGTGCTCGTACTCCAGGATCAGTGCCTCGTGCGAGGAGAAGAAGTCGACGGTGTGGAACTCGTCGGGGTCGACGCCGATCGCGTCCATGAACGCGAGGGCACGGTCGATCTCGTTGCCGATGCGCTCGTAGCGCTCGCCGACGGGGCTGCTCTTGACGAAGTCGGTGTTCCACGCGTGCATCTGGCGCAGGTCGGCGTAGCCGCCGGTCGTGAAGGCGCGCGCCAGGTTGAGTGTCGCGGCGGACGCGTTGTAGACGTCGACGAGGCGCTGGGGGTCGTGGGCACGCGACTCCGGCGTGAAGTCGAATCCGTTGACGGCGTCACCGCGGTAGGCCGGCAGCGTGACGCCGTCGCGGGTCTCGGTGTCGCTCGACCGGGGCTTGGCGTACTGGCCGGCCAGGCGTCCGACCTTGACGACCGGGACGCTCGCGGCGTAGGTCAGCACGACCGCCATCGACAGCAGCACCCGCAGCTTGTTGCGGACGTTCTCGGCCGTGACGCCCTCGAAGGTCTCGGCGCAGTCGCCGCCCTGCAGCAGGAAGGCCTCGCCACGGGCCACGTCGGCGAGTCGGTCGCGGAGCGCGTCGCACTCCCCGGCAAAGACGAGGGGTGGCATCTTCCGCAGCTTCTGCACCGCGGCGTCACGGGCAGACGGGTCGACATACGTGGGCTGCTGCGCAGCGCCGATCGCATGGAGTTCGTCAAGACTGGGAATGCTCACGAACCAAGGATACGGCGCACGGCGCTGGCGCTGTACCCGGCCATGGGGCCGAGCGAGCGCCAGCGAGCGAAGGCCAAGCGCTCGGGCGAAGCCCGACAGCGGCGACGAAGGAGCCGCGGACCGCGGAGCGGTCGCGCTTACCAGGCCAGCGTCCCCGGTGCTCCCTTGAACGGACCCGTGACGCGGGACGTGATCCAGCCGCCGTAGAAGTCGCCCGGCTGCGCCTGCACGGTCTCGCCGTCGATGCTGCAGGAGTCGACCTTGCCGGGGTAGATCGCGACGTGCCCGACGAGGTCGCGGTAACCCTCGCTCGGCGTCTCGTACGTCCATGCGCCGGCCGGGACGGTCCGTTCGGCCGTGACGACGTCGAAGTACGACGCCGCGCCCTTCCACTCGCACCACGTCGTCCCGTCGACGGGCCGGAGCACGCCGTCGGCGAACGCCCCGATCGGCAGGTAGTACGTCGGCGGATGGCTCGTCTCGCAGATCCGGTAGGACGCCGAGGTGTCGGCGATCGTCACCCCGCCGAGGACGACGACGAGCCGCTCGGAGCTCGGCTCGATCGACGGCGGACGGGGGTAGTCCCAGACATTCTCGACAGGCCTAGAGATGTTCACGTACCCACGCTAGGTGGTGACCATGGGCCGAGCGAGCGCAGCGAGTGAAGGCGGCCGCCCGGGCGAAGCCCGGCAGCCGTGAGGAACGAACGGCTGGAGCTGCGAGGGACGAGCAGCGCGGCTCATCCGAAGAAGACCTCGGCTTCCTCGTAGAGGTCGTCCCTCACGGTCTTGAGCTCCGCGGTGCCCTCCGACAGCGGCACGCGGGCGATCTCGGTGCCGCGGAGGGCCATCATCGTCCCGTAGTCCCCCTCGTGCACCGCGGTGATCGCGTGCAGCCCGAAGCGCGTCGCGAGCCAGCGGTCGAAGGCAGTCGGCGATCCGCCACGCTGCACGTGACCGAGGACGACCGCGCGCGCCTCCTTGCCGGTGCGGTGCTCGATCTCGGACGCCAGGCGGTCGCCGATGCCGCCGAGCCGCACGTGCCCGAAGGCATCCGTCTCACCGCTGACCAGCGACATGTCGCCGCCCTCGGCCGGCACGGCCCCCTCCGACACCACGATGATCGGTGCGTAGTGGGTCGCGAACCGGCTCTCGACCTGGGCGCAGACCTTCTCGATGTCGAAAGGGCGCTCCGGGATCAGGATGATGTTGGCTCCCCCGGCCAGGCCGCTGTGCAGGGCGATCCACCCCGCGTGACGTCCCATGACCTCGACGACCAGCACCCGGTGGTGCGACTCGGCGGTCGTGTGGAGACGGTCGATCGCCTCGGTCGCGATGTTGACCGCGGTGTCGAACCCGAACGTGAAGTCGGTGCCCGACAGGTCGTTGTCGATCGTCTTCGGCACACCCACGACCTGGACGCCGAGGTCGGCCAGCTTCGTCGCGACGCCGAGCGTGTCCTCGCCGCCGATCGCGATCAGCGCGTCACAGCCGTGGGCGGCCAGGTTGTCCTTGATGCGCTCGACACCGTCGTCGATCGCGAACGGGTTGGTCCGCGAGGAGCCGAGGATCGTGCCACCCCGTGGGAGAATGCCGCGCACCTCGTCGACGCCCAGCGTCATCGTGGCGTCCTCCAGCGGACCTCGCCAGCCGTCACGGAAGCCGATGAACTCGTGGCCGTACTGCTGGACGCCCTTGCGGACGGCGGCCCTGATGACCGCGTTGAGCCCGGGGCAGTCGCCTCCCCCGGTGAGCATGCCGACGCGCATCGTTGTTCCCTCCGCTGGTGACCGGACTACTGAGGACGAATCTCTTCCCAGACCTCGTCGGACTCCGCCTTGGCAGCCTCCTTGGCTGCCTCCTTCTCCCGTGCCTGGTCGCGCTTCTTGGCGTCCGGCGCGTAGAGATCGACGTACTCCTGGTCGGACAGCCGCATGATCTCGTACATGATCTCGTCGGTGATGGCCCGCAGGATGTAGCGGTCGTCCTCCATGCCCTCGTAGCGGCTGAAGTCGAGCGGCTTGCCGAAGCGGACGCCGGGGCGGGCGTACTTGCCGAACACCTTGCCGGGCGGCGCGACGACGTTGGTGCCGATGACCGCCAGCGGGATGACGGGCACGCCGGCCTCGAGCGCGAGTCGCGCCACGCCGGTGCGTCCGCGGTAGAGCTTGCCGTCGTGCGAGCGGGTGCCCTCGGGGTAGATGCCGCAGACCTCGCCGTCGCCCAGCAGGCGCAGCTGGGTCTTGATCGCCCCGGCGGCGGCAGAGCCGCTGCTGCGGTCGATCGGCACCTGCCCGGCTCCGGAGAAGAACGTCTTCTGCAGCCAGCCCTTGATGCCGGAACCCTCGAAGTACTCCGCCTTGGCCACGAACGTGACCCGGCGTGGGATGACCAGCGGCATGAACAGCCAGTCGCTGTACGAGAGGTGGTTGCTCGCCAGGATGACAGCGCCCTCCTTGGGCACGTTCTCGGTGCCTTCGGCCCACGGTCTGAAGATCAGCTTGAGCAACGGACCCAGCGCGAGGAACTTCAAGAACCAATAGAACACGGACGAGACACTACTCCGATCCGGACGCCTTTGGCATGATGCGGCGCGGTGCGACAGACGATGATGGATGATGAGGACATGACCTCCACGCTGGTTCCCGGAGCCGAGCCCTTCGCGGCCGACGGTGGACGCACAGGCGTCCTCCTGAGCCACGGGTTCACGGGCTCCCCCGCGTCGATGACGCCATGGGCGAAGCACCTGGCCGGACTCGGCCACACCGTCCGCGTCCCCCGCCTGCCCGGGCACGGCACGACCTGGCAGGACATGAACCGCACCCGCTGGACCGACTGGTACGGCGAGCTCGACACGGCGCTGACCGAGCTGCGCGCCACGTGCGACCACGTCGTCGTCGCCGGTCTCTCGATGGGTGGATGCCTCGCGCTCCGGCTCGCCGAGCAGCGTTCCGCCGACGTCGACGCCCTGGTGCTGGTCAATCCGGCCGTCAACGTCAAGCGCCTCGACGTCAAGCTCGTCCCGGCACTGCAGTGGGTGGTTCCGTCGATGGCCGGCATCGGCAACGACATCAAGAAGGAAGGTCAGGACGAGGTCGGCTACGACCGCACCCCGCTCAAGGCCCTCGCGTCACAGCTCACGATGTGGAAGGACGTCCGCGCCGCCCTCTCGGACGTCACCCAGCCGCTGCTGCTGTTCCGCTCCACCGACGACCACGTCGTCGACGAGACGTCGCAGGCCATCATCATCGACGGCGTCTCGTCCACCGTGAAGGAGGTCGTGACCCTTGAGAACAGCTTCCACGTCGCTACGCTCGACAACGACGCACCGCTGATCTTCGACCGCACCGCGTCGTTCATCGCCGAGCACGTGGGAGCAGCACATGGGTGAACGCGACGACTTCGACCGCATTGTCGAGGGTCTCGACCTCGACCTGTCGTTCCCCGACGAGCCGGACGATCCCATCCCCGACCCGACGGCCCTGCGCTGGGAGGCCGAGGTCGCGGAACCGGTCGAGACAGAGGAGCCGTTCTACCGGCGCGTCGAGCCGACCTCGTTGGTGCCCCGCCGCCGCGGCGTGATGCTGGCCTGGATCGGCGTCATCGGAGCGCCGCTTGCCCTCGTGCTGGCGACCCTCGTGCACATCTTCCTCGAACGGTCGATCGTGGCGGGCGCCGCGCTCATCTTCGTGGCTTCGGCGATCTACCTGTTTTTGCAGCTGCCCGAACACGGGCCCTCGCGCCGGGACTGGCCGGACGACGGCGCCGTGCTGTGAGACGGGCCATGTCGGCCGCGCCGATGAGCCCTGCCTCGGGCCCCAGGTGGGCCCGGACGATGCGCGCCTCCGCGCGATAACCTCGCCCGGTCAGCGTCCGGGAGAAGGCCGCGCGGGCGGGACCGATCAGCAGGGTGTCGGCGTCGCTGACGCCGCCCCCGATCACGAACGTGCCGGGATCGAGCGCCGCCGCCAGATTCGCGATGCCGACCCCGAGCCAGTCGCCGACATCGGCGATCCAGCTGATCGCCTCCTCGTCGCCCGCCTTGGCGTGCGCCGTGACGAGGTGTCCCTCGATGCGCTCGATCGTGCCGCCGGCGTCCGACAGCAGGGCCTTGCCCAAGTCGGTGCCGTCGGTCGCCGCGGCGCGGGCCCGCCGGGTGAGGACGCGCCCGCTGGCGTACTGCTCCCAGCAGCCGCGGTTGCCGCACTCGCACGGGTTGCCGTCGGGGACGACCTGCATGTGGCCGAACTCCCCCGCGATGCCGAACCGGCCGCGGTACGGCTGCCCGTCGATCACGATCGCGCCACCGATGCCCGTGCCCAACGTGATGAGCACGAGATCGGCCTCGTTCTGCGCGGCCCCGAACCGCCACTCGGCCCAGCCGGCCGCGTTGGCGTCGTTGTCGACCAGCACCGGGAGGCCGGTCCGGCGGGCGACGGAGTCGCGCAGCGGCTCGTGACGCCACGCCAGGTGGGGCGCGAAGAGAACCGTCGACTGGGTCGCGTCGACGAATCCGGCCGCACCCACACCGATGGCGCGGATGTGGTGCTCACGTCGGAACTCCTCGGTGATCGAGGCGATCGCGTCGATCACCTCGAGCGGCTCCGTCGTGGGCGTCTCGCGCTTCAGGCGGGCCAGGACGTGGCCGTCCTCGTCCACGACCCCCGCGGCGATCTTGGTGCCACCGATGTCGATGCCGATGGCCAGCTTGTCGGCCATCAGACCGTGCCTTCCTGTCGAGCGAGATCGGCGGCGCCGATGATTCCCGCTTCGTTGCCGAGTGCGGCCAGTCGCAGCGCCGCCTCCGGCCGGTGTGCCCGGGCGGGCAGGTGGCTCTCGAAGGCCTCCAGGACGCTGACCAGGAGCAGGTCGCCGGCCGCGGCGACACCACCGCCGATCGCGATGACGCTCGGGTCGAGGATCGTGGCGAGCACGGCGGCTCCCTCGCCGATCCAGCGACCGAGGTCGGTCAGCAGCTCGACCGACAGCGGGTCACCGTCCTGCGCGAGCCTCGTGACCGCCGGGCCCGTGATGCGGGACAGATCCTTGTCGGCGAGGGCGGCGATGGCGGCCGCGCCGGGATCCTCGTTGGTGACGCGCTCACGGGCGTCCCGCACGAGCGCGCTGCCGCTGCCGTACTGCTCGTAGCAACCGCGCTGGCCGCACCCGCACAGGATGCCGTCGGGCACGATGCGCATGTGACCGATCTCCGCGGCCACGCCGAAGCCGCCGCGGAAGAGTTGACCCTGGTGCACGATGCCGCCACCGATGCCGGTGCCGACCGTGATGAGCAGCAGGTCGTCGGTGTCCTCGCCGGCTCCGAAGCGGAACTCACCCCAAGCCGCGGCGTTGGCATCGTTCTCGACGACGACCGGGAGGTCGACGAGGGCGCGGACGTGATGGCCGAGCGGCTCCTCGCGCCAGTCGATGTTGGGTGCGAAGCGCACGGTCTGGCGGTCCTCGCCGACGAACCCGGCGGCGCCGATGCCGATGCCGACCGCGTCCTCCTCACCCGTGAGGCGATCGACGAGATCGGCCACGACGGCGGGGATCTTGGTGGAGTCGGCGGGCGTCGGCTCCGCGACGGAGCTGAGGATCTCCCCGGACTCAGACACGAGGCCGGCGGCGATCTTGGTGCCGCCGATGTCGACGCCGATGGCGAGGGTCACTGCTTCTCCTGCGGGACGTGAAGGGCTGTGTCGACGAGGTCACGCAGCGAGCGGGCAAACACGGTGGCCGACTGCGTCACGGAAGCGACGGCGTCGGGGTTGTCGCGGACGAAGCCGACGACCCGGCAGACGGGGCACCACGAGGTGCTGCACACGTGGTCGGAGGTCGAGTCGTCGGCGGTCGTGGGCGACGAGACCGCGCGCAACAGCCTGAACGCCTCCTCGGCGAGCGTCCCCACCGGCTCGGCGGCCGGGTCCGGTTCGCTCACAGGGCCTCGACCTGTTTCTTCAACCCCTTGAGAGCGGTGTCGATGATGACCTTCTCGGCCTTGCGCTTGAGCATCCCGAGCAGCGGGATCGAGACGTCGACCGCGAGCTGGTAGGTCACGCGCGTCCGCTCGTCGTCGAGGGGCTCCAGGATGTAGGCACCGTCCATCGACTTCAGCATCGCGCCCGGCACCGCGAGGCTCCACGACACCGTGCGGTCGCCGTCCCACACGTAGCCGAGGTCGTACTCGTCACGGATGGGTGTGGCGTCGAGCACGAAGTGCACCTGCTCGGCGCGCCCGTCGCCCGCGGTGGACACCACGTCGGCGGACTTCATGCCGGTGGCCCACGACGGATAGGCCGCGAAGTCGGCGATCACGTCCATGATGCGATCGGCCGGAGCATCGATGACGATGTCGCTGGTGGTCCGCGCCATCACCCCTCCTCGTCCGGCTCCCAGTGTGAGCCACCATGCTAGTGGCTCGCGCCACAGATACCTGCGCCGGGCGGTCGTGGCGGCGGGGTCCCGGCCCGCGAGGTGCGGCCCGCCGCGGGCGGGTAGCGTTCCGTAGGTGACGCAGCACTCGATGCCCCCTCTGGGCAACCTCAGCGAAGACATCCTGGACCGCCTCCCCGAGCACGCCGACGACGTCGCGCTGGCACGTATGGACGGCGAGGCGTGGACCGACGTGACGCTCGGCGACTTCCACCGTGACGTCGTCGCGCTGGCCAAGGGACTCGTCGGGGCCGGTGTCGCCGCGGGCGACCGTGTCGCCCTGCTGTCGAAGACGCGGTACGAGTGGACCGTCGCCGACTACGCCATCTGGTGGACCGGCGCCGCCACCGTCCCGATCTACGAGACGTCCTCCGCGTCGCAGATCGCCTGGATCCTGTCCGACTCCGGCGCGGTCGCCGCGATCGTCGAGAACGACGGGCACCTCGCCAAGGTCGACGAGGCCCGCACGGAGTCGCCCGACCTGGCGAACGTCTGGGCGATCGACGCCGGCGGTCTCGACGACATCCGGGGACTCGGCGCCGACGTCTCGGACGACGAGCTGGAGGAGCGCCGCTCCGCCCTGACCAGCGACACCCTCGCGACGCTGATCTACACCTCCGGCACCACGGGACGTCCCAAGGGCTGCCAGCTCACGCACGGCAACTTCCGCTACGAGCTCGAGGCGGCCACCGGCCAGCTGGACTCCCTGTTCGCCAAGGACGACGCGTCGACGCTGCTCTTCCTGCCGCTCGCGCACGTCTTCGCGCGCATCATCCAGGTCGGCGCGATCCGTTCGGGCGCCAAGCTCGGCCACACCGCCGACGTGAAGGATCTCGTCACCCACCTCGGCACCTTCCACCCCACGTTCGTGCTGGCGGTGCCGCGCGTCTTCGAGAAGGTCTTCAACTCCGCCAGCGGCAAGGCGTACGCCGACGGACGGGGCAAGATCTTCGACCGCGCCGTGCAGACCGCGATCGCCTACAGCCGCGCGCTCGACACCGGCAAGCCGGGCCTCGCCCTTCGGGCACGGCACGCCCTGTTCGACCGGCTCGTGTTCGTCAAGCTGCGGGACGCCCTCGGCGGCGAGGCCGAGTGGGCCATCTCCGGAGGCGCTCCGCTGGGCGACCGCCTCGCGCACTTCTACCGTGGCATCGGGGTGACGGTCCTCGAGGGCTACGGCCTGACCGAGACGACGGCCGCCCTGGCCGTCAACACCCCCGACGACCAGCGCATCGGCACCGTCGGCCGGACGCTGCCCGGCACCGAGGTGCGGGTCGGCGACGACGGCGAGCTCAGCTTCCGCGGTCCGCAGGTGTTCCAGGGCTACTGGCACAACGAGGAGGCGACGGCCGAGGCGCTCGACGCCGACGGCTGGTTCGCGACCGGCGACCTCGGCGAGGTCGACGACGACGGCTTCGTGCGCATCACGGGTCGCAAGAAGGAGATCATCGTGACGGCCGGCGGCAAGAACGTCGCCCCCGCCGTCCTCGAGGACCGGGTGCGGGCCCATCCGCTCGTCAGCCAGTGCCTCGTGGTCGGTGACGGCAAGCCGTTCGTCGCGGCGCTCGTCACGATCGACGAGGAGGCGTGGACCGGCAGCCTCGACGACCCGGAGCTCAAGGCCGAGGTGCAGAAGGCGATCGACGACGCCAACTCCCAGGTCTCGCAGGCCGAGTCGATCCGCAAGTTCGAGATCCTCCCCGAGGACTGGACCGAGGAGAACGGCTACCTGACCCCGTCGTTCAAGGTCAAGCGCAACGCCGTCCTGCGCGACTTTCACGACACGGTCGAGGCGCTCTTCGTCAGGTAGGCCCGCCAGTCGCCGGTGAGCTCGTCGAGCGTGAGGCCGAACGACGTCCCGAGCGCCCTCCCGACGTCCTCGCCGCCGATGACCCGCTCGTAGAACGCGACGACGTCGTCGTCCGTGTGGTCCTCGCCCAGCATCCTGAAGATCATCCACGCCGACTCGTAGACCGCGCCGAGACCGTGCTGGGTCGAGCCGAAGTCGGCATCCGTCGGAAGCGTCTGCGGCGTCCGCCCGGCCCGGACCTCCGCGAGGACCTGCCCCGCGCTGACCGAGAGGGCCGCGGTGTCGTCGTGCAGCGCGACGAAGTCGGCGAATCCCTCGACGACCCAGTTCGGTGCCGCGGTCCCGACGACGGGCGTCAGTGCATGGGTCGCCTCGTGGCTCAGGACGATCTGGGCCGCGCGCCGGTCCATCGTCGCGAACACCGCAGGATTGAGGACGACCACCGCGTCGCGCGTCGCGGTGTCACCGTCGAGCCCCGTCGTGATGGCCGCGATCTGCGCGACGGCGTCGACCGGCTGACCGACGATCTCCGCCATCTGCGCCTGGGTCCGCGGCGAGACGATCGTGAGGCCACCGAGGGCGTCCGGCACGAGCCGCTCGACCGCCGCGCGCGCCGTCGACGCCATGTCCTCGACCGGCAGGGCAGCGTCCCCGCCGTCGACCCGCAGCACGACACGGCCGTCGCCCGAGTCGACGTCGACGTCGCCGATCAGCCACACCGGGACGTTGCTCGAGCTCGGCCCGGCCCCGACGACCGAGAAGGTGCCGTCGCGCTCCGGGGCGACCCGCAGCTCGACGGTCGAACGATGCGTCACCGCGGGATCGAGCCCCGACTGCTCGGAGGGCTGCCATGCCACCTCGGCGACGGCCGTGGCCGAGCCGTCGGCGCGATCCGCCGCCTCTCCCCCGCTGATGTAGCGGAACGAGGCGCCCGGCATCGCGACCGCCTGCAGGGCCTCCCAGGTGCGGCGACCGAACGCCTTCGCCTCGGGAAGGTCGCCCGAGGCGGCGACGAAGTCCTCCTCGGAGGCGGCCTCCGACAGACCGCGGAGCTGGGTCGTCAGCTGCGACGAGGCGTCCGCAGGGAGCGCCACGATGCCGTCGTCCGACGGTGCGTCGCCCTGCCAGGGTCGCTGCCAGAGGAGCAGCGCCACGGCGAGGAGGCCCAGCACGATGGCCGCCGCCACGTTGGGCGACGGCCTGCGGCTGCGGTCAGCCAACCCGCGCCGCGCGGGTGAAGCCGCCCAGGCCGGTGATCTCGACGCTCTTGCCGGGACGCGGCGCGTGGACGACCCGACCGTTGCCGAGGTAGAGGCCGTCGTGCGACATGTCGCCGTACGCGACGATGTCGCCAGGCTGCAGCTGGTCCATCGGGACGGACGTGCCGGCCGCGATCTGCGGACCCACGACGCGCGGGATGGAGACACCCGCCGCGGCCCAGGACTTCATGACCAGGCCGGAGCAGTCCCAGCTGTTGGGGCCGGTGCCGCCGTAGACGTACGGGTCGCCGATCTGGGACAGCGCGAACGCGAGCGCCGCCTTCGCCCGACCGGAGGCCTTGACCTCGAAGTCGACGTCGGTGTTGCTGGCGTTGAACTTCGCCTGCTCCTCGGCCGTGAGGCGCGCGAGCTCGGCCTTGGCGGCCTCGTACTTCTTCTGGATGTCGGCGCGCTTGGCGTCGGCGTCCGCGGTGGCCTCGGCGAGCGCCTTCTTGCGGTCCTTCAGCTGGGCCCGACGGTTCTCGAGCTCCTTGCTGGACTGGCCGAACTGCTCCAGCGCGTCGGCGCGGGTGTTGTTGAGCGCGCGGACGGCGCCGAGCCCCGCGAGGAACTGGTCGGGGTCGTCGCTGCTGAGCAGGTTGGCGGTCGGCCCGAGCGGGGCGTCGAGCTGCTGCTGCACGATGGCGCCGCTGAGCTCTTCCTTCTGCGCGGTGTAGGCGATCATGCCGCTGTCGATGTCAGCGGTGATGTCGTCGATCTCGGCCTGGGTCTGCTTGACCTGCTCGCCGAGCTGGTTGACCTGCTCGTTCTGCGCCTCGACCTCGTGGAAGGCCGCCTCGACGTCCTTGGACGTGATCTTGGGCGCGGCCTGGGCCGACGGCAGTGCCATGAGTCCGGCGGCGAGCACGAGGCTCGCGACGAGTGCGATGCCGCGACGGCGGACGGGGCGGGGGGTGTTCAGGGCGCGTGACAGACGCACGTGGCTCTCCTACATCCTCGACGTCTACCGGGTGAGCTGACGGGTTCGGGCCTCGGATTGCCCTACGCCGTGCGCGAGCGCACGGCGATTCACCCCACTGACGTGGTTCCCCGGTTCGCCTCAGACATCTTCCCCATGGCTGCGACGACTCGACGGTGCGCCCGACACCGACCTGGAGGGTCGGCGTTCACCGGACGCACAAGGAGTCACTGTAGTCGACACCCGGGGCATCTCAACTCCAACCGCCGAGCCGGGAGAGGCGATCGTCAGACGGCCTGCGTCTCGGGTCCGGTGAGCGGCGTCACGAGCCGCAAGGGGGGTGTGAGACCCGCATCGGACAGCACGCCGAGCGCGGCCATCTCGTCGGCGTCGATCTCGATGCCCGCCGGCGGAGCGCCGAGCAGGAACGTGACGACGCAGTCACCGCACGCGCTGGGACCGCGCACGAGGCATCGGTCGCAGTCGACGACCACCGAGTCGTGAGGGTGTGACTGGTTCATCTCTTCGCCTCCTGAGCTGATCATTCGGACGCCTCCTGCTGTGTGGGGAAGACCCCGTCACCCGGGGACATCCACGACGCTATGAGTCCGCTCTGACAAAAACCGCACGATGCCCGGACGGTTCGCGTGGTGCGCCCGCAGTCTGTCGGTGCGGACACCTAGCGTGTGCCGCGTGGAAGCCGTACAGGGATCGTTCGACGAGCTGGGTCGTCAGCTGGCAGACGTCACGTTCTGTGTCGTCGACCTCGAGACCACCGGCGGCTCGGCCGCCCGGGGGTCCCGGATCACCGAGGTCGGCGCGGTCAAGATCCGTGGTGGCGAGGTGCTCGGCGAGTTCCAGACGCTGGTCAACCCCGACGAGCTGATCCCGGCCTTCATCACCGTCCTGACGGGCATCACCAACCAGATGGTCGTGCACGCGCCACGCATCGCCGAGGTGCTGCCGAGCTTCCTGGAGTTCGCGCGCGGCACCGTGCTGGTCGCCCACAACGCGCCGTTCGACGTCGGCTTCCTCAAGCACTCCGCACGCGAGCTCGGCATCCCCTGGCCCGGGTTCGAGACCCTCGACACCGCGGTCCTCGCGCGCCGCGTCCTCAGCCGCGAGGAGGTGCCCAACTGCAAGCTCTCGACCCTCGCGGCGGCGTTCTCGGCCACCACGACACCCAACCACCGGGCCCTCTCCGACGCCCGTGCGACGGTCGACGTCCTGCACGCGCTGTTCGAGCGGCTCGGCCCGCTGGGCGTCACGACGCTCGAGGAGGTGTCGACCTACACCTCCAAGGTCAAGCCGGAGCAGCGCAAGAAGCGGCACCTCGCGGAGCACCTCCCCGAGGCCCCCGGCGTCTACCTGTTCCGCGACGCCAACGACGCGATCCTCTACGTGGGCACGTCCCGCAACCTGCGGGTGCGCACGCGGTCGTACTTCACGAAGGCCGAGACCCGCACCCGCATGGGCGAGATGGTCATGCTGGCCCAGCGCATCGACGGCATCGTGTGCGCCACCGCGCTCGAGGCGCAGATCCGCGAGCTGCGGCTGATCGGCCGGCACCGTCCGCCGTACAACCGACGCTCGAAGTTCCCCGACCGGCTGACCTGGCTCAAGCTCACCCGCGAGCCCTGGCCGCGTCTGTCGATCGTCCGCACGATCCTCGACGACGACGCCGACTACATCGGCCCCTTCCGCGGTCGCGCCGCGGCCGAGGGCGCCCTGACGGCTCTGCACGACTCGTTCCGCATCCGTCAGTGCACGCCGCGGCTCGCGCAGAAGTCCCGCACGTCCGCCTGCGCCCTGGCCGAGATGGGGCACTGCCTCTCACCGTGCGACGGCTCGGCCGACGTCGACGAGTACGCGGCCGAGGTCGACCGCGTACGTCGGGCGATGACCGGCGACCCGGCCGATCTCGTCGGGTCCGTGCGCCGTCACATGCTCGACCTCGCGCGGTCCGAGCGGTTCGAGGACGCCGCGGTGTGGCGCGACCGGCTGACGTCCTTCCTGCGCGCGGCCGTCCGCACCCAGCGTCTCCGCGAGCTCACGAGCGTCGACGAGCTGGTCGCGGCCGCTCCGCACCCGCAGGGCTACGAGATCCACGTCATCCGGTACGGCCGCCTGGCCGCCGCCGGCGTCCTGCCCCGCGGCGTGCACCCCACCGGCTGGGTCGACGCCCTGCTCGCCACGGCCGAGACCGTGATCGGCGGCTTCGGCCCCATCCCCGCCGCGACGGCCGAGGAGACCGAGACGCTGCTGCGCTGGCTCGACTCGCCGGGGCTCCGCATGGTGCGCGGGTCGTGGCACGTGCCGCTCGAGAGCGCCGCCCGGCACCTGACCCCGTTCGAGCACGCCAGCTCGTCGTGGCACGACCTTCAGCAGCCCGGGTAGACGCACCACGTGGGTAGGCTCACCCCATGATCACCGCCATCGTCTTCATCCAGGCCGAGGTCGCACAGCTCTCGGAGATCGCCGAGAAGATCGCCGACATCGACGGCGTCAGCGAGGTCTACTCCGTCACCGGCGAGCTCGACCTGGTCGCGATGGTCCGCGTCCGTGAGATCGACGACGTCTCGTCGGTCGTCGCCGACCAGCTCAACAAGGTCGACGGCGTGCTGTCGACGCAGACGCAGATCGCCTACCGGGCCTACAGCCAGCACGACCTCGAGGACGCCTTCAGCATCGGCCTCTAACCCCCCCCGGAACGCCGACGCGTGGCTTAACGACGCCGACGCGTGGGTTAACGACGCCGACGCGTCGATTAACGACGCCGACGCGTGAGTTAGCGACGCCGACGCGTGAGTTAGCGACGCCGACGCGTGAGTTAGCGACGCCGACGCGTGGGTTGACGACACCGACGCGTGGGTCAGCGACACGCCAACTCGCGCGTCACTGTCGTTTGGTCGCGCGTCACCGTCGTTCAGTCGCGCGTCACCGTCGTTCAGTCGCGCGTCATCGTCGTTCCTAAGCGGTTTGGGGTCAGGCGAGGCGGGCGGGGAAGCCGCCGGTGGCGACCGGGCCCCACCGCGTCGGCGTGATGCGCAGCAGGCACTTGCCCTGGTCGATCATCGCCTGGCGGTACTCGGCCCAGTCGGAGTGCTCGCCGGAGATGTTGCGGAAGTACTCCACGAAGCCGTCGAGCGCCTCCGGCACGTCGAGCACCTCGCACGTGCCGTCGACCTGCACCCACGCGTCGTTGAACTCGTCGGAGAGCACGACGACGCTGACGTCCGGCCGACGACGGGCGTTCCTCGACTTCGCCCGTTCCGGGTAGGACGCGATCACGAGGCGTCCGCTGTCGTCGACCCCACCGGTGACCGGCGAGGCCTGCGGCGTCCCGTCCGCGCGTCGGGTGATGAGCAGCATCTGGTGACGCGGACGAACGAACGCGAGCAGCTCGTCGAGGTCGACCGTGGTGGTGGTGGCGATGGTCCGGGGCATGCCACGGACGTTACCGGCAGCACGCGATCAGCCGGCGAGCTCCTGCGTCGCCGCGGCCCAGGTCGCGAGCTTCTCCGCAGCGGCACCCGAGTCGATCGAGGCGCGTGCTCGTTCGACGCCCGCGGCCAGTCGTTCGATCAAGGTGCCGTCGCCGGCCTCGTGAGCCGCGATCGCCGCGCCGGCGTTCAGGAGCACCGCGTCGCGCACCGGTGAGACCTCGCCCGCGACGACACGCCGGAAGACATCGGCGTTGAACGCCGGATCGGCGCCGACGAGGCTCGCGGGAGGTGCGAGCGCGAAGCCCAGCTCGGTCGGGTCGAGCACGCTCTCGACGACCTCTCCGCCCGACACCTCCCAGACCTGCGTGGTCGTGGTGATCGTGATCTCGTCGAGGCCGTCCTCGCCGCGGAACACGAACGCGTCATGTCCACGACTGGCCAGGACACCCGCCATGAGCGGCGCCATGCGGACGTCGGCGCACCCGATGGCGGACGCGGCAGGCTGCGCCGGATTGGTCAGGGGGCCGAGGAAGTTGAACGGCGTCGCGATGCCGAGCTCACGGCGCGGCACCGCGGTGTGACGGAACGACGGGTGGAACACCGGCGCGAAGCAGAACGTGATGCCGGCCCGGGCGAAGACCTCCGGGATCCGAGCGGCCGGCACGTCGAGCCGGATGCCCAGCACCTCGAAGACGTCCGCGGTGCCGCTGGCGCTGGACGCCGCGCGGTTGCCGTGCTTGACGACGCCCACGTCGGCGCCCGCCGCCACGACGGCCGACATCGACGAGATGTTGACGGTCCGCGACCGGTCTCCGCCCGTGCCGACGATGTCGACGAACCGTCCGGGGATGTCGAGGCGTGTCGCGCGGGCGAGCATCGCGTCGGCGAGACCGCGCAGCTCCTCGGCCGTCTCACCCTTGGCCCGCAGCGCGACGGCGAAGCCGGCGATCTGGGAGTCGGTCGCCTCCCCCGCGAGGATCTGGTCCATCGCCCAGACGGTCGTGGACGCGTCGAGGTCGTGACCGGCCACGAGCGTCGTCAGGACGTCGGGCCACGTCTGTGGCATGCGGTGCGCCCTCAGCCGGGCTGGAGCACGCCGCGGGCGAGGGCGATGACGGCCTCCGCCAGACGGATCGGCTCGATCGGGTGCGACACGGCCGCCTCGGCGCGTGACCACGTGGCGAGCCACGCGTCCTGCGGGCGTCCGGTCAGGACGAGCACGGGCGGGGCCTGGTAGATCTCGTCCTTGATCTGCCGCGCGATGCCGAGTCCACCCGCCGGGACCGCCTCGCCGTCGAGGATCACCAGGTCGACGCCGCCGGCGTCGAGGCGCTGGAAGACGACCGGCTCGGTCGCGCACTCGACGTACTCGAAGGGCGGGAGATCGGGATGAGGGCGAGCTCCGAGGGCCGACAACACGGCAGCGCGGACCTCACGATCGTCGCTGTAGACCAGGACACGTAGGGGCTTGTCTGCACTCACGCACCGATCGTACATAATGAACGCGTGACGACTACCTCCGTGATTCCCGCATCCCGCCTCCACGGCCAGGAAGGCCGTCCGTCCATGGTGACGGTGGGGACCATCGTGTGGCTCTCCAGCGAGCTCATGTTCTTCGCGGGGCTGTTCGCCGCGTACTTCACGATCCGCAACATCTCGCCCGAGCTCTGGGCGCAGGACACGGAGTTCCTCAACGTCCCGTTCGCCCTCGCCAACACCACGATCCTGGTCCTGTCCTCCGCGACGTGCCAGTTCGGCGTGTTCGCCGCGGAGCGCGGCAAGGCCGGACGCTCGGGCAAGCTCCACCAGATCAGCCTGTGGGGCATGCGTGAGTGGTTCGTCCTCACGTACCTGATGGGCGCGATCTTCATCGGCGGCCAGGCCACCGAGTACGCCGAGCTCGTCCGTGAGCACATCACGATCGCCGGCTCGCCGTACGGCAGCCTCTTCTACCTCGCGACCGGCTTCCACGGCATCCACGTCGTGGGCGGTCTGCTGGCCTTCCTGCTCGTGATCGGGCGCACCTTCGCGGCGCGCAAGTTCACCCACGAGCAGGCCATCTCGGCGATCGTCGTGTCGTACTACTGGCACTTCGTCGACATCGTGTGGGTCGGTCTCTTCATCACGATCTACATCATCAAATAAGGCTTGCCTCAGTTCAGATCTCCAGCGTGCCGAAAGGTACGCTGACCACACTTTTAGGAATGAGGTCCTCGGTGCGGAAACTGTCCACCAGACGCCGGCATCCACTCGCCGGTTTCGTCGTGCTCCTGCTGGCTCTCGTCGCTGTCGGAGGCGTCTACACGGCCGTCGCGCCGAAGCCGGCCACCGCTCAGGAAGCCACGACGAACGACGTCGAGGCAGGCCGTGACCTGTTCCTGATCGGATGCGCGAGCTGCCACGGCAAGAACGCCACCGGCATCGAGACGCAGCGCGGCAACAACTACGGCCCGTCCCTGATCGGCGTCGGCGCCGCCTCGGTCGACTTCCAGGTGGGCACGGGTCGCATGCCGCTCGCGCAGGCCGCGCCCCAGGCTCCCGACAAGAAGCCCGAGTACACGGCTGAGGAGACCCGCCAGCTCGCGGCGTACATCGCCTCCCTGGCTCCCGGTCCGGCCGTCCCCGACGGTGAGTACACCGACCTCGACAAGGCCAGCACCGAGGACATCCGCGAGGGTGGCGAGCTCTTCCGGGCCAACTGCACCGCGTGCCACAACTCGGTCGGCGCCGGCGGTGCCCTTCCGGGCGGCCGGTACGCACCGACGCTGAAGGGCGTCTCCGCCAAGCACATCGCCGAGGCCATGATCACCGGGCCGCAGCAGATGCCCGTCTTCTCCGACGACGTCATCACGCCCGAGGACAAGCGCAACATCATCGCGTACGTCAAGCAGGTCCAGGAGCAGCCGAACTACGGCGGCCTGGGCGGCGGCGGCCTCGGCCCGGTCGTCGACGGTCTGTTCACGTGGATCATCGGCATCGGCGGCCTGATCATCGCAGCGATCTGGATCGGTGCGCACGGAGCGAGAGTGAAGAAGCGATCATGAGTGACGAGCTGACCCCGGTCCCGGACGCCGAGCCCATCAAGGACCCGGGTCTTCCCGAGCACCTCTACCGTCCACAGGACGTCGACGAGTCGCAGGCCAAGCGCACGGAGCGACAGATCAGCTGGATGTTCCGCGTCGCGGGCCTGCTGTTCATCGGCTTCGTGGTCGCGTACATCGCGATCGACATCGACGCCACCTTCCTCGGCTGGTCCGCGCAGAACTTCGCCTTCGGCGTCACGCTCGGCGGCGGCATGCTGCTCATCGGCGTCGGCATCATCCAGTGGGCCAAGAAGCTCATGGGCGATCACGAGATGATCGAGATGCGGCACCCTGCGGCGTCCTCCGACGAGGACCGCGTCGCGGTGCTCGCGGACATCAACGCAGGCGTCGAGGAGTCCGGCTTCGGCCGTCGCCCGATGATCCGCAACAGCCTGCTCGTCTCGATGGGCCTGCTCGGCCTTCCGGCGATCGTGCTGCTGCGCGACCTCGGTCCGCTCCCCCACGACCAGCGCAGGACGGTCTGGACCAAGGGCATGCGCCTGGTCAACGACGTGACCGGCACGCCGATCAAGCCGTCCGACCTCCAGGTCGGCCAGCTCGTCAACGGCCAGCCCGCGATCGTCTACGAGACCGACGCCGACGGCCAGCCGGTCCTGCACGGCACCGAGCTGCTGCAGGTCAAGTCCAAGGCCTCGATCATCGTCGTCCGCATGCGCCCCGAGGACATCACGGCCGACAAGGGCAAGGAGAACTGGGGCATCGACGGCATCCTCTGCTTCTCCAAGATCTGCACGCACGTCGGCTGCCCCATCAGCCTCTGGGAGCAGCAGACGCACCACCTGCTGTGCCCGTGCCACCAGTCGACCTTCGACCTCGGCGACAACGGCAAGGTCATCTTCGGCCCGGCCCACCGGCCGCTCCCGCAGCTGCCGCTCGGCCTCGACGACGAGGGCTACATCATCGCCATGAGCGACTTCCCCGACATCATCGCTCCGAGCTACCCAGAACTCGCGCGTGACCAGAAGAAGTTGGACAATAAGTCATGAGCACGACTGAGCAGGAGTACACCCCGATCCAGGACACTGGCGTCGGCAAGAAGGCCGCCGGCCCCGTCGGCTGGCTCGATGACCGCCTCGGCCTCGCCGGCGTGGCCAAGAAGAACCTGCGCAAGGTCTTCCCCGAACACTGGTCGTTCATGCTCGGCGAGATCGCTCTGTGGAGCTTCGTCGTCCTGCTGATCACCGGCGTCTTCCTGACGCTGTGGTTCCAGCCCAGCATGACCGAGGTCGAGTACCACGGCTCCTACATGCCGTTCAACGGCCTCGAGATGTCCAGCGCGTACAAGTCGACGCTCGACATCTCGTTCGACATCCGCGGTGGCCTCCTGATCCGTCAGATCCACCACTGGGCCGCTGCGCTGTTCGTCGCCGCGATGATCGTGCACATGCTCCGTGTGTTCTTCACGGGTGCGTACCGCCGCCCGCGCGAGATCAACTGGCTGATCGGCGTGGGCCTGTTCTCCCTCGGACTGGTCGAGGGATTCGCGGGCTACTCACTGCCCGACGACCTGCTGTCCGGCACCGGTCTGCGCTTCGTCGACGGCCTGATCCGGTCGATCCCGCTCGTCGGCTCGTACATCGAGTTCTTCCTGTTCGGCGGGGAGTTCCCCGGCGACGAGATCATCCCGCGTCTCTACATGGCGCACATCCTGCTGATCCCGGCGATCCTGCTCGGTCTCGTCGGCGCCCACATGCTGCTGCTGATCTACCACAAGCACACGCAGTGGCCTGGACCCGGACGCACCGAGAAGAACGTCGTCGGCTACCCGATGCTCCCCGTGTACGCGGCGAAGGCCGGCGGATTCTTCTTCGTCGTCTTCGGCTTCACGGCGCTGATGGGTGCCCTGCTCCAGATCAACCCGATCTGGATCTACGGCCCGTACAACCCGTCCGAGGTCACGGCAGGCTCTCAGCCCGACTGGTATATGGGCTTCTCCGAGGGTCTCGTCCGACTGATGCCGGGTTGGGAGAGCACCTTCTTCAACTACACCTGGAGCTGGAACGTCTTCATCCCGGGTGTCGGCGGCCTGACGACGCTGTTCGTCGTCCTGGGCGCCTGGCCGTTCATCGAGCAGTGGATCACGGGCGACAAGCGTGAGCACCACCTGCTCGAGCGTCCTCGCAACGCCCCGGTCCGCACCGCGATCGGCGTGGCGGGCATGACGGCCTACGGCGTGGCCTGGGCGGCCGGCGGAAACGACATCCTCGCCACCAAGTTCCACATGGACATCTACACGTTGACGTGGATCTTCCGCATCGCCTTCTTCGTGGCCCCGTTCATCGCGTTCATGATCACGAAGCGGATCTGCATCGGGCTGCAGCGTGCGGATGCCAATCGCATCCTGCACGGCTACGAGACCGGCGTCATCGAGCGCTCGCCCGACGGCGGGTTCTCCGAGCGTCACGCTCCCCTGCCAGCCGGTCAGCAGTACGTCCTCACGGCGCACGATCGTGTGCCGGCCCTCGAGGCGCCGGTCGAGGCGGACGAGAACGGTGTCGCGGCTCCGCACTCCCGCAAGGAGAAGCTGCGGGCCCGGCTGCGGGCGTTCTACTACCGCGACCAGCTGGACAAGCCGACCGTGCAGGACGTCCACCACGCCGAGGAGCACCTGGGCGAGCACGACGGTCACCCCGTCGAGCTGGGCGACGAGTTCCAGGGCGTCTCGGAGACGGGTGTCCCCCGGGTCCACTGATCAGCCGTACGCACGCCGAAGCCCCCGTCAGCTCCTGCTGGCGGGGGCTTCGTCGATGAGACAGTGCGGACACGGGGACGGGACGGGACGGACGATGAGGGTCTCGGGTGACTCCGGCCACCCGGGTCCCTCATCCAGGGCTCACCCCGGACACACGATCAGGGCCTCGGGTGGCCGCGGCTGCTGACGCTCACCTCGAGTCCACCCCGGGACGGGGTGCACCGGTGACGGCGGCAGCGAGGAAACCTCGTCGTCGGTCCTCACCCGAGGACGGGTGCGACCGTCAGTCGACGACGCCGTCGTCGGCGGGCTCCCCGGCGGCCGGAGCAGCCTGGAGCGCCGAACCGGCCGTCCAGGTGCCCCACGGGACGTTCCAGTCGGTCCAGCCGTTGCGGTCCTCCAGGGCACGGGGGCTGTCGACGTACTCGACGACGTCACCGCGCCGGGAGTTGTCGTAGAGCCACTTGGCGTCGGCCGTGCTCATGCCGGTGCAGCCGTGGCTGACGTTCGCGTTGCCCTGGGCACCGACCGACCACGGTGCGGCGTGCAGGAACTCCCCGGAGTTCGTCAGACGCATCGCCCAGCGGACGTCCGAGAGGTTGTAGTAGCCGGGGTCCTCGGAGTCGACGCCGGTCGTCGCAGCATCCATGTCGACCGCCGAGAACTTCTCCATGATGACCTTGATGCCCTCGCGGGTGCGGTGCCCGTCGTCCCCGGTCGTGACGGGGATGGTCTTGACCTTCTGGTCGTCGACCGAGTAGGTCAGCTTGTGCTTGCCGACGTCGACCGTGCTGACGACCTTCTTGCCGACCTCGAAGCTGATGTCCTGGTCCTGCTGCCCGTAGATGCCGCTGCCGGCCGGAAGGCTGTTGAGGCTCAGCTTCACGGTGACCTTGGTGTTGGCCGGCCAGTACTGCTCGGGGCGGAAGTGCGCCTCGTTGTCACTGAACCAGGTCCACGATCCGGTGGTGCCGTTGTCTGTCGTCACCTTCATGTACTTCTCGTACAGCTCGCGGTTCTTCACCGGCAGGTCGAACGTCACGATGACCGGCATGCCGACACCGACGGTCTCTCCTTCGAGCGGCGCGACGGACGGGTAGGTCTGCTGGTCGAGGGTCAGCGGGATCGTCGAGAATGCGCTCGTCACGGTGATCTCCTCACCGTCCTCGCCCATGCCCGTGACCGACAGGTCGTACGACGTGCCCGGCTCGAGCCGGCTGTCGGCCCGCCACCCGTCGTCGGTGACCTTGCCGGCGATCTCCGTGGCGCCGTCAGCGGTCTTGAGGGTCGCCGCCGAGACGGTGCCGTCCTCGGCCAGGACCTTCACGAAGGTGCTGACCTTGACGTCGGTCGCACCGTCGGCGACGTTGGGCGTCAGCACCACGGGCTCCTTGGGAGCATCGGGTGTCACTGCGTCCTTGGCGTCCTTGATCGAGCAGGACGACAGGGCGATCAGCACGGCGCACACGAGCGCGACGGGAAGGCGAAGTTTCAACACCTCGACAGTTTACGTGGTGATTCATCGCCGCCCGTGCATCGTCATCGCGTCACGACAGACAGAAGGGCGGCACCATCTGGGTCAGATGATGCCGCCCTCGGCGGTCAGGACACGCTCAGTGGGCGTGGATGCCGCGGTAGTACTCGAAGATCCAGCCGCAGACCATGACGGCGCCGATGCCGCAGCCGATGATGAACAGCCACCAGCCGATGACGATGCCGAGCACGCAGACGGCCAGGGCCGCCGCGGTGAACAGCGGCCACCAGCTGTACGGAGGGAAGAAGCCCTGCTCGCCGGCTCCGTCGGCGATCTCACCGTCGGAGCGGTCCTCGGGACGATCCGGGATCTGCTTGGCGACGACGCCGAGGTAGAACCCCAGCAGGACGCACAGCAGGGTGGTCATGACCAGGGCGGTCGTCCCGGTCGGGTCCTTGGTCAGCACCCAGTAGACCGGCGCGATCAGTGCGAAGAAGATTCCGCACGACAAAATGGTCCATGTCTCGGCCTTCATGGATCAGCGACCATCCTTGTCGTTGTCGTCGGGCTCGGAGTCGTATGACTCGGCCTGTACCCGGCCCTCGGCCTGACCGTTCTTGCCGCTGACGTCGGGTGCATCGGCGAACACGGAGTTCTCGCCCGGGTTGTGCGCGAGCTCGAGGGCGGCGATCTCCGGGTGGTGCAGGTCGAATGCCGGGCTCTCGGAACGGATGCGCGGCAGCGAGGTGAAGTTGTGCCGCGGCGGGGGCGAGGACGTGGCCCACTCCAGCGAGCGGCCCCAGCCCCACGGGTCGTCGAGGCCGACGAGCGGCGACTTGCGCGACTTCCACACGTTGAAGAAGAAGGGCAGCGTGGACGCTCCGAGCAGGAACGCGCCGATCGAGGAGATCTCGTTGAGCGTCGTGAAGCCGTCGCCCGGGCCGTAGTCGGCGTAGCGCCGCGGGAAGCCCTCGACGCCGAGCCAGTGCTGCACCAGGAACGTCAGGTGGAAGCCGATGAACAGGAGCCAGAAGTGGATCTTGCCCAGCTTCTCGTCGAGCATGCGACCGGTGAGCTTCGGCCACCAGTAGTAGAAGCCGGCGAACATCGCGAACACCACGGTGCCGAAGACGACGTAGTGGAAGTGCGCCACGACGAAGTAGCTGTCGGAGAGCTGGAAGTCGAGGGTCGGCGACGCCAGGATGACGCCGGTGAGTCCGCCGAAGAGGAAGGTCGTCAGGAAGCCCAGGGCGAAGATCAGCGGGGTGTCGAAGGACAGGGACCCGCCCCACAACGTGCCGATCCAGTTGAAGAACTTCACGCCGGTCGGCACCGCGATCAGGAAGGTCATGAACGAGAAGAACGCGAGGTCGACCGAGCCCGTGACGAACATGTGGTGGGCCCACACGGCGACCGAGAGGGCCGCGATCATCAGCGTCGCGCCGACCAGGCCGACGTAGCC
>Ga0247730_1000399_pt1 | contig 33759 bp, 38 predicted proteins | sample UWRJL073202C2_FD_180959 | JGI IMG/M metagenome (GOLD analysis project Ga0247730, IMG submission 180959) | Plant litter microbial communities from Arlington Agricultural Research Station in Wisconsin, United States - UWRJ-L073-202C-2 | ecosystem: Environmental > Terrestrial > Plant litter >... | reverse complement strand
TGAGCGCCACGTCCTGGTGACTCCGATATACCATCCAGAGTCCCGCGCCCAACGTCAAAGCCAGCACCGTTATAAAAGCAGTAATGTGCCAATGCGTAATTTCAGCCGCAGGCGCGATAGCGTTTGTGCTCAGCAAATACCTTTCCTCCACCCCCATTTTTCGAAACGCTCAGTAGCGACACTCACCACGTTCTATTGCAACTGATACCTTGAATTAAAACCGCAAGACGCCTAGTACGATTTGGAACAAGATCTCAAATCTGTTTCTCGGTTTGAATAAACCAAGTTTTGGCCAATACGCCTGCGGCTGCGGCTGCAGGCGATGACAATCAAGAATTGTTGAGAGTCAGTCGTGCCAACGCTTGAACAGCACGCTGGCGTTTACGCCGCCAAATCCAAAGCCGTTAGACAGCGCGTATTCAATGGACATTGGTTTAGCGTTTCCGTGAACAATGTCGATCCCACCAACTGTTTCATCTGGATGGGTATAGTTCAAGGTCGCTGGGGCGACTTGGTCTCGTATCGCCATGATGGTGAAAATGGCTTCAATGCCTCCAGCGGCACCCAGTAAATGGCCTGTCGCGGACTTGGTCGAAGTGACGGCCACCGTAGGTGAATCTCCGAAAACGGCCTTAATTGCCGCCAGTTCGCCACGGTCTCCGACCGGGGTGGACGTTGCGTGAGCATTTAGATGTTGAATCTGTTGGGGGGTGATACTCGCCTGAGCAATCGCATTTTGCATTGCCCTACGAGCGCCGTTGCCGTCCTCAGGGCCTGCAGTTAAATGATATGCATCGGCGCTGGTGCCATACCCCACCAGCTCCGCCAACACATTTGCACCCCGAGCCTTGGCATGTTCCAGTGACTCGATGACCAGGAGAGCGGAACCTTCACCCATCACAAAACCGTCTCGATCCCGGTCGAACGGGCGAGACGCCAATGCAGGAGTATCGTTATACCCACTGGACATCGCGCGTGCCGCCGCAAAGCCTCCCAGTGCAACACGATCGATCGAAGCCTCAGCACCGCCACAAACAGCAATGTCAGCCTCGCCATCTCGAATCAATCTGGCAGCGTCGCCGATCGCTTGTACGCTGGCAGCGCACGCGGTCACAGGTGCGCCAATTGGCCCACGCAAACCATTAGCAATGGAAACATGCCCCGCAGCAAGGTTGCCGAGGAATGCGGGGATCGTGAAAGGGGAAAGACGTTTAGGGCCTCTGGCATCCGTTGTTCGAACAGCTTCGGTTATCGCGCCAAACCCACCTATTCCTGTCCCGATAATGGTTGCCGTGCGCTCTTTTTGTTCATCGGTCTGAGGGCGCCAATTAGCTTGATTCAACGCCTCACTCGCCGCAGCGAGAGCGAACATGATGAAACGATCCATCTTTTTCTGCTCTTTCATCGGCACGGTAGCGTCAGGATCAAATCCTCCTTCAGGATCCTCCTCCAACGTTGGAACTACACCCGCGATTTGGCAGCTCACGCCTTCGCAGACCTCCGGGGGGAGTAAGCGAATGCCGGACTGCCCTCTCAGCAGGCGCTGCCAAACTTTCTCTACTCCTAGTCCCAAGGGCGATACAACGCCCATTCCAGTGACGACAATTCTTGTACGATTCATTTCCATATCCTTTCGTTTGACGCATGCATGCGCGCAGCACCCGCCTATTTTCGCTTATCTTCTGCATCGGTAATTGCGAGTACCGTTTTCTGAACCCGTTCTAGGGCCGGCAAAATGTCCTGGGCAAGTTTGATTGCCATGGGTGTGGGACACATTTTGCGATAACCACGCGTGAACAGTGGGTCATTGAAGTAACGTCTAAGCTTGGCTAGCGAATTACTCACTGCTGGCTGACCAACAGACAAGCATTTCGCGGTGTTGCTGACGTTGCCTTCTCGATAGAGAACGGCAAACATCAGAAGTAAATTCAGATCAAGCTCACACAGCAGCTTTTCTCGTAAGCCGACTGCCTCATCCGACATCAGTCTGCCGCCTTTGCCACAACAGCAACCTGTGGGCCACTCCATCCCCCGCCGAGGGACTTAAAGCAGTCAACAGCCGCGATAGAGGCCGCAGACTGAGCCAGTATTTTTTGCTCCTGGGCTTGTTGCAGCCGGTCATCTGCATCCAAAACTTCAATAAAGCTCACACTCCCCTGCTGAAAGGCAGAAAAAGCAGCCTGTCGTGCTTCGGAAAGAGAGACAACACCAACGCCCAGAACCGTATTTTGCTTCTCGCTCTGAACAAGCTGAGTCATCGAGTTCTCAACGTCCGCTGTCGCTTGCAGGAGAGTCTGTTGATACGCAGCCAAGGCCTCTGCATCTCGTCCTCTGGCGAACTCCACTTCAGCCTTTACCCGCCCGAAATCGAACAAGCGCCACCGAAGCCCGAACAGCCCCTGAGCAAGATTTGAGTCACCAGAGAATAGATTGCCACTCACGTTGGTTGCGGAGCCTAGCAGTGCACCCAGGGAAAACTTTGGATAATAATCGGAGATCGCTTGCCCTATCCGGGCATTGGACGCTGCCAGTGTTCGTTCAGCTGCAATCACGTCGGGACGTCGCCGAAACATGTCAGCCCTCCCGCCCGCTGAATCAATGGCCGGTGGAGCTGGAATTTTCCCTTTCGTCCCCAGTTCTTCATGCAACGAACCAGGCATCAACCCGCTGACAACTTCCAGTGAATTCATGGCACTTTCAATGGAGCTTCGTAGTGGTGGAACCTGAGCCGACACATTGGAAAGCACGCCCTCCGCTTGCTTCAGTTGAAGCCGAGCGACGACGCCGTTGGCGTACTGGAGCTGCAGAAGCTTGACCAGATCCGACTGAGTTTTTTCCCTGCTTTGGACGATCTCTAATCGGGCCTGAAGCGTGCGCAACTGAATGTACCCGGTTGCCGCAGCAGAGGTAACTATCAACCTAACCGCAGCTTGTTGAGCAACCGCAGCCTGCTGGTCGGCATCGGCAGCCTCAAGTCCGCGGCGTAGGCCTCCAAAGATGTCCGCCTCCCAACTTACTCCTGCACCTACCTGATAAAGGCTGCTGTTGCGATCAAAACCTGGCGCTGCACTGGCAAGACGTCCTAATGGATCCTCAAGAGATTGATGCGCCCGGGAAGCCTGTACGTTCAGCTCGCCTGATGGCAGCAACGCAGAGCGCGCGCCCAGCCTTAGGGAACTTGCCTGGTTCACTCTCGCGATCGCTTGCCTGAGGTCAAGGTTCTGCGCCAGAACCCGGTTTACAAGTGCTTCGAGCTCTTTGTCTCCAAATCCCGCCCACCAGGTCGATATGTCGACAGCCGATTGCGCTGGCACTCGCTGCTCCAGCGCCTGCTGACCACGAAACGGCCCTTGCTCCGGCAGCGGTGGGGCCTTGTAGTCGGGCCCCACGGCGCATCCTGCCAACAACAACGCAGGTAGTAGGCGCACATACCATCCAATTCGGTGAGGTGAGGGTTTCATGGGTTAATCCTGTGATCTCGTGCTGCAATTATTTCCACGCTCACTTTTTTGTCAACACATTCTTTAAACCGTTACCTTAACACTCATCAGGCACGCCAAAATCAGAGGTGTCTGCCCGCATAAATTGATAAAGTTTTTCCATTATAAAAATATAGACAGTTACGTATTTACAAGACCGTAACCATTTCAGAATAATGCGAGCCTGAATTTCCCGGAGCTCGCCATGTATCTTCGTCCAGCTGCATTTTTATCCGTAACCGTAAGCGCGTTGATCCTCGCTGGTTGCGGACACCCCCCCGAGTCAGATCCAAGGGTGACAGACGCCGTGGTGAACACGGCTACCGTACGGCTCGATACGACCACAACTCAGACATTTACTGGTGTCGTTGCAGCGCGGGTGCAGAGCGATCTGGGCTTTCGCGTCTCGGGCAAGGTGATCCAGCGCCTCGTAGATGTGGGGCAACATGTCCGCAAAGGTCAGGCGCTTATGCGCATTGATCCGATCGACTTGAATCTTGCGATTACTAACCAGAAAGGAGCGGTTGCTTCTGCCAAGGCAAAGCTCGTCCAAACCCTAGCCGATGAGGCTCGTCTACGCAGCCTGGTGGCTGCAGGTGCAATTTCTGCGATGGCTTATGATCAGGCTGTCTCTGCACTTAACAGCGCGAAGGCTCAGGTAGAAGCGGCTCAAGCCCAGGCAGACGTTGCCAGCAACGCAAGTCAATACGCTGAACTGAAAGCGGATGTTGATGGGCTCGTGATGAACACGGCTGCAGAACCAGGCCAAGTGGTTGCTGCTGGGCAGACGGTGGTTCAGCTCGCAAAAGATGGCGCGCGCGAAGCAGCTGTGGAATTGCCGGAAACACTGCGCCCTAGGCTCGAATCAACCGCCACAGCCAGTCTCTATGGCACCCCTTCACTGAGTGCTACCGCGAAACTTCGAGAGCTTTCACAAACAGCGAACGCCGTGACCCGCACTTATTCAGCTCGGTATGTGCTGAGTGACGAACTTAAAGAGGCGCCGCTGGGGTCGACGGTCAAAATCGCTATTCTTGCAAGTTCAGGCATAGATAAACCTGCCTTTTCAATTCCGCTCAGTGCACTGCGTAACGCCGGTAGTTACTACACCGTATGGGTCGTGGATCACGCTTCGATGACCGTGCAGGAACGGAGCCTTGAGGTTAAAAGCCTAGGACTTGAAACCGCTACCGTGCTTGGTGACTTGAAGTCTGGCGACACGGTTGTTGCTCTGGGCGCCCACCTACTCCACCCCAACCAGAAAGTACGCTTGGGGAATGAATTGGTGGTGACTCCATGAGCGGCTTCAACTTATCGGCATTGGGTGTTCGCGAAAGAGCGGTCACGCTGTTCCTGATCATCGCCATCACCATCGCAGGTCTTGTGGCTTTCATGAAACTGGGCCGCGCAGAAGATCCGGCATTCACCGTAAAGGTTATGACTGTGACAGCGGTTTGGCCGGGGGCCACTGCAGAAGAAATGCAAAATCTGGTCGCTGAACCACTTGAGAAGCGCCTCCAGGAACTTAAATGGTATGACCGCGTGGAGACCATTACTCGTCCCGGCCTTGCCCTGATGACTTTGACGCTTCTGGATGCCACGCCACCCAAGCAGGTTCCTGACGAGTTCTATCAGGCGCGAAAAAAGCTGTTCGACGAAACTCGAAAACTGCCAAATGGCGTGCTGGGCCCTTACGTCAACGACGAGTATTCGGACGTCTCCTTTGGGCTGTACGCCTTGAAAGCGCCAGGCTTGCCTCATCGTTATCTCGCCCGACAGGCGGAAGAGGTACGTCAGGATGTACTTCAGGTGCCTGGGGTTAAGAAGGTCGACATCCTGGGCGAACGCCCAGAGCGCATCTTTGTCGAGTTCTCCTACTCCCGCCTGGCGAACCTGGGCGTGAATGCGCAGGAGATATTTGCTCAACTGCACAACCAGAACGCTATTACGCCTGCAGGCTCCATCGAGACCAAAGGGCCTGAGATCTTCGTGCGCCTAGACGGCGCTTTCGATGATCTGGAAAAAATTCGCAATACCCCAATCGCTGCCTCTCAAGGTCGCACACTCAAGTTGGGTGATGTCGCTGAGGTCAAACGAGGCTACGAAGACCCAGCCACTTTCCTTATCCGTCATGACGGCGAGGAAGCCTTGGTGCTGAGCGTCGTGATGAAGGAAGGTTTCAATGGACTCGACCTTGGTAAGTCATTGCAAGCGGAGCAGCAAAAGATCTCGGAAAACCTCCCGCAGGGGATCTCATTTAGCAAAATTACGGATCAGGCGGTAAACATCAGCGAGGCAGTTGATGAGTTCATGATCAAGTTTGTTGTTGCATTGGCAGTGGTCATGGTTGTGAGCCTGGTAAGCCTTGGCTGGAGGGTGGGCATAGTAGTGGCTGCGGCAGTGCCACTCACACTGGCCGCGGTTCTCATCGTGATGCTGGCCACAGGACGGGTGTTTGACCGGATTACCTTGGGTGCTTTGATCCTGGGGCTGGGCCTGCTGGTGGACGACGCGATCATTGCCATTGAAATCATGGTGGTCAAGCTGGAAGAAGGCTACACCAGAGTTAACGCTGCATCATATGCTTGGAGCCATACAGCAGCGCCGATGCTTGCGGGTACGCTGGTGACCGTCATCGGCTTGATGCCTGTAGGTTTTGCCCAGTCCACGGCTGGGGAATATGCGGGTAATATTTTCTGGGTTGTGGGCTTTGCACTGATCATCTCCTGGCTTGTCGCGGTGTTCTTCACACCTTATCTGGGCGTCAAGCTTCTGCCAGACATCAAGAAAATTGAAGGGGCCCATGAGAAGATCTATTCCACGCCAAGCTTTCAACGGCTGCGTCGCCTCATCAGTACGGCGATCAGACACAAATACTGGGTCGCGGGCGTCGTCTTTGCTCTCTTCGGCTTGGCGATTGTCGGCATGGGCTCGGTAAAACAACAGTTTTTCCCAAGCTCCGACCGCCCTGAACTACTGGTCGAAGTCCAACTGCCCGAGGGCAGCTCTATCAACTCCACTAGCGAAGCCACGAAGAAAGTCGAGGCCTGGATCAGAACCCAGCCCGAAGCAAAAATCGTAACCAGCTATATCGGCCAAGGCGCCCCACGATTCTTCCTGTCTTACAACCCGGAGCTGCCTGACCCATCGTTCGCGAAAATTATCGTACTTACCGAAAGCGAAGCAGCACGCGACACCTTGAAATTGCATTTGCGGGGCCAGGTCGAGAAGCAGCTGGCACCGGAAGCTCGGGTTCGAGTGTCTCAACTGGTGTTCGGCCCCTACACACGATTCCCTGTCGAGTTCCGTGTCATGGGCCCTAACTCAGACAAGGTGCGGGAAATCGCCCAGCAGGTGTCTGAGGTCATGCGCAAAAATCCAAACATGCGCCAGGTCAACACTGACTGGAGTGAAAAGCAGCCAACCATGCACTTTGTGTTAGATCAAGATCGCCTGCGTGTGATTGGGCTGACATCGGTTGAGGCGTCCAAACAGCTGCAGTTCCTGCTGACAGGGGCGTCAGTTACCCAAATGCGTGAAGATATTCGTACTGTGGAAGTCGTGGCACGGACGTCGGGAGACGACCGGCTTGACCCTGCGCGTATCGAAAACATGACACTGACCAGCAAAACCGGTCAATTGATCCCTATTCGCCAGATCGGCCATGTCGAAATTCGCGCCGAAGATCCCATCCTTAAGCGACGGAATCGGATTCCAACCATCACTGTTCGAGGCGACATTAACGAAGAAGCGCAACCGCCCCAAGTGTCGATGGAAGTTTATAACGAACTGCAGCCCATTATCAGCGCCCTACCGGCCGGTTACCAGATTCAAATCGGGGGCAACATTGAAGAGTCAGTCAAAGCCAACAACGCTCTCGCACCAATTTTCCCGATCATGCTGTTGTTCACACTGATCGTCATTATAATTCAGGTGCGAAGTTTCGCGGCAATGACCATGGTTGTATTAACGGCCCCGCTGGGACTGGTAGGCGCTGTCCCAATTCTGCTGATTTTCCACCAGCCGTTTGGCTTCAACGCAATTCTGGGTCTCATCGGCCTATCGGGAATCCTGATGCGGAACACGTTGATTCTGATTGGACAAATCCATACCAATGAAGCAGACGGACTCGATCCGTACCACGCAGCGGTAGAAGCGACAGTGCAGCGTGCGCGTCCAGTTATTCTCACAGCCTTGGCTGCGGTGCTGGCCTTCATCCCATTGACCTTCTCCGTTTTCTGGGGATCGATGGCATTCACGCTTATCGGCGGTACCGCAGCTGGTACAGTTCTGACACTGCTGTTTCTGCCAGCTCTGTATTCAATCTGGTTCAAGATCAAACCACCCAAGACTGGGGCTGATCGACCGCCCGTCAAACAGTCCGACTCGTCGACTGAACCTGCCGTGTCGTAAACCCGCGACGCTGCCGATACCGGCAGCGTTTTTTCCGTACGTGATAAAGCCTAGTGCGCTCTTTTCTGCCCTCCCAAACTCAGCACCCTAAGAAATGGATAACTGAGCACCTTGTATTTTGGCCCCACTACATCCCCCACTCTGCTAAATATCATTCGAAAGAATTATCATCAAAAGAAATTACCGATAAAGTTTAAACATCCGAGCAATAGACTCAAATAAAAACCAAAAATAATTCAGAGGTGCGTATTCTTTACGCCTGATCACTTTCAACTTTTCACCCTCGCGAGTAACCTGAAGACATATTCGTAAATGGCGGTAATTCTCTTATCATTTAAATTAATTATTACCACTAGGAATAACAAGTGACCTGTCATGGCACCAGTTGTAACCAAGAGCGAAGCCCGTGTCGACGCTACGATCGTGTTGCTGAGCGATACGTGAGCTGTGAACTACCTAAACGTGAGGAGTTGTCGCATCAAGCGACAGTAACGTGAAAATGGAAACCACCAACGAAAAACAAGTTCCAACGTCTGAACCGAGTTACCGCTCTCGATACGGCCGACATGAGTCCGAAAACGTTTCCCTCCCAACCTCTGGACAGCGCGGCCCAGCAGCGCATGACCGGCGAAACCAGATTGTCAGAGTCGCGGATGAGCTGTTTCGTAAATCCGGATATCGGAAAACATCCGTGGCAGAGATCGGCAAAGAAATGGGAATATCAACGGCCTATATCTACCGCTTTTTCAAGTCCAAACAGGCAATTGGTGAGGCGATTTGCGCCCATACACTTGAGCAAATGGGTGAGCAACTCCGGGAGGTCATTAGCCAGGAGCTCTCACCAACCAAACGCCTCAGGCTTTTCATGCGCACAGCACTGACACTCAGTTTCGAATTGCTGGTCATTGAGCGCGGGGTTAACGAAGTCGTGGTAGAAGCGGTGCAGGGTAAATGGTGTACGGTTGCTGGTCATCACGCGAACATGTACACGATGCTCGAACATATCATTGACGAGGGACGCCAGAAGGGAGAGTTTGAGAAAAAGACCCCTCTCGACGAGGTAACAGACGCCTTGGCCGAACTCCTCGTGCCCTACACCGACCCTGGATGTTTAGCGAAGCGGTCTTGGAGCGAACTTGAAAAAGGTATGCGAGCATCGACTAACCTGGCTTTGCGCAGCTTAGCGATTTAGCCCGACAGCACGCGCAAGAATCCCTCGCTGGTATGCCGTCATTGCGGTTCTCATTGATTCGCACCGGCCGTATTTCCACTACGTAAGTGAGCACGAAAGCTGGTACGTTCAGTGACTGCTTAAGCGTAAGGGTGGGCCCTTGAAAAACCGCACCTTAAGCACCCAGGTTAATCAGGAGAACGAATTAGCGTAGAATCCTTGATCCACGCACCTACCCTCCTTGATAGGCTTATGCGCACCTACTCTGAACCTGAAACCATTACCCTGCCGACATCAGGTCAGCGCGGCCCTGCCGAACATGAGCGCCGGGCGCAAATACTTGAGGCCGCCAACAACCTGTTCCGCGAGTTCGGTTACCGCAAAAGCTCTGTCGCCGATATCAGCAAAGCGATGGGGATCTCGACCGCTTACATCTACCGGTTTTTTACGTCCAAACAAGCCATCGCAGAAGCTATTTGCGCCAACACACTGGAGCGAATCGATGAGCAGCTGCGAGAAATCGTGCTCCTTGGAAGCTCGCCGACAAAGCGATTCAGGCTGTTCATGCAGACTGCGCTGAAGTTGAGCTATGAGCTTTTTGTCGTTGAACGCGAGGTCAATGACGTGGTGGTCGCGGCGGTCGAGGGCAACTGGTGCACGGTCGGGGGACACAAAGAGCAGTTGCATGCGATGCTCCAGCAGCTGGTCACTGAAGGCCGTCAAGCTGGCGAGTTCGAAAAGAAGACACCGCTCGACGAGGTCGCTGATGGGCTAGCGGAAATCATCATGCTTTATACCAACGGGCGCAGCATGAGCGACCGTTCCTGGGGCGACCTAGAAAAAAGCCTGAATGCGACGACCAACCTCATTCTTCGAAGCCTGGCGCCGTAACCCCTATCACCAACGCGGCCCTCAAGCTTTCAAGCGTTGCGGGCCACGACCAGCATTTTCAGCTCACAACATTCACTGCCAATGCTTGAAGCTTCTCGTCCAGAATCCGCGCTGCATCCAGTAACTCGTCATTCGGTTCGATCACCATCAGCGATGACGGCTTCACATACATCAAGCTGCTCTTGCCTGCAGGCTCCTCCATCAGCAACAACTCAACCGGCGCGAACAGCCCCGCATTAAGGTCGTGCTTGAGCATCGTGATTGCGAGAGTAGGGTTACCTAAGATAACTCGCAATGAACGCGGAAACGATCCGACCTTGGACATCCAGTCGCCATGATTTATTAACCCGAAGAGCATAAATCCGCTGGGGCCTGCATACCCATCCACATGGTCTTTATAGGTCTCCCATGTGCCGAATGTTTCGGCAAGTACCTCCAAGTCTACTGGACAGTCACCAATATCATCGAGTAAGGCCGACTTCAATTGCTCGAAGGACTTCTCCGACGAAAAATGGACACGCACGCCTTCAAAAAACTGCTCGCTCATGTTTGCCTGCATCACCTTTGCCTCCAGAAATATTGAAATGACGTCACTTTTGATTACGGCCAACATATAAAAGTTCGAACTGGATAAACTTCAATAGGATCGCCACCTTACGAATTCCGTCCGTACAATCCCCGCAGGCAAAACATGAATAAGATTTTGAGAAAGGCTCTTGTGGGAAACCGCCGCCCTATCGCCTCCATCTGAAGCTACCATCACTCCGCTTGCCGTGCCCTCGAACGTGTAGTCAAGCCCGCCTTTACGAGATGATCTCCCACCTCAGCAAGCACCTCGCTCGCTAGCGGTTCTCCGTGAGCAATCCTCGATACTGTTAACGCACCCAACATCGCGCAAAAAGCCAGCATTGAGTGACCTCTAACTTGGGCAGATGACTGACCTTCAAGGTGGCTGGACAGCAATGCGATGACCTGTTCAAAACCGAGAGCGGCCCGGTGGCGCGTGTGTTCGTCGCTTCTGGCCAGCTCGCTACCCAAACCCGCGAACGGACACCCGGCCTCCCCATCACGATGACTTTCCGCCAGATAAGTGGTGACGATAGCTTCATAACTGCTCTGCGGACTCGCTTCACTTGCCGCGCGCGCCAAATGCACGACGAGTTGATCAGCTGCAAGCGCAACCGACTCTGAAACCAAATGAGCTTTGGAGTCGAAATATTTATAGAAACCGCCGATGGTTAAACCCTGCGCAGACATTACTCCGGCTAGACTCCCACCCTCAATGCCATTTCGCTTGAATTCTATGCGCGAAGACTCCAGGATTTTCTGTCGCGTCACAGCTGCCCTTGCTAATAATTCGTGCATGTAGTCACCTTACGGGTACCCGGTGTATCCAAATAATCCTATATTATGATAATAATCCTATGCGAGCACAGTCAATCCATCATGAACGTGGTTGAAAGATCTGAGAAAACAGCGTAGATGCGGGCCACGTATGTAAAGTGACTTTAACTATCATTCCAGATGATGTTTTTATCTCCTCTGTAGGTAAGAAGCGCGTCGCTGGCAGCGCAGTGAGAGATATCACTATTTTCAATAATCACCAACTATAATATCTGCCGTGATTTAAAAATCATATGGCGCAGCGTCAGTGGCAGCTCGGTTTCAACATGGTGACTTTATGCAGCTATTTCTGTCGAAACACCTACCTGCAAGGATGCTCTATCGGAAACGTGATGGGGCAATTGACCGACCATTTTATCGTCTAAGCTTCCTTCGTTCTTATCGGTAGATAGGAAAACGGAGCCACCATGGTGACTTGGGACGCATCGACCCACACATTTTGAGCTACTGAGGCGGTGTCATTTCGCCGTCATTCCTGACAATTTGGTAATCACGGCCTTCTCAATCGAGTCCATGGCCCGAGCCACCATGCCGTAGTTCACTCCGTCGTCCACCTGCCGGTACGCGAATGTGTTCCCTCATGTACCTGGCGGCCTTGAGGGTGGCTTCCATCAGGTGGGCTGGATCTCGTCCTGATCATGAACAGTGTGCCCTTGTCGACGATACTCACTACCCGTGGGGTTTCTGCTCCACAAGGGCAACCGATTCGGGCTTGGGCAGGTTGATTGCGATCGAATTGATCATCAGCGGCGCGGTGACGATAAACACCTCGTAAAGCACGAGCTTCACGTCCACTCAACGACGTCTGTGATCTTGCTGAGTACTTCATCGCTGTCTTCTGTGGAGAAAGCCACTTCAGAAGGCCTCCTTTACTATTTTGGCCTTCGGCAGGTGAGCCAGACCTGCTTAATATTGAATGCAGCAGCACGCGGAATGCATTTGCGCCAGGCTGTATAGATCGTTAGCAAAGTCCGTCACTTGAGCGAGCCGTCTTTAAGGCATGTGAGCAAAGCGAAGGAGCCGCTAGCTGGTTAGATTGCCGTCAAACTGGAGCACACCCCAGAGCTAGATGAGCAGGATCTCATCATCAGCGCAGCTGAGGAGCAAGCCCAGGTTGCCCGGCAAGTAGATCGCAACCTGGTAAATATCCAGGACGTGTCAACCAAGACTTCCGCCGGCGCCAACCAGACCAGGTCTTCTAGCCAGAACTTTCTCGGCTCGAGGTGTCGTTAAACTTGATGGTGGAAAATTCACGTTAAGACGTTCCGCGGGTTTGGCACGCGACAACGTCCGCCCCATCAAACCCATCGGGAGAGAATACCGAGATCTGCCGCCGAGACGCGCGAAAATGTAAGAGCGGGAGACTTAGGCACTATGGCTACGCTCGTCATTCGAGTGATGGAGCACTGAATATTTTGATTTAGAAGGCGAGGTGCTTCCGCACGGCGCAGGAAGCCCCTTTGTCTATTTGCATAAGTCTTAGCTACCTTTCACCGGATAGTCAGGCTTTAGGTCATTGCCGGGAATGAACGGACTCCAAGTTTGGGCGCGGATTGGCTCCTTGGTTTGCCACACGACGTTGAACTGACCGTCGTTCTGGATTTCGCCAATCATCACTGGCTTATGCAGATGGTGGTTGGTCTTATCCATAGTCAGGGTGAGGCCAGACGGCGCAGCGACAGTTTGACCTGCCATGGCATCACGTACTTTATCTGTATCCGTTGTCTTGGCTTTCTCGACCGCTTAAGCCCACATGTGAATGCCGACGTATGTCGCTTCCATCGGATCGTTAGTCACCGCCTTGTCGGCGCCTGGTAGGTTGTGTTTCTTGGCGTAGGCTTTCCAGTCTGCGACAAACTTCTTGTTGGCCGGATTTTCGACAGACTGGAAGTAGTTCCAGGCGTCCAGGTTGCCAACCAGAGGTTTGGTGTCGATGCCGCGGAGCTCTTCTTCGCCGACCGAGAACGCAACGACTGGTAAGTCGGTAGCTTTTAGGCCTTGGTTCGCCAGCTCTTTGTAGAACGGCACATTGGAGTCGCCATTCACGGTGGAGATCACAGCAGTCTTGCCACCAGCGGAGAACCTCTTGATGTTCGCCACGATGGTTTGATAGTCAGCATGACCAAAGGGGGTGTAGACCTCTTCGATGTCACTGTCCTGCACGCCCCTGGAGTGCAGGAACGACCGCAGAATCTTATTGGTAGTACGCGGGTAAACATAGTCTGTGCCCCGTAAGAAAAGGCGCTTGGCCGCCCCCCCCCCTCATCATCGCTCAATAAGTATTCGACGGTAGGGATGGCCTGCTGGTTAGGCGCAGCGCCGGTGTAAAAGACATTCGGGGACATCTCCTCACCTTCATACTGCAACGGATAAAACAGCAAGCTGTTTAGCTCTTCGTAAACGGGCAGCACCGACTTGCGCGATACCGATGTCCAGCATCCAAATACTGAGCTTGGTCTCAAGTCCCCTTAGAACCTTAGGGCCAAAATCGTCTTTCATAGACACTAGGTCGGCATGCGCAATGACTCAAAGTTGCACGGGCTTGCAGATCAATGCTGTACCCAGCTTTCGACCTCATCACTGCCAAATCTTGCCTTCCATTCCCCCAACATTTTGTTATTCCCACCCTTGGATTCAACGACCTCCCCTGTCAGCGGGTTGCGGTACACCTTCACCTCCCGAGGCCGCCTGCTACGTTTCTGCGTTGACGCCCGACTCTCTTTGCCCACCGTAAAGCCTGGCTCCAGAATCGAGATCACGTCCGCCAGCACCATCTTATAAGTGAGAAGCAGAGCCTGCAGTTTGGCTTCAAACGCTATGTCTTTTTGAAGCTCAGGGTCGTTCTGCCGCCGCTCCAGTTCAGCTCGTTGGCGTTCTAACTCTGCTTCTAACTTCCGGTATTCAGCGATACGTGACATAAGCTCTTACTCGCGGACTGGTCGTGCCCTTATGACCTGTAGAGCATTGTAAAGATGCCGCTCGGGATAAAAAAATTGTGGACTGCATTTAGCGTTTGACCAGGTTCGCCTTAGCATCTGGTTGTGAAAAGCCCGCATGGGCCATTACCAAAGTCAAAGCACGTACTGATAAGCGCTTTATCCCAGCCCCAAAAAAACCGCCCTCGGGCGGCCTCATCTAAGAGCGAAAATCAGATTACTTAGCCAACCAAGACTCCACCTCAGCCGCACCATGCTCAGCCTTCCAAGCCTTCAACAGCTTGTGATTCCCACCCTTAGTCTCAACGATCTCGCCGGTATGTGGATTCTTGAAAACCTTCAAATTCCGAGCCTTACGAGTGCCCTTGACTGGCGCAGCAGCAGCTGGAGATTTACGCCCAGCAGCCTGCGGATCAAGCAACGCAGTCACATCGCGCAAGCTGTAGCCGTACTCACCCAAAAGCGCCCGCAGTTTGGTCTCAAATTCCATTTCTTTTTGAAGGCCGGAGTCGCCTTTCAAGGACTCCAGCTCTGCGAGCTGTGTTGCCAGTTGCTGTTCGAGCTTGCGGAATTCGGCTAAACGAGACATGTCACTTCCTTAGGATCTTTACTTGATTTGGTTGCCTATCATGCTATGTGATCGTGGGGCGTTAGTCATCTTTTCCAACGGGCAAATATAGGCATTGAAATGAGCGGGGGTCACTTGGATTTATGTACGGATGACAATGGAGCATCAATTTCATAATTCCACGATTTTGTAAAAGCTAGCGCTGATGCAGCCACCCCTGGTCAACCTAAGCATCTGACCATTGCACATCGGTAATGCCTTGCCGCTCAGCCTGCGGCTTACTGATTTTCGGCACCTTGTCACAACGGTATTTCGGGATTTGTCCAAACCCCGCATCAACCGCAGCCCAGTGCCATGCTTCAGCGTTGTTCATGCAGTCGGCCCTAACGTAGAACGTCTTGTAAGATCCATTGTGCAGATAGTCGATTCGGTAGTGTTCGTTTCGTTGCATCATGGGCTCCAGAGAATTTGTCCGATACGGTTGGGTGGCGATTCCAATCCGAAAATTTCATAGACAAAATCTTAAGGCTTCATAGGCGGACTCAATTTTCCTGAGCTTCGCTCTGGGTTTCACTTGAGGCGCACACACAGTTGCTCACTCTAAGGACAGCATGCTTATGTGGCACACGGAAAAGGCAAGCCCAGGTCAGTCGAAGCGGTTCACTGCCATCGCTTAGTCGCTCCAGCGATTAGGTAGTCTGAAGCGGTGGGCTTCAGAAAGCTTCGATCTTCAGGCGATTGCCTTGAACTGGTGAACTCCAGCTTCGCTCATCAGGACTAGAAACTGGAAGCTCCAGGCGCATCAATTACATAGTTCATGCACACCGCGATTTGATATATCGCCCCTGCTGCGTATGGCTTAACGTCCTCGGGAACGTCACGGCCAAAGAGTTCGGCTGAGCGATGACAAATTAGATCGATGTCCACGCCCATCCCGGCAGCGGTGCTCAGGACGGCGATCAGTGCTTCTCTTGCTTCTCTTGCTTCTCTTGCTTGCGTATCCATCGCTGATTTCCTCCGTGTTTACCTCAACATAGCTTTGAGACGGAAAGGTGCTGGACTGATTGGGAATAAACAGTCCTGAGATAAAGACGAAAAGGGATTTTAAATGGCAGCAAAGTTATGACCGTAGGCTCGACTGAACGGCTAGTGAGCGTTGCTATCCTCTTTTCACCCATCATGGGAAGGCCAAGCGGTGTTTATGACTAGAGAAGCGCATGCCGACGGCTTAGCACCGTCACATACCGCCAAGGACGTCAGCCAGGCGATGAGAGAACTCCCTGTGGGTACGCGCTCCATGGTCAAGGTGGGTGGGTGACCCCACCTAAAGCCAAAGCCGGCTAACTCCCAAAGATTCTCGCTTCAGGTCGACGCCGGATAGTCCGTGTATCCCAGTTCGCCTTGAGAGAACCACGTACTCATCTCGCTATCTGCAACGGGGAGTTGCTTGGCAAACCGTGACGGCAGATCAGGATTCGCAATGTAAGGGCGCCCAAAGGCTATCGCATCTGCAAGCCCGCTTTGGATGTGTGCTTGAGCACGCGCGAAGTCGTAATCGGAATTAAGAATCAGCACTCCGTCGAATGCTTTTCGGATTACTCGTGCTAACGGTGGGCGTTCGGATTTGCCGAATGTTCCGTCTGCAGGTGGTTCTCGTACTTCCAGGTGCCCAATTCCGATATCGGACAAGACTTGAGCGGCGTGTACAAAAAGCGGTTCAGGGTCACTGTCTCGCACGCCTTGCTCATAACTGCTAGGTGTTAATCGAACGCCCGTGCGATCAGCTCCGATGACCTTGGCCACTGCTTGCGTTACTTCCTTCAGCAGGCGGACTCGATTGGGGATTGATCCGCCATATGCGTCGGCTCGAAAGTTTTCGCTGTTACGCAAAAACTGATCAATCAGATACCCATTAGCAGCATGGATCTGGACACCGTCGAAACCGGCCTTCATTGCGTTGCGGGTAGCATGTCGGAAGTCCTCAAGTAGCACCGGAATCTCCTCTATTGGCAACGCGCGTGCCGGCGTGTACGCCTGCTTGCCAGCGTACGTATGGGCCTGACCCGGCGCAGTGGTTACGGATGCTGAAATGGGTTGTCCGCCGCCGAGGAAGCTCGGGTGCACCACTCTACCCATATGCCACAGTTGAGCGATGATTTGGCCACCAGCCGCATGCACGGCGTCGGTAACCTTGCGCCATCCATCGACCTGCTCGTCCAACCAGATCCCAGTCGCATACGGCCAGCCGAGACCTTGCTGACTGATCCCAATCGCCTCAGAGATGATAAGTCCGGCATCCGCTCTCTGACGGTAATACTCAATCATTATCTCGGTCGGTAGATGGTCTTGCGTGCCCCGCGCTCGGGTCATGGGAGCCATCAGAATGCGTTGTGGCAATTGCAATGCGCCCATGCGCAGCGGATCAAATAATGTCGTCACGTTAAATGCTCTCTGATTGGGGATGGATCACACCAGGCGGGCGCCGCCATCAATATTGAGCACCGCCCCATTCATGAATGTGTTGACCATGAGGAAGACCGCTGCAGAGCCCGCCTCTTCGGATGTACCCAAGCGATGGAGCGGCAGTGTCTGCTCAAGCGACGTAACGAACGCATCACGACCCTCTCCCAATGCCTTACTCAAAATCGGAGTATTGATCGGGCCAGGCGACAGCGTGTTCACTCGGATTGGTGCGAGCTCCAACGCCAGGCCTCTGGCCAGTGCTTCCATTGCAGCGGAGGCGGACGCCAATACCGCTGTCCCATAAGCGTTGGGGCGATCGGCGAGTGAACCGGAGATGAAAGTGATGGATCCATCTTTCGATATTTTGTCGCCCAAGGCACGAATGGCGTACAGGCTTGCCCAAACACGCTCCTCAAATGCCCTGCGCAGATAGTCAATTTCAGACGCCATAATCGTGCCGGCAACGAAGGTACCCGCCAACAAGACAAGGTGATCAACTACCGGAATATCCGACAGTGCTGCCTCCACAGCCTCACGGCGAGTTACGTCAGCTGCTCGCCATCCATCGAGCCCGTTCTCTTTTGCCGCTTGCTCGGCGCGGGTCGCGTTGGAGCCAATCACAATTACGGAGGCCCCTGCTGCTTTCGCCTGGATGGCAGTGGACAATCCGATGCCTGATGTGCCGCCAAATATGACTACAGTGCGGCCTTTGAGGGCAGATGGAAGTGGCTGAGTGCGTGTCATGATTTATCTCCTTGTGAACACTTGATTAGCGTTCGATATGAGGAGACTAATGCTTGCAGCATGGATTGATAATTGGGCAGAAAGTCGCTTTACTAATGCCATGAAGGAACAAATCGGTTTAGATCGTCTTACCGGGCTCATCGCGTTCGCGCGCGCCGCATCTCTGGGCAGCTATACAGCTGCAGCTAGAGCGCTGTCCGTTTCCCCTTCGGCTATAAGCAAAAGTGTGCAACGGCTTGAAGATCACTTTGGCCTCAAGTTATTTACTCGAACAACCCGCTCTCTGGTTTTGACGCCGGAGGGACGGGATCTTTATGAGCGTGCGCAGCGAATTTTGCGCGAGGTTGACGAGATCGATCAGGCTGCAGTTGCATCCCGTGCCGAACCGTCTGGTGTTTTGAAGGTAACTGCCCCTTTGCCAATCGGCCTGAATATTCTGGCGCCAGCACTGCCGAGGTTCCGCGCGCAGCATCCTAAACTTGCGGTCGATCTGCGGTTGGGCGATCAATTCTCCGACATCATTGAGCAAGGGATCGATGTGGCCATCCGGGTTGGTAATCTTGCCGACTCGCGACTGGTGTCCCGTCCCCTAGGGCCACATCGTATAGGCGCATTTGCATCACCTGATTACCTCGAACGTAGAGGCGTGCCGGCGGAGCTGGAAGATCTTGCAAACCACGAATGTGTGAATTTCAGATACCAGAGCTCCGGCCAAAGCTTGAGGTGGCCCTACATGGTCGGTGACAAACAGTTGGAGTTATCACCGGACGCAGCTCTCACTGTCGATGTCAGTGACGCAGTTGCGGCTATTCTGGCAGCCGGCGGCGGTATCGGCATTTCACCCCACTACGTCGCTGCGCCTTACGTAGTAAGAGGCCAGCTCGTACCAATCCTCCCTCAATTCACCGCCGAGCGATTTATGATCACGGCATTGTGGCCAGAAAGCCGTAGAGGAAGCCCAAACGTGAAAGCTTTCGTAGCATTCTTGACGGAGCTTTTTCCGTCGGTGACACCGTGGGATGAGGCAGTGAAGATGGCGTCGGCAAGACCCTGAACTATCCGCGCATTTCGCCAACAGTCAGAAGTCGTGCGTATCCACGCCTAAATTTCACCAAGCATGCCTCGTGTTAGAAACAGCAAGCTCCGACATGGCTGCTTTCAATCATCGCTCGGCTTTCAAATCATCGCGTGGCTGTCGATGCTTGGAAAGCCACGGGGATAGTCACGCGAAAGGGCTGTTCAGACTCTTCCGGTTAAGAGCCAACCTTAGCAGAGGTTGCGCTCAGAGCCTCTGGCCATCTTGACCAGGGCAAACCCGCTCTTCACCTAAATCGTCCCCGCGTCGAAGATAATCGCTTTCGCAACTGGTCTAATAACTAGAGTTTATCGCCGCCAACTTCATTTCGAAACACGAATCTATCTAGCGTACCAGTGACTAAGATTAATACAGTCCTTTCTAAAGCTTCGTGACATCGTGCGAGCGGTGGGGTTAGCTCGGCGAGGTGAGAATTTTCCATGAGACTTCGATAACATCTACGATGTCTACCGAAGCAAATTCGGTGCAGACAAGACCCGTGCGGCCAACGTTGATATTTTGGTGGAGTATCCATTTTTATATCGAGGCTTGCCGAGCCACTGCCTGCCTCTGGTAACCGCTCATCAAAAGAGCACCTGTTGGGCATCACGCATAAATATCTCAACCGTCTTTGGGCCGATCCCTTCAAACGCCTGGAGGCGGGTTTGGAACTCGGCGCTATCAATGCTGGCGTCGCGGATACCTGACACCCTTCCTGCATATTCTTCGTTTAGCTTCTTAGCGAGTTTTAACAAGCGCATCGCAGTGGATTCGTCGTAACGAGTGTATCTCGCCTCACCCAACATTTTGACCAGATCACGATGTGTACATCCCGCAAGTTTTCTACTGGTGTCTCTTTGATACTTTTCGACGATGACCCTGTAGGCGTCGATGGCAATGCTCGCCTGAATTCGTTTACCCATCAAGAAACTCGCGAGAAGCCATTTGAACAATGCGCAATCATCGGACTTGCTCAAATCAATGTTCAGATCGCTAGCGCTAATGGCCTTGGTCAAGAGCTACACCTTCCCGCGAGAATTCCTGTTCACCCTTCAGGGCCAAAGGTTCAGACCCTGAAACCCGATCACTACACCGTGCTGCCTGACATCTGCGCCAAGCGGATCTGTTCCATGGGCGCGGCGAGAATCTTATCCAGAATCGGCATGGCCTTTGTGAGCGTTGGTGCGCTCATGTGAGCTTGGAGCGCGGCCTCGTCATCCCAGGCTTCGTATGAAACAAATCTGCAAGGCTCTTGTTTGTCTTGCAGCACTGCATACGCCCGACACCCTGGCTCGTTCTGGAATCCTGGCAGCGCCTCTTGCAACAGTGCTTGTAACTCGGCTTCCTTCCCTGGCTTAGCCTTCATGATCGCGACAACATTCAATATCTCAGTCATTTCAAACACTCTTATTGCAAACGCCCAACTGAGGGCAGGTGATCAACTGACCGCGCCACCCCCTGCGCAATTCCATAGCTGCATCAGAGAACTCCTTCTCGGTGATGATTAACGCACTGTTCTCGTGTTCAGGCGACAGAGGGCTTTGCCAGAAACGCTGGTAAACTAGCGTGACTGACATGAGACGCTTGTCGGAAGCAAGTGGCCCGGCCGCACTGGCGGACTACATTATTTATGTACTCAATCCAACTGTGCCTATGGTGAATGGCATGAACAATCCGCAGGAAACCCAACTCCCTTTTGACGAAAATCTATTCGAGCTCCTACTCCAACAATTCGCAGGAAATAATGGCGAGCTGCCCATGGCTATTGCCTACCTTATCCAGGCAACGGACGACGATGATGCGCTGCGCAAATCGACGCTTGTGCGCATTGTCCGAGAGAAGATAAAACACGCAAATATCGTGGGCGCCATGTTGCTGCAAATGGCCCATGGACGCTCAGGGCCCTTGTCTACAAACGTTGACCAGGATGAGTTAGGTGAATTGCTCGCAAAAAAAGGGGGAAACGACGAAAACTTTGAGCGCGCACGCCTTCTGATGGGGAATCTTTCGAAAGCTAAGGGAGCTCCGGATCCTGAGCAGCATTATGCGTCTGATCCGAAAGTTTATTTGCAGGCAAATATTATCACCGAAGACAAGCAGATTGCCGCCTACGAGGAGATGGCATCGCTGACTACCGAGAGTAATTTCATATCCGCTCTCAACTACGCAAAAGGTAGACAGTTGCAGCACCGGGAAGAGCTAGTCGGTTTGCTTCAACGGGTTTCAGAGTAGCCAACGTCAAAGACGCCGACTCCGTCTGAGCTTAATTAAGGCGAGGAAAAACTCTTCGCCTTTATTCTTTCACGCTCGGCTAACAGGAATACCAGGTTGCAATAAATTACCTACGGTTTGTATCAGCGAATCAATCGTCCAGGGCTTCTGGAGGTAAGCCACGCCTTCTGGCAGAGTTCCAACCTCCAGCTCATATCCACTGGTGATGATCACCGGAATGCTTGGCCACTTCGCGCGGAACATGTGCGACAGCTCGGTTCCGTCGATTTGCCCTGGAACACCGTGATCAGCAATCAGAAGCCCACATTGACCATGTGAACCCAGAACGTGCATCAATGCGTCATCAGCGGATTCAAATGCAACACATCTTGCGCGGATTCCTTCCAGAATGTCTTCCATCAAGGGACGCAGGACAGGATCGTCTTCAACGATGACCACATCCCCACTAATAGGCAAAAAGCCTTTCCATTCCCCAATCACGCGATTCGTCCGTAAGCTGACTAGCCTTTTATAGTGCCATCCGACTAAAAGAAATGTCTACGCGAAGCGACGCTAACCAAAAAGATCGTGCGTTCAGTTCAGAAACGCCATGGGCCGTCCCGGTCAGCCGGCGGAGCGCGAAGAGATTCAGCCATACCCTGGCGTTTATCAACGAGCAGAGAGCTTTCTGGTCATCGGGCGCAAGCAATTCACGTCGTCCTATTGCCGGCGGCCAATCCTCGGTGACGCCTACCAGTAGCCTTCCCTCCCCGGCCCGAATCTAATGGGATGAAAGTGGCCAATGTGTAACCTGAAAGTCCCAAGATCCTAGCTCTTATCAGCGTAGCCAGCCCTTTTTGATGCTAGGCGACATAACGGCCTAATACGACAACCAGCTGGCTTACACCCTCGCGGTCTTTCTGCGACACTCTTCGCAGTGTTGCCACAATATCGTGCTCTTGCTTTGTGAATTCAGAGTTATCTTTGAGCGAACGCTCATTGGTAATCAAATATGCAACGTCGATTAAGGCGGATATTGCTAGGAGATAATCGACTTTAGGTAGTCGAAATCCGCTTTCGTATTTGCCCTGAGCATTTGGTTGCACGCCGCCGAGTTCGGCAAATGCCATTTGAGTCAGCCCATGGCTGATCCTTTCTGCTCTCAAACGACTGCCAAAAGTGCTCATAGTTGATATGGCCTGATTCGACATCCGAAGTGACGTCGAACGGCTAGCATGGGGGCTATGCATTCGAATAGATATGCGGAAGAGCAAGAACTACCCGTCGGGAAGCGCGGGCCAACATTCATAAGCGTTCCACATACAGGTATCCACGGGATGTCTCAGCCTTCATGCCGATGCATCAGGCTCGCTGGTCATCTACCAATTGATAGGCATAAGGTAGCTAGCCATTGCAGCAATCAGGAAGCCATGCGCATCGCATCGCATCGCATCGTCAGCTGCAGGATGATTTGAAGATCAAGATCTCAACCAAAGGCTACGCAGACGTTTATGAAAGCCCTCCAAATGCCAGCCAAGCCCACGCCCCTGACCGAATGTACCGTCGACTACCCAAGGCGCGGCGAAATGCTTAGTAAAAATCTGCTTTGCCATTTGCGAATCACCACCTTCATTTTGCTTTGCACAGGTTGCAGTTCAGAACTGCGAAGCGGCTATAGGCTTGGTGTTACCGCTCAGGGTGGGTATTTATGTCGATGATTCTCAGACCTGCGCCGACCCGGCCAATGCTGGAATCCTAAGTTTCGACGGTGAAGGTCTTAGCGGAGCGCACACTCACGACTGCCGCATGATCATTGAGTCGCATCAGGGCAAGCTGTTCGCTTACTCACAGCGTTGCGTGGACACAGGTATTGGGGACGGCCCCGTCACTACAGAGAAAGGCCTTATGACGATCGAAAGCGACAAACGCTTTTTGCTTCAGCGAAGGTCTGGAAGCAGCTCATTTAAGTATTGCGAACCCGCTGATCTGCCCGTCGGCATACCAGTTCCAAAAAGTAAATGATCGCGCTTTAATCTGGGTGGCAAGTCTTCAAATTCGGGGAACAGGAACGATAGTTGGCAACGAGTGAAATAGATTTGGAGTGTGAAACCATCGACGCTAGACCCAGCAATGTGGAAAAGCTGATCTAACTTTCTCGGAGGAATGTGAGGATTTCACTCGCCAGTTCCTCGGGCGCTTCTTCTGCCATGTGATGCCCGCAATCAAGACCGTGACCCCGTTGCCTGGTCGTCCAGGGCTCCCATACTGCCAAGACATCACCGTATAACAATTCAAGATCATCGCGTTTTGACCATAAAATCATAGTGGGGCAAGTAATCCGGCGACCCGCTTGCCGATCCGCTTCATCGTGCGCGCGGTCAACCCCAAGGCCAGCGCGATAGTCCTCGACCATGCCATGAACGGTGGCCGGGTCGTGTATCGCTACGCGGAAATCTTCATAGGCTTGCTCACCCATAGCCTCGGCAGAGCCTGCGTACCATCGGTCTGGGTCTGCAAGGATTGCCCCTTCCGGTTTCTCGGCTTGACCATAGAAAAACCAGTGCCACCACTTTTCAGCGAATCGAGCATCACAGCGTTCTAGTGCTTCTATGATTGGCACACCGTCCAGTATGCCAAGGTGAGTGACAACGTTAGGATGATCCATTGCCAAGCGGAAGGCTGTGTAACTACCACGGTCGTGCCCTATTACCGCGAAACGCTCGTGACCCAAATGGTGCATCAACGCTACGCAATCGCGGGCCTTGGCGCGCTTTGAAGATCCCACATGATCGAGTGTATCGGCTGGCTTTGACGAAAGACCAAAACCTCTTAGGTCTGGACAGACAACCGTATGGTGTTGCGCCAAGAGCGGCGCGACGAGATGCCAGGTAGCGTGTGTGCGAGGATGACCGTGGAGCAGCAGGACAGGAGAACCATGACCACCATGTCTCACCCTAAGCGTCGCCTCGGGAAGCGCGATCATTTCCATTGAGAAATTTCTGAACATTGCGCTCATCCCCTTTAATTTGGTTCCACATCGCCCTACGCCCTCTGTACCCAGCTCTCGACTTAAACAGCCGGTCTCCTTTTGTCGTCCACAGTCCACCGCGCTGCCATCAGAAAAATTCGAAATCTGACTGGATATTAGTTCGTCATGCCACTGGTATCCATTTTCACCTGTGCAATGCCAATGCACCCGCACGTAGCCGTTTCCCGTAGGTCACACGTAGGGATATTTTCTATAGGAGGGGCGCATCATGACAAACCTAAAGGGCCCGAATCTTGCGGATGTGACGACGTCGCTAAATTGTTTGCGTGAGGCTATTAAGAAGCTCGAGAGAAGCGACTTACCGGAGGTCGATGCATTGGAAGGACACCAGTCGGTTGATACACAGTCATCACTGAACCAATGTGTCCAGGTGCTGGAGCGACTGATGACTGAGATGGACGATACGGTAGCTATGCTCGCAGAAGCCGTGGGTGAACGAGGAAAGCTCTAGCAGACTTCAGGTGCGACAGGAAAAGCAGTCCTGGTACAACTAGCTCGGAACTATCCGACCACCATGGCTGAAGATTCACAAAGCGGACGGTACGATTCAGGAAGAGCGCACCTACCCAGGTAGTGCTGATCTCACGAAAGCCAAGGGATGAGGTAGATCAAGGGCGCCTGACAATGGCGCCCTCCTTCGTACCATCAAGCGGGAATGATCGATATCTTTCCATTGCGCTCAAGGATTGCGTACTTGATCTGTTCCACCCGCTCGAAGCCCTGCCCTATTCGCGCAGCTTCCATGATGTCGTCCTCCTGGATTCGTGCTTCATGCATGCGATGACGCAAGAACCTGCCGTCCTCAACAATGATGGTCGGGCCACCATCGATGAGTTTTGCCAACCGCTTAGAACGGCGTTTGACCAGCGAAAGACCGATGTCGATGACCATTAACGTGATGATGACTAAAACCGCGTTGGTAACAGAAAAGTCATCCCCCAGTAATGCTTGTTGCGTTGCCTCACCGATCACCATCAAAAGTACAAAATCAAAGGAGGTCAGCTCTCCAAGAGATCGCCTGCCGGAGATTTTGAACAACACCATCAAGGCCAGATAAATGGCACCAGCGCGTAATACCGCATCCATGGGACACCTACGGGTAGATAAACTGAGTGATCGGAAGGTGACCGCCGCCAACAATGGCTATCTCGCTTTTGAAAAGCCCTAGCCCATTGCTTCGCCAAGATAGATAGAGAGTGGCTCGGCCATGGTCATCGACTGGCACCGTGAGGCTCAAGCCTTCCGGTGTGCCCATGGATGTGGCGGGCTGAGGCTGGATTGACTCAATGCTGAAGCCCTCAATCATGGCTTTGCTAATGAGTAGCGTGACCATTTTTCCTGGCAACCCGACCGCATGAATCACCATGGGATTCGCGCCACCGCTGCGGTGGAAACGTTCGTACTCCACAGTCAAATCACCGCGTTCACTTACCGCTATGAGTGAGCTAAGGGGGCCCCTAGAGAACAACCCTGATAACGTGAGGATGACCATGGCCAGCAGCACGTACCAGCCTACCCTTTGGAACCGCCAAACTTTACGCTGCAATCGTATGTCTTCAGCTACCGGGTATTCACGGTCTAGCATTTCCTCGTCTGAAAGGCTCATGCGCTTTACTCAAATGAACTAACGGTCTGACCATTCAGGCCGACGTGAAGTTCGTGTTGGGTGTTACAAACAGATCCAATCGAGCGGCACCGCACCAATCCTCAATCCCCCCAAAAAGTCTTCTGGCATGCACATGAAATGAACAAGGCAAAGTTCTTTCGCCACTCACCATCGGAGCGGCGCGAGAGCGACAATGGCAACCGGATGTCAGATACCTGAAGGAAAAAAAGAGGCGCGTTAAAAGCGCCTCCTCCACTTTCACTGCAGGCTGACTGGTTTTGAGTCAGCTGTCACGGCGCCGCTAATATTGATGCGCTTGGGCTTTGCTTCCTCTGGAACAACCCGCAGTAGGTCGATATTGAGCAATCCGTTCACAAGCGAGGCGCTTTTCACCTCTATGTGATCCATGAGACGGAAAGACAGACGGAATGCACGCTGCGCGATGCCTTGATGAAGATAGGTGACCGCATCGTCGTTTTCTCTTTTGCCGCCCGCGACAGTCAGGACACCTTTCTCCACTTGAATGTCGAGATCCTCTTCAGTAAGTCCGGCCGCCGCGATCACGATTCGATACTGATCGTCTCCGTGCTTTTCGACGTTATGAGGTGGGTAGGTAGTGCTGACGTCGCTACGAAGTGCCGACTCAAAAAGGTCATTGAAACGGTCAAAACCAACAGACTGGCGGAACAGCGGTGCCAACGAAAGAGTGGTAGCCATTGCAGAATCCCCTGAGTTTCTCCAAGTGATTAACGCGACCCGTTTTCGGCATCGCGTGAACTGAATGTAGGATCGAGGAACTCTGTTTCAAGAGATATTGCAAAATTTTTTCTGTTAGACCTAGTGGTGCTTTCCTCCTCAGAGCGGTGGGGCTTCCAGCGGGAGATCAGCGAGTCAGAATAATTGGCGGATGTCGGAACTGTTCCGTCAGCAGCAAGCCAAACCTCTCATTGATAGCAGGCCTTACTTGGAAAGCGACAGAGGATTCGTAGATGCCGATGACCGCTGACGACGCCGTGAACCGTGCGCAGGACATGATCAGCGCCATAGCAACGCTCAGCGATGGGTTAGCTCAGCGCAACGCAGCGCAGGCCACCTATTACATTGCCTCGCTATACGAAATTGGATTGCTTTCTAAATCTCAGTTTGAGGAATTGACTGCTCGTGCTGCATCAGCGCTGCACGATTGGGAGATACAGCATGCACATTTTAATGCGAATGTTGAGGCGGCTGAATAGGCAGAGAGTCGCGTTAGGGCACCCTGTCTTTTATCAAGGTCGCGGTTTGAACAACCCAAGTGGAATAGACAGCACTGACCAAACTGAAGCGAGTTACTTCGAGCCATGGTTCATCCGTACTCCATAACATTGGAGCTATATTGCCGATGACAGGAGCAGCAAAGCGATCATCCCTTGCTGTGTTCCTTTGAAGTAGGTGCAACTGCCACACCGCGCGGGCCTGCAACTCCCCAGATAGCGAGGCCAATAAGCGGGAAGACAAGAATTAGCACCGTCCAGCCAACCTTGGTTCCTGATGATTTGGTCGTGCGCCAAACGCTATTTATCGCGAAAAGATCCACCAGTAAAATGATGATTCCAACAGCAGTGGTGAAGATTGACGTTTCCATGTGGCACCTCTACTAGGTATGATGCTCCGGATTTTTAGCGTCCGGAGCCAGTAACGCCCGGTATCAATTCGCTCCGTCCCCACCGTGAGCTTTGGCCAAAGCCTTCGCCTGAGTAAGGTGATCTTTCAGCTTTGGAAGAGTCTCCACTGCAAACGCTTTCAAATCTGGATCTGTTCCACTAGAAGCCTCTTCTTCAAAAATAGAAATGGTGGCCTCGTGCGCTTTCACTTGATTGTTCGCGTAGGCCTGATCAAAAGATTTCGCGCTGCGCAATTCAAGGATCATCGCTTTCGCTTTGTCGACGAGCTCTGCGCTGTCAGAAACCTCAAACTTTTTGGAGTCAGCCAGCGCTTTCAACTTGGTATTAGCGGCGGAATGGTCTTTGACCATCATGTCAGCGAAGCTTTTGACATCGGCCGAACTCCCTTTTTCCTGGGCCAGATTTCCAGCCTCCACTTCGGCGACGCCTTTGGCTGAGGCATCTTCGACGAAATCATCATCGTCTTGCGCCGCAAAGGCGCTCTGAGTGGCTAATGCAAACAATGCAGCGAAGGCCGAGACTTGAATTATTTTGCCCATTTTCTTATTCCTTTCTGATTCGGTGAGCAGAGCGGAGTCGCTCTTGAAGCTGGGACTAAGCCCCATTACGAATCGTTCATCCATATCCGACGTTAATCAGATTTTTGATAACGCCGCTTTGTACGTGGCGTTACGCTTCAAATAATTTGAACGAGGATAACTTGTCCAAGCCAAAGGTTTACGGCCTGTGGCAATTCTGCGTTGATCGCTACACCCACGAAAACCCACACTCCCCTCCTGAAGGAATTGTATGAAAATAGCCTGTCTCGGTTGGGGTTCGCTAATTTGGAAACCTGAAGCGCTACCCGTTGTAGGCAGTTGGCACGTCGATGGGCCAAGCTTGCCAGTTGAGTTCAGTCGAGTTGGAGATGGCGGAGAACTCGCCACAGCCATTTGTATCGATGCACCGCTGAGCGATGTCTGCTGGACGCTATTGGATGCGTCAAGTCTCCAGCTGGCTGTCCAAGCGCTCCGCGAAAGGGAAAAGATTCCTGCTACGAGAGATGATGGTGTCGGCACTTTGCTGCCCCGTAAACACGTCGTCGGCTCCCTCAGCAAATGGGCTGTATCGAAGGGCCTTGACGCGGTGATTTGGACGGCCCTTCCTCCCAGGTATGAAGGTATCGAGAACAGAATTCCAAGTCTGGAGGACGTTTTGGCATATCTGGAAAGTCTCACCGGTGAGGTGCGCGAGCACGCGAAAAGTTACATTGAGCAAGTGCCCGCACAAATAGATACCCCATATCGTCGGGCCTTCAAACAACTCGACTGGTAACGCTAGGCATTCTGAATGTTTAACCGACGCATTGCGTCATCGGTAGGCGTCCTGCTTGAGCAACCAAAGGAGAACGGCCTGCGGACAGCGCCAAGCAGCACTGCGCCCTTGGCCTTAACGATTTGTTCGCTGAAAGTCGCCAATCAGAAGCGGAATTTCGAAGTCGGGTAAACCAGTCCTGTCTCATTTTTGATAGCCGCAGGCCGATCTCAGCATGTCAACGCTAGAGCTATGTCCGTGATTCGCGCATCGCAGCTCAGTGCCTTCGTTCAATCTGCACTCATATCACCCGCGTTGACAATCCAGAATGTCATGTAGTGCCACCCATGGGTATGCTGCTTTTCTGCCAACCACTTCACAGCACTGTTCATGGTGAAATTCTTCGTCCGCCTCAGTTGCGGGCTGTGACTTCTTGCAAACTATGCACACAACAACCCCATCAACCAGAGCCCAAGACGAAGTCCAACTCACCATCCGCTCGTTGGTACTCATAGCTTTCTCCCTCCTTGGGATTTACTGACCTTTCTACAAAAATACTCCTTGGTTCTGAGCTGTAAATACACGAACGGCAGCATCCGAATGGGGGTGGTCACTCAATTGACTGAATGAGCCGAGCCTCAGGACAAACAAAGCGCAAAGCATACAACCGCGCTGATGTGGTTGTAGCTGCCTGACAATGAGCTCAGCCACTCGTTCGATCAGAGTTCCGGGCGTCTTTGACGTCCGTAAACCTACGACCATGATTGACCGAATGGGACAACCGCTCGGCGTGAGCGCGTAGCTGACGCTCCCGCTCCTGTAGCGTCAACACAATCCTGGCAGCCGTTTCCGCAAGATGATGATGGTCAGTTTTCACCAACCCGCACGAAAGCTCCAAAAGCTGTCTTTCGATTGTCGCAAGGTCATTGGCGGCATCGTAGAGCTCTTGCCCCAAGAAGCTGCGTTGCTTTCGTTTCCACATTTGCGCCCCGACCAGCTCAAAAAAATTGTATTTGGAAATCCAACATTGGATGTAGATACGTGCTGGCATCAACTCTATGTACGTATCGAAGCTGCAAATGGATGCACAAAGGGGGTAAATACTCACGTAAGGCATATTTTTGAAGAGTGATTGAGTTCGCTTATTAGCAGCGGAAACATTGTCGCTCTGAATATACGAACGCTGTCACCCGAGTGAAAATCACTTTCAATCCGCGTGCTATACCCAGGCACCAAAAACCCGCCGAAGCGGGTTCTTTGCTATCAAATCATCCGAACATCCTGTCAGTTGCCATCCGAGCTATGGTGATCATCCGTGATCTAGGAAATACTTCCGGCCAATCAGCTGATGTCTTGCTAGATCACACCGATCGGTGGCGAGGAGATGCAAGCTCTCCACGAGAGCTTCGGTGTCGATTCCGTCCTAAGACTCAAGAGCTTGAGGAAGATACTCGTCAACGAACTGGGCGATTACATCGGCAAAATCCTGATCGTGGGTGAACCCTAGACTTTTTGCATACGAAGAAGTGAATGACCCAGGCCAGGATCCTACGATTTTTTCGATGGCCGGATTGCGCTCCATGCGAACTCGGTTCGCCACTTCATCACCAGCCGTTCGGCGCAGCGCATCAATCATTTTCTCAACGGTAATCGACAAGCCAGGCATGTTGATCACTCTACCCCTCTGCAGTACCTCGCCCGGCAACTCATGACCGTGGATCAGGTTGCTGATGGCCTGCCCCGGAGACATCAACCACAACCGGGTCTCAAGCGGCACCGGGCAGACACTCTCCTGACCATTGAGTGGTTCCCGAATGATCCCGCTGGCAAAGCTGGACGCTGCCAGGTTAGGTTTGCCGGGACGTACGACGATGGTGGGCATACGTAGACTGCGCCCATCGACAAAGCCACGTCGGCTGTAATCGGCAAGCAGCAAATCGTTCATCGCCTTTTGGGTACCGTAGGAGCTTTGCGGCGCCCATACCTGATCGTCGTCTACCTGCTCGGGTAATTGCCCCCCAAAGACTGCGACCGAACTGGTCATTACCCATTTCGGGCACGTTCGCAAACTACGGATTCGCTCCAGCAGATTCTGCGAGGCCGTGAAGTTAATGCGCATGCCAAGTTCGAAATCCTGCTCGGCCTGACTCGATACGACAGCCGCCAAATGGAAGATGCTGTCGGTGTCCGCATCCACTAGCCCTTGTAGTACTTCCGGGTCAGCGATGTCGCCGCAGAGTACCTGTATGCGCGAGTCCTCGATACCGGCCAGCGGCACCACGTCAAATGCCACGATGGTAGAAATAGCCTGATTGACGCCCTGTCGATCTGACAATGAACCGCGCTGCAGGAGCGCCTCTATCAGGCGACGGCCAAGAAAGCCGGCCGCACCGGTCACTAGAATTTTCATGAATAGCTCCTGATACTCAGCGGTTTACCAACTTGGCGGGAATACGGAACACCAGCGCCGCACCCAGAAACAAGGCACTGGCCATGACATACATGCCGATGGTGGTGCTGTGCGTCATATCCTTGAGAAAGCCCATCAAGTAAGGCGAGACGAAGCCGGCGAGGTTGCCACAGGAGTTGATCAGAGCAATGCCCGCCGCCGCAGCCGTACCGCCAAGAAACGCCGTTGGCAGTGGCCAGAATAGTGGCAACGTACTCAGCGCACCCATCGCACCCAAGGTCAGGCCGATCATCGATACGGTGAAGTTGTCGCTCCAGGTGGCTGAAATAATCAGACCGACTCCTCCAACAATCGCCGTCAGCGCCAGATGCCAGCGGCGCTCACGTAGACGGTCGGCATTGCGCGACACCAGCAACATGGTTGCGACCGCTGCGCCATAAGGGATTGCGGTCAGCAGGCCGATCTGCAACACGTCGGTCACACCCGCCTGGCGTACCAGTGTCGGGAGCCAAAAACCAACTGTGTAGAAACCTGCGATCAAGCAAAAATAGATACCCGTCAGCAACCACATGCGTGGCTGGCGGAACACATCCTTCACGCTATGGGCGACATGCCCCTGGCTTTCCGCATCAATGCGCGACTGCAACAACGTTTTCTGTTGCGGGGTGAGCCAACCGGCCTGGGAGATGCGATCGCTCAGACAGAAGATCACCAGGATTCCGATGGCCACAGAAGGTAGACCTTCAATAAAGAACAGCCATTTCCACCCGGCCCACCCGTGGGCGCCGTCGAAGGCGGTCATGATCCATCCCGACAGCGGCGCGCCGACAAGACCTGACAACGGCACTGCTGTGGCAAACAGGGCAAACATTTTTCCGCGTCTCTGGGTCGGGAACCAGTACGACAAATACAGAATGACCCCTGGATAGAAACCGGCCTCAGCCAGACCAAGCAGGAAACGCATGATGTAGAACGACATCGGCGTTGTGACAAAGGCCATGCAAGACGAAATTACTCCCCAACTGATCATAATCCGCGCGATCCAAAGCCGTGCGCCGACCTTGTGCAGTATCAAGTTGCTGGGGATTTCCACGAGAAAATAAGCAATGAAGAAGATCCCGGCGCCAAGGCCGTAGACCGCTTCAGAAAAATGCAGATCGTCAGACATTTGCAGCTTGGCAAAACCGACGTTCACACGATCAAGGTAGGCGACCAAGTAGCACAGCAACAGCAAAGGCAAGATTCGCCACGCGGCTTTGCGGTAAAGCGCGTCCTCTGAAGCGTCGACAGACGGCCGAACGCCGTCTTGAATCAATGATTCGCTCATCTGAAGCCCATCCCTTTATTTTTGTAGTGGGAGATTTGGTGTGCGAGTGAAAGTGCGCGACTTGAATTTACATAATACGTCATACGAATTCAAGGCTAGCCTAGAGCGGGGAGTCGAGCTCACAATGCGTCCACGTTCACTGATTTGAGATGTACATGTCAGCCACCCTGCCCTCTTGGCTTCCCAATACCTCGGCCAGCCTGAAAGACGCCTCAAAGGGTACGCTGGCCGATCAAGTGACAGCTGCGCTTAAGGCTCACATCGCTAGCGGCGAAGCCCTACCCGGTTCGCGTCTGCCAACCGAACCAGTGCTTTGCGAACGTTACGGTGTGAGCCGCACAGTTGTACGTGAGGCGATTTCCCGACTCAAATCTGCAGGCCTGGTAGAAGTGCGCCAAGGCAGCGGTACCGTTGTAAGCGAAGGTGCTCACATCAAGGCCTTCACCATTGATATGGATGTGAGCGGCTCGATTGAGGCGGTGTTACGGGTGACTGAGTTACGTCGCGGGATCGAAAGCGAAGCGGCAGCGTTGGCGGCTCAACGACATACTCCCCAACAACTCGAAGCCATCGCACATGCGCTGAAAGCGATCGACATTGCCGAGCAGGAAGGCCATGACGGTGTCGAAGAGGATCTGGCGTTTCATTTGTCGATTTCTCATGCCACAGGTAATCCGCTCTACCCATCAATGCATGAGTTCATCGCCCAGTTCGTCAAGGACGCAATACGCATCACGCGTTCGAACGAAGGCCGCCGGGAGGACATGTCCAGGAAAGTGCACTCAGAGCACTCTGCGATCTACGCGGCAATTGCTGCCAAGGATCCCGAGGCTTCTCGTCAAGCTGCGCTCACGCATATCTATAACGCGGTAGAAAGGCTTAAGAGTGCTGATCAAGCATTCTGGAAGAACCCTGACAGACGCGAGGTATAGTCTCGTCAAGCCATGGCGCACGCGAACAAAGTTGAGAGCGTCTGCGCGCCCTCCGGTTCTAAACCCAGCGCTCAAGCAACAGGCTTAGAATCTTCGCTACTACGTTCGATCTTCACTTCCTTC
>Ga0247730_1000397_pt1 | contig 33915 bp, 38 predicted proteins | sample UWRJL073202C2_FD_180959 | JGI IMG/M metagenome (GOLD analysis project Ga0247730, IMG submission 180959) | Plant litter microbial communities from Arlington Agricultural Research Station in Wisconsin, United States - UWRJ-L073-202C-2 | ecosystem: Environmental > Terrestrial > Plant litter >... | reverse complement strand
TAACTATTCTGATGGCCCAGATATGACCTGCGGGTCGTATCAGGCGCAGGACGAAGACACATGGCGATCTACGTCTGCAGGGACGTCAATGATAATGTTCATGCCCAGGCGCTAATTGAATGCACTGTAGCCGATCTCTGGCGAATGGAAGGGCTCGCTGACACAATCATTCAAGCGACGCTATATCCATCTCCTCCCACACCTCTTCAGCCAGATGGAAGGTGGCGTTAGCCGCTGGAACGCCGCAATAGATCGCACTCTGCATTAAAACTTCCTTGATTTCATCGCGGGTTACGCCATTGTTTTTCGCTGCTTTAAGATGAAGACGCAACTCACCTTCCCGATTCATGCCGATCAGCATGGCAATGGTAATTAGACTGCGGGTGTGGCGCGGCAGTCCTGACCGGGTCCAGATATCGCCCCACGCATGTCGGGTAATCATTTCTTGAAACTCGCCATTGAATGGCGTCAGCTTTTCCAGGCTGCGATCTACGTGGGCATTACCGAGCACTTCGCGGCGCACTTTCATGCCCTCTTCGTAACGTTGTTTCTCGTCCATGTCAGGATCCCTTTCTGAGGTTGAATGCATGATGTTCGGATACCGCGCGCTGGACCCAGCGTAGCGACTGACCCAAATAATGGTCCGGGGACAGCAAGCGATTCAGTTCCTCGCCGGAAAGTTGCGCGGTCACTTGCTGCTCGGCATCGAGCACCTGACGCAAATGGGCGCCTTGGTCCACTGCTCTCCGACAACACTGTTCTATCAAATGGTGCGCGGCATCCCGGCCGATACGCTGAGCCAAAGCGATGCTCACGGCTTCCGCCATTACCAGCCCCCTCGTCAGATCAAGGTTTTGCACCATTCGCTCAGCATCGACTTCCAACCCCGGCACCACCTGCAACGCCTGTTGCAACGAACCAGAAACCAGGCAGCACAGCTCCGGCAACGTTTCCCACTCGGCATGCCACAAGCCCAAACTGCGTTCATGTTCTTGCGGCATGGCAGCGAACATTGTTGCCACTAGGCCTGGCGCCCGGGTTGCAGCAGCGATCATTACCGCTGCAGCGACCGGATTGCGTTTGTGCGGCATGGTTGAAGAGCCGCCCTTGCCGGGTGAGGCAGGTTCAAACACCTCGCCCACTTCCGTCTGCATCAGCAAACTGAGATCACGTCCCACTTTGCCAAGGCTGCCAGCGATCATTCCCAGCAGACTGGCGAACTCCACCAGACGGTCACGTTGAGTGTGCCAAGGCTGGTCGGGTAGGTTCAGATTCAATTCACCGGCCAGCTTTTCGGCCACCGCAAAGCCTTGATCACCCAATGCCGCCAAGCTGCCGGATGCGCCACCGAACTGCAGGCAGAGCAGGCGTGGCTTGATTTCAATCAGACGCTGGCGATGACGAGTGATAGAACCCAGCCAGCCTCCCAGTTTTGTGCCTAGGGTCACCGGTGTCGCCTGTTGCAGCCAAGTCCGACCGGCAAGTGGCGTGGTCGCGTGGCGTTGGGCCAGTTCGGCGAGCATATGGGCCAGTCGTGTCAGGTCGCGCTCAAGCAAGTCGATGGCAGAGCGCAGTTGCAGCACCAGGCCGCTGTCCATCACGTCCTGACTGGTAGCGCCCATGTGCACGTATCGCTCCGCGGTTGCGTTAAGTGCACAGACCTCCTTGCCCAGTGCCTTGACCAGCGGTATCGCCGAGTTGCCTGCGTTGCCGATCGCGACGGCCAACTCGTCTACATTGAAAAACTCCGCGCGACAGGCCGCTTCGATATCGCCAACCAGCTTCTGGGGAATCAGCCCGATGCTGGCTTCGGCGCGCGCCAACGCAGCTTCGAAATCGAGCATGCCTTGCAGCCGCCCTTGATCGGAAAAAACCGCCCGCATCGCTGGCTGCGTGAAATAGGCATCGAAAAGTTGGTGGGTCGGTCTGTTCAAGCAACTACTCCGTCATTTGAAAAACTTGGTGGTGATCTCAGTCAGCGTCTGACCAGTTGACCAGCCATTTCCACGCTACTGCTACGGTCTCCTGCGTCGTTTTAACCGCTCCGTGGGGCATTCTAAGATTAGCCTGGCGGCGTTTAGCATCTTCGCCCCCAGACCAAGACCGGAGAACGCATAACCAGTAGTTGATCGATGTTGATGCTCTAGATCGACAGTGAACTGAACAGAAACACTGCCACCACCGGCATCAGCTCACGCCCGAAAAGGCCGGCTAAGAGTCCAGAACCCAAAGCGTCGAAAATTATTTCGGTCAGCTAGACGTTGAACAGTGTTTGAGCATCAAGCATTCAAGCCACAGGCACAGAGGCTGATAACGACAGGCCATTAGCTACTAATTGTCGGGTCGCTTCCATCCGCAGGCGCGACGAAACCGCACCCACACCGCAGCGTTAAAAATCGAAGAACACTGTTTCAGATTCGCCTTGAACGTTAATGTCGAAGCGATAGGCCAGCTTGCCGTCAACCGTGCAACGCTTGGCAATCAGGGTCTTACGGCGCTGTGGCTGTTCGATCAGATTCAGTACGGGATCGACCGCATTGGCTTGGGATTCATCATCGAAATACAGGCGGGTTTGCAAGTGAATATTGATGCCCCGGGCGAATAGCGAAACATTGATGTGTGCCGCCATGGGAACGCCCGCAGCGTTGTTAACCGTGCCGGGTTTTATGGTGTTTAGAATCCACTCGCCGGCATCCGTGGTCGCGGTCCGGCCAAAGCTGTTGAAGGGCTTTTCCAGATGGTAATCGCTGTCATAGACGCCTTCGTGATTGGCCTGCCAGAACTCCAGGAACGAGTCGCGAATCAGGTGACCATTGCCGTCGTAAACGTGCCCCATCAGCAAAATGTGCTCGCCCGGTGCGCTAGGTTTGGCCATTTCGTTCCAGATTTCCTGCTCGCGGGGCGGGTTGCCGGCCGCCTCCAGCGCCAAGCCAATATGCACGTAAGGGCCGGCAGTTTGCGAAGGGGTTTCAGGCAGAAGTTGAACGGGCATGCGCGTGCCTCCTCAGCAGTTTTCGAAGTGAGTCTTGCGCTGACCGCGCAGAACGATATCAAAGCGATAAGCCAGGCAATCCATGGGATTGGCCATGCTCATATCGAGCTTGGCGATCAGGCTCTGCACTGCTTCCTGACTGGCGATCGACTTGACGATCGGGCACATCGGGATGAGCGGGTCACCTTCGAAATACAGCTGGGTGATCAATCGCGTGGCAATCGACGGGCCGCTGATGGAGACGTGAATATGCGCCGGACGCCAGTCATTTGGACCATTGCGCCACGGGTAGGGGCCGGGTTTGATCGTGCGAAAGCTGTAGTTGCCGTCGCGGTCGGTCAAGGCACGGCCGACGCCACCGAAGTTCGGATCAACGGGTGCTAGGTAACTGTCTTTCTTGTGCCTGTAGCGACCTCCGGCATTGGCTTGCCACATCTCCACCAGGGTATGGGGAATCGGCTTACCGTACTGATCACAGACCCGACCGGCTACGATGATGCGCTCGCCGATGGGCAGGCCGCCCTGATTGAAGTTCAGCAGCAGATCGTTATCGTGCTGGCTCATCTTGAGGTGGGAAAAGTCCGGGCCGCTGGTTTCCGACAAGGACTGGGGAATGCTCACCAAGGCCTGACGCGGTGAACGCAGGATCGAGGTCTTGTAATCAGCCGTCAGGGCTTTGGGGTGCCAATTGCGGTCACGAATGACGAAGCGGCTGTTGTGCGCATCAGACATGTCGGTCTCCTTGTTGTTATGGGCAAAAACCGGGAATACGCGCTGCTTACGCAGCAGTCAGTGGCCCAGTCTCTCCCGATAAGACCCCCTCAAAAATTGAAAAAACCGACCTTACCCATAACCAAATGGTTATGGATAGGAACCCTCGCGATAGTCCTGCCCCACCTCGCGCAGCACGTCCACACACCATTGAGCCGCCAGTGGCATCGGCAGTGCAGGATTGCTGCACAGCCCCACCGAACCACCCGGTTCACGAATCCCCAATTCCAGCTCCACCAACTCACCTCGACTCAGGTCCTGTCTGACCGCGTCGAACGGCGCGACCCAGATCGCCTGACTGCACTGCACGTAACGCCGACTCAGGGTCAGCGACAGGGTTTCCAGACGCTGGCGCGGTGGGCTGATGCCGTGCTGCACAAACAGGCTGTCGGCGAATTTGCGAATCGTCGTCCCCGCCAACGGCAACACCAACGGATAGTCTTCAAGATTTTTATGCGCCAATGGGTCGGCCAACAGTGGATGACCGTTGCGCACCACCAGGGTCATGGATTCGCTGTACAGATGCTCGAACGTCAGCCCAAGGATTTGCGGGCTATCGGTCATGCGTCCGACCACCAGATCCAGCTCGCCCACGCGCAGTCGGGACAGCAAGTACGCGCTCGGCCCGGTCACCACGCTCACGACCAGTGCGGGATGTCGGGCGTGTAAACGGCAGACGACCTCGGGTACCAGCAAGCTTTCTACGGTGGACAACACACCGAGCCTCGTGGTGATCGGCTCATGCTCGCCCGAACGCAGGCTATTGACTCCTTCGCGCAGCGCCTGGACGCTGGGACCGGCGTAACGCAAAAAGGCCACCCCAGCGTCGGTCAGCGCCGCGCCGCTTTTGCTGCGCACGAACAAGGTGGCAGCCAGCAGGGTTTCCAGCTCTTTGAGCGTCTTGGAAAGCGCCGGCTGACTGATCGCCAGTTTGTCCGAGGCCCGCGCCAGGCTGCCTTGGCGCGCCACTTCGAGAAAACACACCAAATGGCGGAATTTGATTCGGGTATCGATATTCACCGCAGTTCACTGCCTTTGAGGTTTGTCATCCGCTAACGCTGTATACGGAATTGTTTCGGTGACTGCCCTGTGCCGCGTTTAAAAAACCGCGAGAAGTAAGCCGGTTCGGAAAAACCAAGACTGTCGGACACCTGATTGATGGTCATGGTGGTGTAGACCAGATCGCGCTTGGCCTCCAGTAACAGTCGCTGGTTGATCATTTGCAAGGCCGATTGCCCTGACAGGCGTCGGCACAGAGCGTTGAGGTGAGCGGCGCTAATTCCCAGCGTCGCCGCATAGTGCTCGATGCGCAGATGCTCGCGAAAACGCAGTTCCAATGTCCGGGTGAAGACCTGCAAATACTCGCGCCCCCGGTCAAGCTGCAATGCGTCCGGTAACGACAGTTCCAGATTTCGGCGACTGAGCCAGATCGACAGTACGGTGATCAACGATTGCAGCATTGGATCGCGGCCGGGCTGGTGTTGGCTGTATTCCTGAGTGATGGCTGAAAACAGCGTGTCCAGATACAGATGCCCGGAACCGATCGGGTAACAGGCAGCAGTGGTCAGCACCGGACTGTTGAGCAAGGCGCCGAGCTGCTCGGCCAGAGGCTGCGCCAGGCTGAGCACATGGCCTTGAATATCCTCGGAGAATTTGAAGGTGTGCACGCTCAACGCGGGAACGACTTGCAGCGAGGGTGAGTCGACGTGATTGATCAGGTCTTCGACTTTCAGCGTCGCCTGCCCTGCCTGCACGTATAAAAGCTGCACCAGATCGCTGTGCCGATGGGGTTTTATTTCCCAGCCGTGGAGCTTGCTGCGCTCGGGGATCGACTCGCAATGAATCAAGTCGGGCGTCGGCCAAGCGCTAGTTTCGCCGTAAAGCTTGAACACCGGAACGGGTGTAGCGAACGACTTCGACATGTTTACCCCAATCGCGATGATCTACGGAAAGTCCAAGTATTGACCTGAATATTGACTTCTAATCTCCGCTTTAGCCATCAAAAATACAGGAGATAAAAATAATCGTGCTCTGTAAGGCGCCCTGCCTGCAACTGCACCAGAAAGGACTAATCCTATGAAAACGCAAGTCGCTATCATCGGTTCCGGCCCGTCCGGACTTTTGCTCGGTCAACTGCTGCATCGTGCGGGCATCGAGAACGTTATCGTCGAACGCAAGAATCCCGACTACATCCTCTCCCGAATTCGTGCCGGTGTGCTGGAGCAAGGCATGGTCGATCTGCTGCGGGAAGCTGGCGTCAGTGAGCGTATGGACGCCAACGGTCTGGTGCACGATGGCTTCGAACTGGCCTTCGACGGACGCTGTGAACGCATCGACCTTAAAGCACTGACCGACGGCAAAACGGTCATGGTCTACGGCCAGACCGAAGTCACCCGTGACTTGATGGACGCCCGTGCAGCCGTAGGCGCGATAACCATCTATGATGCCGACAATGTGCAACCCCACGACATGAAGAGCGACAGTCCCTACGTGACCTTCGAGCGCAATGGCGAGACCGTGCGCCTGGACTGCGATTACATCGCCGGCTGCGATGGTTTTCACGGCGCATCGCGACAAGCGATACCGCAGGAGTCGCTGAACATTTTCGAACGGGCATACCCGTTTGGCTGGCTGGGTATTCTCGCCGACACCCCTCCGGTTAACCATGAACTGATCTACGCCAATCATGCGCGTGGCTTCGCCCTGTGCAGCATGCGCTCATCAACGCGCACCCGTTACTACGTACAGGTAGGCGCAGAGGAGAAGGTCGAGGACTGGTCAGACGAACGTTTTTGGAACGAACTCAAACTTCGTTTGCCGCCTCATCTCGCTGAAAAATTAGTGACCGGCCCTTCTATTGAAAAGAGCATCGCTCCACTTCGCAGCTTTGTCGTCGAGCCGATGCAATACGGTCGTCTTTTTCTGCTCGGCGATGCCGCTCACATCGTCCCTCCAACTGGCGCGAAAGGGCTGAACCTGGCGGCAAGCGATGTCAATACCTTGTATCGCATCTTACTCAAGGTATACGGCGAAGGTCGAACCGATCTGCTGGAGAAATACTCGCAAATCTGCCTTCGCCGGGTATGGAAAGCCGAGCGTTTCTCTTGGTGGATGACCTCACTCCTGCATCGCTTTCCTGGCACAGATGCCTTTGGTCAGCGTATACAAAAAACTGAACTTGACTACTTTGTGGGGTCGGCCGCCGGGCGCCAGGTTATTGCTGAAAACTATGTCGGTTTGCCTTACGAAGCTATTGAAAGCTGAACATAGATCGCCCGACTGACGCTTTAATACGCATGAAGCCGCCCTACTGGGTGGCTGCCAATTCTTCATGAGCATCTGCCGCGCGACGCCAGCGTATCGTCTTCATAGTCGGACACATGCAGAATGAGCAGTGGCATACCAGTGCGCGATAAATGCTAAACAGCTGGTAAAGCCATTGTCAGCACCATTGGTCAAAATACCGAGAAAGGCCCGGATCCGCTTATCCAAGCCAACGCATCATCGTATGAAACGATTCCAACAGAACTCGCTAAAAAGTCCTGTTCTGCTGAGTAGGCGCTATCCCCTTATCTGGTGCCTGAGGACTTCAATAAGACTGAAAAAAGATCACCGGGCCCGAGCACCGAGGAACACTCCTCGCCGATTTCGGGTTACCGAGATGGCTATAACATGGATGAGATAATGGACGGCTCGCATCCGAGCCGATCATCACTTTCTGCCACACGCAACGGCAACGGTCAGAGTGATTATTAAACTGCTGTATAACCTCCGTCTGCGTTAATGCAAGCCCCTGTAATTAAGGACGCCGCATCGCTGGCCAGAAAGGATACTACGCGAGCAATCTCATCAGGCTGCCCTAACCGACCAATAGGCTGCTTTTCCAAAATCGCATTGATGACTTGCTCAGGCAAGCGACTCAGGAGCGGCGTCTCTATATAACCCGGCGACACGCAATTGGCACGTATACCCCGGCGGGCATAAGTCAGAGCAATGCTGCGAGTAAGGTTGACGACAGCTGCTTTAGAGGCCGAATAGGCATGGCTGTTGGCTTGGCCAACGTGTGCCAAAATAGATGCCATATTAACGATCGCTCCGCCTGAACCCTTTAGCATTTCCAATACCGCGTATTGGTTGCAAAGCGCTACGCCGGTCAAATTGATATCGATCACCCGCTGCCATGCGACCAAGTCCAGTTCGTGAATTGGGCTTTTGTTTTCGGCGATACCGGCATTAGCGACCAGAATATCCAGCCGGCCAAACCTCGCGACTGCTTTGCTCATCAATTGCTCGACACTGTCCGGTCGAGTGACGTCGGTCCGCACAAAAAAGCCAGGGGTGGCAAGTGAGGCAGCTACCTCCCCGGCGGTTTCGTCGATGTCTCCTAATACGACATACGCGCCCTGCTCTGAGAATAAATGAGCAGTTGCCGCGCCAATGCCCGATGCAGCCCCCGTGATGACCACCACCCGCCCTGCGTGCACAAAGGAGCTCATAGCGATGCCATCTTGTCAGGGGCCATCTCAAGGGAGGACGATCGTGCCGCGTGTTGGCACTGACAGTAGGTAGCTAAGGCGGCTATGGCAGCAGGTAACAACATGGTCATACAGATTTCTGCGAGGGACCAGCCCAGGCCAACCATTAGTGCACCTGCAAAGGCGCTGGTCACCGCCCCAACCCGGCCGATGCCGCTCATCCAGCTCGCGCCGGTGGCACGAGCGCGGGTGGGGTAATAACCGGCCGCCAACGCGTTCATTCCGACAGTCACTCCATTAAGCCCAAAACCCACTACACAGGCGACCGTACAGAGGAGTACGAAGTGGCCAGTGGACTGGCCAATGGCAAAAATAGCTAACCCAGAGCCGAGAAAAGCTAAGGTCAATACATTTCGCTTGCCCCATCGGTCCATAGCCCAACCAATGAAGACCGCGCCAACCGGGCCCCCAACCTGGAAAAACGCCGTGACGACAACTGCATCTGCCACGCTGTAATGGCCACTTTCTTTGACCAAGGTGGGCAACCAGCCGCTGAACAGGTAGACCATGAACAGCGCAATGATATAACTAATCCAAAGCATCAGCGTGCCGAAAACATAGTTACGCGATAAGACCACCGCGATGGCGCTTTCATTGGCTGTACCAACCGGTGGAAATACAAACGAAGTCTGGTCGTTTACACAGTCCGGGGCTAGCTGGCGCATGATTGCTCGAATTCGCTCCGGCGCCGCCCTCTTTGCAACCAGGAAGGTCGCCGACTCCGGCAGTCTGAAATATAGGATCGGCGCCACGACCAGCGGCAATACCCCGCCCATGATCAGTACACTCTGCCAGCCGAGATTTGGGATCATCCAGGCACTGGCAAACCCACCAACGGCGGCACCAAGAGAGAAGCCGCAGAATGCAATTGTGATCAAAAACGAGCGGCTGCGCTGCGGCGCGTACTCACTGACCAAGATGCTTGAATTAGGCATGGCGGCGCCTAGCCCTAGACCGGTAAGAAATCGCAGAACTACCAGCCATTGCACGTCCGGGGCGAACGCCGTCATGATGGTGAGTACTCCGAACAGGACCACGCTGCACAACAGTACAATCTTACGGCCATATCGGTCAGCCAGCGGGCCAGCGGTCAATGCTCCCACTGCGAGCCCGATCAATGCAGCGCTGAGCACTGGTCCCAAGGCTTGAGGACTTAGCCCCCAATCAATTTTCAACTGCGGGGCAATGAACCCCATGATTGCGACATCGAAGCCGTCTAGAGCAATGATTAAGAAACCGAGAAATACGACCCATTTCTGAAAGCGTCCTATGGGCCTGCTGTCGATCAAATCGCGTACATCAATCGGTGTTAACAGCGTCATCGCGTCTACCTCGGATTATTATTGTTTTCGGGGTCGCTAGTGAAATTTAGAAATCAGTGAGGCTCCAAGCATGCAAAGCGCACGGGGCGGATAATGCGTGTTTCCTGGGCGACTACTAGATGGCGGGTGGCCTGCAGATAGATGTCGAAATCTGGATCGCAATCTCTCGCGAGACTGCGTTTTTCGAAATCGTCCAGACTGTCGTAACCCCACAAGTGCACTACTTGGTTCAGCGAGCCGATGCTGGCGGTATAGAAGGCGAGCGGTTCACCTAGATGCTCCAGTAAAAGAGGCATCGCCAAACGCTCGAAGACCTCCAAAAACTCCGCCATTCCGCGCGGTACAATGGTGTATATGCGATGATCGACGACTGCTTTGGACGCAATCATGCAAACTCCCCGCGCTTGTGCTTGACTGCATCCGAACTCGTCTCAGCCAGATGGCGGCCAGTAATGTAGCCGAAGGTCATGATTGGACCTAAGGTGATGCCCGCGCCGGGATAGTTGCCGCCCATGATGCTTGCGCGATCATTACCCACGGCGTACAAACCTTCGATAGGCTGGTCCTGACGATCCAAAACCTGGCCGGTTACATTGGTGTGCAGCCCGTCGAAGGTGCCAAGATCGCCCATCAGCACTTTCACCGCGTAATAGGGGCCGGCACCAACGGGTGCGACGCATGGATTGGGTTGATGCTGAGGGTCGGCCAGATATCGGTTAAACGACGTAGTGCCTCGTCCGAACTGGCGATCTTCGCCGACAGTTGCACCCTCGTTGTAGCTTTGCACTGTTCGCTCCAAACCTTGCGGGTCTATCCCCGCCGCGCGGGCCAGATCCCCTAGGGTCCGTCCTTTGAGCAGATAACCTTTTCGTATCAAAGGCCCGAGAGGCATCGGCGATGGCTTGGCATACCCCAACCCATATTTGCCAAGGGTCTTTGCGTCGCAGACCAACCACATGCAGGTCTGCTGGCGCTGCGCGTCGTTATCAATCATTGCGGCGCCGACGTCATGGTAGGACTCTGATTCGTTGGTGAATCGCCGGCCCTGAACATCCACCCCGATGATGCCGGGTTTGTAGCGATCCAGCAGATGGGGAAATGCAGTGAATTGACCATTTCCCAAGGGAACCTTAGACACAGGCATCCAAGCGGCAGCAGCCTGTAACCGAATTTCCACACGACCGCCTACGGCTTCGGCCATACGCGCCCCGTCGCCGGTATTACTGTCTGGCACCGGCGAGAAATGCTCGCCCCCTCGCCGAACATGGGGATAGGCTTGCTTGACCCGCTCCTTGTCATGAGAAAACCCCCCTCCCGCCAATACAACTGCTCGACGCGCATCGATTCTGCATTCTCCATCAGCAGTTGTTGTCAGGATGCCCGTAACGCGTTGCTTATCCTTAATCAATTGCCGTGCAGTCGTATTGGTCAGGATGGGTATGCCCAGATCGAGCGCAGACTTCGCCAGCCTCGCAGCCAGTGCATTTCCGCTAGTCACCTGCGTACCGCGCCTATAAACGATCATTTCCTTGATGTGGGTCGCCAATCGCTTCGTCACATAGATGAAAGACTTGAACGAACGCGTAGCATTAAAGAAGTGCTTAAGGTCGGCGTTAGACGAGTTGAACATCATGCCAATGAAGGTGATGGTCTTGAGCGGCGGGCGCAGACGCTCCATGTCCGCACCCAACTGGCGGATGTCGAAAGGAGCCGCGAGAATTGATCGTCCAATGTCCAGCCCACCTGGAGCATCCGGATGATAGTCCGGATACAGGGTTGGGATAAATTTGACCACGGTTTCGCGCTCGAAGAACTCAAGCATTTTCGGGCCGTGCTCAAGAAAGGCATCCACTGCCTGTTCATCGTAATATTCGCCAGCCTGGTCGCGCAGATACGTCCTTGCAAGTGCCAAGCTGTCGCCGCTTTTGCGGACGTCGCCCAATGGATTATTGGGGATCCACAGAACTCCCCCGGAAAAAGCGGTTGTGCCTCCGAAGCAATCTGCCTTCTCTATGACGATTACATCTAATCCGGCTTTTTTGGCGGTAATTGCAGTACTCAAACCCCCCGCCCCCGAACCAACAACAAGTACATCGCAAACACGGTTCATGGTCGTCTCCCTTCAAAGCCGGGGCGTGGCAACAACGCCATCGGCATGCTTTCAAAACCGCCATCCACCAACAGCTCAGCGCCATTGACGTAATCCGAGCGGGAACTTGCCAAAAACAAGACAGCGTTAGCGATGTCCAGCGGCTCGCCGATCCGGCCGCTGGCGGTCATCGCGCTGCGCTGCTGTTCGATCGCTGTGTCGGCGTAGAACGCTGCGGACAGTGGCGTGCGGATCAGCCCAGGACAGACTGAGTTACTGCGCACACCGCGACCGCCCCACTCCACAGCAAATTGCCTTGACAGCATCGTCACCCCAGCCTTCGCGGTGCTGTAGGCGCCACTCCAGGGCTGCGGAGAATGAGCAGAAATTGAAGCGATATTAATGATGCTGCCGCTGCCTTGGGTAAGCATCAACTCGCCGAACGCTTGAGTGCATAACAGGTATCCGCTGAGATTGACCGACATCACCTGATTCCACTGCTCGAGGGTAATGTCCTGTAGTGAAGCCGGACGCAGAACGCTGGCGTTATTGATCAGCACATCGCATCGTTTATATAGGGTGCTCACTTTCTCGAAGGCACCTTGCACGCTGTCTGGATCGCTGATATCACAACCGAATGCGGTAACCGGGACTTGGCTGGATTCGCTGAGCGTAGCGGCCATTTCGAGGCACTTTTCAACTTCTAGGTCCAGCAGCACAACCGCTGCTCCCTGTATCGATAGCTCCCGCGCCACAACCGAGCCAATGCCGCCAGCGCCACCTGTAATCACACATACTAAGGAGCTCAAACCGAGCCAGTCAGTGGCTTCTTTCTTATTAGTCATAAAACTCTCCAACGTGCCCAGCTTGCGTCGCGATCGCACGACGCTTCCACTGAAGTCAGAGTAGGCTGCAGCGTCTCAGGCAAGAATGGACAAAACCGTCAAATCACTACACTTTCCTTACAACGCACTGATGCTTTGCATAAACGTCTGTCATAGTCCGGATTCATAAAAATTCAGAAACGTGCCCATCAGCACCAGACTAAAATCAAAAATGACAACTATTCCCAACTACGCTCTTTATGGCGAAATCGCCCAGCCTGTATGGAATGACGCTCTGCACGTCGAGTCGATCTCGTTGCGCTCCGGTGCCCACAACTGGGAAATAGCCGCCCACCGCCACGAAGGCCTAGTGCAGATCCTTTATTTACAGAGCGGTGGAGGACACGTGCTGTTCGACAGCGACACCCTCCACGCTAAATCGCCATGTGTGATCATCGTGCCAGCGCAAATTGTGCATGGCTTCCATTGGGATGGTGCGGTCGAAGGTGTGATTATCACTGCAGTACAACACCCTTTGGAAAGCATGGCGTCAATGCTCTCCCCCACATTGCAGGCGCGGCTGTTCAAACCTAGAGTTATCGAAATGCCAAACTGGAGTAATGCTGATGATCCCTTGCTGGGGATCTGTCGAAGCCTCCGTGAGGAGTATCACAATCGCGCACAGGACCACATTGCCTGCAGCATGAGCCTAATGCTCGGCTTAATGGTTCAGATCTTGCGTCATGCTAAAGATGAACCACACCCTGGCAACACTCTGCCCTCGCGTCGTAGCCAGAAGATCACGCAGTTTCGCGAACACGTGGATATGCACTTTCGCGAACATCGCACACTGACCTACTATGCGGATGAGCTAGGCATCACGATAGCGACGCTGAGCCGGCTGTGCCAAGAGCAGTTGGGTATGACGCCTATGACCCTAATCAACGCCAGGATCATTCTTGATGCGCAACGTGAGCTTGCTCACTCAGGTCTTAGTGTCAAACAGATCGCGCATTACCTTGGTTTTAGCGATGTCGCCTACTTCAGTCGTTTCTTCAGAAAACACACACGACTAAGCCCCAGCCAGTTTCGTGAGCGGCTGAATAAGGGCTGAGAACAGTCATTTGGAAGAGTGAATATTACTTTGGTGGTAAAAGTCCGCGATGTAGGGTCAGCGCAAAGCTGCGATTCGATGACACGAGCGATAGCAATGTTCACTAAGCCGCGCGGAACAGAAACCTAGTCATCAGTTGTTAGCTGACCCTGAACCGTGAAGAACTACCACTGTGGGCACGGTGATACATGCAACAGTTGCGTCCTGCGGCTTGCTTAAAGATAAGTTAATAACTGCGCTGGTACGAAGACATTTCGTGTCAGATCATGCATGCCAATGGCAAGCTCGATAGGTGATGAATTGCTTTTTTCAAGAGCGCACCTAAACCTCCGCGATAAGCAATCTTCTTGGGCTTAATTGTGACAGGGTTACCCTTGGGGACCGCCCGCGAGCTAGACGATAAAGGCCATCCTTAAGCGCTCATTCGAAATACAGTTCATAACCTGTAAAAGCTTTCCAGGCAGCATTCTTGGCGCGCCAAAATAAAATCGAGCACTGGATGCTTTAACTTGAGCCAACAATGCGATCGCATCAGCATCCGCTCGACCATGCGAGGTGCAACCTGAGAAGCGTGCTATTGCCAAAGGAAATCGCGCGAGGGGCTAGCATCAGTCCCCCGAGACTCAGTCAATCGATTCACAAAAAGACTGTCTAATCGCCAGCGGCGGGCGTTGAACAATTGCGCGAGGAGGCGGTGCCGAAGGATGCAGGAAGAGTCCTGCTCACTAGATGTCGTTGCTCAAAAACGGCGATCGCTGCTCTGCAGCACGTGTGCCTCTCATTCATTCGAATTCAAAGTCCACAGCCTCCAATGACTCGTCGCTCCACTCGAATGACGACGCAAGAGTCATGCGGATGTTGGCGTCGAGGCTGTGAACCAAGATCTTCGCTTCATAAATCCATTTAACAATCGTATACCCAGATCGCTGCCCAAAAGTGGTCGTACCTGCAAAATCCAATTCGGAGATTACGAGCACACTTAATTGTAGATAAAGTGTCGACGATTGTCGGTTTTGTCCATTCTTTTGATCAGTGCCGCCCTTTTATCCTGAGCTTCACTTACCAACCGTAGGTAGTTCGTCGATTTAAGTGCTCACAAACAGGCATAAAAAATAACTAAAATAGACGGATGGACTTCAAGGTCCACCGTCAAGCGTGTGGGAAGCAGCCAAGTGAATTCAATTTTCGTAGAAAAGATACCTTACTCTCGTTCCTCGTTAGCGCTCGTTGCATTGCTGTGCCAACCATTAGCAGCAGCTGAGGAGTTTTTAGATGATACCAAGGTTGACCTAGCGATTAAAAACTTTTACCAAAATCGCAATTTTCTAGGCAGTCCGGGCTCTCAGGCTCAAGCAGAGGAATGGGTTCAATTTTTCACCTTAAATGCTCGATCGGGCTATTCTTCTGGGCCGTTGGGTTTCGGATTAGACATTATAGGCCAGTTCGGTATCAAACTAAATGGTACTCCAAGTTCCTCTGGCACACAGTTATTACCACCAGGATCTCCCCATGATGTGAGCCGAATTGATCCTATTGCCAAGGCTAAGTTTTCAAAAACAGTTCTCAAAATCGGCGATGCTGTGATGGACTTGCCGATTTTGCGTTCCGATCCAGGACGCGCCAAGCTGCAGACCTACAGAGGCATTACGCTTAATTCGCAGGAAGTAGAAAATTTGACTTTTTATGGTGGTCAAATACGGGGCACCAGCCTGCGAAATTCTATTGATATGGACAGCGACCTCTCTTATGGAGGCGCAATATCTAACCGCTTTGACTATGCGGGAGGCGAATATCATTTCAATAATCGCCGCACGATGATTGGCCTTTGGAGTGCGCATCTAAGGGACATCTACCAGCAGCAATTTATCAATTTGACTCACACTCAGCCGGTCGGCGACTGGGTTTTGGGCAGCAACATGGGAGTTTTTTTTGGCAAAGAAGACGGAGATGCATTGGCCGGAGAACTTGATAACAAAACATTTACAGGCTTGTTCTCGGCCCGGTACAAAGTGCACACATTTTATGTTGGCTTGCAGAAAGTTGATGGGAACAGTTCCTGGATGCGAGTCGGCGCAAGCGATGGGACCAGTGGCGGCGGGAGTTTAGCCAACGACAACCTTAACTCTAGTTTCGACCGTGAAGACGAACGCTCTTGGCAACTACGTTACGATCTTGACTTTATTCAGATGGGTATGCCTGGCCTCACAGTCACCAACCGATATATTCACGGGAGTAATGTCAAGATTAGGAGCATTGGCGTCGACAATGGTACGGAATCCGAACGCGAACTAATTATAAGTTATGTTGTTCAGGCTGGCCCATTAAAAAATCTAAGTGTTGTTTGGAAAAACTCAAGCGCTCGTCGCAGTTGGCACAACAATTCTACAAGTGACTTCGACGACAATCGATTATATATAAGCTATCCCCTCTCATTGCGGTGATGCCATGTGGTCTAATTTTTATTGCTATGCCTTCACGGTCTGCTAGAGAAATATTTTATCAGTTTGAGCTATCAAGTACCGGTAGTTGCAAAACCCTGCATGCTGCCGCGCACCATCAATACCATCTGCGGCGACCTCAGCAGCGTGGATAGCTTCCTGAGATCGGCCTGGCAGATGCAGTCATCAACGCCGAGGGTCATAGCTTGGCATCTTTCGGAAACTTTGCCATGACGCTGGTTGATGAACTGGAGAAGCCCAAGCATGAAAGATTCAGATTTACGGTCGGGTATTAATAAGCGAAGCGGCATACTGAGCAGTAGTTGACGAATCTGGGAAGCTGTTAACCTGGACATGTCGCTTACGCATGAAATATCTAAACGCCGATAGTTTTTGGTGACTAACCGATTGTGGAATGGAGCGCCTATTGAGCTGATGTGGTTAGCGAAGTGCTTGAAGTCGGATTTAAGCCAAACTCCAAGAAGATAGCAGCAAGCCATGCAAGGGGCGGTCGTAGGTTATTTTGTGCTTTGCTAAAAGGTGGGAATGACCTGAAAATATCCGGTCGCGGTGATAGTGGCAAAAGCGCAATTCGACTCGCTCCGGTTCAAACGCATCGCCTGTACCAAAAGCATTAAATACTCCGCTATCAAGAAATTGGGAAGTCGAAGATGACGAGTACTCGCTTGATAGAGCAAGGTTTGCTCAAAACTTATAAATCTCTAGGAGCCCAACACCACTGCTGAGCAAACTTCAACCGGACAAGAACGGTATTTTCCGGGCAATCGAACAGCAACAGAAAACTTGCACTGACCCCTTTCATCGTATTACGACCTAGGATCTTCGCCACACAATCCGATTGAGAGTTTGACGCGGATTTGATGAGCGATATTGTGAACGCACAGCCAAATTCGGAGAACAATTAAGATGAAGATCAGCTCATGGAGTTTGATGTTTGTATTGGTAGGCGGAAGAGTGGTTTGCACTGAATGCAATGCTTCTCAAGCACTTGATGATGAAGATAAGGTTTTTCCACATGCGGCAATGTGCAGCCATGATGAAAAAGCCGCCCATTATCCATGGGAATCCTTACACGACATTCTTGATATGCAAAGGGGGTGATCCCACCGCTGCGCTAGGCACTTGGCATTTGGTACACAGTTACGGATCATCTCGGCAAGATTAATGACTTGCTGAGAGACACCAGGACCGAAATGATGAAGTGATAATCCCGCTGGCCTCGAGACTTAACGGTATTTTTCTGGGACGGTCCAAATCGCTAGGTATGAGTGTGGCGCTGCCGGAAGCGAGAAACTTAGCGCGGTACGAATTGCCTTATCAAAAAAATCGTACCGGCGTCAACATGATGCTTGGCCCAGACCGAGAGAATGTGGTTCCACGCGCTTACCGCCATCGGTGTTGCCTATAGGCTTTAAATAGCCGTGATCCAAGATGGTTCCGCTTTTTCGAAACGCACACCCCCGGCTTCAAGCTATCTTAGAAATGCAGCCCGAGTGCGTAAACCTAGCAATGACGGGGGGGGGTGCTGCAATCGCTTACTCGACTCGAAATTGATTTACAGCTACATGGAGACTTTCACTTATCAACGTCAAATCTTGCGCGGTTTGAGTTGCCTTCCGCGTATCTACAGCAACATAGTCAACACCCACAGCGATTTGCTGAATACTGCGGTTGATCTCTTCGGATACAGCCGTCTGTTGCTCAGCCGCAGTCGCGATCTGGGCGTTCATTAACGAAATAGCTCCGATTAGCTTCGCAATATCGGACAAAGATGAGCGTGTCAGTCCAATTTGATCACGACTGTTGCTACCGGCATCACTTGACTGTCGCATCGCCGAAACAGCGTCTGAAGTCCCCTGTTGCAGCCGCCGAATCATGCTATGGATTTCTTGAGTGCTGACTTGGGTGCGACTGGCCAAAGCTCTGACTTCATCCGCTACCACGGCAAACCCTCTGCCCGCCTCTCCTGCACGAGCAGCCTCGATCGCCGCATTCAGTGCTAGCAGATTTGTCTGTTCTGCAATTGAGCGAATGACATCGACGACTCCAGCGATGGATTTGACGTCCTCCTGTAACTGATCCATAGAACTGCCGCTGGCTTCCAGATTTGCTACCAGCGTATGGATGTTATCCATACTAGTGTTAATTATCGCGCTCGCCTCCCGGCTTTCGTTTTCGACCGCATTGGCGGCGCGTGCAGCGTCCTGAGTGTTTCTTGCGACATCAGCGGCAGCAGCGGACATCTGATTCACAGCTGCCGCGATCTGGTCGGTCTCCTGACGTTGATGATCCATTAATTTTTCGGAGCGTTGAGCTTGTGCGGTGACCTCCACCACTGAAGCGTTCAATTGGCCCGTCATGTTCACGACATGCTTCACTAGACGCTGTATCGTTTCGACAAAACGGTTGAATGACGCCGCTAACTGGCCTAGCTCATCTTGGCTAATCACGGGGAGGCGATGGGTTAAATCTCCGTCTCCGTTTGCGATTTCGTCCAGCTTTTCGCGTATTTGATGCAATGGCTTCAGCAATCTCTTCACTTGCCAGGTTGTCACCAATGCGAGCGCCAGGATGGCCCCAAGGCTCAGTAGAAAAATGAACTCAACCAACCTTTCACTTCTGTTATTTAAGCCAGCGGCAATGTGGTTCACCTGCAGTTCGATGTCATCAAGGTTCACTGCCGCGCCTATAATAAGATTCCACTTTTCCAGATAGATGGTGTACCCAATTTTAGGTACCAGCTTTTCGCTATTAGGCAGCGCGAAGTAATAACTAAGGAAATGTGTGCCGCCCATCGCAGCACTGACAAGTTCGTTGATAACATATTGGCCATCGGGACTCCGAAAGTCTTTGAAGCTTTCTCCGATTTTCACATCCTTATCCGACCAAAATACTCGAACGCTGTTGGAATCGTAGCCAAAAAAGTAACCATCGCTGCTATACCTTAGCCGCTTTAGTACATCAACCGCGGCGTCGCGTGCTGCAGTGTCGCCAAACCCGGAGGCCTCGTAGATCGGAGCAATCGAGCTCTGAGCACTCTCAACCAAGGCCTGCAAAGCGCTTTTGCGCTCGGCAATTAATATTGCACGTGTGTCATGCACCTGCTCATCGGCAGATCTTTTCAACAATGTGACCGCTAGCCCGCTGACTAGCAGTGCAAAAACCATTGCTGGAATAACACACAACAGCACCACTTTGGCGCGGATAGATAAACGCATTTATTCTCACCAACTATCGAATTCGAGACTAAGCTGCGAGAGCCGTAGTCTGTGTATTAAGCTTAGAACAATCACGGACAGCGTTGAACTGACGTATAAATCTCGCGACTTTAGCCGTCCGTAGTCCGATGCGTGGCGAATTTCTATATCGATCTCTTTCATTGCAAATACCAGCCGCCAGACTTGACCATTTGGTTTATCTACTGCTTAGCAACCACGCCTGACATGGTGCGATACGCCTCAATCCTGCGAGAGAGACATAGCCAAGCCCGGATAGTGGTGCCGAACATGCGACGCTGTTGTCCTATCTCAGACCGAGCGGTGATAAATAATCGCCGTATTCATACCGTCGCCTTGCCCGAATGCCAGTTCCAGATTGAGATGCGCTACTGCTTCGAGGTAGCGAGCAGATTTCAGCGGCCCAGCATTGATTGCGTCGAAGCCGAGCTGCGCACCAAACTCCATCACCGACTGGGATGCCTTCGGGTGGTTGCTTGAAACAAACAGACTGATTTTGTGCCCTGCGCGGTTAAGCCGGTGGGGCTGGATGACTTCAGCGAAGATTGTGTTGAACGCTTTAGCAACATAAGACCTAGGAAGCAGTCTTTGGATGTGCTCGGCGCCTGAGCTCTCCTCTCCAGTCGGTAGCGGCGACCAATCCGCTTTAACTGCGTTGGTGGTATCGATGACGACTTTACCCGCCAGTGCGTCGGCCAGCGGCGGCAACACCTCCGCTGTCGCCTGATAGGGTATGGCAATAACAACGATGTCGGCCCCAGTGATCGCCTCGATAAATCCGGTTCGCGGAAAATCGGGAAAGCTTGTCTTCAGCGGGTCTCTCACACCGAAGACGCTATCGTGTCCCTTGGCTTTAGCCAAAACGGCCACGGAGGAAGCTAATAATCCACCCCCAATGAATGCAATTTTCATGTCAACTAATCCTTGGTGTTAAGAACATATCGCTTTCCCTAAAGCCAAGTCGGCCACCGGCTGTGGTGATATCCCGGTGGCTAGACAAGACCAAATGGATGGTCCCAATTACGATCTGGCCGGTACTTCAGCAATCAACTGACTTAGTTCGGGGCCATTGCAACATGATGTTCTACTCGGTCGGCCATCCCTCGAATTCAAGCAAGGCTTTGCCACCTCTCTGCACATGCTCGATGGCCTGAACTACGTTTTCAATGGAGTAAATAGCCGCGATGGGAACATGCAGATCGCCTGTAGCGACAAGATCGGCTGTATGCGAAATAATGGCCGGAATCGCGGCATCGTATTCAGGTTTGTCCAGGTAAAAACCCCGGTAGGTGAGATTCTTGAAGATGACGTCAAGGACGCCGACGCTCGATACGACCTCACCGCCCAACGTTGCGTAGCTCACAATCGTTCCATTCATGTCAAGCATCGCCGCTAACCGCCCTACTGCAGCACCACCGACGCCATCGAGCCCAAGCTTGACCCCGCGCTCCCCCACCATCGCTTTGACGCGCCCGGCCGCATCTTCGTTGTCAACGAAAGCAGCGTCAGCGCCGGCCGCCATGGCCAACTCGATCGCATCGGGCCGGCGAACTAGGTTGATGGTCTTCAACCCTCTGGACTTGGCGATAGCCGACACTGTTCTTGCAACAGCTGAATTGCCTGCGTTTTGGATTATCCAGTCACCGGGCGTCAAATCGACGTACTCGCTTAGCAGCAGTGATGCCGTAACACCATTTATGCGCAACATCGCGAGTTGTTGAAGATCCGCGCTCTGCGTTACGGCGATAACGCTAGACGCCCTCACTAACATTCGTTCGCGCCATGTAAAACTATAAAGCGGCAATACCACCGAGTCTCCGACAGATAGGTTCACTACACCTTTACCGACGGCTAAGACTCGGCCTACGCCTTCGTTGCCGACCGGGCTTGGCAATGGAGGGTGAACGGGAAAGACCCCTTGAATAACGAGAATGTCGTTCAAATTAACGGGCGCATAGGCCATCCCTACCAAGATTTCGCCTTCCGCCGGCGGACTTGGTTCAGGGAGGTCAATCACCGTGATGCCTTGGGTGGCGCTGCCGTAGTTTTGTAGTTGAACTGATCGCATAACAGATTTCCTGGCGCTTCCGGGCTAGTCGAAACAGAGTCCCAAAAGTAAGCTGATCGACGAGAGTTATTATTGAAGCAAACGCTTCAATAACCTATCGTAGAATTACAAACTCCATCCGTCAACGGTATAATGAAGTGATCACATCAAAAATAGATTCAGCTCCAAAACGGCAGCGGGGGCGACCTGCGGGCTTTGATCGCGAAGCTGCTGTCCACGCAGCCATGCTGCTGTTTTGGGAGCGTGGTTACGAAGGTGCGTCGTTTGAAGCGTTGGCAACGGCCATGGGAATCAACGCTTCGAGCTTCCGCAACACGTTCAAGACGAAGGAAACACTCTATCGCGAAGCAACAGAGGCCTACGTGCGAGAAATGGGAACGTGGTTTTCAAACACCTTGTTCAATGAAAAAAACGTACGCACTGCCTTCTCTCGTCTACTCGAGGAAACCGCGACGCTCTATACGCGAGAAAACCTTCCCTTAGGCTGCATGATTTCAGCGGCCGCGCTTTATCTAACCCCCGGACATGAATCATTACGGGAAATGATGTCCGCTCTTCGAGCTTCGGCCGAGCAAGCAATGGATGAACGCCTAAAGCAAGGGCAGCGCGATGCCCAAATGCCCAGTGAGGTGGATACCCAGGTATTGGCAGCATTTTTCAATACGGTGTTTCGTGGCATGGCCATTCAGGCAAGAGACGGCGCGTCCAGAACCCGCTTGCTTGAAATAGCCGAGGTCACGATGAACGCTTTTCCTCAGTGATGTTTGATAAGCCGCCAGCGATTGATTTTTCGTAGTAGCTATAATCACCCTCTCGCCGAACGAACACATAGCCTGCTGTCTCATACAATCGCTTCGCAGGATTATTTTCCAACACGCCAAGCGTTAGCAAAGTCATGCCGCTGTTCAATGCATGGCTTTCAAAGTGTTTGAGCAGCAGTGCGCCAACTCCCTGCCGACGGTAGTAGGGCAGCACATTGATGGTGCTAAGGACGGCATGCTTACGCTTCACTTCCCAGAAATAGTATCCGACGACCTGACCGGCCATTTCGGCCATATGCATTCGAGATAGATTAGATACCCATTGTTCAAGATGTCGATCGATTGCACCTTGCCATCCCCGTAATGATTTGGGCTCAAAATCTTCGATATACGCTCGCTCAAGCCTGAAGACGAGCGGTAAGTCTAGCGGGGATGCTGGACGCACCTCAGGTATCACATGGTTTTCCAATATTATTTCCTATCAGCATTGATTAATACGAAGTTCACATCAGTGAAGCGTATGCCAGAGGGACAGCTCCTCCTTGAAGCGCAGCTGGTTCCCCCGTGCGATCACCCGCCGAATGACTCATGCCGCAACAGCTTTCTCTAGGCGAAAAACCGTCTCATGAGAGTTGTTCTCCAATCCTACCGCCTTACGGAGTCATCATGGCTACATACTGGTTCAATGCCTTTCTCAGGCAGCACCTACATTAAAAAACTTTGAGATTATGATGTAAAAGCTGTGCAAGGGTACTTAATGCGCCGCTGCTTATTCAGCGCATTGCTCCGTTTAGTTGGTCAAAATTTCTTAGCGGCATTAGAAGCCGTGCTCCGCATGCAAACTGCCAAGATTTATGGCAGGAAATAGTCAACGCCTAACTCAGCAGAAAGTCGTTCTCGCAACGCCGCAGAAATCTTGCTTACCGCTTCCACGGGGCTGTGGTGAACACTGACCTCAGAGATCTCGCCAGCCGGATTTCTGCTGAGCATTACAACGCCGTGAACGGCCACTCCACCGAAGGCAAGCGCGTCATATTCAAGCAATATCCTGTCATCCACAGTGGCCTGGAATACCACCGCATGTGCCTCATACAGGCCGCCTACGGCCTGTACGACTTTGATGACTGCATCTCTGCCCTGCAAGGAGCGATTGAGAACTGAAGAAATCAGAGTCGCGTTCGGCGCCAATTCATTGAGCCACAGTGGAGTCAACGGTGATCCCGACGGCAGGCTCATGCGGCAACCCTCAATACGACCTTGCCGAGCGTGCTTCCCTGCTCCACCAGCGCATGGGCTTGTGCTCCTTCACTCAAGGGAAACTCATGACTGACATGCGGCGTCAGTTGACCCGAATCAACCCAGGCAGCCAGCTGTTGCATGCCAGCGCTATCGGATTCAACAGCAACGCTGGAGAAACGTCGTCCGGCGGCCTCGGCTAACGCCGGCAGATGACCGTTACTCAGACCAATGGAGGTGACGACAATGCCGTCAGGTTTGAGCACAGGCAAAGAGCGCTCCGCGTATCCATGACCCACTGTATCGAAAACCACATCGATGTCGCTGAGGACTGTGGTGAAATCCACGTTCTGATAATCGATCACCTCATCGGCGCCAAGGCTACGCACGAACTCGTGTTTGCCGGCGCTGGCGGTCGTAATGACGTGTGCTCCCAGCGCCTTGGCGATCTGCACCGCGACGTGGCCCAAGCCGCCTCCCCCGCCATGGATCAGCACGCGCTGTCCGGGTTCAACCTGAGCGATCTCGCTCAACGCTTGTAGCGCGGTCAGGCCAACTAGCGGCAATGCTGCGGCCTGGGCATGGCTCAGGCGTTCCGGTTTTTTCCAGAAGTGCCGCGAGGGCGCGGCGACGTATTCCGCATAGGCGTTCACGGCACGCGGGAACAGCGGCATGCCGAAGACTTCGTCCCCCACCTTAAAGCGGGTAGAGCCCACTTCGATTTCCTCAACTACCCCCGACACGTCCCAACCCGGCACGAATGGAACTGCGCCCAGTATCGGGAATACGCCTGATCGCACGATCAGGTCGACCGGATTGATGGACGCCGCATGCACACGGACTAGCACCTCAGTGAAATTGCGCACCGGCTTGGGCACTTCGGCCAATTCGAGCACTTCGGGGCCGCCAAAGCGGTACTGGATCAAACTTTTCATGGTGCTGGTTTCTCAGATTACGCTCTGACATAGAGCCGACGGGGCTATAATCGCCGACATGATCTCCGTTGTAAATTAGACACCTTTTAGTGCTATAGGTACCCAATGGGTACTATCTTCAATCGCATCCCTCGATCCAGGATCGCAAAACTGCGGCCGGGCGATATCTATGACGTCACCTGCCCGTCCGCAACGTGATTCAAATGCTCGCGGGAAAACAGACTTTGCTGGTGATCGACTCACTGTCGTCGGGGCCGCTGCACTTCCGTGAGCTACGCCGGAAGGTGGGCGCAGTAACCCAGAAAATGCTGAGGCAGACGTTGCGTCTACTGAAGCGCGACGGTCTGGTTCTACGCGTGGTCTACCCGAGTATGCCACCCAGTGTGGAGTATTCGCCGACGCCGCTAGGCGTGAGCATCACCGCGCTGACTGGGCAGATCTGCCAGTGGGCCGAGGACAATATGAAGCCGGTATTGGCGGCGCGTTTTGATTACGCCGCCCGCCCTGCACGAGACGAGCAGCCGCTCCCGAGAACCACATCGGGTCGTATCGGACGACGCCAATCCACCTAGCGACCTCCCCATGACAAGCTGCCATATATCTACCGTGAGCCTCTGCAGTCCGCCCACTTCAGCATGCCATCCAGCATCGGACAGAGCTGCTGGCCCCATGCGGTAAGGCGGTAGTCCACGCGAATGGGTTTCTCATCGTAAACGGTTCGAGTGAGCAGCCCATCGTGTTCCAGGCTGCGCAGTTGCTGAGCCAGCATTTTCTGGGAAATACCGTCGATGAGACGCTCCAGATCGGAGAAGCGTTGAATCTTCGCATCGAAGAGGTGAAAGAGGATCAGCAGCTTCCACCTGCCACGCAGCAGCTGCAGTACAGCGTTCACATCGTGTGCTGCAGACGCGGGTGTATAGATCTTTTTGTGGCTCATTGCCGTCACTTACTTTTTCGTGCGTTCTTGTCGAGCACCGTCTGGCGCGATGATGATGTAGACCCTACAGATCAGGCGAGAACCAGCATGACCCTCACCACAGAGCCAGCTATTCAAGCATATTTTGCAAGCGAATCAGATGCAGGTGTCGGTGCACTTGAGACAGTATTTGCCCCGGACGCAGCGGTCATGGATGAAGGAATGACTCACTCGGGTATCGAGGCCATCAAGGCATGGAAAAAAGCAGCGAAGCAGAAGTACCAATACACCGTCGAGCCTCTCGATAGCCATGTCAGCGACATAGGCATCGTTGTAAAAGCGCGGCTGGCGGGTACATTTCCGGGGAGCCCGGTGGTGGTGGCATTCACCTTTGGCGTGCAACGCGGAAAGATCCAGACGTTGGAGATCCGTTAATGACCATCGAACAGATCAAACGCCGCCGGGCGCTGGTTACCGCTGGCACCCAAGGCATCGGCAAGGCCGTCGTTGAGACATTGCAGGCGCAGGGAGTCGACGTCCTTGCAGTGTCCCGTCATCGTCCGGACTGGCTCGCCGAAGAACATTTTTTCGCGTCCGACATTAGCACGCCTGAGGGTTGCATTGCCGTCGTGGCAGCCGTTGAACGGCGCTGGAGCGAGATAGACTTCGTGGTGCATGTGCTAGGCGGTTCCTCAGCGCCCAGCGGGGGATTCTTGGCGTTGACCGATCAGGATTGGGCGACCGCATTCGACTTGAATTTCTACCCATCGGTGCGGATCGACCGAGGCCTGGCGCCATTGATGCTTGCGCAGAAATCCGGGGTCATTGTCCATGTGACTTCGATCCAGAGTCAGTTACCATTGCCCGAAGCGACAACGGCCTACGCGGCAGCAAAAGCGGCACTGTCCAATTACAGCAAGGCCTTGTCCAAAGAGCTTAGTCCTCAGGGCATCAGGGTTGTGCGTGTCTCGCCGGGCTGGGTTGAGACTGAAGCGGCAATAGGTCTGGTTAAACGGATTGCCGAGGGCAAAGGCATCAGTGAAGACGATGCCAAGCAATCGGTCATGGACTCTCTTGGAGGAATTCCTCTCGGCAGACCAAACCGCCCCCAAGAGGTGGCTGACCTCATCAGCTTCCTTGTGTCTGACAAAGCCAGCGCTATCACCGGCGTCGAATATGTCATTGACGGCGGTACGGTTCCTACCGCCTGAGAAAGACTCCTAAACGTTGTAAAACATTAGCGGCTGCGGTCATGGTAGATATATCGGCCAAATGGAAAAGCCTTTTATATCTATATTTATTCAACAGAATCTTGCAGTCAGGCAGTGGAGACGCCAAGCGAAATGCTTGGCTTTTCCCATTAAATTGCATAATTGCATTAATCAAAACGTTCGCGCATAACGCTCAACCGACTTAGGTTGTTGTCGTTAACCGTGACCAGTAGCTACCAGACACACGCTGCGCGTCTAGCAAAATTCTGCCAAGCATTAGAGTTACGAGCCAAATACCGGAGCGTTTGTCGACAATGAAGGCTGTACGCGTTCAGCTCCACGCGATATCTCGGAAGAAATCACCCCCATCCACTAATCTGAAATAAGCTTTCACTGTCCCCCTGCCCCCTGCCCCCTCCCCAGTTCGCCAAAAAGGCACTGGGCAAGCCTTTACTCATCGAGGTTAGCAATAGCTTGAAAGAAGCAGCTTAACCGCGATGACCACCAGAGCCAAAGCTGACGCGCGTATTAATGACGACGCGTCTATGATGACGAGACAAAAAGATATATTGTCCGGCAGGAGTAGCATCTGTCTGGCGTTATACCAACTTTTAGAAAGGCCTGACGCTGCACCGTGCCCGCATTATTGATGACGCGGGTGGTGTTGAAGCAGTGCGTTGCGGCGGTTGAGGCAGAAGCCTCGCTAACGACGTCTAAGCTTCCTGGCACTGGGCCCGGAACATTGAATCCGGCAAATTACGCATATCTACGTAAACGTTTACGCTTTAGGTGCCAAAGCAATTTTGGCAAAAGCCAGCCCTAAACGTCGACTGTCTCCTGTAACGAATACGACACATCCTGAAATTTTTCATCTGTGTTCCCGATATCATAGGAAAAGGAGAAACTCCCGGCAAATCGATTTGCTGACTTAAGGTCTCGTTGAATTTATAAAAAAGCTGCCGAAGCATTTGGATGGATCTTGGGTCAAACGGGAATGGCGAACTCACCACGGCGGAGCAATACCTGCTAACTGCGCAACGCCGCGTCCAAAGGAAAAGTTTTCACTCGGAACTGGAACGAGTGTGATGAACACATCATCAGGCGAAATTCCTACGTTGAAACTAAGAAGCCGTGTCATTGCCGCCATCAGCGCCTGCTTTTCGCTCAGTGGTCTATGTGCCCCGAGCATGACAGTGATGATCATTGCATTGGCCGTACGTTCCATCCCCATATGGGTTGGATGTATGAATAACTCATCATCGGCATGCTCGCTGATCATAACGAACTGGTCTTCCTCAGGAATGCCAAGACCTTCGACTAAAGACAGGTTCAAGGAGCGGCCAATTGCCACCTTTTGTTCACGATTGAAACGGCCCTTGGGTATGTGTGCGTTGAATACGGGCATGGCATAACTCCGGCAATGGTGATAGGAAGACCTGGAGCCCCACGAGTGTTAATGGTATCCAGGACGGCTAAATCGATGAGTTTCAAGCCAGCTCCAGGAACTCCTTCAAACTTTGGGGATTACGCAATATTGCTAGCTTGCAAGAATCTATGATGGCAAATGTTGCTTGGTCTTCAACAGCGTCGTATAGGGTTCAGACGTATGCGATGGTATGGTTCGGCAAGCCTTTAAAGGCGCGGCGCCATAGTTGCACATTTCATTGTTGCTGCAGTGCAACCTTCAAACCCAGCGAAACAAAGACAGCTCCAATTATCTTGCCCTCCCAACGGCGGATAGCAGCTAGTTTGGAAAACAGTCGAGACAACGGACCAATGGTCAGAACGATCGTTGTGGTGTAAACGATGCTCATCGCTGCCAGTATTGAACCCAAGGTCATGAATTGGACAAATGTGGAACCAGTCTCGGGATGAACGAATTGGGGAAGGAAAGCTAGGAAAAACATTGCTGTCTTGGGGTTTAGCACCTCGGCGCCGACGGCCTGGATGTAGGCCGCCCCTGCTTTAACGGGAACCAGACGGACACTGTTCTTACCTCCCGCCATGCCAATAAAAGCACGCAGTCCAATATATACAAGGTATGCAGCACCTGCCCACTTGATCACATTGAACGCAAGTGCAGAGGTAATGAGAACGGCTGATAGCCCTACTGCTGCTGAAAACGCATGAATCATGTCACCCGATGCTATCCCTAATCCGGTCATTATTCCAATTTTGCGCCCTCCCTGCACAGCCCTGGTGATCACCAAGAGCACCGCAGGTCCAGGTACAACGAGCAACCCAATAACGATGACCATATAGGTAATAAGCGTTGCGGTATCCATTCAAATATCCCAATCAATTAAGGTGCCGAAACTAGCTCAGGGCCGTCGTTCTATTGGATTACTGAGAGAAGCCTCCAGTTACACTTACCTAACTGAAACTGTACCCATCTCGTCTCCCACGTCTTCAGCAAGATGGTAGGTGGCGTTGGCCGCTGGTACCCCGCAATAGATCGCACTCTGAATCAGCACTTCCATGATTTCATCGCGGGGTCACGCAATGCTCTTCGCTGCTTTAAGGTGAAAACGCTATGCGTCCGCCAGCTTTTCGACAACCATAAAGCCTTGATCACTCAATGCCCCCAAGCTGCCTGATGGGCGACTAAACGGTAGGCAGTGCAGGAGCGGCATAATTGCAATCTGGCGCTGGCAATAATGCTTGCGTAGCATCTGATAACTCAGTACCCCATGATAATAACCCCTGCAAAATTGAACAAAACGACCCTATCCATAACCAAATGATGATGGATACGGACCCTCGCGGTAATCCTGCGCCACTTCGCACATCAGTTGCGGCCAACGGTGCATTGAATCAATGCTTTGCACAGTCGATTTCTCAGTTAACGCTCTCAATAGAGCCAATGGAGCTATACTCCCCGACGCGATCTCCTTTGTAAATTAGGCACTTTTTGGTGCTATAGGTACCCAATGGATACTACATTCAATCACATTCCTCGATCCAAGATCGGCAAATTGAGACCAGGGGATATTTACGACGTCACTTGCCCGTCCCGTAGCGTGATTCAAATGCTCGCGGATAAATGGACTTTATTGGTGATCGACTCGCTGTCATCGGGGCCGCTGCGTTTTGGTGAGCTACGCCGGAAGGTGGGCGCAGTGACGCAGAAAATGCTGACGCAGACGTTGCGTCTACTGGAGCGCGACGGTCTGGTTCTACGCGTGGTCTATCCGAGTGCGCCACCCAGTGTAGAGTATTCACTGACGCCGCTGGGCATGAGCATCACCGCGCTGACCGAGCAAATGTGCCAGTGGGCCGAGGACAATATGAAGCCGGTATTAGTGGCGCGTTTCGATTACGACGCCCGCGCCGCCCGTGACGAGCAGCCGCTCCCAAGCACCACATCGGGTCGTATCGGACGACGCCAATCAACTTAGCAACCTCCCCATGACAAGCTGACATATAGCTACCGTGAGCCTTTGCAGTCCGCCCACTTCAGCATGCCATCTAGCAGCGGACAAAAGCTGCTGGCCTCATGCAGTAAGGCGGTAGTCCACGCGAATAGGTTTCTCATCGTAAACGGTTCGAGTGAGCAGCCTGTCGTGCTCCAGGCTGCGAAGCTGCTGAGCCAGTATTTTCTGGGAAATACTGTCGATAAGACGCGCCAGATCGAAAAAAGCATGGGATTTTCGCATCGAAACAGTGCTTCACGGTATTCACGTACGGCGCGAGTACTGAGCGACGGATCGCTCCAGTCGACCTCTTCGTTGCCGGGTACGCCTCTGCCGACTGGCATCTGCCTTGATGTCACTGGCGTCGACCGCAAACCCTTCGCCCTTGACCAGACCTGCGTCCATGCAGCGACGCAGCACGTCGTTGAACAGCCAGCGAAACAGCGAGCTGTCACGGAAGCGACCGTGCCGATTGAAATAACTTAACAAACCTAGTGCAATGACTGATGATTGATTCTCCCTTGCGCTTACAGCGCAATGAATTCCTTATCGGCGGCGCTGTGAACCATCCTCAGCGACTGATTCCAGTGGAATAAGTCGTAGCGGTCTGACGCGTCAGGGCGAAATGCCGAGGAATTTTCGATTCGATACATCTGATTCCACTGGAATCACTTACACCTCCACCAAATCCCCACCAGACCAGACCAGTTTCCCAACTGACAGCCTTCCGCACGCTTCGCACACTGGCTCCTCCTTAATCAGCCAGGAGGCACGCCGTGCCAGATCCTATCCAGCTAAACCTCGGTGCTCTACGAAGCGCCATGAAGCTAACGCTCCACACCCATCACGCCGCACGCATCTGGCATGGTCGACCGGGCAGCGAAGGCAAGAACGGCATCATCGGCTTGAGCGGTTTCGTTGGGATTATGAACAAGATGAAGCGTGGGGCCGAGCAAGACGATCCTTATTCGGATTGGTGGATGATCCGGATTGAAGGGAAGCTCGAAAGCTCCAAGGTTGCGCTCGCCGCGATCCAGGAAGAGCTGGGGCAGATCATGGCTGATGTTCCTGATGCGCTGAGCATCGGCGACAATCTCAATATCCAGCCGGTCACCCTCCCCTTATTCGTGAACGCGCAGCTGGGTTTCATGGCGGTGTATCTGCTAACGCAGTACGACGACCTCGCCCGCCGGCTGTTGCTGGCCCATCACACGGCACTCATTGGTCGACGGGACATGGAGCGTTGGCTCGATGAAGGCGGCCACATTCTGCGGAGTCTTTTCGGCGTGGCGCAGCAGTACAAATCCTTTGGCACAACTCGGGAAGACATCGCGGCCAACAATGCGAAAGCGCGCGAGGCGATCGCGTGCTTCGGTGAATTGCCGCAAGACATCCTGGACGGATCAAGACGGTCTGAGTTCGCACCACCAATCGTTCGCTCTAAACCCCCTGCTGCAACCCCTGAGGACGAACAACCAGATGAGGCAACCGACTCTGCCCCTGCAAACGCTTCAGGCCGTGAGGCTGAAGGATAGTGAATGACGCAATCATCTCCCGTAGCCCCAGCACAGAGTGCCTTCCAGCCGCTGCAACAGAGTGCCTTCTCATCCCTCGAACACGCAGCCTTCCTTAAAGGGCTTTTAAAGCCTTTTAAGGGTAAGGGGGAACTGCTGGATTTGGCGCAACTTTGCCAAGAGCTCAAAGCCGGACTGGCGCAGCTTTCGGTCCAGCAGGTCCTAAGCCAGGCAGAAGGATATCCGTTCTCCCTGTTACCAATCCGCATGACGAGGCAGTCCACCGGAGCTGGCACTGTCTTTCTACGGTGGTCGATGGCTGACCGTACGCGGATGGGCACGCAACTTTGGGCACAACTGCTTGAAGATAGCCGCACACCCGATCGGCTGCTGCCTGACTTGTACGCCCTGGAAGTCCAGAGGATCGCGCTCAACATGCAAATCAGCCTGATCCACACCATTGGCAGGCAGGCGTGCCTGTGCGCCGAGAAGATGGCTAGAGCGGAGGCGACGTATTGTCTGCGCATGAACTCAAGCAACAACAACCACACGAAGGAAACCTGAACATGGCCACAAGTTTTTGGGGTGAAGGCAATATCGGCACAAAGCCCGAATACAAAGAATTCCCGAACGGCAACAAAGAACCGCGGCGACTGCTGCGGCTGAATGTCTACTTCGACAACTCTATACCGAAAGGCGATGGGGAATACGAGGACCGAGGCGGCTTCTGGGCCAACGTTGAGCTTTGGCATAAGGATGCGGAGCGCTACTCCCGTCTCTACGCCAAGGGCGTCAGGGTGCTGGTTCAGGGCAGGATGCAGCTGGATCGTTGGGAGGACGACGGGGTCGAGAACAGTGCAATGAAGGTTCAGGCCAGTCGCGTGGGTATTCTGCCTCACCGGATTGAAAGCGTGATCCTCGCGGCTCCAGACAATGTCGGGACGGATGCTGAGAGCTGATCTGGCACGAAAATCGCCCCATGCGTGGAACTGTCGAAGAGATAAGCTTTTTTCTTCGGCCGTCCACGCTTCTTCCAGACTTTCGAAAAGAGAAAACTACGCACATAGAAGTGATTCCAGTGGAATTACACCTATCAAAAATACCTCTGCGCCCCTGACCTCACTGATCAGACCGCGACGACTGATTCCACTGGAATCACCCCTCCTACTCACTGGTAATGATCCAGCTTCAACCTATCCAACCGCGCCCGTTCCAACGAAGCCTTCGTCTGCATGTCGCATCTCAACGTCTCAAACATGTACCCGTGCTTCGCGGGCGTCGCCAGAACCGCGCGGTTATCGCTGATCAAAGCCACCCAATGTTCACCCCCTCTACCCGGGATGCCGCAGTCCTTCGGGTGAAGATGAAACGACGCGAAAACGAGGCTTTCCTGAATCACTTCATCGGTGTGGCTCAGGATGTATGTCCAAGAATTTGACGCGATAGTAGCTGTCATCATTGCGCTTGCAGCGACCACAAGCAGACGGATGCTCTCTCTTTTATCCGTCACACTTCGCACGTATCGCCGCCTGTCCAGAGCCTTAAACGGATCGCGTCTGATCCTCCCGATAAAAGTTGGCCTTTTGGCCGTGATGACAACGAAAGACACGATTACAAAGACACTGATAACCAACGTTCCCATGTAAGCCCACAACTCGGCAAGCAGGACTGTTGTAATAGCTCGCTGCGCAAGGGGAAATTGTGCAGGATCGATGTGGGTTGAGTTGAGAATGTACGAATCAGCGTAGGCGCTGGCAATGATTGCCAGTCCCAGAGTGCCTAAGGCGGTAAGTGCTGTCAGCCACCAGACATGTGCTTTGAATCTCTGTACCAAACTGAAGTGTCTGATCGACAAAACGGTCGAGGTCATACAGACAAATCCCAAAGTCAGAACCACCACGGTGCGATTTATAGGGCCCCCAGTAACCGTCCAGATCATCAACGCCAATAAGCCAATGAGTGAAATCGCTGTGGCTGCCGCCCAGTATTCATCCACACCCCACCACCTGAAGCTGTAGTTCAGCTTCCACGGAAAGTGCTTGGAATAAGTCCTGATAAACAAAGGCCGATCGTAAAGACGGTCAACCACTGCCAAACCGATGGCAAAAAACAGATAGATCACGATGTACGGCAGCATTGATCTTGAGCATCCCTTCACAAAAAATCGGCGGTCGTTATCTCACGTGCGCCAATCGATTTCGAGCCTTCCCTTCTATCCAGTCGCATTAGCACTTGTGATCGTTCAAACCTGCCAAGCCTATCTCCGTTTTCGCAGCGATCCTTCGTCAGCCTCATGCCACTGTCGATCGTTACAAACACCTTCGACAAACGGGGCAAAACATGCAGCTCTTTCTCTGCGAAAAACCTTCCCAAGCCAAGGACATCGCCAAGGTCCTTGGCGCAACTCAGCGCGGTGATGGCTGCCTGATCGGGACTGATATTCAAGTGACCTGGTGCATCGGTCATCTGTTGGAAACTTCACCCCCCGAAACCTACGACCCAAAATACAAATCCTGGGC
>Ga0247730_1000395_pt1 | contig 33991 bp, 29 predicted proteins | sample UWRJL073202C2_FD_180959 | JGI IMG/M metagenome (GOLD analysis project Ga0247730, IMG submission 180959) | Plant litter microbial communities from Arlington Agricultural Research Station in Wisconsin, United States - UWRJ-L073-202C-2 | ecosystem: Environmental > Terrestrial > Plant litter >... | reverse complement strand
TTGTGGAAGTCGACGAAGAAGTCGCGGGCGGCCGGGTCGAGGTAGACGAAGCGGGTCGTGTTGGCCGGTCGTCGCCCGGACGCCCCGGCGACCGGCGACTCCAGGACCGGCGAGTACAGGGCCGCGGCCAGGGGATTCATCGCGATGATGTCGTGGCGCTGGTTGCGCACCCACGCGGGCGCGTCGGTCATCGCATCGAGCACCTGCTGGATCGCGGGACGCACCGTGGTGGCCGCCGGCCGGGAGCGCCTCGACGCCGGGCCGGCGGCGCGGGCCAGCGCGAACAGGTGGTCGCGTTCAGCCTCGTCGAGCTGCAGCGCGTTCGCCATCCCGTCCAGGACGCCGTCGGACGCGCCGGACAGGTCGCCGCGCTCCATCCGCACGTAGTAGTCGACCGAGACGCCCGACAGCATGGCCACCTCCTCGCGGCGCAGACCCGTGACCCGGCGGTTGCCGCCGTACGCCGGCAGACCGGCCTGGTCAGGGGTGATGCGGGCGCGGCGCGACGTGAGGAACTCACGGATCTCGGTGCGGTGCGCCGCCCTCGGGTCTGTCTCGCTCATGCCTTCGACGTTACGTCGGTCGTGCATGGACTGGGAGGTCCTGTCGTTACCCCGGAGAGCAGGCACGCGCTCTCCGTGCGAGTCAGGGCCGGATGATCGTGCTGCCACCGGCGCCCGATCCGACCTCGCCGAGCCCGGCGAGCCGCAGCGGCACCTCGTCGAGGCCGATGATGTCGCGGACGAGCAGCTCAGGTCGGAGCAGGCCGGCGGCGATCTCCTCGAGCATCCGTGGGTAGTCGTGCGCGGCCATGCCGTGGCTGCCGAGGACCTGCAGCTCGGACGCGATCACGACTCCCATGGCGTCCGCCAGCGTGACCCCGTCGCCGGCGAGCAGCCCCACCTGCACGTGACGACCGCGCTTGCGGAGGCCGGCCAGGGCCTGCAGGACGACGGCGTCGTGACCGATGGCGTCGATCGACACGTCGGCTCCACCGCCGGTGGCCTGCTTCACGGCTGACGAGACGTCGACCCGGCCCGGGTCGACGGTCGCTGACGCCCCGAGCGACTCGGCCAGGTCGAGGGACGCCGGCGACACGTCGACGGCCACGACCCGAGCGCCCCGGGACACCGCGATCATGACGGCCGCGAGCCCGACCCCGCCACAGCCGTGGATCGCGACCCGGTCTCCGGGTCGGACCCGTCCGACGTGCACCACGGCCCGGTACGCGGTGGCGAACCGGCAGCCCAATACGGCCGCGACCTCGAACGACATCGTCTCCGGCAGGCGGACCAGGTTGACGTCCGCTCGCTCGATGGCCACGAGCTCGGCGTACGAGCCCCATCCGGTGAACCCCGGCTGACGCTGGTCGTCGCACACCTGGTGGTCGCCGCGCAGGCACGTCGGGCACCTGCCGCACGCGATGACGAACGGGGTGGTGACCCGGTCGCCCACCCGCCACGACCTGACGTCGTCGCCGACGGTCGCGATCGTCCCGGCCAGCTCGTGCCCGGGCACGTGGGGGAGCGCGATCCCGTCGTCGTGACCCCGCCAGCCGTGCCAGTCGCTGCGACACAGGCCCGTCGCGGCGACGCGGATGACGACGCCGTCCGGCGGGCACCGGGGGTCGTCGACGGTGACGACCCGGGGAAGCTGCCCGAACTCGTCGTACATCACGGCTCGCATCAGGCCCCTCCCTCGTGTCTGGCGCAGTTCGTGGGCACTTGTGTACCAATCGGACGGGATGATTCGTACCTTACTGACCACGAACCGAGCAGGCCCGGCGAGTGACGACGCATCGGTCGGGTTCCTCGTGCGATCGCGCTACGAGCCCTGCACCAACGGCGTCGACCGGCCCCACCCCGCCCGTCGGGTGATCTCGTCGAGCAGGGGCTGGACGCGGTAGGGCAGCGGTGTCGTGAGGGCCAGGGACGTGTTGGAGTGCGACACCCCGCTCATCCCGACGATGCGCTGGATGAGCGCCTGCAGGTCGGCGTGGCTCGTGGTCGCGATCCGGACCAGGAGGTCCTCGCGTCCGGTCGTGGTGTGCACCTCGAGGACCTGCGGGATCGCCGCGAGCTGCTCGACGATCTCGTCGAGCTTGCCCTGGTCGAGAGCGAGCGCCGCGAACGCCTCGACCGTGACCCCTGCGCCGGCCAGGTCGACGCGCGGGGTGAAGCCCCTCAGCAGCTCGAGGTCCTCGAGGCGCTTGAGCCGTGCCTGGACCGTGTGCCGGGTGACGCCCAGCGCGGAGGCGATCTCCACGACGCCCATGCGGGCGTCGCGGCTGAGCAGGGCGAGCAGCTCGGAGTCGAGCCGGTCGAACGTGATCATGGTGGAGACCTCGTCTTGTCATCGGATGCCGTAGTTCACCCGCATGTGCAGTTGATGCGATCCCCATTGACCCTCAGGGCGAGGGATTGCACGCTTGACCCTACCCACGGTCAAGGATGTGTGCTGGATCGCACAGCCGTGTCCGTCGGTCCGAGAGCAGGAGGCGCGATGACGACGCACACGACCGAGCCCATGGCCCCGCAGACGCCGCCGACCCCCGTCGCCCTGTCGGACCGCTACGAGCAGCAGGCCGGCCGGGTGCACCTCACGGGCATCCAGGCCCTGGCCCGGGTGCCGATCGACCAGGCGCGTCGCGACCGCGCCGAGGGACGTACGACGGGCACCTACATCAGTGGCTACGAGGGTTCGCCCCTCGCGGGCTACGACCTCGAGCTCATCCGGCAGACGAGCCTGCTCGACGAGCACGACATCGTGTTCGAGCCCGGCCTCAACGAGGAGGCCGCCGCGATGGCGGTGCAGGGCACGCAGCTGATCGACGGACTCGAGTCGAGGGTCGAGGGCGTCGTCGGGTTCTGGTACGGCAAGGCTCCCGGGCTCGACCGCGCGACGGACGCCCTGAGGCACGCCAACCTGATGGGCACGCACCCGCGCGGCGGGGCGGTCGCCCTGGTCGGCGACGACCCGGCGGCGAAGTCGTCGAGCGTCCCGTGCGCGTCCGAGCGGGCTCTCGCCGACCTCGGCCTTCCCGTGCTGTACCCGGCCGACCCCGGCGAGATCCTCGAGATGGGACGCCACGCGGTCGCGCTGTCACGGGCCAGCGGGCTCTGGACGGCCATGAAGATCGTGACCGCGGTCGCGGACGGCTCGGCGTCCGTCGACCTCGTCTCCGACCCGGCACCGATCGTCGTCCCCGACGGGTCGGGCAGGCACCAGCCGACCGCGAAGCTCCTGCAGCCGACTCTCGGCCCGCTCGAGCGCGACTTCATGACGACGCGTCCCCGCATCGTCACGGAGTACGCCCGGCTCAACCGCCTGAACCGCGTCACGTCGCGCACGGCCCACGACCGGGTCGGCATCATCACCTCCGGCAAGACGTACCTCGACGTCACGGAGGCGTTGGCCCGCCTCGGCGTCGAGGAGTCGGACGACGTCCGGGTGCTCAAGCTGGGCCTCATCTGGCCGCTCGACGCCGAGCTCGTCCGCGAGTTCGCCGAGGGTCTCGACGAGGTCGTCGTCGTGGAGGAGAAGCGCTCGTTCATCGAGGCCGGTGTGCGCGACGCGCTGTACGGCACGGGCCGACCGCCGCGCGTCACGGGCAAGACGGCGCCCGACGGTGCCGAGCTGTTCGCCGCCCACGGCGAGCTGGACGCCGACTCGGTCACGCTGGGGCTCGCGAAGCGTCTGGCCGACGGTCTCGACCACGCCGGTGTCGGGGGGTGGCTCGACCAGCGCCAGCAGGTGTTCGCGCGCGAGCGCCTGCACCTCCCGCTGATCCAGCGCGCCCCGTACTACTGCTCGGGCTGCCCGCACAACACGTCGACGAGGCCGCACACCGACTCGGTCGTCGGCGCCGGCATCGGGTGCCACGCGATGGTCCTGCTGATGGACCCCGAGCAGGTCGGCGACGTCGTCGGCCTGACGCAGATGGGCGGCGAGGGCACGCAGTGGCTCGGCATGGCGCCGTTCGTCGAGGCACCGCACTTCGTCCAGAACCTCGGCGACGGGACGTTCCACCACTCCGGCAGCCTGGCGATCCGCGCTGCGGTGGCGTCCGGCCGCAACATCACGTACCGGATCCTCTACAACTCCACCGTCGCCATGACCGGCGGCCAGGACGCCGTCGGCCAGATGGACGTCCCTGCGATGGTCCGCAACCTGCAGTCCGAGGGCGTCGCGCGCATCATCGTCACGACCGATGACGTGAAGGCCCTGCGTCGGGCCGGCCTCCCGCGCTCCGTGACGCTCTGGAACCGCTCGCGCATCGCCGAGGCCGAGCAGCAGCTGGCCGCCACCCCGGGCACGACGATCCTGATCCACGAGCAGGAGTGCGCCACCGAGCTCCGCCGCAAGCGCAAGCGCGGCACGGCGCCCACGCCGATCGAGGCGGTCATGATCAACGAGCGACTCTGCGAGGGATGCGGCGACTGCGGCGAGAAGTCGAACTGCCTGTCGGTGCACCCGACCGAGACCGAGTTCGGCCGCAAGACGACGATCCACCAGAGCTCGTGCAACAGCGACCTCACGTGCCTGTCCGGCGACTGCCCGGCCTTCATGACGGTCACCCCGCGCGGCGGGCCGGCACGCCGCAGCTCGGTCGCGACGATCGAGGCCACCGATCTGCCGGCGCCCGCGGCCGGTCCGCTGACGCGTTCCCACCGCATCCGCCTGATGGGCGTGGGCGGCACCGGCGTCGTCACCACGTCGCAGGTGCTCGCGACCGCCGCGGTGCTGGCCGGCCGCCATGTCCGGACCCTCGACCAGACGGGCCTGGCCCAGAAGGGCGGAGCCGTCGTGTCGGACGTCAAGATCGACGACGGCGCGGTCGACGCCAGCAACCGGATCGTCGACGGCGGCTGCGACCTCTACCTCGGCTACGACCTGCTGGTCGCGGCCGATCCGAGGAACGTGGCCGTGCTGGCACCGACCGCCACCGCCGTCGTCTCCACCTCGGTGGTGCCGACCGGGGCGATGGTGAGCGACAAGACGGTCCAGTTCCCCGACGAGGCCGACGCGATGGCGCCGATCCTCGATCGGGCGGGTGACGGCCGCGTCGTGGCGTTCGACGCCCGTCACTACGCGGAGACGCTCTTCGGATCGGAGCAGCTCGCCAACCTGTTCCTGATCGGGGTCGCGTTCCAGGTCGGCGCGCTGTCCCTGTCCGACCGGGTCGTCGAGGAGGCGATCGCGCTCAACGGTGTCGCGGTCGGCACCAACGTCCAGGCGTTCCGCCGCGGACGTCAGCTCGTCGCCGACCGCGCGACGCTCGACCGGCTGGTCGACTCCCTGATCGCGGGGCCCCGTGCCGATCCGCTCACTCCGAGCACCGTCGTCAAGGCGGCTCCCGGCTCGGAGCTGGAGCGACTCGTCTCGCTGCGCCGCCACGAGCTCGTGCTCTTCCAGGACGAGAAGCTCGCCCGACGCTACGAGGACCTCGTGGAACGGGCCCGCTCGGCCGAACATCGTGCAGGTCTCGACGGTGCCGGTCTCGGCGAGGCCGTCGCGCGGTACGCGTTCAAGCTCATGGCCTACAAGGACGAGTACGAGGTGGCGCGCCTGGCCCGCTCGTCCTCGGTCATGGACGACGTCGCCCGGCAGTTCGGCGACGACGCCAGGGTCGAGTGGCGACTGCACCCGCCGACCCTGCGGGCGTTCGGGATGAAGAACAAGATCTCGCTCGGTCCGTGGTTCGGCCCCGTCTTCGGGCTGCTCCACCGGATGCGCCGCCTGCGCGGGACGTTCCTCGACCCGTTCGGCCGCGCCGAGGTCCGCAGGGTCGAGCGCCGCCTCGCGGCGGAGTACGAGACCACGATCGACGCGTGCCTCACGGTGCTGGCCGCCACCAACGTCGACGACGTCGTCCAGGTGGCATCGCTGCCCGACCTGGTCCGTGGCTACGAGGACGTCAAGGTGCGCTCGGTCGAGACGTACAGCGCCGAGCGGGCGAAGCTGCTCGCGGCGATCGGACTCTAGATCCGGCCGTGCGGCGACCGGCCCGAGGGACCTCAGCGGGTCTTCGACAGCTGCAGGTCGCTCACGACCTCGGTGACCATCCTGATCGAGGCAGCGTCCAGGACGTTGCCGAACTCGATCACCCGGACGCGTCCGTCGAGCTGCTCCTTCAGGTGGGGCATCTCGCTCGGGACGACCACCAGATCCATGCCGGCGAGGTCGTCGTCGCCCTCGGTGCCGTCCAGCACCTGGATGTTGGTGATCCCGGACTGGAGGAGCGAGTCGCGGATGCTCACGGCCTGGTCCTCGGTGGAGTACCGGACCCCGACGGTGCGGTTCTTGGGCACCTGGGCGATCTGGACGAGAGTCTGCACGTGGGGTGCGACGACGATCGCGACGACCTCGGTCTGGGGTCGTCGCAGGAGCGTGCGGACCTCGGCGAGGTGGAAGAAGGTCGTCAGCACGAGATCCGGGTGCTCGAGCTCCGCGTCGAGCTCGCCCAGGACAAGGGGCTTGACGCTGATCCCGAGGTGCTTCTCGAGCTCGCCGGCGAAGTACCTGGACCGGTCGGCGTTGCACTCCACGAAGGAGACCATTAGCTGCTCACCCTGCGCACGGACGGCGAAGTTCACGACGAGGGACTGGATCTCGGCCGGCGTCAGCCCGAGCTCGATGCACTCGCGGGCCGCCGCCTCCAGCACGTCGCGCGCGCGGTCGCGGGTGTCGGACGTCGAACGGGCCTTCTCCGCCCCGATCACGACCATCCCGCTGCGGCGGCGTGACTCGACCAGCCCCTGGTCGCGCAGCTCCGCGTACGCGTGCGCGACCGTGTTGCGGTTGATGTGCAGGTTGTCGGCCAGCAGTCGCGTGCTCGGCAGTCGCTCGCCGTCGCGGAGGCCACCGGTCTCGATCATGAAGGTCAGCTGGGCCACGATCTGACGGTAGATCGGCATGTCCGAATGCTGACTCACGTGGATCGTGGTGACCATGCGCCGAGCGTACGGCAGCCGTTCAGGACCTCACGCGCTCGACGAATGCGGTGACACGCTCGACGAGGTCCTCGACCCGGGAGTCGGGACGTCCCGACACGGACCGCTGGTGCTCCTTGAGCGGCTCGCGCGCCCGCAGCGAGCAGGCGAAGTCGGCGCACACGTAGAGCCCGACGGAATCGCCCGCGCGTCCGCGCGCACCGGCCCGCGGCGCGACCATCAGCAGGGCCCCCTCCTGAGCGTCGACCGTCTGGCACAGGTCGCACATCGTGCGGCGTGCACGGGACGGTGACGCGCTGGGGAGGCGCAGCTCGACGGCGACGAGATCGCCGTCGGCGTCGCCGCCGAGCGCGAGGTAGGCGCGCCGGGGTGCTCTCGGGTCCGCCCAGCCCATGAAGTCGAGATCGTCCGCGCGCGGTGGGGGCCAGGCCGACGGGAGCGACATGGACGCCGCCCTGCTCCTCGAGCTGTTGATGAAGGCGCGCCGCAGCGCTCGGGTGTCCGGCACGAGCATGTTCTCGACCTTAGCACGCTGCCTAAAGCATGTAGGTTTGGTCCTACGTGCAGTAGGTTATCGTTGCTTCGGATCGAGCCGCTTCGTGAACAGCGCAGCACCCTCGACGTCTCGCAGCGTCACGGTCAGCTGCTTGCTCACGCCGTCGATCTCGACCTCGCCGAAGAACTGGAATCCTTCGCCGGGCCCCGTGTTCGCGTGCGGCGGTGCCGCCACGAACTCGGCCCTCGGCCCGAAGGTTCCGTCGAGGGCGTTCGGCCCGAACGCGCCGGCGTTCAGCGGTCCGGACACGAACTCCCAGAACGGGTCGAAGTGCTGGTACGCGGCCCGCTCGGGCGAGTAGTGGTGCGCGGCCGTGTAGTGGACGTCGGCGGTCAGCCACACGTGGTTGCGGATCCCCGCGCGCTGCAGGGCCGTCAGCACCCGGGCGATGTCGTGCTCGCGGCCGAGCGGCCCGGCCGGGTCTCCTTGGGCGATGCCCTCCTGCTCGGTGCCGTCGGGCACGACGAGGCCGAGTGGCAGGTCGGCCGCGATGACCTTCCAGGTCGCTCGCGAGCGCTTCAGCTCGTCGATCAGCCATCGCGTCTGCTTCTCGCCCAGCACGCCGCCGTCGTTGTCGTCGCGCTCGTCGTTCACGGTGTTCGGGTCCTTGTGCGTCCGCATGTCCAGCACGAACAGGTCGAGCAGGGGGCCGTGCTTGATCACGCGGTACACCCGGCCGTCGCGGTCGGGTGAGATCGGCGCGACGGGCAGGTACTCGTGGAAGGCCCGGTGCGCCCGTGCGGCGAGCACGTCGACCCGCTTCTCGGTGTACAGCGGAGAGTCGAGGATCTCTCCGGGGTACCAGTTGTTGGTCACCTCGTGGTCGTCCCACTGCACGATCTGTGCGGTCGTCGCGAGGAACTCACGCCAGTTGTCGGCCATGAGGTTGTACCGGTACTGCCCGCGGTACTCGTCGAGCGTCTCGGCCACCTTCGACTTCTCCGGCGTGACCAGGTTGGTCCAGGTGCTGCCGTCCGGCAGCGCGACGCTGGACGTCACCGGGCCGTCGGCGTAGACGTTGTCGCCGCTGCACAGGAAGAAGTCCGCGTCGCGGCGGGCCATGGCGTCGACGATGCGGAAGCCGCCGACGTCGGGGTTGACGCCCCACCCCTGGCCGGCGATGTCGCCGGACCAGAGGAACCGCACGTCACCCCGCCCGGTCGGCAGCGTGCGGAGCCGACCCACGACGGGCTCGCCGCCGCGCCGTGGATCGTCGAGGTCGACGGCCCGCACGCGGTAGTGGATGTCCGCACCGGGCGGCAGGCCGCCGACCGTCCACTGACCGGTGAAGTCGGATCCCTGGCCCACCACCGGACCGCGGACGGTCACGGCCCGCCGGAACGACGGATCGCGCGACAGCTCGGCGACGAGGCGTGACCGTCGGTCGGCCCTGGCCCACAGCCGGGCGGTGCCGTGGTGCACGTCGCCGGCCTGCACGCCGTGGGTGAGTGACGGCCGTCCCGACCGGATCAGGGCTGGGGCGGCGTCCGCCCTGAGCGGCAGGCCCGCCACGAGTGGCGAGGCCGCAAGACCGGCCAGAGCGGTGGTGCGGACGAAGGCGCGGCGGTTCATGATGTGGTCCCCGGAAGTCATGTGCCTCACCGTGCACCCCGAAGGCGAACAGGAGGTGACGTCCGGACGAAGTCATGCGTCGGCACCGCTCCGGTCGGTAGGCGGTGCCTGAGACACGTGTCCCGGCCTGGGGCGGTGCCTGAGACACGTGTCCCGGCCTGGGGCGGTGCCTGAGACACGTGTCGGGGTGCGGATACGTGTGTGGGCCACCGGTGCAAGTGACAAAAGTCCTGACATCGCAGACAAATGTGGATGTCCGACGCATCTGCAAGGATCAGCCACCGCCTCGCGTCCGCCCCTGCCCGTCAGTCCTCGTCGAGCGACGTGACCCGGACGCTGACGGCGATGCCGTGCGCGATGCCGAGGGACACGAGCCGTTGCGCCAGCACGCCGGCGCCGAGCTGGTCGTCGAGCGCGATCGACAGCACGACGGTGGTGCCGTCGACCGCGACGTTGCGACGCGGGAAGCTCACGCCCGACAGCGCGAGGTCGACGACTCCCTCGAGCGTCATCGTGCTGTCGGTCGGCAGCCCGCGCACGGGTTGGTCGCCGATGATCGCCGCGACGGCCGCCTCGCGGGCGCCGAGGCCGAACATGTCACCGGCCTCGTCGCGGATCAGCGCCCGGGCGCCGGGTCCGTCGTCGTCCGTCAGCCAGCCGGCGTCGGCGCCGCGCACGATGACGACCGGCCGGGCACCGAACTTGCCGGACGCCAGCTCGGCCCCGCCCGCGAGCTGGTCGGCGATCGCCGGCGCCGTCACCGCGAGCGGATTGCCGTACGGGTCGGTGCGACCCTCGAACGACTCGAACGGCAGCACGCCCGCGCACCCGATGGCGATGTCGGTCTGTCCGATCCGCCAGGCCCGGCCGGCCGTGTCGCTGATGATGACGCCGACGCGGACGCCGGTGAGCTCGAGCAGGCGTGCGCGGATCGCGGACGCCGACGCGTCCGGGTCGGGCGGCAGCGGCAGCAGCGTCCCGGGGGCGGTGTTGCTGTTGTCGATGCCCGCCGCGGCCATCGTGAGCCCGTGGTGCGTCCGGACGATGCTGGTCGCGCCGCGCCGCGCCACGACACGATCGGTCTCGGCGGCGAGGAGGTCGTCCTTCGCAGCGGTGCTGGTGAGCCCCTCGGCCTTGCTGACGATCTTGCTCGTGACGACCACGACGTCGCCGGCGGCCACCGAGGAGAGCCCGGCGACGAGTGCGGCGATGTCGTCGCCGGCGCGCACCTCGCCGATGCCCTCGACGGGCTCGAAGGTCAGGGTCATCGGGCGTCCTTGAGCGAGAGCGCGAGGTCGACGGTGTCGCGCGCGAGCCGGTCGGTCGTGGACTCGTCGGACATCCACAACGGCACGGCGCGACTGGTCATCCCGAGGGCGTCGATCGTCGCCACCTGGGCCTCGTCGGTGAGATCGACGAGCCAGCCGTCCAGGAGGCCCCCCGACGTCCGCGCACCGTGGTGGGCGGCCACACCGCTCGCGCTGATCTCGATGCCGAGCCCGGTCAGCAGCTGGTCGGCCATGCCGCGGACGGCGCCACCGCCGATGATCGGGGAGACCCCGACGACCGGGGCGGAGGTGGCGGCGATGGCCTCGCGGATGCCTCGGACGGCGGCGATCGGACCGATCGACACGATGGGGTTGGACGGCGGCAGGATCACCAGGTCGGCCCCGGTGATCGCCTCGACGACGCCGGGCGCGGGTCGGGCCTCGTCGATGCCCTGGACGACGACCTCCTCGACGGGGACCTGGGCGTGCAGCCGGATCCAGTACTCCTGGAAGTGGATCAGCTCGCGCGCGCCGTCGCGGTCGATGCCGATGTGGGTCTCGACGCGGTCGTCGCTCATGGGCAGCAGGCGGACCCCGGGCCTCCATCGCTCGCAGAGCTCCGCGGTGACCTCGCTGAGCGTGCGTCCCTCCTGCAGGCGCATCGTGCGGACGAGGTGGGTCGCGATGTCCCGGTCGCCGAGGCCGAACCACGCCTGCTCGATGCCGTAGGCGCCGAGCTCGTCCTTGGCGTGCCAGGTCTCCTCGGTGCGACCCCATCCGCGCTCTCGATCGATGCCGTCGCCGAGCGTGTACATCACGGTGTCGAGATCGGGGCTGATGCGCAGCCCGAACAGGGAGATGTCGTCGGCGGTGTTGGCGATGACGGTCACCTCGTCGCCCGGACCCTTCGTCCGCAGCAGGCCCTCGACGAACCGGGAGCCGCCGACCCCACCTGACAAGACTGTGATCTGCACGCCCCATTCTCTCCCACGGCCGGCCGCGGACGGCGAGGGTGCCCGGCCGACAGGTTCCCTGGAGCCCATCGGCCGGGTCCTGACGTCATTCGGAGCCGGACGTCCGGGAGCTTGGTCCGAGCTGGTGGGGGTAGCGTTGGACCAGGCCGTCACCCGGCCGCACCGGCCGCCGCGCGACTTCCCTGGACGCGCGGCGGTCGTGTGCTGTCCGGGCCCGTCGCCTCCCGACGCAGCGCTCGCCGGGACGGCTCGTCGACCGTGTCGATCCGTGCCTTCCTCGTTCGAGGCATCGATGACAGGCTTTGACCACCCACCCAAGGAGCACATCATGCGCACTCTCATCGTCACCTCGTTCGTGTCCCTCGACGGCGTCATGGAGGCGCCCGGCGGGGAAGAGGGCTACCGCAACGCGGGCTGGACGTTCACGGGCATCGAGTTCGACCCGGCGGCGTACGAGATCAAGGGACGTGAGCAGGAGGAGACCGCGGCGCTGCTGATGGGGCGCGTCTCCTACCAGGCGTTCGCGCCCGTCTGGCCCACGATGGACGAGTTCGCCGGCTACAACGCGATGCCGCGCTACGTCGTCTCGACGACCCTGACCGAGGACGACTCGCGCTGGCCGGCGACGATCCTGTCGTCGGTCGACGACGTGGCGGCCCTCAAGGAGACCGAGGGCGGACCGATCGCCGTCCACGGCAGCGCGACCCTCGCCAAGGGGCTGGCCGACGCCGGGCTCGTCGACCGCTACCACCTGCTGGTGTTCCCCGTGCTGCTCGGCGCCGGCAAGCGACTGTTCGGCGACTCCGACGTGGACGCGACGACGCTGAAGCTCGTCGAGCACGACGTGTACTCGAACGGCATCCAGAAGAACGTGTTCGACGTCGTCCGCTGACTGTCACGACGGGACGGGTCGTCAGGACGGGATGCGCAGCACGATCGACACGACGTCGTCCGACATGTCGCTGAACCGGTCGGCGATCGCCCCGACGACGGCCCGCGCGCCGTCGTCGTGGGCGTTGCGGACGATCTCGACCAGCGCGTCGACCTGTGCGTCCGGGTCGACCGCGGAGTCGTCGGTGATGCCGTCGGTGTACAGGACGACCGTGGTGCCGGGCGCGAGCTCGAGGTGGTGGTCGGCCCGCGGGTCCTCGCCCAGGTCGGGGTAGCCGAACAGCAGGTCGTGGTCGGTGAGCAGCCGGACCGCGCCGCCGGGCTCGACGACCAGTGGCGGCGGATGGCCGGCGTTGACCCAGGTCATCTGCCAGCTCGGTGAGCCGGGCACCGGGCTGAACCGGGCGAGCACGGCCGTTCCGCTCGCGGGGATGCCGTACGCGTCACACGCCTGCTCCAACCCCGCCAGGTGCTCGGACGGCGGTGCCGTCGGGCGGTCCCAGGCGGCCTGACGCAGCATCGCGCGCACCTGGCCCATGACGGTCGCGGCGGCGATGTCGTGCCCCGTGATGTCGCCGACGCTCACGAGCAGCGAGGCGTCCGGCCCGGGGAGCGAGAAGGCGTCGTACCAGTCGCCGCCGACCCGTTCGTCGGCCATGGCCGGCAGGTAGCAGGCTGCGAGGTCGAGCCCCGTGGCGTCCGGCAGGTCGGCGAGCATGGCGTTCTGCAGCTCGTGGGCGACGTGGATCCGGTCCTCGATCAAGATGGCCCGCTCGAGCGCCTGCCCGGCGTAGGCGGCGAGCGCGGCGGCCGTCGCCCTCTCCTCGGGCGCGAGGACGCGCGGGACGTCCCACAGCAGCTCGATGCGGCCGAGGGTTGCACCCGATCCGCGCAGCGGGAGGTACGCGACGGCCCGGGCGCCGCGACCCTGCAGGGTGGCGCGCTCCTCGTCGTCCAGGTCCGCGGTGGGCGCGTCGACGTCCTCGACGACCACGAGCGACGTGGGATCGACCGGTCCGGCCTCCTCGCCGGCCAGCCGGACGGCGACCTCGATGAGACCGGCCGCGGGCTCGGCGAAGCCCGCCAGCGCCTGCCGGACGTCGGCGACCGTCCCGCAGGTGTTCAGCACCTCGGCGATCGCGAGCAGCTGCTGCGACCGCTGGAGCGCCTGCTGCAGCTGGACGTCGATCGCGTCCCTGCGCTCGCGCTCGCGATCGGCGTCCAGTCGCGAGAGCCGCAGCCTGATCTCGTTCGAGCAGTCCTTCGCGATGTCGCGCAGGACGGCGATCTCGCGGTCGGTCCACGCGCGCGGCTCGGTGTCGATCGCGCACAGCGATCCGAGCACGTGCCCGTGGTCGTCCGTGAGCGGCATGCCCGCGTAGCCCACGACGCCGATCACGACCGTCGCGAGGTTGTCGCGCACGAGGGGGGCCAGGCGGGCGTCCTCGACGATGAGCGGCTCCCCGGTCACGACGACGTGCTGGCAGAAGGAGTGGCTCAGCGGCGTCGCCCGGCGGCTGGCCCAGGGGTCGGGCAAGCCGCTCATCCCGGGGAACACCTGCTGGTCGGCCTGCACGAACGAGACCAGCGACACCGGCACCGACAGCTGCTCGCGGACGCGCTCGGCGTACCGCTCCATGCCGGGATCGGACTGCTCGGTCAGCCCGAGGTCGTGGAGGGCCGCCAGACGTCCGGCGTCGACGAGGGCGCTGCGCTCAGGGAGCGGTGCGGCGGTGCTGTCCATGCGGTCGTTCTGCCCGTTCGTCTAGGTCCCCGATGACCGCACCGGGTACCGGCAGTCGACGCCGACAGTCTACGAGACCTCGGGGGTCGTGACGCGGTGAGCACCGGCGTAGGCGTTGAAGGCCCCGCCCCGACTGAACCCGACGAGCGTCATGCCCGCCGACTCCGCGTGCTCGACCGCCAGAGACGACGGCGCGGAGACCGCCGCGAGCACCGGGATGCCGGCCATGTGCGCCTTCTGGACGAGCTCGAACGACGCCCGCCCGGACACCTGCAGGGTCGTGCCGCGGAGCGGGAGACGTCCCTCGCGCAGCGCCCAGCCGACGACCTTGTCGACCGCGTTGTGGCGGCCGACGTCCTCACGCAGGCACAGCAGCTCGCCGTCGGCCGAGAACAGGCCGGCGGCGTGCACGCCCCCCGTGCGGTCGAAGACCTTCTGGTGCTGACGGAGCCGGTCGGGCAGGGAGCCGATGAGCTCGGCCGACCACGTCGTGTCGTCGTCGAGCTGTCCGAAGTGGGTTGCCTTGTGGACGGCGTCGATCGAGGCGGTGCCGCAGATGCCGCACGAGCTCGACGTGTAGACGTGGCGCTCGAGATTGGTGTCCGGGGGCGGCGTGCCGGGGCTGAGCTCGGCGTCGATGACGTTGAACGTCTGCAGGCCCTGCTCGTCGGTGCCGGCGCAGAAGCGCATCGAGGTGAGCTGGTCGGCCGACCAGATGACCCCCTCGGAGACGAGGAAGCCCGCGACCAGGTCGAAGTCGTCGCCGGGGGAGCGCATCGTGACGGAGAACGACGTCCCGCCGACGCGGACCTCGAGCGGCTCCTCGACGGCCAGCGAGTCCTCGCGCTGGACGGTCTGCTCGCCGGGGGCGAAGCGGGTGACCCGGGTGCGACGGACCAGACGTCCTGCCATGGCGACCTCCTCGGCTCCTCTCGATCTTCCCACGGCAGACCTCACCTCGCCTCGGGAGGCGGCACCGTCCACGCCGTGCCATCGTCGTCTGATGGTCTCCCCACGACGTACCGCGCTGGTCACCGGCGCGACCGGCTACATCGGCTCGCACGTCGTCACCCGGCTGCTCGCAACGGGCTGGCGGGTCCGCGTCCTGACCCGCGACGCGTCCGGACTCGGCGGGCAGCCGTGGGCGGGCGACGTCGACGTCGTCGAGGGCGATGCGCAGGACGCCGACGTGCTGGCCCGCGCGGCCGACGGCGTCGACGTCGCGTGGTTCCTGATCCACTCCATGACCGGGACGTTCGAGTACGCGACGCGCGACCGCACGATCGCCACCCGCTTCGGCCAGGCCTGCCGCGCGGCGGGGGTCGCGCGCATCGTCTACCTGGGCGGTCTGTACCCCGACGGCGAGTCGCTCTCGCCGCACCTGGAGTCGCGCCGCGAGGTCGGTCACATCCTGATGGAGTCCGGCGTGCCCACCGCGGTGCTGCAGGCCGGCATCGTCGTCGGCGCCGGATCGGTCTCGTACGAGCTGCTGCGGACGGCGACCGAGCGGCTGCCCGTCGTCCTCGGCCCCGACTGGCTCGACCACCGCGTGCAGCCGATCTCGATCGACGACGCGCTGCACTACCTCGTCGCGGTCGCCGACCTGCCCGCCGACGTCAACCGTGAGTTCGACATCGGCGGCGCGGACGCGTTGCCGTACCGCGAGCTCATCCGGGTCTACGCCGACGTCGCGGGGCTCCGGCCGCGTCCGATCCTGACCGTCCCGGTGCTGCTACCGCGGACGACCGCGCTGTGGGCCGGCATTCTCGCGCCCGTCCCGACGAGCCTCGCCAGCTCACTGGTCGCGAGCCTGATGTACGACATGGTGTGCCGTGAGCACGACCTCGACGACCTCGTGGCGCCGCCACCGGGGGGCCCGGCGTCGTTCCGCGAGGCCGTCGTCGCGGCGCGCAGCTAGCCCTTCTTCTCGTTCTCGTCGAGGATCTCCGCGGCGCGGGCGTCCTCCTTGGGCGCCAGCACCGACACCGAGTCGTCGATGCGCTCGTTGACGTAGCGCAGGATCTCCGCGACGCTCGCGGCCACGGGCACCGCGAGGAACGCGCCCGTGACGCCGAACAGCGAGCCGCCGGCGGTGACGCTCATCAGCACGACCGCGGGGTGCAGGTTCATGTTCTTGCCCTGCAGCATCGGCGACAGGACGTTGCCCTCGAGCTGCTGGACCAGGACGACGATGAGCAGCGCGATCAGCGCGTCCTTGTAGTCGTTGGTCACGAGCGTCACGAGCACCGCCAGGGCGCCACTGATGAACGCACCGATGATCGGGATGTAGCCGCCGAAGAACGTGATGACCGCGAGCGGCACGGCCAGGGGCGAGCCGAGGATCGCGAGGCCGGCGCCGATGATGACGGCGTCGATCAGCGCGACGAGCGTCTGCGTGCGGATGAACCCGCCCAGCGTCGCCCACACCCGGCCGAGGACCTCGGTCAGGTGGTCGCCGGCGCGCTGGCCGCCCAGGGCGTTGATCCAGGGCAGGAACTTGTGGCCGTCCTTGACGAAGAAGAACGTCAGCATCAGGACCAGCACGAGGTTGACGATGATCGACGTGGCGGTGCTGATCGTCGTGAAGACGCCCGAGCTGATCGTGGTCGCGCTCTCCTGCAGCTTGTCCTGCAGTGCGGAGATGGCCGAGCTGATCTGGCCGTCGGAGAGGTTGAGCGGCTCACCGGTCAGCCAGTCGCGCACCTTCTGCAGGCCGTCGGACGCACTGGAGGCCAGGTCGTCGGCCTGCCCGGCCACCTGGGGCGTCAGGACGGCGATGATGCCGACGAGCGCCGCGATGAAGCCGATCACGACGATGGCTGCCGCGAGTGCCGCCGGGAAGCCCCGGTGCCGCAGCCAGGCGACGGGTGGCCCGAGCACCGTGGCGATGATCAGGGCCATCGAGATCGGGAACAGCACGACCCAGACGTGCCCGATGGCCCATCCGATGATGAAGGCCGCGGCCGCGATCACGACGACCCGCAGACCCCATCGCTGGAGGCCGGCGAAGGCGTCGTCGATGACGACGCCACGGTCCCTGATTCTCTTCTCGTCAGCCACCCGGACAGCCTAGTGGCGTGCGACGGTCAGCGCTCCGCCGCGTCCAGCCTCCAGTCGACCGGATCGGCGCCCTGCGCCGCGAGCAGCTCGTTGGCGCGGCTGAACGGACGGGAGCCGAAGAAGCCGCGCGAGGCCGACAGCGGGCTGGGGTGCACCGACTCGATCGCCGGGACGTCGCCGAGCATGGGTCGCAGGCCCTGGGCGTCACGTCCCCACAGGATCGCGACGAGCGGACGGTCGCGGGCCACCAGGGCACGGATGGCCTGCTCGGTGACGGCCTCCCAGCCCCTGCCGCGGTGGCTGGCCGACTGGCCGGGAGCGACCGTGAGCACCCGGTTGAGCAGCAGCACGCCCTGCCGGGACCACGGCGTCAGGTCGCCCGACGGCGATGGCTCGACCCCGAGGTCGGACTGCAGCTCGGTGAAGATGTTGACGAGGCTGCGGGGGAGCGGCCGGACGTCCGGCGCCACCGAGAAGGACAGGCCCACGGGGTGCCCGGGCGTCGGATACGGATCCTGTCCGGTGATGAGCACCTTGACGTCCGCCAGCGGCTCGGCGAACGCCCGCAGGACGAGGTCGCCGGTAGGCAGGTAGCTGCGTCCGGCCGCGATCTCCTCCCGGAGGAACCGGCCCATGTCGGCGATCTGCTCGGCCACGGGCTCGAGGGCCTCGGCCCAGTCGGGAGCCATGAGCTCGGTCAGCGGCTTGGTCATACCTTCTCCTCCTGCCGTAGGGCCGACGGCGCCAGCAGGCCCGCGGCGAGACATCCGACGATCGGCAGCGCGAACGCCGTCGTCAGCGACACCCAGTGCGTCAGCAGGCCGATGACCGACGGGCCGGCCAGCAGCCCGAGATATCCCATGCTGGTCACTCGCGCCAGGTACGTCCCGGACGCCGCGGGGTCGACGTTGCCGGCGGCCGAGAAGAACTGCGGGACGCACCCGGCCAGGCCGACACCGAACACGGCCCAGGCCGCGATCGCCACCGCGGCGTTGGGCGCGAGGGCGGCGCCGAGCAGGCCGAGCGCCCCGACCAGGGCCGCGCGGCTGACGTAGACCGCCGGACCCCACGCGGCCACGACCCGGTCGGCGAGCAGCCGCACGACCGTCATGGTGATGGAGAACGCGCCGTACGCGAACGCCGCGACGGTCTCGCTCGACCCGAGCGAGTCACGCAGGTGGATCGTGCTCCAGTCGTACGCGACGCCCTCGCCCAGCAGCAGCGCGAAGGCCAGCAGGCCGAGCAGCAGCACCCGCGACGTCCACGGGGCGCGGCCCTTCGCCGGTGCGTCCTCGACGGGAGCCGGCGCGGCGATGAGGGACGGTCGCAGGACCACCCCAGCGACGACACCGATCACCGCGGCGACCGCCAGCGTCACGCGGACGTCGACGTCCAGGGCGATCATGCCTCCACCGATGACGGACGCGGTCAGCCCGCCGAGGGAGAAGAAGGCGTGGAACGCCGACATGATCGGACGTCGGTACTCCCGCTCGACGACGACGGCCTGCGCGTTCTGGGCGACGTCGATCATGCCGTTGAAGAAGCCCACGACCCCGAGCGCGAGGACGAGCTGCGGGCCGCTCGTGGCGAAGCCGGAACCCGGGAGCGACAGCGCCAGGGCCACGGTCGCGGCGGTCACGACGGGCCGGCTGCCGAGCCGGTCGACCGCGGGACCGGCGAGCTGCATCCCGACCCACGCCATGGCGCCGAGCACCAGGAGGATCAGACCCAGATCGGCCTGGTCGACGCCGGTGCGGTCCTTGATCGTGGGGATGTTCACGATCCACGTCCCGAGCAGGAATCCGTTGAGCCCGAAGACCCCGGAGGTGGCGATCCTGGCTCGCGTGGGGGTCACCCGTCGAGCGTATCCGCCGTCCGGCGAGGCGCCTCGTCGACGGTAGGCTGGTGCGGTTGTGTCTGCCATCGCTGCGTACCGCTCGCTCCTGCGGATCGTCGGGCCCCTCTACGTCCTCGTGGCCTTCCTCGGGCGGATCCCGCTCGCGATGAGCCAGCTCGGGGTGCTCGTGCTGGTCAGCGAGACGACCGGACGCTACGGGGTCGGCGGTGCCGCGGCCGGCATCCTCGCGATCTCCAACGCCGTGGGGTCGCCGATGTTCGGTGCGCTGTCCGACCGCATCGGCCAGCGGGCGATCGTGCTCGTGCAGTCGCTGGCCGGAGCAGCGGGCCTGGCGGGCATCGTGGCCGTGACCGATCCGGAGGCGTCGCAGGGCCTGATCTTCGCGATGGCCGGGCTCACGGGCTTCATGCTGCCCCAGGTCGGACCGCTGGCCCGGGTGCGGTGGCGGCCGATCACCCGCGACAAGGACGACCAGCGCCGTCTCGTCGACGCCGCGTTCTCCTACGAGGGCGCCGCCGACGAGGCCTCGTTCGTCCTCGGCCCCGCCATGATCGGCGTCCTCGCGATCATCGCGGAGCCAGCGGGCGCGTTGCTGGCGGCGGCCGTCCTGCTGGCGGTGTTCGGGTCGTGGTTCGCGCTGCACCCGACCTCGTTGCTGGTCGCGCGCAGCACGGTCAGCGGCGGCGCCGGTGCCGAGCCGCTGTGGACCGGGGTCTTCGCGGTGCTGATCCTCGCGCAGCTGTGCATCGGCATGATCTTCGGCAGCGTCCAGACCGGGACGACGGTGCTGGCCACGGCGGAGGGGCAGGCGGGCCTGGCGGGGCTCATCCACGCGGTCCTGGGCATCGGCAGCGTCATCGCGGGCCTCGCCGTCACGGCGCTGCCGGAGCGGGTCCTCTACGCGACCCGCATGGCCGTCGCTGCGGTCGGCCTCCTGGTGCTGGCGTCACCGCTGCTGCTGGTCGACTCGCTGCCGGCGCTGGTCGGTGTCATCGCGCTGCTCGGCTTCGCCGTCGCGCCGTACATGATCAGCAACTTCGCCCTCGCGGGCATCCTCGTGCCGGTGCACAAGGTCAGCGCCGCCATGACGCTGCTCGCCGGAGCGACCGGCATCGGCTACGCGCTGGGCGCCGCGCTGGCCGGGCGCCTCGCCGACGTCAACGGCCACACCGCCGCCTTCGCGGTGACGGTCGCGGCGGCCGGGCTCGCGGTCGTCATCGCGTTCACGTCCAACCGGGCGCTGCGCGAGGCCGTCCCGGTCGACCAGGGCTACTAGTCGGGACGTCACGCCCGGTGGACCTCATGGAGCTCACGCGGGATGACGTCCCGCCCCTCAGAGGGCGCTGAGCGGGGTGATCTCGAGCCCGAGCGCCTCGCCGACGGGTCCGTTGACGAGCTGGCCCTCGTGCGTGCTGAGCCCGCCGGCGAGGGCGGCGTCGTCGGTGACGGCCCGGCGCCAGCCCTTGTTCGCGAGTGCGACGGCGTACGGCAGCGTGACGTTGGTCAGCGCGTACGTCGACGTGCGCGGGACGGCACCCGGCATGTTCGCGACGCAGTAGAAGATCGAGTCGGCGACGGTGAACGTCGGGTCGTCGTGGGTCGTCGCGTGCGAGCTCTCGAAGCAACCACCCTGGTCGATCGCGATGTCGACGAGCACGGATCCCGGACGCATCTGGGCGACGAGCTCGTCGCTGACCAGCGTCGGGGCCTTGGCGCCGGGCACCAGCACCGCGCCGACGACGAGATCGGCCTCGCGGACGGCCTTCTCGATCGCGTACGCGTTGGAGGCGACGGTCGTGATGGCGCCACCGAACTGGGCGTCGACGTGCCGGAGGCGGGCGACGTTGAGGTCGAGGATCTCGACGCGGGCGCCCATGCCGTGCGCGACACGTGCCGCGTGGACGCCGGAGACACCCGCGCCGATCACGACGACGTCGGCGGGGTGGACGCCGGGCACGCCGCCGGGCAGCACGCCGCGCCCGCCGGCCGAGCGCATCAGGTGGTAGAAGCCGACCTGCGGGGCGAGCTTGCCGGCGACCTCGGACATCGGTGCCAGCAGCGGCAGCGACCGGTCGGGCAGCTGCACCGTCTCGTACGCGATGGACGTCGTGCCGGCGGCGAGGAGCGCGTCGGTGCACGGACGGCTCGCGGCGAGGTGCAGGTACGTGAAGAGGGTCTGCCCGCGGCGCATGCGGCCGTACTCCTCGGCGATGGGCTCCTTGACCTTGAGCACGAGCTCGGCCGCCGACCAGACCTCGTCGGCGGTGTCGAGGATCGTGGCGCCGGCGGCGAGGTACTCGGCGTCGGGGATCGACGAGCCGACGCCGGCATCCTTCTCGACCACGACGTCGTGACCGTGGCGGACCAGCTCGTGCACGCCCGCCGGGGTGATCGCGACCCGGTACTCGTGGTTCTTGATCTCGCGGGGGACACCGACCAGCATGACTGCTCCTTCGACACGTTCGTCCCGGGCGGGAGAAGTGCCTCCATCCTGAAGGAAGTGCGGACGCATCGGCAACGACGTGAAGAAGATTCTGTAAACTCCTGTGTCGCGGTGTCATCCGCGGATCCGACGGCTCGAGGAGGCACTGTGGCGAAGGATGTTCGACGGCTCGACGACATCGACGAACGCATCGTCACGGCACTGCGCCGCGAGGGTCGCCTGCCCAACAACGCGCTGGCGTCAGCGGTGGGCATCGCGGCGTCGACGTGCCTGACGCGGGTGCGCGGTCTCGTCGACCGGGGCGTCATCGCGGGATTCCACGCCGAGGTCGATCCGGCGTGGTTCGGACGGCCCATCCAGGCGATGATCGCCGTCCGCCTGCGCAGCGACGCCCGCGGCGCCATCAACGACTTCTCCGACCGGCTGGCCGGCATGCCGGAGGTCCTGAACGTCTACTTCCTGGCCGGTGCGGACGACTTCCACGTGCACGTCGCGGCGATCGACCCCGAGGACCTGCGGGCGTTCGTCGTCGACCACCTCAGCTCGGCGCCGGAGGTCGCGCTGACCGAGACCAACCTGATCTTCGAGCACAAGCGCGGACGGTTCGCCGAGCGCTGAGCCTGGCTCAGTCGTCGAGCTCGAGGTCCTTGAACCACGAGTCGGTCGCGTAGTCGGTCTCCCACCCCAGGGCGAGGTACAGCTGGTCTGCCTTGGTCGGCGAGTCGTCGTCGACCTCGAGGCCGACGCGGTCACGTCCGCGCTGGGCGGCGTCCGCGATGACGACGCCGAGCAACGACTTCGCGACGCCACGCCCGCGGGCGACCCGGTTGACGCCGATGTACTCGACGTACGAGCCCTCGGTGCCCCCCGGGGGTGCCGACTGGACCGAGCAGACGACGGTGCCTGCGGCGACGGGCTCGCCACCGTCCTCGGCCTCGACGTACGCGATCCACCAGTGGTCCCAGCTGTGGCCGGGCTCCTCGCGCAGGCGCTGCACGAACTCCGGGAAGCTCTCGCGGTAGGAGTTGAAGTGGTCCTCGAACGACTCCTCGAGCATCTGGTGGACGATCTGCAGGTCGGCCGCGACCGGGAACCCGTTCTCGTGACGCTCGACCCGCCGCACCGTCACGCCGGCCCGCGGCTCCAGGGTCGCGTCGTCGGCGGTGACGGGTCGCTCCATGTGCAGCCAGGTGCGCCGCTTCGTGTAGCCGGCGTCGGCGAGCCAGCCGGCCTGTCGCGAGTCGCCGGCGAACGGGCTCTCGTCGAGCCGGGTGGCGGAGACGCCGCGGACGCGCGCCATCGCGACGGCCTGCTCCTCGGCCCACTCGTAGAACGCGGCGGCGATCGCGTCGACCTCGGCCGCCTCGCGGTCGAAGTAGCCCCAGACGAGGGCCCGTCCGGCCGCCCGGTCGTGCACCGTGATCCAGGCCCGGGGGACGTTGTCGTCGCCGACCGCGACGAGCTGGCGACGGGTCCAGGACGCCTGCCCGGCCACCTCGGACTCGATGCCGGCGGGGTCGATGTGCGCTCCGCCCGTGCCCTGCAGCTCGTCGATGTGCCGCAGCTCGACGAGTGCGTCGATGTCGCCGAAGACGGGGACCCGCGCGCTCCAGGGTGGTGGGAGGAGGGGGAGTTCCTGGTCGCTCGTGGTGTCGGTCATCGGGCTACACCCTACCGACTGAGCTTCGCCTCGAGCGCCGCCTTTGCCGTGGGCCACTCGTCGTCGGTCATCGAGAACGTGACGGTGTCGCGCCAGGAGCCGTCGCGGCGGAGTCGGTGCTTGCGCATGACCCCCTCGCGTCGGGCCCCCAGCCGGGCGATCGCGTCCTGCGAGCGCTCGTTGAGGATGTCGGTGTGCCAGACGACGCGGACGCACCCGAGGTCGCCGAACGCGTGGCGGAGCAGGAGGAGCTTCGCCTCGGTGTTGAGCCCCGACCGCCAGAAGCGGGACCCGATCCAGGTGTGGCCGATCGCGACCGTGCGGAGCGCCGGGTCGATGTCGTAGTAGGTCGTGACACCGGCGATCTCGCCGGTCGCGACGTCGACCTGGGCCCACATGACGAGGTCGGTGCGGAGCAGGTACTGGTCCACCAGCGTCTGGGCCTCGGCCAGCGTCGTCGGTCGGTCGACGAGCAGCCACCGGAAGACGGCGTCGTCGTCGGCTGCCGCGAGGATGCCGGCCGCGTCGTCGGCGCGGAGCGGACGCAGCCGCACGTGGTGGCCGACGAGCTCGGGCAGGTCGCGGTAGTCGCCGGTCATGCGCATCAACCTATCTAGCGCGAGAGGCGGTCGAGGAAGGCGATCAGCAGGGCCTCGCGCAGCGCCGGGGGAGCGACGTCCAGCAGCGCGTTGACCGGCGCCATCCGCTCGGGTGCCGTGACCTCGCCGGTGCCCGAGCCGAGACCGGCCAGGGCCAGGAGACCGTCGAAGGCCTCGTCGTCCAGCGTCGCGGGGTCGATCGAGACGGCCGCCGCGCGCAGTCCCTCGTCGATCACGATCGGTCCGGCCGCGACGGCCGCGTCGACGGACTCGCCGAGCGCCACGAGGAAGTCCGGCACCGACGCCGCGGTGGCCGCCGACACCGTGAGGTGCAGCGACGCCGGCATGTCGCCGAACGACATCTGCGGCTGCACGAACCAGCCGCGGTCGAGCATCTCGTCGCTGATCGTGAAGACGTCGCACGCGCCGTCGGTCTCGAGCGTGACGAGCGTCGAGTCGGGACGGGTGACGAGCCGGACGTGGTCCTGGGCCTCGATGCCGGTGACGAGCGCCGCGGTGCCGGCCAGGGTCGTCCGGACGAGGTCGAGGTAGCCGTCGTCGCCGATGTGCTGGACGACGGCCCAGGCCGCGGCGAGTGGTCCGCCGGACTTCGTCGACTGCATCGTGGCGTTGAGCATCGTGTAGCCGGGCCAGTCGGCACTGGCGAAGAACTGCGGGCGGCGCAGCTGCGGGGTCGCGTGCAGCAGCAGCGAGACACCCTTCGGCGTGTACGCGTACTTGTGCAGGTCCGCCGAGATGCTCGTGACCCCGTCGACCCGGAAGTCCCAGGGCGGCACCGGGTGCCCCAGCCGCTCGGCCCACGGCAGCACCCAGCCGCCGATGCAGGCGTCGACGTGGAAGCGCCGGCCACGGGCCGACGTCGCGGCCGCGATCTCGCCGATCGGGTCGATGACACCGTGCGCGTACGACGGCGCCGACGCGGCGACCAGGACGACCCGGTCGCCGTACGTGTCCATCGCCGCCGTCATCGCCGCGGGGTCGGCCCGTCTCGTCACGGGGTCCACGTCGACCGCGACCCGCTGCACGCCGAAGTAGTGGGAGGCCTTGTGGAACGCGGCGTGGATCGTCGTCGGCACGATCATGACGGGAGACTCGGACGACGACGCGTCCCGCGCGGTCTGCACCGCGAGCAGGATCGACTCGGTGCCTCCGGAGGTCACCGTCCCGACGACGTCGTCCGCGCCGTGCACGAGGGGCCGGGCGAACGCCACGAGATCGCGCTCCATGGCCAGCAGGCTCGGGAACGCGGTGGGGTCGAGCCCGTTGGTCGAGGCGTACATCGCCAGGGCCTGCTTGCCGAGCGCGTCGGCGTCGGCGAGGCCCGAGTCGTAGACGTACGCGAGCGTCCGTCCGCCGTGGGTGGGCAGGTCGTGCTCGCGCAGCCGCTCGAGGCGGCGAAGCACGTCCTTGGTCGGCGCGGTGTCGGTCGGCGGCGTGTCAGTCGACATGGGTGCTCCCCGTTCGGGTGGAGTCGAGGGTGTATCGCCTCAGGAACAGCATGCTGGCGGCGACCAGCACGGCCGGGACGATCGAGAAGCCGAGCGCGATGGCGGTCAGGGCGCTGCCGGGCTGCTCGGCGACGTGGTCGGTCGACGAGACGTAGCCGCCGACCGCGAGGATCAGCGCGAAGAGTCCCGGCCCGATCGCCAGGCCCAGCGTCTCGCCGGCCGTCCAGACGCCCGTGAAGACGCCGATCCGGTTCTCGCCGGACGTCCGCGCGTCCTTTGCCGCGACGTCCGGGAGCATCGCGAGCGGGAAGACCTGCGCGCCGGCGTACCCGACGCCCACCACGGCGGCCGCGAGGTAGACCACCGCGGTCTGCTCGGCGCGGGCGAAGATCAGCAGCACGGCGCCGACGACGAGCAGCGCCGACGAGATCAGGTAGCCGGACCTCTTGCCCCGCTGCGCGGCGTACCGCTCCCACAGCGGGGTGACGAGCAGGGCCGGCGCGACGAAGGCGGCGAACAGGATCGTGGACGCGGCATCGCTGTCGAGCAGGTCGTCCGCCACGTACGCGACGCCGGCCAGCATCGCCCCGATGCCCACGGCCTGCAGGACGAACGTGACGAGGAGGACCCGGAAGTCGCGGGACGCGGAGACGAGGCGCAGCTGGTCACGCAGGGAGCCGCCGGCCGTCTCGACGCGGTGCTCCGGGGCGTCCCGCGTCCCGCGCCAAGCGCCGATGACGCCGACGACGAGGATCAGGGCGATGTACACGCCCATGAAGCGGTAGCCCTTGGGCGTCTCCTCCCCGCCGAACGCGTTGACGACCATCGGCGCGGTCGCACCGGACAGCAGGATCGCGAGCGCCAGCACCACGACCCGCCACGTCATGAGCCGCGTCCGCTCGGCGTAGTCGAGCGTCATCTCGGCGGGCATCGCCACGTACGGCACCTGGAAGAACGCGTACGCCGTGGCGCACGCGAGGAACCAGACGACGACCCACGTCGCGGCCAGCCAGGACGGTCCGGTCGGTCCCGCGAACAGCAGGGCGAAGCACACCGCGAGGGCCAGGCCACCCCTCAGCAGGAAGGGTCGGCGGCGTCCGCCGGGGGAGGCCGACCGGTCGCTGATGCGTCCCGCGACCGGGTTGAGGACCACGTCCCACGCCTTGGGGACGAACACGATGAACCCGGCGACGATCGCGGCGATGCCGAGCGAGTCCGTGAGGTAGGGGAGCAGCAGGAGCCCGGGCACCGTCCCGAACGTGCCGGTCGCCACGCTCCCGAGGGCGTACCCGCGACGGACTGCGGGTGTCAGCGCGTCAGGCATGGGCACATGTCTACCGGACCCACGACCTGTTTGTGGGACCATCTCGGGGTGAGTGCCACCCTGGTCGCGAAGGCCCTGTCCGGGGGACACGCCCACCGGACCCTGTTCGAGGGCCTCGACCTGACCGTCGCTCCCGGTGACGTCGTCGGGGTGGTGGGTGCCAACGGCGCGGGCAAGAGCACGCTGCTGCGGATCCTCGCCGGCCGGGCCGAGCCGCTCGGCGGGACGGTCTCGACCGCGCCGTCCGACGCCTTCGTCGGCTGGCTCCCGCAGGAGCACGAGCGGCTGGACGGTGAGACGGTCGCGGCGTACCTCGCCCGGCGGACCGGCGCCACCGAGGCGACCGAGGCGATGGAGTCCACCGCCGCTGCCCTCGGCTCGGGCGCGCCCGGCGCCGACGACGCCTATGCCGTGGCGCTCGACCGCTGGCTCGCGTCCGGCGCTCCCGACCTCGACGACCGCGTGCCGTCGGTGCTGGGCGACCTGCGCCTCGGCGTCGGCGGCGATGCGCTGATGACGTCCCTCTCCGGTGGCCAGGCGGCTCGGGTCGGCCTGGCGGCGCTGCTGCTCAGCCGGTTCGACGTCGTCCTGCTCGACGAGCCCACGAACGACCTCGACCTCGACGGGCTCGAGCGCCTCGAGCAGATGGTGACCGGCATGCGGGCCGGCATCGTGCTGGTCTCGCACGACCGCGAGTTCCTGGCGCGCTGCGTCACGCGGGTCGTCGAGCTCGACCTCGCCCAGCAGCAGGTGCGGGTGCACGACGGCGGGTACGACGCCTTCCTCGAGGAGCGTGACGTCGTCCGGCGGCACGCACGAGAGGCCTACGAGCAGTTCGCCGACACCAAGGCCGATCTGGTGTCGCGGGCCCGGACGCAGCGGGAGTGGAGCTCGCAGGGCGTCCGCAACGCCATGAAGAAGAGTCCCGACAACGACAAGATCCGTCGCCGCGCGCAGACGGAGTCATCGCAGAAGCAGGCATCGAAGGTCCGCCAGATGGAGTCGCGGATCGCGCGGCTCGACGAGGTCGAGGAGCCCCGCAAGGAGTGGGAGCTGCGTTTCGACATCGCCGCTGCGCCTCGCTCGAGCACGGTCGTGGCGACGCTGGACGGCGCCACGGTCCGCCGCGGCGACTTCGTGCTGGGGCCGGTCTCGGTGCAGGTCGACGCGGGCGACCGCATCGGCATCACGGGCCCCAACGGCGCCGGCAAGACGACGCTGCTCCAGCTGCTGCTCGGCCAGGCGGAGCCCGACGAGGGCCGCGCCTCGCAGGGGGCGTCGCTCGCGGTCGGCGAGATCGACCAGGCCCGCGCCGTGCTGCCCGAGGACGCCACGCTCGGCGACGCGTTCGAGGCGGCCGTCCCCGACCTGTCGCCCGCCGACGCCCGCACGCTCCTCGCCAAGTTCGGGCTCAAGGCCGACCAGGTGGGCAGCGTCGTGGCCAGGCTGTCGCCCGGTGAGCGGACGCGGGCCGCGATGGCCCTGCTCCAGGCCCGTGCCGTCAACGTCCTCGTCCTGGACGAGCCGACCAACCACCTCGACCTGCCCGCGATCGAGCAGCTCGAGAAGGCGCTCGCGGCGTACGAGGGAGCCCTGCTCCTGGTCTCGCACGACCGGCGGCTGCTCGACAACGTGAGCCTCGACCAGCGCTGGCACGTCGACAACGGCCACGTCACGACAGCCTGACCCAGCCCAGATCTGCGGGATCCTGCACGGAACTGGTCGCCTGCAACCGTGCAGGATCCCGCAGATCTGGGCTGGGGGACGTCAGACGGGGCGGGGGTTCTTCTCGTGCAGCTCGCGGTCGGACGTGAGCTCCTCGAGGAAGTTCGACGCCCAGAGCTCGATGTCGTTCTCCATGACTTGCTTCCGCATCGCCTTCATGCGACGGCCGTTCTCGCGCGGGCTCGCGTTGATCGCGGCCAGCATCATGCTCTTCATGCCGTTGATGTCGTGCGGGTTGACCTGGTAGGCGCTCTTGAGCTCGGACGCCGCTCCGGCGAACTCGCTCAGCACCAGGGCGCCGCGGTCGTCGTAGCGGCAGGCCACGTACTCCTTGGCGACGAGGTTCATGCCGTCGCGCAGGGGCGTCACGACCATGACGTCGGCGGCCCGGTAGAGCGCCGCCATCTCGTTGCGGGGGTACGACGCGTGCAGGTACGTGACGGGCTGCTGGCCGATGCGTCCGACGTCGCCGTTGATGCGTCCGACCAGGCGGTTGATGTCGTCGCGCAGCAGCTTGTACTGCTGCACGCGCTCGCGTGACGGCGTCGCGACCTGGACGAACACCGCGTCGTCGACGTGCAGCGATCCGTCCGAGATGAGCTCGCCGAACGCGCGCAGCCGCTGGCGCAGGCCCTTGGTGTAGTCGAGCCGGTCGATGCCGAGCAGGATCGTCTTGGGACTGCCGAGGCTCTCGCGGATCTCGGCCGCGCGGGCGATGACCTCGGGCGTGCGGGCGAGCTCCTCGAAGCCTGCCGCGTCGATCGAGATGGGGTAGGCCTTGGCGAGCACGGTGCGACCGTCGGGCAGGTAGATCATGTCGCGATGCGTCTTGTGGCCGACGCGCTGGCGCACGAGGCGGACGAAGTTCTGGGCCGCGCCGGGCATCTGGAAGCCGACCAGGTCGGCGCCGAGCAGTCCCTCGAGGATCTCGCGGCGCCACGGCAGCTGCTGGAACAGCTCCGTGGGAGGGAACGGGATGTGCAGGAAGAAGCCGATGCGCAGGTCGGGGCGCAGCTCGCGGAGCATCGTCGGGACGAGCTGCAGCTGGTAGTCCTGCACCCAGACGACGGCGCCCTCGTTGGCGATCGTGGCGGCCTTCTCGGCGAAGCGGCGGTTGACCCGCACGTACGCGTCCCACCACTCGCGGTGGAACTCCGGCGGGGCGACGACGTCGTGGTAGAGCGGCCAGAGCGTCGCGTTGGAGAAGCCCTCGTAGTACTCCTCGACCTCGGACTCCGAGAGCGGGACGGGCACGAGGTGCATGCCGTTGTGGTCGAAGTCCTTGACCTTCTCGTCGGCAGCTCCGTGCCAGCCGATCCACGCTCCGCCGTTGCGCTTCATGACCGGCTCGAGGGCCGTGACGAGTCCGCCGGGGGAGGTGCGCCAGAGCGTGTCGCCGTTGGGACCGGCGACGCGGTCGACGGGGAGACGGTTGGCGATCACCACGAAGTCTGCAGTGCCGATGGCCATGCCGTCACCCTAGCCTCCCCGCCGCAGTTCCACCGGGCAGCACGTCGCTCATCGAGGAGCGACACCCAGCTGCCGCAGGATCTCGTCCATCTGCCGCTGGATGGCCAGGGTCTCGTCGAGCGGGAGGAGCGGCGACTCGGTCAGTCCGGCGCGCAGCGAGGCCGCGACCTCCTCGATCTCGTGCGCGTAACCGCGGCCCGTGACGGGCAGCTCGGTGACCTCGCGCTCGTCGCCGCGCACGACGGTGAAGCCCTTCGCCTGGTGGAAGCGTGCCGGCACCGCGATGTGGCCCTTCGGCCCCGCGACGATCGCGTTGCTGTCGCCGCTCGCCGCCTGGGTCCAGGCGATGCTGGCGACGGCTCCCGAGGCGTACGTCAGCGTCGCGCCGCCGCTGACGTCGATGCCACGGTCGGTCAGGACACCTGCCGCCGCGATGTCGACCGGGTCGCCGAGGAGCAGGTGCGCGAACGTCAGCGGGTAGATGCCGATGTCGAGCAGCGCGCTGGCGCCGAGCGCGGGGTCCCACAGCCGCTCGACGTCGGGCCCGGCGGCGAAGCCGAGCTCGGCACGGACCTGCAGGACCTCGCCGAGCTCGCCGCTCGCCGCGACCTCCGCGAGCCGGCGGACGTTGGGGTTCGTGCGCGTCCACATCGCCTCCGCGAAGAAGAGGCCGCGGTCGCGGGCCTCCGCGACGAGCGCCGCGGAGTCGTCCGCGTTCATCGTGAGCGCCTTCTCGCACAGGACGTTCTTGCCGGCCTCGAAGCACAGCCGGACGTCCTCGAGGTGGCGGCTGTGGGGCGTCGCGACGTAGACGACGTCGACGTCCGGGTCGGCGACCAGCTCCTCGTACGATCCGTGGGCGCGGGCGGCACCGTGACGGTCGGCGAACTCCCGCGCCGCCTCGGGACGCCGCGACCCGACGGCCGCGAGCTCGTTGTCGGGGACGAGGGCCAGATCGGTCGCGAAGTTGCCGGCGATCTTGCCGGTGGCCAGGATTCCCCATCGGACGGGAGCAGTGGTCGTCATGACACTCACTCTGCCATTGCCGGATCGAATGACAGGCGTGTGATTCATGGCCTACGATGGCGGCATGAGCGCCATGGAGAAGTCCGACCCCCAGGGATCGGCGGTCGCCGAGTCCCTGTCGGAGCGCGACCGGGAGATCCTCGCGCTCGAGCGTCTCTGGTGGCAGTACGCCGGCGCCAAGGAGCAGGCGATCCGCGACAAGTTCGACATGTCCGCGACCCGCTACTACCAGGTCCTCAACGCGCTGATCGACCGCGAGGACGCCCTGGCGTTCGACCCCCTGCTGGTCAAGCGCCTCCGACGCCTCCGTGCGCAGCGCCAGCGCAGCCGCTCGGCCAGGCGCCTCGGCATCGACCTCTGACGGTCCCATGGTGGCGCACCGCAAGAACGTCCCTCCTCCGCAGGCGTACGTTCCGTCGAGCTGGTTCATCCTCCTGACCGTCATGGTCCTGATCGGCGGCGCCGGCTGGCTCGGCTGGCTGGCCTTCGACCACGACTCGACGTCCGACACCGCATCGCCCACGACCCCCGCCCAGACGCTCGAGCCCACGGCCCCGGCGGAGTCGCCGGAGCCGGAGGAGACGCCCGAGCCGACCGAGACGACACCGTCGCCGGCCGCCGAGCGCACCGCGACGGTCTCGGTGCTCAACAACTCCGGCATCGCCGGCGCCGCCCGCACGTTCTCGGGCAAGGTCACCGAGGCCGGCTGGACGCTCGGTGGCATCGGCAACTGGACGGGCTCGATCGGCGCCAACACGGTCTACTACCCGCCGGGCATGCAGGAGCAGGCCGAGCTGCTGGCCGACGACGTCGAGATCGAGCGCGTCCGACCCAGCGTCGCGCCCATGCGACCGGACCGGTTGACGATCATCTTGTCGGGCCCGCAATGATCTAGGCATGCCTTCGTCCACGTCCACCCGTGATGCCGTCGTCGCCGATCCCGGCGGGACGCTGCTCGCCCTCGACTTCGACGGCACGCTCGCGCACATCGTCGACGACCCCACGCAGGCCTTCGCCCATCCCGGCTCGATCGAGGCGCTGGGTCGTCTCGGCGCCGTGCTCGGCCAGATCGCCATCATCACCGGCCGGCCCGTCCGCCAGGCGCTCGAGCTCGGCGGCTTCGAGGGCCGGGCGGGCTTCGAGCACCTCGTGATCTACGGGCAGTACGGCGCCGAGCGCTGGGCCGCGGTGGACGGCGGGACGTCCGAGCCCGAGCGGCCCGCCGCGATCGCCGATCTCGCGGCGCTGCTCCCCGCGTGGCTCGCCGACAGGGGGGCGGCCGGCGTCCGCATCGAGGACAAGGGCCTGGCGATCGCGATCCACACCCGGGGCGTCGACCCGGGGGTGCTCGCCGACCTGGCGGCGCCGGTCGCCGAGCTGGCCGCCGACCTCGGCCTCGCGGTCGAGCCCGGCCGCCAGGTCATCGAGCTGCGGGGCACCGGCCACGACAAGGGCGACTCGTTGCGCTCGCTGGCCGAGGCCGTGGGTGCCCGGCACGTCGTCTTCGGCGGTGACGACCTCGGCGACCTGCCGGCGTTCGACGCGGTCGACGAGCTCAGGGCCACCGGCGTCGACGGGATGCTGATCTGCTCGGCCTCGGAGGAGCAGGACGCCCTCGTCGCACGGGCCGATCTCGTGCTCGACGGTCCCGATGCGGTGGCCGAGTGGCTGAAGGCGCTGGCCGATGAGCTCCAGCCGGCCTGAGCTCCTTCCGCACACCCCCTGGACCCGGCTCCGGACCGTCCTCAACTGGGTCAACCTCAGCACGCCGCTGGGCCTGCTGATCGCGCGGCTCGGCGGTGCCACGGTCGTTCGTCGCGGGCGCGGCACCTACCTGGCGACGGGCTACCGCCACGGCTTCCCGGTCGCGAGCGCGTTCACCGTCGGCAGCGTCATCACGAGCAAGCACGACCTCGCGTACGTCGCGCAACGACCGGTGCTGCTCCGGCACGAGGACCGGCACTGCACGCAGTACGCGTTCGTCCTGGGCGTCGTGATGCTGCCGGTCTACCTGCTGTTCGTCGGGGTGTCGTGGATCGTCGCGGGCGACCACTCGTCGTACAACCCGTTCGAGCGCCTCGCCAACCTCGCCGACGGCAACTACCCGCCCCCGACGACCAGGCTCGCCAAGAGGCGCCCCTGACCAACGGGTGAACGGGGACGTCCCAGCATCCGGACCAAGTGGACACATCGTGAGACGCCCCCGTAGGCTTCAAGGACTCATCCAGAGGGGTAGAGGGACACGGCCCGACGACACCCCAGCAACCAGTCGCAGCACGCGACCAGGTGCTAATCCGTCCCGGACGACAGTCGATCCGGGAAAGATGACCAGGAGGATCGCGTGAGCATCACCGCAGACACGTCCGGTAGGACCACACTTCGTGAGGGCGCCTTCGGTCACGCAACCGGCTTGGCGTGCCGTGAGTGCGGGGCCACGCAGGAGCTCGGCCCCTACTACGTCTGTCGCGAGTGCTTCGGGCCGCTCGAGATCAGCTACGACTTCCCGGCCGTCACCCGCGAGCAGATCGAGGCCGGTCCAGCGAACATCTGGCGCTACAAGGCGCTGCTCCCCGTCCCGGACGACATCGAGCTCAGCCCCAACCTCGAGCCCGGCTTCACCCGGCTGCTCAAGGCCGACAACCTCGCCCGCGAGCTCGGTCTCACGAAGCTCTGGGTCAAGGACGACAGCACCAACCCCACCAACTCCTTCAAGGACCGCGTCGTCGCGTGCGCCCTGAGCGCCGCCCGCGAGTTCGGCAGCAAGGTCTTCGCCTGTCCGTCGACGGGCAACCTCGCCAACGCCGTGGCCGCCGCGGGAGCCCGCGCCGGCATCAAGACGGTCGTGTTCATCCCGAGCAACCTCGAGACGCCGAAGCAGGTCAACTCCGCGGTCTACACCGAGAACCTCGTCGCGGTCGACGGCAACTACGACGACGTCAACCGCCTGGCCGGCGAGATCGCGGGCGAGGAGGACGGCTGGGCGTTCGTCAACGTCAACGTCCGCCCGTTCTACGCCGAGGGGTCGAAGACGCTCGGCTACGAGATCGCCGAGCAGCTCGGCTGGCGCCTGCCCGACCAGGTCGTCATCCCGGTCGCGTCCGGATCGCAGCTGACCAAGGTCCACAAGGCGTTCCGCGAGCTCGTCACGCTGGGGCTCGTCGAGGACAAGCAGGTCCGGATCTTCGGCGCCCAGGCCACGGGCTGCTCGCCGGTCTCCGAGGCGTTCCGCGAGGGCTGGGACGTCGTGCGGCCCCAGAAGCCCGACACCATCGCGAAGTCGCTCGCGATCGGCAATCCCGCCGACGGCGTGTACGTGCTCGACATCGTCCGCGAGACCGGCGGCGCGATCGCCGACATCTCCGACGACGAGGTGCGCGACGCGATCGTCCTGCTGGCCCG
>Ga0247730_1000394_pt1 | contig 34033 bp, 31 predicted proteins | sample UWRJL073202C2_FD_180959 | JGI IMG/M metagenome (GOLD analysis project Ga0247730, IMG submission 180959) | Plant litter microbial communities from Arlington Agricultural Research Station in Wisconsin, United States - UWRJ-L073-202C-2 | ecosystem: Environmental > Terrestrial > Plant litter >... | reverse complement strand
GGTCGGGATCGCCGCGGAAAAGAACTGCGCGCCCTGGCTGCCGCCGAACACGACGAGCCGGAACGGCTCGCCGGCCGCCGATGGCGTGTAGCCAATCTGTGCGGCGTCGAGCACGGCTGGACGCACCGGGTTGCCGGTGGTCACCGTCTTTTCGGCATAGGCGCCCTCGCCTTCCGGCAGAAAGCCGCCGGCGATCGCTTGAACTCGCTTGGCCAGCGCCTTGTTGGCCCGACCCATCACGGCATTCTGCTCATGGATCATCGACGGCACGCCCATGCCGGTCGAAGCCAGCAGCGGCGGAATGGTGGGATAGCCGCCAAAGCCGACCACGACCTCAGGCTTCAGCCGCGCCACGAGGCGACGGGCAGCACGCAGTCCAGTCCACAGTGTCCAGAGCGAACGCAACACTTTGAGCGGATTTTTCGAGCCGCCCAGCGTCGCCGACGGCACCACATGCACTTCGTCGGCCGGAAACTTTCCGGCAAAACGCTCGGCGCGGCTGTCGGTGACCAGGTGAACCGAAAATCCACGTGCCTTCAGCTCATGCGCCAGCGCTTCGGCTGGAAACAGATGGCCGCCGGTGCCGCCGGCGGCAAGCAGGATGATACCATTGGCCATCAAAATTTACTCCGCGGGAACGCCATGGCCGACGCGAAACAGGCTGCGCTCCTGCGCCCGCTTTTCCGGTCGGTGACGGGTGAGCGCCAGGATGAAGCCGGCGGTGACCGAAATCGCAATCATCGACGAGCCGCCGTAGGAAATCAGCGGCAGGGTCATGCCCTTGGCCGGAAGCAGTTCGAGATTGACGCCGACATTGATGATCGACTGGATGCCGATCTGCAGCACCAGGCCGGCGACCGCAAAGCGGGTAAAATCGTTGCGCTCGCGAAAGGCATGCGACAGGCCGCGCAGCACGATGAAGGAGAACAGCAGCACCAGCAGCATGCAGAACAGGATGCCGAATTCTTCGGCCGCCACGGAAAAGATAAAGTCGGTATGGGCGTCGGGGATGATGCGCTTGACGATGCCTTCGCCCGGACCCTTGCCGAACCAGTCGCCACGAATGATCGCTTCACGCGCCGTGTCGACCTGAAAGGTGTCGCCTTCGCCGGTCATGAACCGATCGATACGACCGGCCACGTGCGGCAGCATGTAATAGGCGGTGACGAAGCCGGCGCTGCCCAGACCACCGAGGACGATGATCCACAGCCACGGGACGCCGGCCATGAAGAACATCCCGCCCCAGACGGCGCTGGTCAGAATCGTCTGGCCAAAGTCGGGCTGGGCAATCAGCAGGGCTGCCACAATGCCAAACAGGATGATGGCAAACAGGTTGCCGGGGATTTCCGGCTGGCGGGCATGTTCGGCAAACAGCCAGGCGCAGACGACGACGAAGGCCGGCTTCATGAATTCCGACGGCTGGATCGACAGGCCGGCGAGTGACACCCAGCGGCGTCCGCCCTTGACCTCGACACCGAAGAAAAGCACGAACATCATCATCAGCAGCGACACCACCAGGATGGCGATGGCAGTCCGCCGCACTTGGCGCGGCGACAGGAAGGACAGCCCGATCATCACTGCCAGCGACGGCAGCAGAAAGGCTGCCTGGCGCTTGACGAAGTGGAAGGGTTCCAGCCCGAGACGCTCGGCCACAGCCGGCGAAGCGGAGAAGGACAGCATGAAGCCGATCCCGAGCAGCAGGATGAACATCGCCAGGAAAAAGCGATCGATCGTCCAGAACCATTCGGCCAGCGCACCTCGTTCAGCACGGCTTACCATATCAGTTGTTCCCCGTTGCGATAGCAATCAGCATCGTCACATCTTTCAGCGAAGCGACGTGGTGGACGAAAGCGTCACCACGGACCTCAAAATTCTTGTACTGGTCGAAGCTTGCGCAAGCCGGTGATAACATCACGGCCGCTGGGCCAAATTGATCGGCCGCGGAATCGGCCGCCGCATGTGCCACGGCCTGCTCCAGCGTGCCGGAGATTTCATAGGGCACGGCCTCGCCGAGCGTCGCGGCGAAAGCGGGTGCCGCCTCGCCGATCAGATAGGCCTTTGCGATACGCGGAAACAAAGGTGCCAGCGCGGTGATGCCGCCCTCCTTGGGCAGGCCGCCGGCGATCCAGTAGATCCGGTCGTAGCTCGACAGGGCCGGCGCCGCAGCTTCCGCATTGGTGGCCTTGCTGTCATTGACGAACACGATGTTTTCGCGGCGGCCGACTGGCTGCATCCGATGTTTCAGGCCGGGAAACGAGGCCAGCCCGACTCGAATCTCTTCAGCCGACACGCCGACCGCCAGGCAGGCGGAAATCGCCGCTGCCGCGTTCTGGGCATTGTGGCTGCCGCGCAACGTCTGAATGCCGTCGAGATCGGCTATATCGGCTGTCGCGCCAGCGGCCGCCTGAACGATACGGCTGCCCTCGGCATAGAGGCCATCGGCCAAAACCATGCGGCGGGAAATGCGCACCGTCTTAACGCCGGACCGCTCGACCCGGTCGGCAATGGCGGCGCAAAAACTGTCGTCGACGCCGATGATGGCGACATCGCTGCCGGCCACCAGCCGCTCCTTGATCGCGGCATAGCGCTGCATGTCGCCATGCCGGTCGAGATGATCGGGCGTGAGGTTGAGCAAAATGCCGGCCGACGGGTTAAGGCTGGGAGCCAGATCAATCTGGTAGGACGAGCACTCGACCACATAGAACCGGCCGGCTTTTGGCGGATCCAGCGTCAGAATCGCGGTGCCGATATTGCCGCCGAGCTGCGTATCGCGGCCGCTAGCCTGCAGGATATGGGCGATCAGCGCGGTGGTGGTCGACTTGCCGTTGGTGCCGGTGATGGCGATCAGCGGCGCGTCCGGCGCATGCGCCTTGCGTTCGCGCACAAACAGTTCGACATCGCCAATGACTTCCACGCCGGCCGCCTTGGCCAGATCGACGGTCCAGTGCGGCTTTGGATGGGTCAGCGGCACACCGGGCGACAGCACAAAGGCGGAGAGTTGCGACCAGTCGATCGTGCGCAGATCGATCGCAGCAATGCCCTCGGCCTCAGCCTTGGCAACGCTGTCGGGATTGTCGTCCCACGCAGTCACGTCCGCACCGCCGGCCACTAGCGCCCGCGCCGTGGCAAGGCCCGAGCCGCCGAGGCCGAATAGGGCTACTTTTTGGCCGTTGAACGTTGTGACCGGGATCATTTTGCCTACCGCAATTTCAGGGTCGAGAGGCCGAGCATGGCGAGGCCGACGGCGATGATCCAGAAGCGAATCACCACCTGGCTTTCGGTCCAGCCGAGCTTTTCGAAATGGTGGTGGATCGGCGCCATCAGAAACACCCGGCGCCCGGTCATCTTGAAGAAGCCGACCTGGATGATCACCGACAGGGTTTCGGCCACGAACAGGCCGCCGATGATGGCCATGACGATCTCGTGCTTGGTGGCGACCGCCATGGTGCCGATCAGGCCGCCAAGCGCCAGCGACCCGGTATCGCCCATGAAAATGGCGGCGGGCGGGGCGTTGAACCACAAAAAGCCGAGACCCGCGCCAATGACCGCGCCGACAATGACCGCGAGTTCGCCGGTGCCGGGCACAAAATTGACCTGCAGGTAGTTGGCGAACACGGCGTTGCCGACCAGGTAGGCAATGATGCCGAACGAAGCGGCGGCAATCATGACCGGCACGATCGCAAGGCCATCGAGACCATCGGTGAGGTTGACGGCATTGCCGGCTGCAACGATGACGAAGCCACCAAACAACACGAAGAAATAGCCGATATCGAGCAGGTAATCCTTGATGAACGGAAAGGCGATCGACGAGCCGAAGGTGCTTCCGTGCGGCCCTGAGTTCAACGCGGTGCGCATGATAAAATAGACGGCGATGCCGGCGATGGCGAATTCGATCAGCAGCCGCTTGCGACCGGAAAAGCCCAGGTCGCTCTGCTTGGTGACTTTCAGGTAGTCGTCATAAAAACCGATGGCGCCAAATCCAAGCGTCACCAGCAGGGTGGAGACGACATAGACGTTGGAGAGATCGGCCCAGAGCAGCGAGGCGCCGACGATGCCGGCGAGAATCATCAGCCCGCCCATGGTCGGCGTGCCGGCTTTTTTGAAATGGGTCTGTGGCCCGTCGGCACGGATCGGCTGGCCCTTGCCCTGGCGCACGCGCAGCGAGGCGATGATGCGCGGGCCGAACAGGAAGACGATGAAGGCGGACGTGAACAGGGCTGCCCCGGCCCGGAAGGTGATGTACCTAAACAGGTTGAAGAATTGCACCTTGTCCGACAGTTCGACTAGCCAGATCAGCATGAAAGCCCTTTCTCAAGCCCAAATCAGAGTTGGGGCCCCGTGTCGGAGACTGCAGGATATTTGTCAAGCAAGGCGGCGATAATCTTGCCGAAACCAATGCCGAGCGAGGATTTGACCATCAGCACGTCGCCGGGCTGGACGGCGGCGGCGACAAATTCCGCCATCTCTGCCGTGGTGGTGCGGTATTCGATAGCAACGCTGTCGGGCAGCGCATCGCGCAGCGCCGACATCTGCTCGCCCGAGAGCCAGACATGCTCGATGCCCGAGGCGAGCAGCGGACCGACCAGTTCTTCATGCACCTTGGCGGAAAATTCGCCCATTTCCAGCATGTCGCCAAGCACGGCGATCCGCCGCCCCTGCCCCTGCGGCTGGGCGGCGGCAAGGATGGCGATGGCAGCCCGCATCGAGGCCGGGTTGGCGTTGTAACTCTCGTCGATCAGGGCAAAGCTGCTGCCGCCGATCGCCAGGCGATGACGCTGGCCGCGGCCCTTGACCGCCTTCATGTCCGACAGCGACAGCACCGCCTCGCCCATGTCGGCGCCGAGGATCGACACGACGCCGAGCGCTGCAGTTGCGTTTTCGGCGATGTGGCGGCCGGGAGCGCCGATATGCACTTCGACGGTTTCGCCCTTGAGGGTGGCCAGAATCGTCGAACTCTCGGGCGCGCCTTCGAAATCGGAGAGACGGTAGTCCGCCTTGGAATGCTGTCCGAACGATTCAATGTCGGTGACGCCCGCGGCCTGTGCAGCCTTTTCGAGAAACCCGTACTGCTTGCTGTCGCGGTTGATCAGCGCCGTGGCGCCCGGCTCCAGGCCATCAAAGATTTCCGCCTTGGCGGCGGCAATCTCTTCGAGGCTCTTGAAATTGCCGAGATGGGCAGCGGCGATGTTGGTGATGACGGCAACATGCGGGCGCACCAGCTGCACCAGCGGGGTGATTTCGCCAGCGTGATTCATGCCGATCTCAAAAATCCCGAATTCGGTCTCTTGCGGCATTCGCGCCAGCGTCACCGGCACGCCCCAGTGATTGTTGAACGAGGCAACGGCGGCATGCACCCGGCCAGACGGCGCCAAAACCTGGCGCAGCATTTCTTTTGTGGTGGTTTTGCCGACGGATCCGGTGATGGCGACGATTTTGGCCGAGGTACGCTCACGCGCGGCGGCACCAAGCTTGACCAGGGCGGCGAGCACATCCTCGACGACGATCATCGGCACGGTCAGCCGGCCGAGCGCCGGCAGTTTTCCCTCGCTGACGACCAAGAGGGCGGCACCATGGGCAATGGCGATGCTGGCGAAATCATGGCCATCGACGCGGTCGCCCTTGATGGCGAAAAACGCCTCGCCGGGGCCGATCGAGCGGCTGTCGATCGAAATTCCGGTGATGCCTTCCGGCTGCGCTCCGGTCGGGCGGCCGGCCATCACTGTGGCAAGCTCCTGCGATGTCCATAACCAGTTCATCGTGAAAACTCCTCCAGCGCCTTGCGCAGTTCGGCATGATCGGAGAACGGCAGCACGGTCGTTCCAACAGTCTGCCCCTCCTCATGCCCCTTGCCGGCGACAATCAGCGTATCGCCTGCAGTGAGCTTCGACACGGCGTGATGGATGGCCTTTGCCCGGTCTCCGATTTCGGTGGCGCCCGGTGCGGCCGCCATGATTTCTGCGCGGATGGTGTCCGGCACTTCCGAGCGCGGATTGTCGTCGGTCACGATCACCAGGTCGGCCAGCCTGGTGGCGATCTCGCCCATGATCGGCCGCTTGCCCTTGTCGCGGTCGCCGCCGCAGCCGAACACCACGACGATGCGGCCGGTGGTGAACGGGCGCACGGCGGTCAGCACCTTTTCCAGCGCATCCGGCTTGTGGGCATAATCGACATAGGCGAGCGCCCCGTCTTTTGTGTGGCCGACCAGTTCGAGACGGCCGGAGGCGCCCTTGAGTTTGGCCAGCGCCGCCATCGCAGTAGCCGTCGGCACGCCGGTGACCATCGCCAGGCCTGCGGCCACCAGCGCATTGGCCAGCTGGAAATCACCGGCAAGCGGCAGGTCGACTTCAAAAATCTCGGTGCCGACCTGGATATGCGCCAGTTGCTTGTGGCGGAAATGCTCGACGCGCTTCAGGGAGAGGAAGGTACCGTTGCGGCCGACCGTGCGCACATCATGACCGCCTGCCGTCGCCACCCGGATCGCTTCGTCGGACCATTCGTCGTCGGCAAAGATGATCGCCGGCGCGCCCTTGGGGAGCAGCGTATCGAACAGCCGCATTTTTGCAGCCATGTAATGCTCGACGGTGGGGTGGTAATCCATGTGGTCGCGGCCGAGATTGGTAAAGCCGGCGGCCGCCAGCACGACGCCATCGAGGCGGCGCTGGTCTAGGCCATGGCTGGAGGCTTCCATTGCCGCGTGCGTTACGCCTTCGGCGGCCAGTTCGGCGAGCAACTGGGCCAGTGCAACCGGGTCTGGTGTGGTCAGCGAGCCATATTCGTCGCGGGTTGGCGAGACAACGCCGGTGGTGCCGATCATCGCTGCGGGGTGGCCGGCAAAGGCCCAGATCTGGCGGGTGAACGAGGCGACGGAGGTCTTGCCGGCGGTGCCTGTGACGGCCACCATGGTTTTCGGCTGGGCGCCGTAGAATTTGGCGGCGGCAAGCGCAAGAAAGCGGCGCGGATCTTCGACGGAGAGCAGCGGGATCGAGGCCGTCTGCGATACCGAGGACGCGGAACCCACGACGGCCATAGCCCCGCGCGCAACCGCGTCGGCAATAAATCCGGCGCCATCGGCCTTGGTGCCGGAAAGCGCCACGAACAGCATGCCCGGCGTGATCTTGCGGCTATCGGCGGTCAGGCCGGAAATTGTCAAATCTCCTGCCACGCCATCGATCTGCTGCTGCAATTCCGGAAACGCACCTCCGGTCAAATCTCGCAATATCATAGACTGCATGTTCCGTTTTCCAAGGCAGATCCGCAAACCCGAATCGTTGTGCCGACTCTTCCCCGCTTAATACGACACCAACAAGGCCGAGCCGTCTTCTCCAAACGATGGTTGTACACCGAGAATGGGCGCTGCCCGCGAAATGATCTCCTTGACCATTGGCGCTGCCGAGGTCGCGGCCAGGGCCGCACCATTGCCCTTGTCGGTCTTTGGCTCGTCCGCGAAGCTCAGCACCACATATTGCGGATTGCTCATTGGAAAGGCGGCGAGGAAGGCGTTGAAGTTCTTGTCGTGGGCATAGCGGCCGTTGACAACCTTGTCGGCCGTGCCGGTCTTGCCGCCGACGTCATAGCCGTTGACCTGGGCGTTACGTCCGGATCCCCGCATGCCGTTCCACTGGAACAGGAAGCGCATGTCTTTGCTGGTGGACGGATCCAGCACCTGGCTGGCGACCGCATCGGCCTCTTCGCGGGTGCGCGGCAAAAAGCTCGGCTCGATCAGCTTGCCGCCGTTGACCAGCGCCGCACCGGCCACCGCCGTCTGCAGAGGCGTGGTCGAGACGCCGTGACCAAAGGAAATCGTCACCGAGTTGATCTTTTTCCACGTGCGCGGCTGGCTCGGCTGGGCGACTTCCGGAAGCTCGGTCTGCATCTTGGTCAGCAGGCCAAGCTTGGTCAGGAAGTTCTTGTGTTCAGCGATGCCAACGCTGTCAGCGATCTTGGCGGTGCCGATGTTGGACGAATACTGAAAGATTTCCGGCACAGTCAAAAACCGTCCCTTGCCATGAAAATCCTTGATGGTGAAGCCGCCGATGCGGATCGGGAAGCGCGCGTCGACGCTGTCGGTGATTTTGATCTTCTTTTCGTCGATGCCCATGGCGATGGTGAAGGACTTGAAGGTCGAACCCATCTCGAAGGTGCTGTTCGACATCCGGTTCATCCAGCCGCTCATGCCTTCGTTCGGATTGTTCGGATCGAAATCCGGCGCAGAGGCCATGCCGAGAATTTCGCCGGTATGGACGTCGATGACGACGGCGCCGGCGCCGATCGACTTGTATTTGACCATGGCCTCGGCGACGACGTTGCGCACGATCGCCTGCACGCGCAGATCGATCGACAGGCGTACCGGCTCGAGCGGCTGGCTGCTGGTCATGCCGACGGCGGCAAGATCGGCCAGCCCCTGGCTGTCGATATAGCGCTCCATGCCGCTGACGCCGCGATTGTCGATGTTGACGTAGCCGACGACGTGCGCCGCGGTCGCGCCACCGGGATAGAAGCGGCGCTTTTCCGGGCGGAAACCGATGCCGGGAATGCCGAGCGCCAGAATCTGGCTCTGCTGCTTGGGTGTCAGCTGGCGGCGCAGCCACTGGAAATGCGATTTGCCGGAGAGCTTGCCGTATGTGCCCTTGATGTCGAGATCGGGCAGCACGGTCGCCAGCTTTTCAACCGCCTCGTCGGGATCGACGATCTTGTGCGGCTCGGCAAACAGCGACACGGTGCGGATATCGGTGGCCAGAACCTCGCCGTTGCGGTCGAGCAGATCCGGACGCGAGGCCATCAGCCGGTCGGCCGGCATGATGCTTGACACCATTTCCGGGATGGCGACGCCATACTGCATCAGGCGTCCGCCGATCACGCAATAGACCACAGCAAAGCCGGCGATCATGATGCCGACCCGGCTTTTGGCCTGGTTCGACTTGATTTTGCGCGACCCGGCAAACGAGCCGCCGGTCATGTCGGAGCGGTTGCTGTGACTGTCGGTCGAGAAATGGGCCCGACTTTTAACCACCATGATGCGGGACAGAAAGGACATCAGCGCTTCACCGATCCGGTTGTGACCTTGTCGGTCTTTTTCTCAGCCGGCGCATCCATGATGCTGGCGACATCGTCCGGCAGCGGCAGCTGCGAGCGCAGCATCGGCAGCTCTTTCGGGCGCGCCAGCTGCGTCGGCTCGGTCGGCACCAGCTTCAGGTCCGGGCCATAGACGCCAACCAGGCGTTCGAGCCGGTTGGGCTGGGTGAGCAGCGCCCAATCGGCCTTGAGCAGCTCGATCGTGTCACGCTCAAGCCGGATTTCCGATTCGATCTTGCGGACGTTTTCGAGCTTCAGCTCGGCGGTATGCTTGATGCCATAGGTGACGACGGCCGTGGCCGTCATCGCACCGATCATCACGAGATCAAAACTGCGCAGCATGGTTCAGCCCCCCATCTTGGCAAGACTAGCGAGATTCGGCAGGTCGAAGATCGACATGTCGGACGGTCCGGCCGGTGCATCGGTGCGAAATCCGGCGCGCAGCTTTGCCGAACGGGCACGCGGATTGAGTTCGGCCTCTTCCTCGGTCGCGGCCACCATCGGCTTGCCGATCTGCGAAAAGATCGCTGCCTTTTCATGCACCATCGGCATGTGGCGCGAACCGGAGGCCTTGTCGGAGCGCTCGTTGAAGAACTTCTTGACGATCCGGTCTTCCAGCGAATGGAAGGTGACGACCACCAGTTTTCCGCCCGGCTTCAGTGCCCGTTCGGCGGCAAACAGCGCTTCGGCCAGTTCGCCGAGCTCGTCGTTGACGAAGACGCGTAGCGCCTGGAAGACGCGGGTGGCCGGATGGATCTTGTCTTTCGCCTTGCGCGGCGTGACGATCTCGATCATGCCCGCGAGGTCACGGGTGGTGCGGAAGGGTTCGGTGGCACGGCGCTTTTCGATCGCCCGGGCGATGCGGCCCGACTGTTTTTCCTCGCCCAGAAAGCCGAAGATGCGGATCAAGTCGCCCACTTTGGCGCGGTTGACCACGTCGGCGGCCGAGACGCCTGAGGACGACATGCGCATATCGAGCGGGCCGTTGCGCTGGAAGGAAAAGCCGCGTTCGGCTTCGTCGATCTGCATCGAGGAGACGCCGATGTCGAGCACCACGCCGTCGAGGCCGCCGGGCGGCGCATGATCGGCGAGCTGGGAGAACTGCGACTGAATGAGAGTGAGGTGCCCGGCGCTCGCCTGAACCATCGGCTGGCCTGCGGCAATCGCCGTCGGGTCGCGATCAAGACCGATCACATCGGCACCGGCCGAAAGGATGGCGGCCGAATAGCCGCCGGCCCCAAAGGTGCCGTCGAGAATGACCTTGCCTGCCGTAGGCTCGAGCGCGCCGAGCACCTCCTTGAGGAGCACCGGAATGTGGCGAACCGGTCCGCCATCGGCTTCAGTCAACCCTCCGCCAAGATTCGCCGCCATTCCGTTTCCCCGTACTATCGGGAACGCATGCCCATAAGCTTGCGCTCCTCTCTCGCCGCCGCCTGCATTTCCTGTAATGCCTGCGGTTGCCAAAGCTGAAAATGATCCGACCTGCCGACAAACGTCACTTCCGTGGCGATGCCGGTAAAGTCTCGAATGAAGTCCGATACCATCAGCCGCCCTTCGGCATCGAGCTTCATAAACACGCCGCCGCCATGAATAAGCAGCGACATCTGGTTGGCCTGCGGCGAAAACGGATCTTCCGCCGCAATCTGCTTCTCGTAGCGCTCGAGCAGGTCGGGACCCCCGATGCTGATCGCCGGAAACACAAAGTCCTGAAAGCAGTACAGCTCCTGGATATTGCGCTGCGCCAACACCGAACGGAAGCCGGCCGGCACTGACACCCGCCCCTTCGCATCGATCCTGTTGGTCGCATTCGAGAGGAACCGGTCCATCGTCCTTAAAACCCGCTTCCACTGGCAAGGAGCAAATCATCCGCTCCCGAAAATACTCAAAATCCGACACAGCTTCGCAGGCCGAAGGGACGTGAAGTCCCTCGGTCTTCCCCGCGGGGCGCCGACCTTTATTGGGCAATGTCTGGGCCAAATCAGGCCCTTGGATAATGTGGATTTGGGATACCATGGGATATTTTGGGCGTCAATGGGATATGGCCGCGTCCGTAGCCGCCACAAGGGTCAGAAACATGTAAATGCGCGGTCTCTAATAGCCCGAAAGCCCGCACTTACGGCGAACCGGTCTTGCAAGCAAAAACAGTTTCTTAAGACTAAACGATGATGGTTAACACGAGGTTAAGACGCCATAGACAGGCATTGCGCCTGGGGCCGAGGTTCGTAAGCTATCTGCCTGTGTTTTCAGCGACAAACTGCATCGTTTCCAAGCGGGGAGCAGTAGCGCTATGACGCCCTGAATTATTATTAGTTTACCACTCGCCAACGGTGAATATGCACAACTATGTGTCGAGGCGTTAAACTGTGCGATAGCGCAAAAAAAATGTAGCCAATTGTTTTCGAACATGTCTTCGTAGAAAAAGCCGACGTAAGGGATGCAACCTATCGACGGCTGCGTCCGTCAGTTGTGCGATACCGTACAGACTATTGACGGGATTGTTCGATGTCCTATTTTTCAAAATCCACATTTATCCGGACGACGACACTTCTGATGAATTTTGAGACCCCGCAGTATCAGAACTATATCCTGAAGTCGCTTTCCGACGATGAACGCGCCTGCGTAGAACCTGCGCTGGAGCCTGTGGTTCTGGACTTCCGGTTTCAGATCGAGTTCGCCAACAAACCCATTGAGCACGTCTATTTTCTCGAAAGCGGAATCGCCTCGACCGTCGGAGCCGTGATCCGCGGACGGCAGATCGAACTGGGGATTGCCGGAAGGGAGGGTCTCACGGGCGTTTCCGTCATCCTTGGCGCAAACCAGTCGCCCTATGAATGTTTCATGCAGATGGCCGGCACCGGGTATCGGATCCGCAGTGAGCGGCTGATGAAGGTGATCGATACTTGCCCCTCACTGGGTGCAAAATTGCTGACCTATGCCCAGAGCTTCCTGACGCAGGTTGCCTCGACGGCGCAGACCAATGGCCATGCGACGCTGGAAACACGGCTCGCCCGCTGGCTGCTGATGGTCCATGATCGCGCCGATGAAGACATACTGCCGATAACCCACGAGTTTCTGGCGGTCATGGTCGGCGTTCGCCGCTCCGGCGTTACCGTGGCGCTACACAAGCTCGAAGGCGAACATATGATCCAGTCCAAGCGTGGCCGGGTGATGGTGCGCGACCGCCAGAAACTGGTGGAATTTGCCAAGGGCTTTTACGGCAGCGCCGAGCAGGAATATGCCCGTTTGACTGGCCAGCCGCTGTCCAAGCATGCCATCGGTCCCGGCGATTTCCAGACCTAATCGAAAGCCACAAGACAAGGAGCCGAAGCCCCTTGTCTCAAAAAGGTAAATTGCCAGTTGGCCTGTAAGCCGGGTTCTGTATGGCCCCGGTGCAAGCACCGGAACGTGGCAGCCATTCATCTGGGACAGCGTTTACACGCTGCCTCGCGCAACCCACCCGGATGACTGGCCCGGAAACAGGCTGTAGACGCTTGCGCGTCCCGCATCATCCCTATTCGGTCTTGCTCCCGGTGGGGTTTACCTTGCCATCGCTGTTACCAGCGACGCGGTGGGCTCTTACCCCACCCTTTCACCCTGACCCCGTTGTCCCGATGCCCGAGGGCGCCTGACGGACGAGGCGGTTTGCTTTCTGTGGCACTTTCCCTAGGGTCGCCCCCGCCGGACGTTATCCGGCACCGTATTTCCGTGGAGCCCGGACTTTCCTCCCCTTACCGCCTTTCGGCATTGGTAAAGCGCGGCTGCCCGGCCAACTGGCAAGCGCGTTCCTAAACGAGGACGACCGCGAAGGCTACCGAAATATCTGCGGGAGTGGCGTACAATCACGCAGCGTGAAAAACCGGCGCGAAATCCGTGGCATAGGCCGGATCATCGATTCCACCATCAAGCAGCAGCGTTGCTCCTAACCGGCCGATCTCGTCGGAACTCTTTGCCGCCGCGCCACAGCCGCCGGTCAGCACGGCAATATGGGTAGAGGACGAAAAGCCGATCGCCGGATAGCCGCTCGGCGTAAACGCCACGACGCAAGCGGCCATAGAGGCATTTTCGGCCTTCAGATCCGGAATGAGCTTTTGCATCAGGCCGGCCAAATGCAGCCGCGCGCTTTCGCGGCCGCCGCTGCGGAACCAGGCGCGCATCTCGGCGTCGGTCGTCAGGCAGACATCGTCAGGATCGCCGCCGATCTTCAAGTAGAGCTTGCCATCGGGATAGCGGATCGGCGGCAGCAGATAGAATTCCTGCAACGGATCGGATGGCTTGGCGATCAGCGACGGCATGCCGGCCAGCCGCGCGCCCTCTTCCTCGCCGATCTCGAAAAAGGCGACTGTGCGGGCATAAACGGAGAGATCCACCGGTTGTGGCAGCAAGCCCTGCGCGATCGAAAAGCCGCCGGCCGCGAGCAGCACATTTTCCGCGGTGTAGCGATGACCTTCGACGGTGGTAACGGTAACCGCACCGCCCTCCTCCCGCACCGAGGTCACGGTTTCGGCGATGATCGTGGTCCCGGCGCGCGCAGCGAGAACGGTCTGCGCCTTCACCAACTGTCGCGGATTGATGTAGCCGGCATTTTGCGGTTCGAACACACCCTCGCTGGCGGCGTCGAAATGGAAGTAAGGAAACTGATGGGCAAGCGCTGCATCGTCGAGTATTTGCGTACCGACATTCAGCGTCGCCGCCGCGTCCAAGGTCTTGCCGACATAGGACGGCGTTTCGCCCCGCGCCACCCCGGTCAGCAGGCACCCGACCTCGCTATAGAAGTCGATGCCGCTGTCTTTGGCAATCTCGCCGTAGCGGGCGATCGAACGGTTGGCGAGTTTGGCCCAGACCGGATCCGGATCGATCGTGCGGGTGATCCGCCCCTCGTCGTAGTGGCTGGCGAACACGCCCTGATGGCGGGCATGATCGACGGGCTCCGGCGGGCCGATTAATGCCACGCCTTCTGTCCGTGCTGCCAGATGCCGGGCGGCAGCGGCGCCCATCATGCCCCGGCCGATGATGATGTACTTGAACTGTCCGGCCATTTTCCAAAAATCCGCTTTGCTGATCCTCAACCGGAAAACGATTCCCGACCAATCATCTCTAGCGATTTTTGGATTCGATGTCAGAGGGGGCGCGGCCAAAATCTACGGCCAGCCGTGGATCGCCCCTAGCTGTCGAGCATCGCCAGAACCTTGCCGCAATAGCGCTTGGAAACCGGGTTCATCCGGGTGGCGCCGTGGCCGGCATTGTAACGCAGGATCGTGCCGCAGGTTTCACCACCGCCAAGCTCGTGGGCTGCCGCCAGGTATTTGATGCCGTAGCGGATGTTGGTCTCGGGATCGTACAGCCCCTTGGCGCCGCCGCTATAGCCCATCATCCGGGCGGTGGCGGGCTTGATCTGCATCAGCCCGATTTCGCCGTGGCTACCGCGGGCGCGCGGGTTGAAATTGCTTTCGATCCGCATCACCGCATGCGCCAGTTCGGCCGGGACGCCGTACTGCGCTGCATATTTGGAGACGAGTTGGGCATAGGGGCCGCTGGTCACAGTAACGGCAGGCTTGTCGTCCTTTGCCGCCTTGTCCGGCGTGGCATAGCCGCTTTTGCGCATGATCGACTGCAAAGTCACGGTCTTGGTGCCGTCATCCTGGTCACGCGCCGATGCGCTCTGGATTCCGGACACAAGCATGGCGGTGCATGCCGCAGCAGCAATAAAAATTCTCGTCATGTAAAAGTTTATTCTCCGACCCGAAGGGGTTGTTTGGACTGCGCCTTGCGCAGATATTTTCCGGTCGCAGTCACGCTGCCGTGCCGGATACCAGCCCTTATCGTTGATGTTCGCAACCGGACCCGCAAGGGCCAAAACGGTTGCCGTTCAGTCCCTTGGTTAGAGCGGGTCAATAAGGATTTCATGTGGCAACGCGGCAAAAGTCTATATTTTTGGCTGCGAGGCCGGGAACCGAACCCGGGTTCGGGCCGTTAAGACTGGTTGAATTTCGGCAAAGACGTCAGCAGCCGATGCAGCGTATCGATGGTCGAACTGTCGGCAATTCCATCGATCTGTGCAGGGCGAAAGTGGCGCTGGAAGGCAGACACGACGCCCCAGGTTTTTTCATCGAATTCGCCGGTTATATCAAGACCATAACCATAAAGCGACAGCATCGATTGCAGCGCCTCGACTGGCTGGCCGCTGTCGCCGCGCTGGAAAAACCGTCCGCCGCCGACAGCAGCCGGCTTGACCCAGTGTCCGACCCCCTGCCGACAGAGCGTTTCCCAGGGGAAATTTTCACCCGGATCGACCTTGCGCACCGGGGCAATATCGGAGTGTCCGAGCACTCGTTCAGGGGCGATTGACCAGCGCTGGCCGCAGTCGCGACACAATTCGATCACCGCGGCGATCTGTTTTTTCGGGTAGTCCGGCAGGCCGCCGGGATGGCCGGTATTGGCAATCTCGATACCGATCGAGCGCGAATTGATGTCGGCCTCACCGGCCCAGACACTCTTGCCCGCATGCCAGGCACGGCGCGCTTCCGGCACCAGTTGGATCACCCGGCCGTCCTCGTGGACAAAATAGTGGCTGGAGACCTGGCTTTCGGGACTGCACAGCCAGGACAGCGCGCTGTCGGCCGTCGACATGCCGGTATAATGCAGGACGATCATGTTAGGCGTTATGCCATCGGCGCGTTCGCCATGATTGGGCGAAGGCTGAACCCGCGCACCTAGAAAGTCGGCAGCAAAGGAGGATGTCATGCGGCGCGGCGCTCTTTCTCGATCGCCTCATAGGCGGAATTCAGCGCCGCCATCCGCTCGTTGGCGGCGGCATGCAGGCTCTGTGACACACCGAGCGCGACCAGCTTGTCGGGATGATGTTTGGCCACCAGATTACGATAGCGCTTGCGGATCACTGCAAAATCGTCGGCCGGCGACACGCCGAGTACCTTGTATGGATCGCCACCTTCGCCATGCACATGGCGGGCCATGATCTGCTCGAAATGGTCCTCGCCAATGGCAAAGATTTCGGCAATGCGCGCGAGGAACGACAGTTCCTTCTCGTGCAGAAGGCCATCGGCCTTGGCGATGTGAAACAGCCCGTCGATGACGTTTTCCAGCATCGGGCAATTGGGCTGGCCGGAACCGCACAGACCGGCAAGGCTGCGCGCATAGGCTTCATAGCCGGCGACATCCTGGCGGGCGAGATTGTAAAGTCGTGCGACGTTCTTGGCTTCCTCGTCCGGAAAGTCAAAGATCTGACGAAACGCTTCAACCTCGGCAGTATTGACGATGCCATCGGCCTTGGCCATTTTTGCCGACAGCGCAATAATGGCGACAGAAAAGGAGACGCGTCGACGGGTTTCCGGATCGCCCGCAAACAGAGTGCGAATCGCCTCGACCACGCTGGCCAGCGCGTTGCCGGCCGCGTCGCCGATGGCGCCGAGCACTTTGTCGAGAAACGAGGAGACTTGTTCGCAGGCAAAATCGAATATCATCCGCCAGCATGACCAAATTATCGGCCAAAATGCAAGATGTGCTGCACTGCAGGATTGATAACTGCGATCACATTGCCGGGACACGCGCCAAAACGGCGCACAATTTTGCAGGATTTATTGGCAGCATCACCGTTGTCCTATCAGGCAGGCAAACCGCCGCCGCACCTGCCGAAACGCTAAAATCGTCCACTACAGGCGATCTGCCCACGCGCAAAACGCGGCAGACGTCACGATGCGGGTGATGTCCACAGCTTTGCGGAAGGCCTCAGCCCAATTGAAACGATTATATCGCAATCGTCGGGCCTTTCGCCGTTACGCAACCGCGAAAGGCCCGGATTTCTTCCATTATTCCCTTTACAGGCCGATGCCCCTGTCGCATCCATGAGCCCGCGAAAACGACATGCACTGAGCGCCTCCAAGGCGCTGAAGGAGGATTGATGGCCAAACAGAAAGTTGCAATGCTGACCGCCGGCGGCCTTGCGCCCTGTCTCTCGTCCGCCGTCGGCGGGCTGATGGAACGCTATACCGACATCGCCCCGGATGTGGAAATGATTGCCTACCGCTCCGGCTATCAGGGCGTTCTGCTGGGCGACAGCATCCAGATCACCCCGGAGATGCGCGAAAAAGCCTACCTGCTGCACCGCTACGGCGGTTCGCCAATCGGCAACAGCCGTGTCAAACTCACCAACACCGCCGACTGCGTCAAGCGCGGGCTGGTCAAGGAAGGCGAAAACCCGTTGCAGGTAGCCGCCGAACGTCTGGCCGCTGACGGCGTCACCATTTTGCACACCATCGGCGGCGACGACACCAACACCACGGCCGCCGATCTCGCCGCCTATCTGGCTGCCAACGGTTATGACCTGACGGTGGTCGGCCTGCCCAAAACCGTCGACAACGATATCGTGCCGATCCGCCAGTCGCTCGGCGCCTGGACGGCCGCCGAAGTCGGCGCCAACTTTTTCGACAATGTCAGCAACGAGCAGAGCGCCGCCCCGCGCACGCTGGTGATCCACGAAGTGATGGGCCGCAGCTGCGGCTGGCTGACGGCCGCGACCGCCAAGGCCTACATCGAAAAGACCCGCGGCAACGACTATGTCGACGGACTGATCATGAACGCCCAGATGAAGAGCATTGACGGCCTCTACCTGCCGGAAATGGCCTTCGATCTCGACGCCGAGGCCGACCGCCTGAAGACGCTGATGGACACCTGCGGCACGGTGACGCTGTTCGTCTCCGAAGGCGCCTGCCTCGACGCCATCGTTGCCGAGCGGGAAGCCGCCGGCGAGGCCGTCAAGCGCGATGCGTTCGGCCACGTCAAGCTCGACACCATCAATGTCGGCGGCTGGTTTTCTAAGCAGTTTGCCGCCCTTCTCGGCGCTGAACGCGCACTGGTGCAGAAATCCGGCTATTACGCCCGCTCGGCACCGGCCAACAGCGACGACCTGCGGTTGATCCAGGGCATGGTCGATCTGGCGGTCGAAAGCGCGCTCAACAAGGTTTCGGGTGTCACCGGACACGACGAAGAGCAGAATGGCAAATTGCGTACGATCGAATTCCCGCGTATCAAGGGTCACAAGCATTTCGACCTGTCGACGAAATGGTTCGGCGAGGTGATGGATGTCATCGGCCAGGACTACAAGCCCGCGTAAATCCCGGAACCGGGACAAGCGTGACGCGTTTTGACGCTTTAGGAGGAGAAAACGATGTCCGTGGAACTTTGGCTTGTTTTTGCCGCGGCATCCGCTGTTCTGCTCTCCCTCCCCGGCCCGGCCAATTACCTCGTCACCACCTATGTGCTTGGCCGGGGCCGCAAGACGGCCCTTGCCACCGTTCCCGGCTCTGCCATCGGCATTGTCACCGCAATGATGGCTGCGTCGCTGATCGCCGCATTGGTACAATGGCTGTCGTCCGACCTGTTCGACGCCCTGCAATGGACGGGCATCGGCTATTTGATGCTCTACGCACTCTGGATCTGGCGAGCTCCCGTCGTGGCTGGCGCGGTCGCCGATAATGACAACCTGCCGGAAAAAAACTTCGCCGGCATGTTTGCCCATGCCTTTGCCACAACGGCGTTCAGTCTTCGCAACATCCTGCTGCTGGTCGCCTTTGTCTCTCAGTTTTTGAACGGCGCCTTGCCGGTTCTGCCGCAAGTGGCGGAATTTCAAGCGACTTTCCTCGTTCTTGCCAGCCTCAACGGGCTTGTCCACATGGCCTTCGCACAGCCCGTTTTCCGGCTGATGCGCGCCCATAACAGCCGCAAGACCTTGCGCCGCGCCGGCCGCACCGTGTTCATTGCAAGACGTGCCGTAACCGCAGGATACCGCAAGATCGCCGCCTGAAAGCCGCCATGGGTTGCGGCGATTCAATCGATAGGTTAATGACATCGCTGGAATGTATTAATGCGGGCCTCATAAGGGCCCGCCAAAATTGGTTTCAGGCGAAGGTTATTGGATGAAGATGATCGGATTTTCCGGGCGGAAACTGGCTTTCGTCGCAGCAATGTCCTGCTCGCTGGCAGGCTGCACCAGTGTCGAATACACGTCCCAGGCCGAACTGACCGCCGAACATCCCGTCCTTCCTCTTCCCAAGCCCGCCATGCAGGTCGCCGCCGTCGCGCCGACCACCGAGACACCGGCGGCCGCTGACGCACTGGCTCAGGTAAAGACGTCGCGTATGCCCGGCACCCCGGCTTCACAGACAGCCGCATCTGGCGCGCCCGCCTTGCAGGCATCGGCCTCCGGCGCGCCGCAACTGGCAGCCACCGCAACACCGACAGTCCAATACCCGCAGACAGCATCCAGTGCCGGTAAGAGCGGCCGGGTCGCGGCGCCGGCCTCCAATGTGCTGGCAATGGCGCAGCCGGCCGCTTATCCCGTCACCTCGGCACCCGGCCAACCGCAGTCCGCATCGGCCGCGATCGCGACACTGGAACTGACCCCGGAAATGATCGCCATCCAGTCGGTCGTTCCGACCCCGCGTCCCGGCCGAGGCATCGCGCTGGGCTACGCCGCCCCGGTGCAGGTCGCATCGCTGTCCTCGACCATGGATACCCGACCCGAGTTCATTCCAGACCGCGGTGCTCCCACAGGTCCGGCACTGAGCTCGCTAATCACCAAATATTCCAAGCTTTATGGCGTACCCGAAGAGCTGGTGCATCGCGTCGTGCACCGCGAGAGCCGCTACAATCCCAAGGCGTTCAACCGCGGCCATTTCGGCCTGATGCAGATCAAGTACAATACCGCCAAATCGATGGGCTATGGTGGCGACGCCTCCGGCCTGTTCGACGCCGAAACCAACCTGCGCTATGCGGTCAAATACCTGCGCGGCGCCTGGATGGTGGCGGAAAACAGCGCCGACAACGCTGTCCGCCTTTATGCCCGCGGCTATTACTACGACGCCAAGCGCAAGGGCATGCTCGAAGCGATCAAGTAGCTTCTCCCGCGAAATCCTCAGAAAATCGAAACAGCCCAACGAGCTGTTTGGCTCCAACGATCTATATAAGCACTTTCCCCTACAGTACCTTCACTGTCAGTCCCTTCTCATTCCGTTGCATTGCCGATCTAATTCCATGCACGCTTGACACTGCGTTCGAATAAGAACATGCAGGGAACAAATGAAGGAAAATCATCGACATGGCGGCTGAAAAATTCATCATCATTCCCTACAAGCGCGCCCGAGGCGGCTTGGTACCGGGCGAGATGCGCCAGGCTTCGAACGAGGCCAGCGCCGAAAAGATCGCCACCGCCATGGCACCGCGTTTCGTCGGCATCGCCGCCTATGCCGTCATCGTCGACGAGGAAACCGGCGACATGACCTCACCACGACTGCTGATTTCGCTGGGCGAAATTGCCGAACTCAACCAGAACTGATTTTTCCAACACGAAGCCCGCCGCGGAACAATCCGGGCGGGCTTTGTCTGCTGAAGCTATCGATATCCTGTCATGCCAGATATTGCGGCGGCTCGCGGTTTTCGTCTGGATTGGGTACCGGTGTCTCGTCCGGCAAAACGTCGGGTTCCGGCTCGACGATTGGCGGCTCCGGCTTCCAGGTCGGTGCCGGCATCGGTGGCTGGTCCCTGGGGTCGGCTGTTGTGTAAATATGGGTCATCGCGAAAACTCCCTCTATGGTTACTGTAGCGGATCGCTTTGTTCCATTGCCCGCATTGGCATGCTGTCGACCAGCGCAAAGATTTCGGCCGGCGTGACAGGCTCATGAGCGCTCAGCTTGACCGTGCCATCCATGCCAACCAGCACCACGGCGAATTCGCCCGCTTCCGGACCTTGGACGTCCTGACGGATCCTGTCCGCATCCAATTCAACTCCGGAGCCGTAAATCGGCATCACCGAGCCCCCGCGAACGCGCAAAACCAGCATGTCGCGTTCGCCAAGGCCGCTGCGTTCGGTCATCAGCATGTTTTCCTGCCGCGCCGCCTTGGCATTGGAGGTATCGGAAAACACCACCAGCAGCCGGTTTTTCCACTTGTATTGCCCAAGTGCCTGCGCTGCGTCATTCTGGTTGGCGGGGACGCCGAGAATTTCTGTCACCAGTGATTTCATCATCGCTGTCACTCCTGTTCATTAGCCAAACGGATCGGACAGTGTATCGGTTCCCAAATTAGGGTCCGGCGGCAGGCGGTCAGAGCTGCGCGTCATCAAACTGTAGTCGGCTCGCGCTACATCCGGGCATCATCAACGAATGGCAGAATCAGATGAGCGATGTCGCCCCCGATGCCGGTTTCCGGACCAACACCAAGCTGAAAACCGCGCTGCTGCAGCACAAGGCCTTTTCTCCGAAGGGCCTGTCCGAGCGGCTGTTCGGCCTGCTGTTTTCCGGCATGGTCTACCCGCAGATCTGGGAAGACCCGGATGTCGATATGGAAGGCATGGCGCTGACCGCCGGCCACCGCATCGTCACCATCGGCTCGGGCGGCTGCAATATGCTCGCCTATCTCTCCCGCGATCCGGCCCGGATCGATGTGGTCGATCTCAACCCGCACCACGTCTCTCTTAACCGCCTGAAACTGGCCGCCTTTCGCCATCTGCCAAATCACGCCGATGTCGTGCGCCATTTCGGTACCGAAAACGTCGCCAGCAACAGCGAGAGCTATGACCGCTTCATATCGCCGAACCTGGACAGCGGAACGCGCGCCTATTGGAGCAAGCGCGGTCTGTCCGGCCGCCGCCGCATCGAAGTGTTCAACCGCAACATCTACAAGACCGGCCTGCTCGGCCGCTTCATCGGCACCGGCCATGTCATCGCCCGCCTGCACGGCGTCGACCTCACCGAAATGGCAAAAACCGGCTCGATGCGCGAACAGCGCCAGTTTTTTGACGATCGCATCGCGCCGATGTTCGAGCGGCCGATCATCCGCTGGCTGACCAGCCGCAAGAGCTCGCTGTTCGGCCTCGGCATCCCGCCGCAACAATTCGACGAGCTGGCCAGCCTGTCGAGCGAAAAATCGATCGCCCCGGTGCTGCGCCAGCGGCTGGAGAAGCTCGCCTGCCACTTTCCGTTGAAGGACAATTATTTTGCCTGGCAGGCGTTCGTTCGGCGCTACCCGTCAGCCCAGGAAGGCACGTTGCCGACCTACCTCAAGTCCGATCACTACGCCGCCATCCGCCGCAATGCCCACAAGGTCGAAGTCCATCACGCAAGCTTCACCGAACTGCTGGCGAGAAAGCCAGCCGCCAGCGTTGACCGCTACATACTGCTCGACGCGCAGGACTGGATGAACGAAACCCAGCTGAACGAGCTCTGGGCCGAGATCAGCCGCACCGCTGCCGTCGGCGCCCGCGTCATCTTCCGCACTGCAGCTGAAAAAAGCGTGCTCGATGGACGCCTCTCCGACGCCCTGCTCGGCCAGTGGAACTACCGCAAGGAACAGTCGGAAGCCCTCAACCTCAAAGATCGCTCTGCGATCTACGGCGGTTTCCACATCTACGAGAAGACCGCCTGATGACGACAGGGACGCAGACCACCGCCCTCGCGGGCGAGCACGCCGTCGCCATGGACCGCATGTATCGCTACCAGCGGCATATCTACGACCTGACCCGCAAATATTACCTGTTCGGTCGCGACCGGACGATCTGCGGCCTCGACCTGCCAGCGAACGGCTCTCTGCTGGAAGTCGGCTGCGGCACCGGCCGCAATCTGTTGCAGGCGCAAAAACTGTTTCCCTCAGCCCAGCTCTTCGGCCTCGATATTTCCGCCGAGATGCTGACCTCGGTGCGTGCCAATTTCCGCGGCATGCCCAACCAGCCGACTTTGCGTGTCGCCGATGCCACCGATTTCCACGCGGAGGATTTCGGCACGGCCGGCTTCGACCGGGTGATGATTTCCTACGCGTTGTCGATGATCCCGGACTGGGAGCGCGCCATCGACGCTGCCCTGGCAGCCCTGAAGCCGGGCGGCTCGCTGCATATCGTCGATTTCGGCCAGCAAGAGCGTCTGCCCACCTGGTTCGCACGGGTGCTGCGGGCGTGGCTCACACGCTTCCACGTGACCCCGCGCGCAACGCTACGGCGGGTGCTGGAGGAGCGACAGAAAAACCTCGGCGGGACGCTGCAATTCGAGGAAATCGGTCGCGGATATGCTTGGCGGGTGGTATTTACCGTATCGAACTGATTTAAAACTTGAAACTAACCGTTTTTTTACGTTGATATGATGAAAAAGAGGTTCACGCCTCTTCCCATCCCGAAACGGATCGCGGGGTATCTGACCATCGGCATCGAAACGGGACATTCATGCGACGGCTTTTTCCAGCCCTTCTAGCCACAGCGTTGCTCTTGAGCGGCTGCACCTCCGTCAGCTACGACCTGATGGAAACAGCTTCGATCAAGCGAAATTTCGGCGACAAGGATCCCCAGGATTTCGGTCCCAACCATCCACAACGTCATCCGGTGCATGGCATCGACGTGTCGAAGTGGAACGGCGATATCAACTGGCTCAAGGTCAAGCAATCCGGCGTCGCTTTTGCCTTCATCAAGGCGACCGAGGGCAAGGACGTGATCGATCCGCGCTTTGCCGACTATGCGCAGAAGGCCAACGATGCCGGGATCGCCAACGCCCCCTACCATTTCTACTATTTCTGCTCGACCGCCGACCAGCAGGCCGACTGGTTCATCCAGAATGTGCCGCGTTCGGCCGTCACCCTGCCACCGGTGCTGGACGTCGAGTGGAACCATACGTCGAAAAACTGCAAGTACAAGCCGAGCCCGCTGACCGTGCGCAGCGAGATGAAGGTCTTCATGGATCGTCTGGAGGCCTATTACGGCAAGCGCCCGATCATCTATACCTCGGTGGATTTCCACCGCGACAATCTTGTCGGCGCCTTCCCGGACTATCATTTCTGGGTACGCTCGGTTGCCGCCCATCCCTCGAAGATCTACGAGTCACGCCGCTGGGCTTTCTGGCAGTACACTTCGACCGGCGTCATTCCCGGCATCAAGGGCGATACCGACATCAACGTCTTTGCCGGCACTGCGAAAAACTGGAACAACTGGGTCGCCGCCGTCAACAAACCTCGCGCAATTGCCCAGGCGCAGTGACGGTTCCTTGACAATACTTTGATGGCAACGCGGTTTTTACCGGGTTGGATGGCCTTTCCTCTTGTTTCCGTCACAATAATTGCCGAAAGCAGGAACCATCAGATCAAAGAGGATTGCCGCATGTCCATTGCTATCGCCCGCCGCCTCACACTCGCCGTCGGCTTCTCCGCGCTCTTGGCGACTACCGCCGCTGCGCAATCCTGCGGCGGCGATCTCAATGCCTTCCTGGCCGGCGTCAAGGCCGAGGCGCTGACATTGGGCGTGCCGGCAGAAGCCGCCGACAAGGCGCTGAACGGCGCCGTGATCGACGACAAGGTTCTGGCCCGCGACCGCGCCCAGGGCGTGTTCAAGCAGACCTTCACCGAATTTTCGCAGCGTACCGTCAGCCAGGGCCGCCTCGACATCGGCCGCAAGAAGATCGCCGACATGACGGCCGTCTTCGGTCGCGCGGAGAAAGAATTTGGCGTGCCGCCGGGCGTGATTACCGCCTTCTGGGCGATGGAAACCGATTTCGGCGCCGTGCAGGGCGACTTCAACACCCGCAACGCGCTCGTCACTCTGTCGCACGACTGCCGCCGCCCGGAGCTGTTCCGGCCGCAACTGCTGGCGCTGACCGAGATGGTCCAGCACGGCGATCTCGATCCGGCCACCAATACCGGCGCCTGGGCCGGCGAAATCGGCCAGGTACAGATGCTGCCAAAAGACATCGTTGCGTTTGGCGTCGATGGCGACGGCGACGGCCACATCAACGTCAAGCAGAGCGGCCCGGACGCCATTCTGACGGCGGCCCGCTTCATCCAGCATCTTGGCTTCAAGCCGGGCGAGCCCTGGATGCAGGAAGTCATCCTTCCGGACAATCTTCCTTGGGAAAAATCCGGCCTCGGCGGCCCGCTGACGGCCGCAGAATGGTTCAAGCTCGGCATCACCCCGCGCGACGGCAACACCGGCTTTGGCACCCTGCCCGCCTCGCTGGTGCTGCCGCAGGGCCGCAAGGGCCCGGGCTTTATCACCTATCCGAACTTCAACATCTACTTGCTGTGGAACCAGTCCTTCATCTACACCACCTCTGCCGCCTATTTCGCCACCCGCCTGTCGGGCGCTCCACCCTACGCCAAGGGCAATGCCGAGGCCGGCCTGACGGATGTCGATATGCGCGCGCTACAGACCAAGCTGCAGGCCCGCGGCTACGACGTCGGCAAGATCGACGGCATTTTGGGCTCCGGCACGCGCGTGGCGATCCAGAAGGAACAGACCCGTCTCGGCCAGCCGGCCGATGGCTGGGCAACGCCAGCGCTGCTCAACGCGCTTTGATACTCGATCGTGTCCGGCGTTGGTGCCATGCACTGACGCCGGAGCGAGAACGTCAAAGCCGGAATCATGTCAGCCGAGACCCTGTGCTGTTCCGGGCTTGATAAGCCTCGAAACGAGGCATTGACGCGCCGGCACAACAGCCTTTGGTTAAGCCTTTGCACAGCCGGCTCACGGACTGTTAAAAAATATTAACATAAGCATTATCAGTGACTTATGTCATTAACATTGGGTTTATTCGGGTTTTCGCACTGCAGTGCAGCACACTATCCCCTTTTCAAGCGACACAAATTCGACATATGATGCCTTTGTTAACGCAAGGAGGCAGACATGGGACTGACAAATTCTCTCAATGTCATGGTCGTTGGAATGGCGTTCGCATTCGTCGCAACGATGCTGTTTATCTAGAGAAACAGCCGGTAGACCGACTATACGGACGGACATTGGCACAGAATGACCGTTTGACAGCTCCTGAAACCCTATTAAAGACCCATGCTTTGCACCAAAGCATGGGTTTTTCCTTGTCCGGTCGTTATGCGGCGGCGCCGGCGTTGCGGGCCGTCTGCGGCTGATAGCCGATCTCGGTCAGCACGGCTGAGACCAGCGGCGAACGGTTCATCGTATAGAGATGGAAATCCTGCAGGCCGCGGCGCTTGAGATCGAGAATCTGCTCGGCCGCAACTTCAGCCGCCACCCTCGCCCGATCACCCGGGCTATCCTCAGTGCCGGCGAAACGGTCGTCCAGAAAAGTTGGCACGGTCGTGCCGCACATGCCGGCAAACCGCTTCAATTGAGTGAGGTTCTGGATCGGCATGATGCCGGGCACGATCGGGATGGTGATGCCGGCAGCCCGCACGCGCTCGAGATAGCGCTCGAACACGTCGTTGTCGAAGAAGAACTGGGTCAGAGCCCGGTCGGCGCCATTGTCGGCCTTGCGCTTCAGCATCTCGATATCGGCAGCATCGTCAGCGCTTTCGGGATGACGCTCGGGATAGGCGGAAACGGAAATCTCGAAATCGCCGAGCTCGCGCAGGCCGGCCACCAGCTCGGCGCCGTTGGCATAGCCGCCCGGATGCGGCTGATAGCGCGTGCCGGGACCGCCAGAAGGGTCGCCGCGCAGCGCTACGAAATGGCGCACGCCGGCGGCTTTAAATTCTTCCACCACCTGGTGCACTTCTTCCTTGGTGGCGCTGACGCAGGTCAGGTGCGAGGCGGTGGCCAGCGGCGTCTCGCCGATCAGCCGGCGCACGGTGGTCAGGGTCGGAGCCCGGGTCGAGCCACCGGCACCATACGTGACCGAGACGAAATCCGGATTCCAGTCTGTCAGCTTTTCGACGGCATCCCACAGCTGGCCTTCCATATCGGGCGACTTTGGCGGAAAGAATTCGAACGAGATGCGGATATCGCGTGCATCGGACGGGGGGATGATCGTCTGGGGCATCTCAGCTGCTCCTGGCAAGAAGGGGGGATGAGGCACTGTCCCGGGCCGCATCAGCGCTCGCACGCGTATCGCGCGCAAGCCAGATGGTCACCGTCAGTCCCTGGGTATTTTTAGGCGTATTGTGCAGATCGACCGCCTGTTCAACGGTCAGACCGTATTTGCGCAGCCATTCTTCCATCGTCTGGTGCGAAAAGCCGAGGCGCACATGCGCATGTTCGCTGCGCAGATATTCCAGCGTATGCGGCGCCAGGTCGATCACCGCCAGCCGGCCACCTGGTTTGAGCATCCGCACCGCTTCGGCGATCGCCAGTTCCGGCTGGTCGAGGAAGTGCAGCACCTGATGGATGGTGACCAGATCGAATTCCTGGCCGTCGAGCGGCAGGTTGAAAATATCGCCGTGGCGCACCGATGCCTTGACGCTACCGCTCCGGTCGAGATTGGAGCGGGCAACTGCCAGCATGTCGCGACTGGCATCCACCCCGATGGCGCGGCGGTAGACGCCCTCGAGAAGCTGCAGGATGCGGCCGGTGCCGGTACCGAGATCCAGCAGGCTGTCGACCGGCGTGGTACCAATCATCCGCGCCAGCGCCGCCTCGACCTCCTCGTCGCTGACATGCAGTCGGCGCAGCTCGTCCCAGGCGGACGCATTGCGGCTGAAATAGGCCTGGGCATTTTCCGAGCGGACGCGCTTGACCGAAGACAGCCGTTCGCTGTCGCGCAGCAGCACCGGGTCGTTTTCGGAAGCCGCGTTCAGCAGCAGGCGTACAAGCGTCGCCGCCTTGCCGTCCTGCTTCAGCCGGAAATAGGCCCAGGCGCCTTCCTGGTAGCGGTCGATCAGCTTGTCTTCGGTGAGCAGTTTCAGGTGGCGGGAAATCCGCGGTTGCGACTGGCCGAGAATTTCAGTGAGATCGGTCACGGTCAGGTCGCCTGCCGACAGCAATGCAAGCAACCGAAGGCGCGTCGGCTCGCCTGCCGCCTTGAGGATATCGACGAGCCCGTCGAGTCCGAATTTCACCAAATCTGCCATTGATCCGCCCAATCAAGATATAAAGATATCTTTATGTCATTGCGGAAAATGACGCAAGCGGGAAATGATCGGACGCAGACGATCCACAGGGTACGACACGGTCGATCGCGACACAGCCTGACAAAGGCCGAACAGCGAAAAACCCCGGATCAACTCCGGGGTTTTGCATATTTGTAGCTGATAGCCGCCCGACTTAGCGGGTCAGGCGCTTGTAGGTAACGCGCTTCGGATTGGCCGCATCGGCACCGAGGCGACGGATCTTGTCCTGCTCGTAGTCCTCAAAATTGCCTTCGAACCATTCTACATGGCTGTCGCCTTCAAAGGCCAGGATATGGGTGGCCAGGCGGTCCAGGAACATGCGGTCATGGCTGATGATGATGGCGCAGCCGGCAAAGTTTTCCAGCGCCGTTTCCAGCGCGCCCAGCGTTTCGGTATCCAGGTCGTTGGTCGGCTCATCGAGCAGCAGCACGTTGCCGCCGGCTTTCAGCATCTTTGCCAGATGCACGCGGTTGCGCTGGCCGCCGGAGAGATTGCCGACCTTCTGCTGCTGGTCACCGCCCTTGAAATTGAAGGCGCCGCAATAGGCGCGGCTGTTCATGTCAAACTTGCCGAGCTTGATGATTTCCGCACCGCCGGAAATTTCCTCCCAGACAGTCTTTGAGCCATCGAGCGCATCGCGGCTCTGGTCGACATAGCCGAGCTGCACCGACTCGCCGATTCTCAGCGAGCCGCTGTCGGGCTTTTCCTGGCCGGTGATCATCCGGAACAGCGTCGTCTTACCGGCGCCGTTCGGGCCGATCACGCCAATGATGCCGCCCGGCGGCAGCTTGATCGACAGACCGTCGATCAGCAGGCGGTCGTCATAGCCCTTGGAGACGCTGTCGAGCTCGATTACCACCTGGCCGAGACGCTCGCTCACCGGAATGATGATCTGGGCATCGCCGGGACGCTGCTTGTCGGCCGCATCCACCAGCTGCTCATAGGACTTAATACGCGCCTTGGATTTCGCTTGCCGGGCACGCGGGCTGGAGGCGATCCATTCCTGCTCGCGCGACAGCGCCTTCTGGCGCGAGGCGTCTTCGCGGTTTTCCTGCGCCATGCGCTTGGCTTTTGCCTGCAGGTAGGCCGAATAATTGCCCTCGTAAGGAATGCCACGGCCGCGGTCGAGTTCGAGAATCCAGCCGGTGACATTGTCAAGGAAGTAGCGATCGTGGGTGATCATCATCACGGCGCCGGGATATTCGCGCAGATGGTTTTCCAGCCAGCCAATGGTTTCGGCGTCCAGATGGTTGGTCGGTTCGTCGAGCAGCAGCAGGTCGGGTTTCGACAGCAGCAGCTTGCAGAGCGCCACGCGACGACGCTCGCCGCCCGAAAGGCTGGTGACATCGGAGTCGGCCGGCGGGCATCGCAACGCATCCATGGCCATCTCGACCTGGCTTTCCAGATCCCAGAGATTCTGGCTGTCGATGACGTCCTGGAGTTTTGCACCCTCGTCTGCCGTCTCGTCGGAATAGTTCATCATCAGTTCGTTGTAGCGATCGAGCACAGCCGTCTTGGCTGCGACGCCATCCATGACGTTCTGGAATACCGTCTTGGTTTCGTCCAGGTGCGGCTCCTGCTCGAGATAGCCGACGGTCGCACCTTCAGCGAGCCAGGCCTCGCCCGAGTATTCCTTGTCGAGGCCGGCGATGATGCGCAGCACGGTCGACTTACCGGCGCCGTTCGGCCCCAAGATGCCGATCTTGGCATCGGGGTAGAAGGACAGGCTGACATTGTCGAGAATTTTCTTGGCGCCGTAAGACTTGTTCAGTCCCGACATATGATAGATGAATTGACGTGCCATAGGGTAAACTGCTCCGCACACGGGAAATCTGGGATTTGCCCGCTATGTAGGCGAATTGCGCCTCCGGGGCAACCGGCCCCGGCCGCATTTGTCATTAACCGGCCATGACCGTCACTGCAGTCCGGCCGCATCGACCACCCCCTCCGGGCAGCCGAATTTGGTGGTGCCTGCCGCCAGTATCAGCTTGCCGAGCGGCACCGGAGCGGCATCGGAGCCGGCCTGAAGCGCTGAAAGACTACCAAGGCCGATGGTCAGCCCGCTGATGACGCGACGATCACCATCCTTGACGCAGCGCATCTTCACCCGATCACCGGCGCCGGCGCCAAAACTCTGGTTGAAGGCGGCCTTGATGGCCTCTGCGGTCAACGGCTGACCGACATGTCCGTTAAACAGCGTGCCGACCACTGACGTGTTGAGCGCTTCGAGCAAATCGACAGCAGCCCCGAAATAGGCGTCCGAGGTCATGCTCATGCAACTGCCATGCTTGATCCATTCGTGCCTGTCCAGCCCGGAGCGCGTTCCCGGCATCACCCGGCCCAGCAACTGGTTCAGGTCGGGCGACAGGGCGACCGCAGGCAGCGCGTTCCAATCGCTCTTCTTGTCGAGCGCTTTGGCCTCCTCCGTCACGCCGCAATAGGTTTTTCGCATCGGCCAAAGCCCGTGAAGAGAAAAATGGCCGGCGTCGAAGCGGGCTGCGGTCTGGTCGCGGCATTCCGGCTTTTTCGATTGTCGCTCGCAAAAGGACGGCTGCCAGCTGGCGGCCAGAATGAATTCCGTCTTGCCCGCCTTTTCCTGCGCTGCCGCCATTTGCGCCGCCATTACCGCTGCAACGAAAGCCAGTATCGCCGTCCCAATCCGCTGCCATTTCATGTTGAAATCTCCCCGGAAAATATGAGAACAAAACATAAACAAATAAACAGCAAATTTTGATGGAAACAACCCTCAATCCTCAGGGGCAGCCATTGCGGTTTGCCATAAAATCGCGTTTGTTGGGCGTGGAGGAGACATTTCATGTTCGCACAAACGCGGCGGCTGGCGAGCCGGACGGGGGCGTCGCTTGCCTATCACCATCGGCCGGCGGGCCTGCCCGCGCGCGGCGTGCTGCTGGTTTGTCACGGTCTGGCGGATCATTCCCGCCGCTACGACCGGTTTGCCGAAGCGATGGCAGCGGCTGGCCTGCATGTCTTTATCCACGATCACCGCGGCCATGGCGAAACCACCGCCGGCGACGCGCCGCTTGGCCGTTTCGCCCGGCGCAACGGGGTCGAAATGGTGATTGCCGATGTGATGGCGATGCGGGCGCTGGCCGAACAGCAGCATCCGGGCCTGCCGGTGGTGCTTCTTGGCCATTCGATGGGCGGGCTGATCGCCCTCAACGCCGCAATCGATCATCCGCAGGCCTTTGCAGCGGTGTCGGTCTGGAACTCCAATCTCAATCCCGGGCTGGCAGGGCGTGCCGCGCAACTGATTCTGCGGACCGAAAAAATGCTGAAAGGCTCGGACGTGCCGAGCACGCATCTGCCGAAACTGACGTTCGGCGCCTGGGGGCGGTCGATCCCGGGCCATCGCACTCCGTTCGACTGGCTGAGCCACGATCCGGCCGCCGTTGATCGCTACATCGCCGACCCGCTCTGCGGCTTCGATGCGAGCGTCTCGCTGTGGCTGGATATTCTTGCCTTGGCGTTCCGGGGTGCGAACAAAGAAATGCTGCAGCGATTGGACAAAAGCCTGCCCGTCTACCTGGTCGGCGGCGGCGAGGATCCGGCCACCCGCAACGGCCGGGAAATCCGCTGGCTTGCGCGGCGACTGCAACAGGCGGGCCTGGCGCAGGTGACCACCAAAATCTATCCGCAGATGCGCCACGAAACCCTCAACGAAATTGACCATGAAATGGCCATTGCCGATTTCAGCCGCTGGTGCAAAACCGTGCTGCCGACACCGGAAACGGCGCAGATACACCCGCCGGACCAGGATACCGATTCATAATACAGTGGGTCTGCGCGCCCAGAAACCATTGCGAAAGCCTTTGCCATGCCCCGCCCCTCCGGCACCTTCGCCCGCACCCGGATCATGAACGGCCTGCTGCTGATGCTGCTATCGGTGATCATCTCGCCTGTGATCGATATCTTTGCCAAGCTGGCGATTTCGACCATCTCGCCGACCCAGGTCTCGGCAGCCCGCTTCCTGCTGCAGGCGCTGTTTGCCCTGCCGATGCTGTTCTGGCAGGGCAATTTCGGCAAGCTCAGCCTGCGCCAGAGCGGCGCCCATGCGTTACGCGGCGGCGTGCTCACCGTGTCGATGATCTCCTTCGTCACCACGCTGACGGTGATGGAAGTTGCCGATGCGATCGCCATCTTCTTCGTCGAGCCGATCATTCTGACCATTCTCAGCAGCCTGTTTTTGAAGGAAACCATCGGCTGGCGCCGTTACAGCGCCTGCGGTGTCGGGTTTTTGGGCGCGCTGCTGATCATCCAGCCAAGTTTTCAGGAAGTCGGCTGGATCGCCCTGCTGCCAGTCGTCTCGGCACTGGCGATCGCCATCTATGTCATTCTCACCCGCCTGCTCGCGCATCGCGAGGATGCCTGGTCGATGCAGTTCCAGACCGGGCTCTGGGGCCTGGCGTTCTGCAGCCTGATCCTGTTGGTCGGCCAGACGCTGGGGGCAGAAGACTTCATGCCGAGCCTGCCGGATGTTCGTGCCACGCTCTATCTGCTCGGCGTCGGCCTCAGCGCCTCGCTCGCTGGCATTCTCGGAGTCTATGCCTATCGCGCCGCGCCGCCATCGATTCTGGCGCCGCTGCAATATTTCGAGATCATTTCCGCGACCGGGCTGGCCTGGATGGTGTTCGGCGATTTCCCCGACGGGCTGAAATGGCTCGGCATTGCCATCATCATCGCCTCGGGTCTCTACATCATCTGGCGCGAGCGCCGGTTTGCCTCCAAGCCTGTGTCCAACGCCGAACCCGCGCCGCCGACACCCTAGGGGTATCGCACCGGCCAAGCCTTCGTTACCTGCATCGCAACAGACGGAAGTGTCCAATGCCCGACCCTCGTTCGCCTGACGCCGCCGCAAAAGACCCGCCGCTCACTGGTATCCGGGTGATCGAGCTCGCGCGGGTGCTGGCCGGCCCCTGGGCAGGCCAGATGCTCGCCGATATGGGCGCAGATGTCATCAAGGTCGAACATCCCGATGGCGGCGACGATACACGTAGCTGGGGACCGCCATTCGTGACCGGCATGTCGGGCGAAAACCTGTCGGCCGCCTATTACCACGCCACCAATCGCGGCAAGCGCTCGATCACGCTTGATCTCAAGAACGACGCGGACCGGCAAATCCTGCAGAGGCTGATCGCGACCGCCGATATCCTGATCGAAAATTTCAAAGTCGGCGGGCTGGAAAAATATGGTCTCGACTATCCAAGCCTGAAGACAAAACATCCAAAGCTGATCTATTGCTCGATCACCGGCTTCGGCCAGACGGGACCCTATGCGGGGCTCGCGGGCTACGACTATATCGTCCAGGGCATGTCCGGCTTCATGTCGGTCACCGGTGAGACCGACGGCCAGCCGATGAAGGCCGGCGTGGCGATCGCCGATATCTTTACCGGCGTCTATGCCGTCAACGCCATTCAGGCGGCACTGATCCATGTGCTGCGGACCGGACAGGGCCAGCAGATCGACATGGCGCTGCTCGATGTCCAGGCCGGCATTCTCGCCAATCAGAACATGAACTTTTTAGTGTCCGGCACGCCGCCCGGCCGGCTCGGCAACGCTCACCCGAATATCTCGCCCTATGAGGTCATGCCGACCGCCGACGGATTTTTCATTCTTGCGGTGGGCAATGACGGCCAGTTTCGCCGGCTCTGCAGCCTGCTCGGCATATTCGAGGTTGCCGACGACGATCGTTTTGCCACCAATCGCGCCCGCGTCGCCCACAAGGCCGAGGTGCGGCGGCTGGTTTCAGACGAGACGGTCAAATGGCAAAAGCGCGATCTTCTGGCGGCTTGCGAGCAAAATGCCGTGCCGGCAGGGCCTATCAATTCGATCGCAGAGATGTTTGCCGACCCTCAAATTGTGGCCCGTGGTCTGAAACTCGATCTGGAGGCTGAGGATGGCACTGTCATTCCCGGCGTGCGCAATCCGATCGTGCTGTCGGAAACGCCGCTGCGCTATGCGCGGCCGAGCCCACGTCTGGGGGAACACCAGGAAGACGTGATGGCGGAACTGGCAAGGATCGAACAACGGGAGGAATAGCATGCGAACGGGGGGACAGTTGATCGTCGATGCATTGCTGGCCAACGGCGTCAGCCGTGTCAGT
>Ga0247730_1000393_pt1 | contig 34093 bp, 28 predicted proteins | sample UWRJL073202C2_FD_180959 | JGI IMG/M metagenome (GOLD analysis project Ga0247730, IMG submission 180959) | Plant litter microbial communities from Arlington Agricultural Research Station in Wisconsin, United States - UWRJ-L073-202C-2 | ecosystem: Environmental > Terrestrial > Plant litter >... | reverse complement strand
CTACCATGAGAGACGAAAAACTTGCCCAGCTCTTTTGTACAAGAATGATTAAACAGGGAACAGACTTTTTTATTCAGACAAAAACCGGAAGGCTGCGCAACAATGTGGAGCGTTTGCAACACCGTGCTGACAGCATAGGCGTAATTCTTAACCGCAAGACCTATGCGGCATCTTCGGCATCTCAAAGCCTGTTAGACCTCAACCCTGCATACACTTCCGCTAACGCGAACTCTGATATCAGGGAACGGGATAAATTAGTATTGAGTTCCATCTATACCGAAACCGTTAAAAATCTTGAAGCCAGTAAAACAATGCTTGCTCAGGAAACCCCAACGGTACAAATTGTAGATGAACCGGAATTTCCACTGAAAAAGAACCGCCTGAAATATTCAGCCACGATGCTGTTGTTTATGGTAGGATTTGTGGCCCTGTATTCTCTTTATCTGATTGCGACAAGGAAAACGGAAAATAAATAGCCTTAAATTTTAAACTGTCTTACAACTTTTCTGAAAGCAAGTTTTTTAAATAGATACGGTTTCTGCTCCAGTTTAAGGAATTGCTCAAAATGACCTTTTACGCCGGGCGCCATTGAAGAACTGTATTGCTGATAAAAACGCCGCGCAGTTTGAAATTGAAGCCTTAGAAAATCATCCTGACCTTTGATGGCTTTTAATAATTCTTCTGCTGTACTTCTGTAACGGTTACGGGGTTTAGTATTCACCGCAATACTCACATTATTTTCATGCTTACGGTATCTAACCATAGGCGCAGATATTTCAGCGACTGCTCCAAATGCAGACGCAAATAAAGCTATCCAGGCATCATGAAATTTAATATCATCTGGCATGTGTGCAAAAGAATACCGTAATTTTGGATTCATTAATACGGTACAACCGGTGACAAAATTTGCGAACAGTAAAGTTTGTAAATTATGTTTATAACCATTTTGTGCAAGCTCATCTTTAAAAGAATTATTGAGCACAGTATTCTGTCCGTCAATCAATGTAAGATCGGTATGCACAAGGCAGGGAACATTGTTATCCATTTGTTCCAAAAGTGCGGCAGAACTCATTAATTTATCAGGCAGCCATATATCATCCTGATCAGACAGGGCAACACAATTATCCTGCGATGCCAAAGCAACAGCTTTTTTGAAATTACCAATTAAACCAAGTCGTTTTTCGTTAATTATATAAGTTAATAACCGCCTCTGCTGGTATTGTTCCAGTATAGCCACAGTGCCATCAGTGGAGCAGTCATCACATACAATTAATTCCTGAGGGGCTAAGGTTTGTGAGAGGATTGAATCAATCTGCTCTTTTAAATATTGTTCACCATTATATGTGGCCATTACTACCGAGATCTTCATGGCTTTTCTCCTATATTCAATTTCAGTTTTACAAAATCCAGGATATCAAATACAAAGTGATTCCGGAACAACAGCCACTGCATAGCGATATAAATAATTCCGCATCCTATAATGGAGACTATTAAAGTATAAACCAGGGGCATCGACAAATCACGTACCAGCCAGATCAGTGGGATAAAGGTCAAAGCGCTAAGGATTGCCTTTGGAACTAAACGCCACTCATAGGTAAACGAAAAATATTGCCTTATAAAGTACACATACAGCAGTGTAACCACTATCTCAGCACATATGTTTGCTATTGATGAGCCCACCTCATGAAAATGAGGAATCAGCAGCACGTTTAATACCAGGCTCATGATTACCCCTCCTAACACACACAAAAACATTTCCCTGTTTTTCCCTGCCGGTACCAGCACCATATACAGGTAGAAATGGCCAAGTCCTATGATAATAGGCAGCAGAGACAGCAAACGCATGCTATCACTTGCAGGCAGGAAGTCCTTACCCGAAAATAAAGCAATAAATTCTGGGGCCAGCAGAGCGAGCCCGAAAACCATTGGTACGGCAAAAAACACCAGGAACCTGAATGTTTGATTGATAGTTTTTTGTACCTCCACCAGATTATTATCAGCAAAATCTTTCGACACTTTAGGCATCAGGATCACTGTCATTGATGTCACAAAGGGTATAGTAATTTTGCTGAGTTTGACTGCAGCAGTATACAGGCCTACGGTTCTATCATTTGACAAAAACCCGAGTAAAACTGTATCCATGTCGGTATACATACTTGAGGCAAGAGATGTTCCTAAAATAAAAAACAAGGGCACCAGATGCTGTTTGAGCTTTAGTCCTGAAAACACCAGTGTTACCTTATCTCTGACAAGGAAGAAGCTCAATATATTATTCCCCAGAAAGGAAAACATCATAATATAAAGATAGATTCTGAAATCGCTTCGTTCTTTTACAAAAAGATACAGCAGGGTAAGCCCGATCATCTTAAAAATCACTGCGCGGAGCGCGATGGACCTAAATTCTTCCATACCGGTGAACAACCAGTCTATATAAGAGAAACCCAGCAGCACCATTAGGGAAGCAGCCAGGTAGATACCTATATCAGCATTGAAATAAGGAAATGTGAAAATTACACAGAGATACAACAGGAATAAACAAATGGTTGAAAGCAGATAAATAGCGATGAGTTCTGAAAACACTTTCGACCTGCCTTCCTTATCATTCCGGTGCTTTGCGATTTGCTGCATACCGTATACCGGAATGCCCAGACTGGCCACCAGCGCAAAGTACTGAGAGAATGAAAACACAAATTGAACCTTACCTATTCCTTCAGGGCCTAAGACCCGTGATACGTAAGGAAAACTGAGAATAGGGAATAATAAATTGGCAAGAGTGAGCAGTAAATTATAAAAATAGTTCTTTGCCATAATTCAAAGTCAGCTGCATCAGATCTTTGCGTCTAATTCTTCGAAGATAGAGTTTTTACTTTTATATTCTTTTACCAATTCTTTCATATGGGTTACAACCTGCATGTCGTCGCTTCTTTTCGCATGCTCGATCAATGCGTAGATCTGTAACTGAACTTCATCAAAAGCATATTCCCGTACTTTTCCAATCATGATCTTCTCATGATGGGTTGGCATGGTATTCTCATTATCATTCAGAAGTTCCTCAAATAATTTTTCACCCGGTCTTAATCCTGAATATTCAATCATAATATCCTGATTGGGTATCATGCCTGCAAGCTGGATCATTTTCTTCGCCAGGTCAACAATCTTTACAGATTTGCCCATATCAAAAACATAGATCTCCCCCCCTTCACCCATACAGCCGGCCTCGAGTACAAGACGGCAAGCCTCTGGAATAGTCATAAAGTATCTCGTGATCTCAGGGTGCGTAACCGTTACGGGACCGCCTTTTTCTATCTGTTGTTTAAATCTCGGTATTACCGATCCGTTAGAACCTAAGACGTTACCGAAACGCGTTGTAATAAACTTAGTGATAGGTTTAACCTCCAGATCATTGATATAACTCAAACCGTTGCTAAAGATATGGTCTCTATGGTGAAGCGAATTGTTAAGGGACTGAACATAGATTTCTGCTATACGTTTTGAAGCCCCCATCACATTTGTTGGATTTACGGCTTTATCGGTAGAAATCATCACAAATTTCTGTACTCCGTATTTCACAGATTTGTCAGCGATAGTTTTAGTGCCAAGAACGTTGGTTTTAATCGCCTCTGAAGGATTATCTTCCATCAAAGGCACATGTTTATAAGCACCAGCATGATATACATAGTGAGGCCTTAACGTGCGGAAAAGGTGATCCATCCGCCTTTCATCTCTGACATCTCCAATAAATGCATGGAAGTTCTTGTTTTTCGTAGATTCGGTGAGTTCGAGGTAAAGCTCATGTAAAGCGGATTCCGACTGATCACAGAGAATGATCAGGCCTACATCAAACTTAGCAAGCTGACGCACAATCTCGCTGCCAATAGAACCTGCGGCCCCTGTAATAAGGATTCTCTTGTCCTGCAATTGATTTCCAATTCCTTCAATATCTATATGGATGGACTTACGGTCCAGCAAATCTTCGATATTTAACTTCTTAATCTGAGTAGTTTGAAGCTTGCCATCAGTCCATACATTCGGAGGAGGAATATTTAATATCTTAATACCATTCTCGAGACAAACTTCTGCAATCTCGTTTTTGCGCTCCTTAGGAATAGTATAAGAGGCAAAGATAATCTCGTCAAGTTCATGCTTGGTAATATAGTCTATAAGATTCTTGGCATCAAAAATCCTGATCCCATCGATGGTTTTACCCATCTTCCGCTGATCATCATCCACAAAACCTATTATATTTTTGTTCACATTGGGGTCATGATCAAATGTCCTTTTCGTAGCTACACCAGCTTCGCCGGCTCCGTAGATCATTACCCTAACTGTATCGAGTTTTAAGTTTTTAATATAGATAAAGAAATATTTAACCAACACACGATAAGTAATCAGCATCAGAAAACTTGCCAGTCCGTTAATAATCAATATTCCATTGGAGATCAACTGTGAATTACCCGTTGCTACAAAACCCATATTCAACAGGAAGAAAGTACTGTTGGAAACAATAATGGCATATAAAATACGGAAAGTATCCTGTGCGCTGGTATAACGGATAATGCCCGAATAAGTCCTGACATTTATAAAAACCAAAGTGCTGATCACAGTGGTCACCAAAACATTACGACTGAACTCAACATAGTCTAAATTTGATAGATCAAAGTTATGTTTGATGAGATAGGCAATCGTTAATGATACAAAGCAGATCGTTAGATCAAGAGAAAAAATTATCCACCTAGGTACTATGTTGATTTGACTGAACAAAATATTATATTTTAATATGCGGTAAATTTAATCAAAAAACCATACCAACTGCAAATGACCCTCTATCTATTATTAAATAATATTGAAATTGGAGCTATAATTAACGACTAAATCGGTTAAACCTGTTAAGAAACCCCTGCAAAGGCCTGTAAGTATTTCATTACACTTAAAAAGAAATTAAATAATAATAAAAAAATAAGATTCCAAAAAAAACCGTTCAATATTCAGAATGACCTAAATGTTGAACGGTTGATAAAGTAATGTCTATTTTATTCGAAATTATTTAGCGTTTTAAATCCGCCTAGTCTCAAGTATTCATCTTTTTTCATCAGGTGTAAATCTGATTGAATCATATCTTTCACCAATAGTGGCAAATCATATTTAGGTACCCAGCCTAATTTAGTTTTCGATTTAGTAGGGTCTCCTAATAAAAGGTCAACCTCTGTTGGACGGAAGTAAGCAGGATCAACTTTTACTACCTCGTCGCCAACTTTAAGTTCAGTAAGATTTAACCCCAGGTCAGTAGCAATTTTTTCATCGATAGCTGCAATGACACCGCTTTCTTCAGCACCCTCACCTTTGAATTCAACAGTAATTCCCAGTTCAGCAAAACTCATTTTAACGAAATCTCTTACTGTAGTTGTTACCCCTGTTGCAATTACATAATCTTCAGCAACATCCTGTTGCAGGATTAACCACATTGCCTCGATATAATCTTTGGCATGTCCCCAATCCCTTTGTGCAGAAAGATTACCCAGGTATAAGCATTTTTGAAGCCCTAATGCAATCTTAGACGCCGCACGGGTAATTTTACGGGTAACAAATGTTTCCCCTCTTAATGGACTTTCATGGTTAAACAGGATCCCGTTACAAGCAAACATATTATAGGCTTCTCTGTAATTGACGGTGATCCAATAACCATATATCTTAGCAACCGCATATGGCGACCGCGGGTAAAATGGAGTGGTTTCGCTTTGAGGAACAGCCTGTACCAATCCATATAACTCAGAAGTAGATGCCTGATAAATTCTTGTCTTTTTTTCTAATCCTAAAATACGAACAGCTTCTAACAATCTTAATGTGCCTATACCATCAGCATTAGCAGTGTACTCCGGTGTATCAAAGCTCACTTTAACATGGCTCATTGCTGCCAGATTATAGATTTCATCAGGTTGTGTTTCCTGAATGATACGTATCAGGTTGGTTGAATCTGTTAAATCACCAAAATGTAGCTTAAAGTTTACACCATTTTCATGCTGATCCTGATAAAGGTGGTCTATACGTTCAGTATTGAACATAGATGATCTTCTTTTAAGACCATGAACAAAATATCCTTTTTTTAATAAGAATTCTGCTAAGTAGGCTCCGTCCTGGCCTGTAACACCTGTAATAAGGGCGACTTTCATTTGATTGAATTTTTTAAGAGTAGAATATTGATTATTTTATACTATGAGAATGCTATGCAAAATCATCACCGCAAAGGGCAACTATTTTTTTAGACACTTCTTTAATTTCCTGTTCGTTTGCTTTAGGATAGATCAGCAAGACCTTTCCATCGTCAACTACAATAAAATTATCCAGTCCTTTAATAACTGCAACTTTATCTTTCGGGATCTGAATCATACAGTTGGTTGTATCAGACAAATTAATAGCATGACCTGAAAACACATTATTATGTTCGTCTTTGTCCACTACCTCATATAGCGAGGCCCATGTTCCGAGATCAGACCAACCAAACTCACCCGGAATGGTGTAAACATTCTCAGCTTTTTCCATAATTGCGTAATCAATTGATATGTTGTCTGAAAGTGGGTAGTTCTCCAAAATAAAGGACTTCTCTTCACTCGTATTGTAACATGTTTTACCCTTTTCGAAAAGATTAAAAATCCCCGGAGAATATTTTGCAAGGGCAGTAAGGATAGACCCAACGCTCCAGACAAAAATCCCCGCGTTCCAGAGGTAATCTCCGCTTGCGACAAATTCTTTTGCCCTTTCCAGATTTGGTTTCTCCAGGAATTTCACTACCTGGTGTACACCTTCTGTCTCCGCTTTATTATAATTGATATATCCATAGCCGGTATCCGGACGGGTTGGTGAAATACCAAGGGTCACCAGTGCATCATTGTCCCCAACATATGACAGGGCCTGCTGAATTTTCTCAAGGAAAACAGTTTCGTTTAAGATCAGGTGATCTGAAGGGGCAACGACAATTTTAGCTAAGGGATTCAGCTGACCTATTTTGAAAGAAGCATAAGCAATACAAGGGGCAGTATTATTACGGCTGGGCTCAGCTATAATATTTTCAGGAGGTAGACCTGGCAATTGCTCAGCAACCAATCCCGAGTACTGCTCATTCGATAAGATAAAGATATTTTCCTGTGGACAAATCTTTTGGAACCGCTCATGGGTCAACTGTAACAGAGATTTTCCAATCCCAAGAATATCAATAAACTGTTTAGGAAAATTATTCCTGCTTTTCGGCCAGAATCGACTGCCGACGCCGCCAGCCATAATTAAAACGTAAGTGTCCTGCATAGAAATTCTATTCATTTTTTATAAGCATTAAATTCCAATAAGTAGATGTAGCGAATACTAATATATGGCATATTATAATAAGAAATCATTAACTGCGGTTTAATAAACCCGTCGGCTTACGTTAATAGTGTATTTATTACACTTATCTATAATAACGTTTAATTGTAACAAATGTGTGTATTATTTTCAAAATTTAAATATTCTTTAAAAAAGCGAGAGACTGGTGGTTCAAACTGGCTGTTTTTTTGCATAAATTAACTTAGAAAAGAAGATTTTCTAATATAAACATTGACTGCAAATTAACAAACTCTAAACACAATGACTCAAAACATCGGAAACAAACTGAAAGCACTGCGGCTTACCCATTGTCTCAGTCAGAAAATTATCGCCGATCAATTAGGCATATCTGTTCCAGCTTATTCAAAAATTGAAACAGGCTTAAGTGACCTTTCTTTCACTAAAGTACAGCAAATCGCTGATATTTATAGCGTTTCAGTGATAGATTTATTAAAAATAGGTGAAAAAGATTCAAAGAATGAGCAGTATCCAGACCTTAAGAGACAGCTTGATGAACTAACTTCACAATATAACGAACAGCAGAAAAAGATGATACAACTATATGAAATCATCAGAAACCAAAGAACCGAAGCCGTTAAAATCTAAAGGATACGCCTAATTCCCCATGGAAGTTAAAAACATCATTATGGGGAATATAATACTCATCAGGGGTATAATCTTTCAATGTCCATTCATAGTTTAAAGATTTAATCCCCTGAACCTTGGCACTAAATATTAAATTTTTATAATTCCAGGCACCATAGGCAGCCAGAGCAAAATCAACCCATCTCCGGCTTTGTCCGTTCAGATCTTGAATTTCAGTATTGTAGAGATCAGCATTATGTTCATAGCGTTCAAAGCCAACACCCAATTTTTTTAGTCCTTTAACCCAGCTGATATTCGTCGATTGCAGATTGCCCCCAGACCCGGTGCCGGCCCCTAAAACCTGCCCAAGGTTAGTATATCCCTGTGCCACCTGGAAATGCTGATAAAAGCCTCCCGCAGGTCTTACCAGACGATCTACAGATTGCGATAGCTGGTCAATCTCACCATTGATCTGAATAAATTCGTCTTTTTTATGATTAAAAGGTATTAATTTAGTTATTCCGAATACATAGGCCCTGGAATGGTCAGGAGAACCAATAAAATCCCGGTAATTGTAAGAATTATCATTGAGCGCATATTCAAAGTAAACTTCTGCATGAGCTTTTTGAAAGATCCATCTTGCATACATTCCAAGACGCTGGTCACGAGCAAAGGGATCTCCCTCTACCCCCGTTGTTTTTTTCTGTACCGGGAAGAAAAATGGAAAATAGTCTTTAAAACTGTTCACATCAGACTGATAGGCAACGAAGTCCCTGGTAAATCCTATAAATAATCCAGGTACCCATTTTGGTTGATAACTGATATTAAAACCACTTAAATACCTTGTGTCCGGATTGTACGGTATGAAAACACCAGCTCCTGTGGACAAGGTAGTTTGAGCCAAAGGAGTAAAACCCGAACCTTCAAGTCTGCCAGCTATGATTTGAGCTTCAAATGACCCTATAGGAGTCTTTATCGGCTTTACCGTATTCAGCGTTAAATGTTTAAATCCAGCTGCGTTATTAGTGAACATCAGTGCATTTTGTACGCCCGGTCCCCACCATATATTCTCATTTGACAAGCCGATTGACGCCGGTCCGAATGTTAGTCTGATACTGCTCTGACCCCAGTTGATCTTGCTATAGCTTTTATTACCGAAACGTTCAGGATCATCAATCAGATTATAGAAATTATAGTAACCCTGGAGTTCTTCATCAGAACGCCCGCTCGTAAAAAATCCATTAAATGATTTATTCTGTGCATACACAAATTCAGGTCTTAACTGAATACTAAGAGGCCCAAGTTTTACAAAAACTCCACCGCTAAGCATTGTCTGATATCCCCTCGCAGGAATCATACTTCCGTCATTCCAACCATACGGATGATCAGAATTATATTGTTGCTGCCATGAAAAGGGTAAAATCTGAAACTCACCCTTACCTTTCAGAAATCTGACAGGACCGGAACTTTTAAAATAACCGTCACTATTAAGCGTACTATCAGGGTCGAAAACGTTATTAACTTTAAAAGATGCCGCCGGAAAAAGCGGACGAACGGAGAAAGATATACTGGAATCCGATTCTCCCAGAAGTTGTTTACGACGGTAATACTCCTCTAAACCAACCGTACCAACAGGCAGTGACTGCGCTACCACCTGTTGGTACAGGGTACCTACAAAAAAAATTGCAATTATCTTAAAGTATATTTTGTTCATATCTTAATATTAAAAACGATAAGTTAACCCGGCCTGCATTTGCAAATTAAATGCATCCTTTCCACTTATATTCACATCATCATTTGGTCCCTGAAAAAGGTACCATTGATAATTCAAAGAATTCACTCCCATCAGCTTGGCATTAAAAATGAAATTTTTATAATTCCATTCCCCGTTGAACGCTACACTCAGATCCGTCCAGTGACGCCGGGCATCTTTGTCGTTTTCATATGCATAATAATAGAAATCGTTGTTATGCACATAACGTTCAAGTTGTATCCCCAGGCGTTTTAGTCCTTTCACCCAGCTTACATCTACCGTCTGCGAATTCCCTCCCGGGCCTATTCCTGCTCCAAGCACTTCGCCTCTATTTGTATAACCCTGTCTTACATATTTATTCACATACCAGCTATCAGCATTACGGATATCGGTTGGATTTGTTTCCTGTAGTTGCGTGGCTTCAATGCTGACAATCAGGTTCTCGTCTCTGCTTTTATTGAATGGAAGCATCTTTCGCATACCGAAAATATATGCCCTGTTACGGGCCGCATCCAACAGCTGGCTGCGTGTATCTCCTGTACTGTTATTCTTACCATATTCGAAGTAAATTTCGGCATGTTCCTCAGGCCACAGCCAGCGCATAAATACAGAGCTTCTGTTATCCCTTTTATTATCAAGAGCGCCATCTACACCCAGTTTGTTTGAAGATGAGAAAAAAGGTAAATAGTCGCCAAATTTAGAAAGATCATTATGATAGAGCTGGGAGCTTCGGGTTAAACCAAAAAACAGTCCTGGTACCCATTTAGGTTGCCATGTTACGGCCAGGCCTGAAAGATATCTCCAGTTATCCGGTTTAGGAACATATAACGAGCTCCCGAAATAATCCCATTCCGGCTCTAATACTCCATAACCTGAATTTTCAAGTCTACCTGCAATGATTTGCCCCTCAAACGATCCAATAGCTGTTTTAACCGGCTTCCTGGTGTTCAGGGTCAAATGTTTGAATCCGGGAGCAGAATTGCTCATTAATAAAGAATTTCGCATTCCAGGGCCCCACCATAAGTTTTCAGTAGATAATCCAAAAGAAACAGCTTTGTAATTTAACCGGATACTGCTTTGCCCCCAATACGCTTTGGAGATTTCATTATTGCCAAACCGGGCTGGCAAATCGATATTGTTATAGAAATCGTAATATCTGGCAACGATGATCCCATAAGTTGCAGGATTGAAAGTATCAAACTTGCCATTGACAGCAAGGTCTACTTCAGGCCTGAATTGGATACTTAACATTCCATACTCCAGGTAAACCCCTGCACTTAATAACGTCTGAAAGCCTTTGGCAGGTATCATTGCTCCATCATTCCATCCATATGGATGATGTGAATTAATTTGGGTCTGTACGTTTAAAGGCAACAAGCTAACGCTGAGTTTTCCATTTTTAGACCTGTATACACCTGGTGTATTGATCAGGTTATAGCGTTTTTCGGTGCTATCCTGGTAAAACACATCTTTTGCCCCGAAACTTAGTTTAGGCAAAATAGGCCGTATCATGAATGAAACAGAGGAATCTGCCTGCCCTAAAAGCTGTGCTCTACGGTAGTAATCCTCTAACGCTACCGATCCCACAGGTAAACTTTGTGCAGATAACCTATCCTGAAAACAGATAAGTAATATAAACGCAAGGATAGTTTTTGTAATCTTCATCGATAGATTCATCATTAATTGACGTTAATGGCTTTAACTTTAATATTGTCAACTGACCAACTCTCATCACACTTTGGATCGGCAGCATATGCCTGCTTTAGCTTGTCCAGGCAACGAATTGTAATACCCGTTCCAGAGTGGCTTATACTTTTATGGATCTTATATAATGTAGTGCCATTTGGCTTTCCGGCCTGACTGCAAAAACCAGGCAGGTCTGTGCGGGAGGCCCCGCTCTTAGGGTTATAACTTTGAACCGGATAATCTGCAGGATAGGACTGCGGAGGACAAAAATTACCAGGCACACAATCAAAATTAGCAAAGGTAGTATTGATATAAATCCTGTTATCAACTGACATCTGCCAGATATCAGGCCCATCAATCTGATCATTAGCTGACTGAACCCCTTCCCAGCTGTCATGAATATACAAATCAAATGTAATGTCTATAATGTCATGAGCAGGCAGGTCATTAATAGAAAGCGCAAACTCACCATTATTATAATTTCCCAAAACCTTCGACCCGTTAAACTGAGAGATAGTTCCATTTGCAATTTTAGTTAAGTCTCCGCTCTCGAAATCATTACTGTAAACTTCTGCTTCGCTATCTGTACTTTTAGCACAGGAGTTGATCAAAAAAAACAAAAGGAAGAGTGGCAATATAAATTTATTCATATGTCAATTTTAAAGCAGAACTATATACATGCGCAAAGATAAGTATAATTTGCAGCCAAAATCTTAATGGTCCAGTAGTTTTGATGATCCTTCTACAGAGAATCTTATAACTATAAAGATTATTGCACTTGAAAATAACAATATCAAAAGCACAAAAAGTGAATTGGATGCCCAATTTATAATTAATGCATTGACTAGCAGCTGCACTAAAGCATAAATCATGGCAACCATTAAATGTGAGAGTTTTCTTTCGTTGGCAAGATATTGATAAAAGTGACTTCTATGCGCCTCCTGAATACGTTCGTGCCGTAAAATCCGGAAACCAATAGTGGTGGCTGTATCTAAACCATACATAAGAAGGAGCAGGATATAGTTAAAATTCTCAGTTACGATGATCAGTTTCAACATTAAAAATAAAATTATAAAGGCTATCCCTACGCTCCCTACATCCCCGGCAAAACATTTTGCTTTTTTTCTGAAATTGAAATAATTAAATACCATTACGGAAATGACGGAAGTGGCGATCAGGTTAGAATCTACAAAATCAATGACAAATAAATTAACATACAGTAATGTACAGAGCGTGATAAAAGCATAGGAACCTGTTATACCGTTAATCCCGTCCATAAAATTTACGGCATTGATACTTCCTATTACCATGAATAAAGCAAGAAATACCCAATAAACAGGTAGGGAGAAAAGATCCAATTGATATAACATCAGCATCACTGCCAATAAATGAATGATGATCCTTAATTTGCTACTGACAGGATGAATATCATCCATAAAACTTACACCTGCTATGAGAACAAGTCCTAAAAGGAAATATCCATAGTGTATACCAAAGAATGCGGGATAAAACAACAGGGCGATGGTAAATATAATCCCACCTCCCCTTAAAGTTATATCAGTGTGCGAGCTCCTGTGGTTTGGCTGGTCAATGATGTTATAATGACTGGCCACTTTAAAGTAGATAAGCTCAGTTGCAAACAGCAACACACACATAACAAGTAAAGGAATGATAACCATATTAATTCGGTTGCTGAAAAGATTGAGCTGTTAATTTTAAACCTTCCATGGCTGACAGGGGCAAATTCTTCTTCAGCTGATTTTTAATCTTTTTATTGCTCACAATATAATTCTCAGTCAGCTTATTTAAACGTTCGGTATTGAGCGGCAAATGAAATTTATCTCCAAGTTTAGCCACAAATTTAATCAGCGCCGGAGATATTTTCCATAATGATGGCCTGTAGTTCAGTGATACTGAAAGAATAGATACAACTTCATTAGTTGACAAAGCCTCATCATCTGACACGTTATAAATACCTTGAGTAAAGTCATCCCTTTCAATTATTTCTCTGATGATGAAACACAGGTTCTCTACGCTTAAAAACGATCTTTTATTCTCAAAAGCAGCAAGCGGGTAGGGAATACGTTTTTTAATCAAACGATATAACAGGTTTAAGTTGCCCTTATTTCCAACACCGTGGATCATGCAGGGCCTGAGAATATAATAGGATTTACCATCAGGCAATTTTTGGCTCTGAATATATTCTTCTGCCATTAACTTTGACTTACCGTAATGTGTAACAGGATTTGGTATCACATCTTCGGTCAGTACATCCGGCACATCGTCTGCTGCGGCCTTTACCGAACTTATAAATATAAATTTTCTTGCATCTGACTTTACAAATGCATCAAAGAGCTTTTTAGTTAATTCGAAATTCGCTTCATAGTAATCAGAAGGCTGAGAAACATTTTTCAGGTCATGAGCCTTTCCTGAAAGATGGATCACATGATCCGAGTTGATTATGATATCTGCTGATTTATTAAATCTTAGGCTTAAGTTTGAAATGGAAAAATTTCCGCTCAGGTATGAATTTAAATTCTTACCTACAAATCCATTTGCGCCGGTGATTAATATGTCCATCTGACTATAAATTAACTTCAATTTTTTCGTTAAAAACCTCAGCTACCTTCTTTAGGGCCAAAGCGACAACATGGTGCATATCATAATATTTATAATCTGCCAGCCTGCCTCCAAAAATCACATTTTCTTCTTGTTTGGAGAGCATTTTATATTTTTTAAACAGATCATCATTCCTGGTGTCGTTTATAGGATAGTATGGTTCCTCTTTCGGCGTCCAATCCTGAGAATATTCCCTGGTGACAACCGTCTTTTCCTGTTCACCAAATTCAAAATGCTTATGCTCTATAATCCGCGTATAAGGAGTTTCCGAATCGGTATAATTAACCACGGCATTTCCCTGAAAATTCGGTATGTCCATTACCTGATGCTCAAATCTCAGGCTTCGGTATTCTAAAGTGCCAAACTGATAATTATAAAATTCATCAATCATCCCTGTGTAAACAGTTTTCTCTGCTAATTCAGTTAGCTCTGCACGGTGTTTGAAATAATCAGTATCGAGTTTTGTATCAATACCTTCCAACATTTTTGATATAATATTGGTATAACCGCCAATTGGTATTCCCTGGTACTTGTCGTTGAAATAATTATTATTATAGGTAAACCTTACAGGTAATCTTTTAATAATAAAGGCAGGAAGTTCTGTTGCCTTCCGTCCCCATTGTTTTTCAGTGTATTCCTTAATCAGTTTGAGGTAAATATCAGTTCCAACCAGTGACAGGGCCTGTTCTTCGAGATTCTGTGGGTCGGTTATTCCCAATTCTGACGTTTGCTTATCAATAATCTCCTGCGCTTCAGCAGGAGTTTTAACCTTCCATAGCTGATAAAAGGTATTCATATTAAAAGGAAGATTATATAATTCCCCCTTATAATTGGCCAGAGGAGAATTGGTATATCTGTTGAATTCCGCAAATGAGTTCACATAATCCCATATCTGTTTATTGTTTGTGTGAAAGATATGCGCACCATATTTGTGTACGTTTATTCCTTCCTGATTTTCAGTAAATATATTGCCTGCTATGTGATTACGTTTATCAACAACAAGGCACTTCATTCCACGCTTTTGTGCTTCGTGTGCAAATACGGCTCCGTAAATTCCCGCCCCTACGATTAAAAAGTCGTACTCTTTTTTCATTTCTTATATTTAAAATAACTGATAACTGCCCAATTTGCAAGGTAATACAAACTTCTTATCATACCCAATTTTTCAATTTCGTACAGGACCTTGAAGTGAGGTTTGATCACTTTTTTCTTTTTTCTGCTTGCAGAGGAATCCAGAATACGGTAGTTGGCAATCACTTCCTTATTGCCATAAGCAACCTTTACCTTCTTCATAATCTCCAGCCAATAGACATAATCATCCCGCAGGTTCTTCATGTCTTCCCTTAAGTACACTTTGCCATATTTCTCTGTATCATACAATCCGGTAAGACAAGATATATAACAAGTTTTTAACATGTCTTTATAGGTAACCTTTTCGGGTACAATAAACGGTCTTAAACACTCCTCAGAATTTTCATCTATGCGGGTGTGAGATGAATAAACAAGCAGAGCTCCCTTTTCCTTCATCAAGCTTAACTGCTTATCCAGGAAATTAGTGTTCCAGGTATCATCAGCATCCAGTAAAGATATATATTGTCCTTTTGCAGCCCGGATCCCATTATTACGCGCAGCTCCGCAACCTGCATTCGGCTGACTTAATAAATGTATCCTGGGGTCTTTTTTTGTATACTCCGTAACTATGGCAGCACCATTGTCTTTCGATCCATCATCAATAACTATCATCTCCCAATTTGTGTAAGACTGACTCAACACCGATTCAATAGTCTGGCTAATAAATCGTTCGCCGTTATACATTGGTGTTATGATAGAAACTAATCCTTTTTCCATTTGATATGCTTTGTGTATTGAAATTTTAATAACTCGTTAAACATGACAAATCTACCAATTAACATTTGGTAAATCGATCTTTTACTTTTTAATCCTTCCGGTGTAAAAGCAGATTGGTGCCTCCTGTACAGTAAAAGGGGCTTATCGTAAAAAAAGACAGACCCGGTAAGTTCGGCAACTAATCCCAGCCACAAATCATGACCTATCTCTTTAGTATCCGGAAATGGTAATGCATCCAGTAAAAGCTGCTTTCTAAATGCCATACAGGAACCGTAGTAAGTGCTTCTGATTACATTTTTAAGAATACCCTTGCCAGACTTAAAAACGCTAAAGAAAGAGGGATTGATAACTTCTAAATTCTGATTAACAATCATAGAGTTACTCACTACTAAAACATGGGACTGCAAAAGTGCCGTCATCTCCGCATATTTTTCATCTAACCAGATATCATCCTGATCGGACAAGAAAATAAGCTCACCTTTTGCCTGCTTTAATGCATGCTGGAAGTTCTGAATAGGATCCCTGAATAAATTGCCTTCAAATAACCTGATGCGTGAATCACCAATTTTTTTAATCACATCTATGGTTTGATCAGTAGATGAATCATCAGAAATAATGACTTCATCCTCTTCATCTAACTGCTTTAATATTGACTCTAACTGTTCCTTTATAAATTTCTCGCCGTTATAAGTGGCCATACACACTGAAACCTTCATTTATGCTACGAATATATTAGGTAATATAATTTTGAAAAAAAATAGGAACAAAAGAAAAACTTCTAGTCCTTAGCACTAATCCTGCCATTCTTCTAAAAACCGCAAGAAAATACCACCAGCGGTCTGAAAAATTATTTCTATCACAATTTTTTGCCCCCTGGCAAAAGAAAGCAAAGCGATGTTTCAGTTTATCAAAATCCTTTTCAAATCCGGAAAAGTCTTGAATACAAATAAGATCAATGACGTGGAAATTTCCGTACACTTTACTATATCTTTCGACAAACTGGAAATCCGCAAAATCTAGTTTTACCTTCTCATTGTAGCCCCCAACTTCGAAAAAAGCCTTAAGGTTAATCAACATACCGCTATTTACCGGACTATAATCTTCAGCATCCATGTTCCCGCCTGGAATTTCCTTCAACCAATATCCTCTTTTATGAAAATAACGACAAGGGGACATGATCTGATCGGATTTAGTCTTTAAGACAGGAGCAAACAGATTTACTCCGCTATTCTTTTTTACTGCATGCTCGTACGAGTCGATATAGTTGGCCGGAAATTCCGTGTCCTGATCCAGCAATAATATCCATTCTTTGGACTTTGCTCTGGCATAGTTTGCACCAGAATTATACGCCTTACTCACGCCTGCGTTTGACGGATCATGGATATATCTGACATTGAAGTTATGGTACCGGAATTGCTCTTCGTACTTACATTCAGGGCTATTATCATATACAAATAGGTCTATCAAGACAGATTTATCCGATATATAGCTATCCAAAACAACAATACTATGTGAGTTGGTAAAATCCTGACCATAAAGAACAATAACGGGTAACACCTTTGATAAAAAACTCATCTGTATTGTGGAATATGTTGATTAAAAATAACTACCTACCAGATCACTATAGTACAACTGTTTATAAAATATTAACATAGCGAATAGAATTGCCAGAATCACAGCAATATATTTGGGATTTAACAAATAGATCACAAATGGTACAACTATGATCTCAACTATCCCAAAGAGCTGGCTTAAACGTCCCGCTAAAACAGGCAAATCGGCAAATGCAATAAAGAAGAAAACAGAAAAGCTATAAATCTTAATGAGAATAGTTGAATATTTATTTTTTTCCTGTAACACCTTCCAATTGAGCAACAATGTAGTCATGATACCCATTCTGAGGAAAAGAAGCGGGTTGATTAATTTGATATCACTGTTAACCCCTTCTTCGAGAAGGGCTTTATAAGCATTCAACTTATCTGAGATAAAACCAAGCCTGACCAACTCAAAAAAGGAAGCCATATTGAAGCCGGCCATTGCAGCAATGAAGGTTGCTCCAATCACAGAGATATATACCCAGGGATTAATCTTTCGGGGGTTTAGGAGGTATACAAATCCAAAAATCATCAGTGAATAGTGGAACAGGCTGCCAATAATTAAAAGGCTCAGGAAAGCCAGAGGTTTACGATCTACTATACTGGGTACAGACAACAAAAGTATAGCAGCAGCTACCCCTACTCTCATCTGAGTCATTTCGTGCAGCAGAAAAAAGGATCCAAAGTATACGATAAGAGATACAGAGTAATACTTGCTTAATTTCAAAAAAGCCCAGCCTTTGAGGCCTATTCCTAATATACTATAAATAATAAATACTCCTATAGGCCCATTGAATATTGCTTTTGAAATTGCAACAAAAAGGAAGTATGTGGGCTCTAAAAATGTGATTGGAATATCTTTGATATCATTATAATAATCAACATAAATAAAATAATCTTTATTAGATTCTGCCGGTCTGAATGCGGCTATCACCATGAGTACTCCCAAAGAAATCCAATAGGTTAGCTTTTGGATCTTTAAAAAATATCCAATGCTTAGAAATATGATTAAAATGAAGAATACTACGCTATAAAACCACATGTGATATAAGCTACCTATCTTTTAGCAAGTCATCTACCAAATCAATGTATTTTTTACCAAAGGTTGCCGTACGAAACTCCAGATCCTCTTTGAGGGCTTGTTCTTCGGTATACCCATTCGGGACTTCGTCGGAATCAATTATCTGTTTCATTATACGGGCAAGTTCGGCCTCATCTGATGGGTTGAAGTAAATACCCTTTTTAGGATTTTGTTCACGGTGCACTCCGATATCAGAAAGAATAATATTCTGCCCGATACTTTTAGATTCCTCAACGCTTGAACTCCAGCCCTCAAAAAAAGACGGATTGATCACTGCTGCGGCAGACCTGAATAAAACGAGAACGTCTTTATAGGGAATAAGACCCAGCAAAAGAATGGACTCAGTCAGCCCGTTATCAATGACATATGAATTCAATATATTATATGTTTCATTATTTGTTCTGAAGTCATGCATCAGACCTGTTGTAACCAATAATGGATCTAATCCCTGTGCCTTTAATTCCTTTATAGCCTTGAATACTACCAGATGGTTTTTATGACTCCAGAACTGATTTGGAAGATAGAAAAACTTGCGTTTAATTCCATGTTTCCTGAGCGTCTGCTCAATAGCGCTTTGGTCGATGGTGTCATCACCTGGCTGTGATACAAATTGAAGGACCTTTGCTTTGCCAAGAAAATCTGGAGCAAAAAGCTTAAAATCTTTCAGTGCGTCATTACTACTTACAACTACGCTATCACTATATTTTACAATACGGTTATAAAGTCCCTCCGTTATTTTCAAGTCTTTTTCCGACCATAACTGAGGGTAGTGTATACATTGAAAATCAGGAATCCAGTTTATTTTTTTTATAGTCTTAAGGTCACTAAAAAAATTAGAATGAGAGATCACATCTATTTTATATTGCGCTAAAAGCCTGACAAGAAAAAAATTCTTCCGAAATAGCTTTTCACCTACTTTTTCAACGAACCAAGGAAGTGAATTTCGATTGAGAAACTTTGTTTTAATGATTGTTGCAAATGGTGAAAATATATCAATATATTCCTGCTCAATGTTTTCTGGCACAAACATAAAAATGTTCAAATCGCTCTCTACCGTGGAACAGGCATACATTAAGTTTTTAATGTAATTGATACCCCCTTTATACTCCTTAGGGAAATTTAACAGGAACGCTACGTTAGCCATTGTATATCGTTTTAAAAAAATGGATATAATCTTCCATTCCGCTGACAAAATCAACCTTAGGTACCCAGCCTAATTGTTTCGCCCTGGAAATATCTGCATGGTAAAATCTGGGATCGCCCTCTTTAACGTGTTGGTTAAATTCCAGCTCAACAGCTTTTCCATACAAATTGACAAGGAGCTGCAAAGTATCTTTGACTGTCACCTTCTCTCCACTGCCACAGTTTATGATTTTTACCGTATCTGTCACTGTTTCATCTACAGCTAATAAATAGGTGAGATCTGCGGCATCCTCTACATGTACCCAATCACGGGTTTCATCGCCAGTGCCAAAGAATTTAGCTGTGCCGGTTGCAGAGGTTATCTTTACACATGCATCCCATAACAATTGCTTCTGCAGGCCGGCGCCATAAATCGAGAAAAACCTGATGATGGAAGTATTAATACCAAAATTTTTATAATAAGACAGGCATAGCTCTTCGGCAGTCTTTTTATGAAACCCATAGGGCGATACCGGATCGGAAATCTCATCTTCAAAAATAGGTCGGTCTCCTAAACTACCTAAAACCGCCGGACTTGATGGATAAATAAACTGACAATCTTTACACTGGAGACGGATGTATTCTAAAAGCGAAAGGGTACTCTGCACACTTTTTTGGAAATCTTCATAAGGGTTGGCATAAGAAAACCCCACTGAACCGCTTCCGCCGCAGTGTACAATTAAGTCAAATTTTTGATTGAGATTGATCAGTGCTTCAAAGGTAATCGTTGTTTCATACCATCTGTCGAGACCCCACTTGGAATACTCTGATTCATGCCATTTTCCATGACCAATCCCGCTAACATGCCAGTTTTCACTTTTAAATTTCTTCGCAGTATATCTGCCTAAAAATCCGTATGCCCCCGTAATTAATACTCGTTTCATCGCTTTCTTTTAAATTCTTCTGGAATCTCTTTTAATAATTTAGCCGGATTTCCTCCGACAATAGTCCATGGCGCAACATCTTTAGTAACCACGCTAGCTGCGCCAACAATTGCTCCCTCACCTATAGTAACACCTTTTAAAATGTGACAGTTCATCCCTATCCAGGCATTCTTGCAGACTTTAATTGGCTTAGAATTAACGGTACTCCAATTTTTATTTTCTATAAATAACTGACCTGCTCTATAGTCAGCAAGCTGTTGTGTTATATCATTCTCCCGTTCTAGATAATTAATTGAATGTGAATCATGGTCATAAAAATACGAGCCCCAGGCAATGAACACATTGTCTTCGATCTCTATTTTGCTCCGGCAAATAATAGAGCTATCGCCAATAAACACACGGTTCCCGATAGAGACCTCTCCTTCTCCCGACTCAAAAATAATCTTACATTCCAAGGTAGACTCGTTGCCAATAGTTACATATTTTTTATTTGCTACTTTTTTTAAAATCGTTACTCTGAACTTGTGAAACAGATAAGAATTACCAAGTTGTATATTCGATTTTATAGACTTGAGGTGTCTCCGTAAAATAAAATCAAGTACTTTCTTTTTAAGATAAGATATCATTGCAACATTTTCATTAATGGATGAGCTAAAATCAAAATCACTTTTCTCGTTTAATATCAAAAAGGACAAAGTTTAACAAAACAAGAACCAAAGATATAGATTAATAGTAAATGTTAACTTATATAATATTGTTTACCTGGTTATGCGTGTTATATAATTACCGCTCGTTATCAGGTTGCAGCAACCTTGTTAATGCAGGACTTAGATTTATAGAGCAGATAAAATAGACTGGGAGAGCAGACTATAGCTGACGCTAATGGAACAGACCCAATTCCGAAATTTGCATAAAAGAAGTATTTGGCTACTGGTATGATAAGTATTGCAGATATGACAGAAAAGATCACCTGTCCACTAAGATCTTCGAATGCATTGAGAAAAACAGCGCCGACGTAGGAAAATGATTGTATGAAAACCAATAAAACAAAAGGAATAAGTTGTATAAGGCTAACAGAAATTGTTCCTTTTGTCCAAACTGTAATGATGGCAGGTATAAAAAAAATAAGTGCTGCAGTACTCAGAACAAAGACCGCAGATATCGCCAGCAATTGCCGATACATTTTAGTCAGTTTCATCTTGTCCCGTAACGCTTTTGCATGAGAGATTTCAGCCCAAAATACCGATATCAGCACATTGAAAAGCAGCATACCCATCGTAAAAATTTTGTTGACCGTATCAAACTGGGCCACATCTTTTAGCTGGAGATTATTGTAAGTCATTATATTGCCTATGGAGAAAAGCATCAAAGATGAAATTTGCAGAAGAAAGAATTTACCTCCTACCAGCAGTGATCCCTTTGAAGATTTGAAATGACTCAAATCCAGTAATTCCCTCCATCTGAAATTCAAACTATAAAGAGAAACATAGAAAATGCTGAAATTCACCAGCACATACAATACACTATAGACAAAAGCAATGACATAGATATCGGATTTTATCACATGGTATTTGAAGAGAATGATGGTAAGTAGCCACAAAAAAGACTGAGCAAGCAACAAAGAGTTAAAAAGATTGAACTTTTTAAGCCCTTGAATGATGAAATGCCCAACTGTAAACGGAAAGCTCAGAATGACTGGCAGATAAAGGATACATGTTAATAATAAATGTTGCCTGAAAGCCTGAAGAAAAAACAGAGAGAAAACAAATACCACCAGGATCACTATTGTAGACAAAAGGTAAAATTGGATCGTTCCAGCCACGAGGGCCTGTAAACCGGACCGGTCTTCTTCGACAAGAGATTCCGTTACCTTGTTTTTTAAACTGTAACCCGAACCAAAATCGAACAAATTTAACCAGCCCACCAATGCAGTGAGTGTGACCCAAAGTCCATAATCATTTGTCCCTAATATGTGTAGCAATAAAGGCACGGAGAAAAACGATATAAAAGCAGTTCCTACTTTGAATACAATAGATCCAACGATAGACTTTATGACAACTACGTTTAATTTCATTATGTTAAAATTCCCTTCACCAAGCTTAACAGAGTCTTCACGTTAGCATTCCGCGGAAACCTGTTCTCCATAGCAAATTTTAGTCCCCCGAGTCGCCCTTTTCTTTTCTTTATATTTAATACTCCCCCTATTAGATTCCTGGCGTAGACCTCATCCTTAATGTGTTTGACATTCAGGGGGATATGTTGTGCTTTATACAGAATCTCCGCTTCGCTTAAGAGATCATTTTGCCACCTGTCAATTTCTAATAACCAGGCTGCAGTACCTAATGTCAGCGTTGTTGAATTATTTGGCCAGACTCTATAAGCAGCTACTATCTCTGGAATGAATGATACAGTCCCGGTAAGCATACACTGCTGGATCAGCTTGCTGTCTCCAGCAGTAATTTTAAATGATGTATCAAAGCACTTATGTTTGATAACAATCGCCTTTTTAAAAAAAAGGCCGGGAAATCTTGCTTCTACTCCATACTTAAATTTTAAGTAAGCATATGGAGGGCTTACATTGATTTCTTCCGCTGGTTTCCATACTGAAGTAATCTGATCATTTGCATCAATCTCATTATGGCCAAAAACGAGGACATCATTATCCCTGAACTTTTTCAGGTACATTGCTATTAAGTCAAAGGAATCGGAATAATACAAATCATCGTCCGATGGAATAGTAAACCATTCCGTTTCTACGAGATCAATGCAGTTATTCCAATTTTCCAGGGCCTCTAAAACTTTTGGCGTTTTGAAGAAAGTAAATTCGGGATATTCCTGCTCGAAAACAGCAGGCACACTGGAGCCATTATCGCTTACGATAACACGGATAGACCGTGGTATCGTATCGAGAATTCTTTTCAACATGTCTAGCCTGTTAAACGTAGGGATAACAACGGTCAGATTATGAATAGTAATACCGGATTCCATTAGCCCTTCAAATAATCACCAATTACCTGATGGATGTAATCATAATGTGTTTCATTTAACCCCGGCCATACCCCTAGCCAGAAAGACTGGTTCATAATGGTATCTGTATTGGTCAAATCACCTGAAACTCTGTGATTGATGTTGGCATAAGCCGGCTGACGCAATAAATTGCCACCGAACAACAGCCTGGTACCGATTTTCTTTTCTTCGAGGTGCTGAACGAGCATGTGCCTGTCAGCAGCATCCCCTTCTCTCAGTGTTAAAAGAAAACCAAACCATGAGGGATCACTGTTAGGCGTAGCCTCCGGAAGAATGAAAACATCCTCGAAGTCTTTCATGCGCTTATATAATGCCGCAAAATTTTCCTTACGGCGCTGAACAAAATGGTCCAATTTCTTCAACTGTGATACACCAAATGCAGCTTGCATATCAGTAACTTTCAGGTTAAATCCGATATGTGAATAGGTGTATTTATGATCGTAACCGAATGGAAGTGTGCCCAATTGCTGACCAAAACGGCAACCGCAGGTATTGTCTTTACCAGGTTCACAATAACAGTCCCTGCCCCAATCCCGGAAACTTTCAGCAGATTTGGCCAGGTCCGGATTATTAATGAGTACGGCACCTCCCTCTCCCATGGTGATGTGATGCGCAGGATAAAAAGAAAAAGTAGAGATATCTCCGAAAGTCCCGGTCTTTTTGCCGTTATACGTAGCGCCTAACGAATCACAATCGTCTTCTACAACCCATAAGTTATATTTTTTTGCAACACGCATCACCTCATCAAGGTCGAAAGGATTACCCAACGAATGGGCAATCATAATAGCCTTTGTTTTGGGTGAAACAGCCGCCTCAATCTGATCTGCTTTAACATTATGCGTAGCAATATCTACATCTATAAAAACGGGAATAGCACCAAACTGAATAAGCGGGTTAATGGTTGTTGGAAAACCCGCTGCAACAGTGATTACTTCATCGCCGGGTTTGACAGCCCTGTCGCCAAGTTTAGGTGAGGTCAGCGCATAAAACGCTACGAGATTGGCAGATGAACCGGAATTTACAAGTAAGGCCTTAGGGGCGCCAAAATACGCCGCGAATTCCTGCTCAAATTGATTTGAAAAACGTCCTGCCGTTAACCAGCCATCTAATGCAGCATCTACTCCTAAAAGAATATCCTCTTCATCCAGTACTTTACCGGTAACAGGGATATAATTTTGCCCGGGTATAATAATTTGGGTAGTTCTTTCTTTCGCAATTTGACGAAGACTATTTTCTAAGTTAGCTTCAGTGATGTTTTTTAACATTGGATAGATAAAATTATATTTTTGTAATTGTCACAATAAATTAGGTGCCTTCCATTTCTATAGGCTGAGCAAAAGGCTCCATTTCGGTAATGGGTTTACCGAAGGCTATCTTCGGATAAGTATTTGTATGAGGATCAATCATCACCTGCAGCAACTGAGGTTTAGTCTCATTTTCTGGACTCCACAACCACTTCACCGCATCTTCAACTTCATCAACCCCCTCTATCGTTTTAGCGTCAATGCCATAGGCAATAGCGACTTTGCTGAAATCAGGTGCATCGTATCCCCAATAGGTTGATTGGTATCTCGACTCAAAATAGCTATCCTGAAATTGCCTGATCATTCCAAGCGTTTTATTGTTCAGCACGATTATCTTCACCGGCAAATTGTTCCTCACGATAGTTTGCATCTCCTGGATATTAATCTGCATGCATCCGTCTCCGATCAGTACTACCACTGGCTCTTTACCCAGCGCAATAGTTGCACCAATACCTGCAGGTAGTGAAAAACCCATGGCACCCATACCACCTGACGTAAGGAAAGACTGCCCTTTACTAATTTCTAAAGACTGGGCCGACCACATCTGGTGACTGCCAACATCGGCAAGATATACCTTTGCTTTGGATCCGGCTTTTGAAAGCTGGTGCATAAATACGTTGGGATTGATCCCCACAGGGCTAAGTTCCGTAATATCCGGCCATTGCTTCTTTAAGTCGGCGATCCGGGTCATCCAGCTTTCCGGCACCTCAAATTGGTGATCTGATACTGCTTCTTTGAACTGTAGAAAAAAGTCGTTCAAATCTGCGATTACAGGGACGCAGTGCTTTACCCGGTTATTTATTTCACCTGCCTCACAGTCGATGTGATATATTTTTCTGTTTTCTATAAATTTCGTATCAGCGCCGGTTTGCCTGATATCCAGGCGGCTGCCCAGCACGATCAGCAAATCGCATTCACCGAAGGCGATATTAGCCCACCTGTTACCGTAACTGCCAATGAAACCAACTCTCTGCGGATCGTTAAATGCAATAGTATCCAGTCCCAGTAAGGTAGTGATCACAGGCACCTTAACCTGCATGACAAACTCATCAAATTTTGTCTGAGAGCTAGCCGCTTTAATACCCCGTCCCGATAAAATCAGCGGTCTTTTCGCTTTTTGAATGTCTTTCAACATTTCCTCAAAAACCGAGGCCGGAATAACTGGCGGAACAACTTTTTCAGCAACCTTGTTCCCGGGGCTGATCTGTGCACGCTGTACGTCCATCGGAATATCAATCAGCACCGGCCCTGGTCTTCCTTCCAGAGCAATTCTGAAGGCCTCTTCGAATATAAAGGGAAGCTCATCAGGATCAGTGACCTGAAAACAAGCTTTTGTAATTGGCAATGCCATAGCTACTATATCTGTTTCCTGAAAGCCCAACTGCCTGATTGCCCGTTCTCCTTTTTGTTCATGCCGGTTGACCTGCCCTGTAATAAAAACCGCAGGACTAGAATCAAAAAAGCAACTTCCAATTCCTGTGAGCAAATTTGTTGCACCCGGCCCGCTGGTAGCCATTGCTATCCCCGGCAAGCCGGTGATACGACCATAAGCTTCCGCTGCAAAAGCGGCGGCCTGTTCATGGTGCATGGTAACAATTTGTATATCCGTATTTTGATGAAGTGAATCAAGTATATGTGTGATCATTCCACCGGATAGCTCAAAAACACTCTTAATTCCTTTTTTTTCTAAAAAATCAGCAATAAAATCTGATACCTTCATAACAATTTCAATTATTTATATAATACGTTAAGGTATACTGCAAAGCTACACTAAAATCAGTAAATGTTACCCCTCCAATCTGCGCAGTTAATTTACGCATGTCACCTTCCATATGCATGGACTGACCAGGCCTGTAACTAAGGGCACCAAAATTGAGCCGAAAGGCAGGGTCGATGAAATCTCTGATCTCTTCGATTAATGACCTTATACTTCTGGATTGAGGAGAAGAAATGTTATAAATCCCCGAGGCAATTGGTGTATTAACAATCTTATATATTAACTCCGAAAAGTCTTTCACATATAAATAGGCATATTTCTGCTCACCAGGTGTAAAATCCATATTTCCACCCTCATTTATCTTCTTTACCAAGGATGGAATCAGCCAGTTGCTGTTTTCCTTTTCTCCGAAGATGGAAAAAATCCTGAGCCAGATCCAATCTATCTGGTTGGCATTGCAAAATGCTTTCAATATTTCCATACAAGCAAGCTTCATACCACCATAGGCATTAAGGGCTTCACTCGGATGATCTTCAGCGATCTTCCCATCGATATTACCATACTCGGCCTGCGAGCCGAGAAATATGATCTTTTTGATACCGGCTCCCTTTGCCAGTTCGAGCAGTTTAACGAGAAAAGGGATATTTTTTGACTGTTTTGCCCAATCCTCCCTTTCGCCGGCTTCTACTCCTATCCAGGCGCCATGAATGATCGTGTCGCAACCGGAATTCAGGATTGCCTGCCCGTAATTTCCATCGGAATCAATATCTATCCATTCTACCTGTTCTTCAAATTCCCTGCATCTCCAGGTATCTGATCCCGGACGTTTAAGCCCAATGACAGCAATATGCCTACTGATCAGCTTTTCAGCAATATGCGACCCCAAGAAGCCTGTAATTCCGGTAATAAGGACCTTATGCATGGAGGTAGCTTACAATTTGCATTTCGGTGAACTGATCAATATTTGATCTGTTGCGGGTAAATTCCCTATACCAGTCCATGGTCATTTCTACAGCTTTCGCCGCATTTACTTTAGGCTTCCAGTCCAGTTCAGCCATCGCCTTACTGATATCTAATTTGAGAAGGCCGGCTTCATGTGGCTGGATGCCGGTTTGTTCTACAATATAATCTCCGCTTCCCCAACTACCTATAGCTAATTTTAACATTTCCTCTACAGGAAGCGCATCAGTAGCATAAGGACCAAAGTTATAAGCCTGGCTATAATTGACAGGCTCTACAGCTAATTTCGCACCCAATTGTAAATAGGCAACAACAGGTTCAAGCACATGCTGCCAGGGTCTGACTGAAGAAGGGTTCCTGATAACTACCGGTTCGTTCTTTTGCAGGGCTTTAGCAATATCCGGAATCAGACGATCTTTGGACCAGTCGCCCCCCCCAATTACGTTTCCGGCACGACCTACTGCCAATGCTTTTTTATGCGCATCAAAGTTAAGCACGTTGAAGAAGGAGTTGCGATAGGAACTGATGACAAGTTCGGTACAAGCTTTACTTGCACTATATGGGTCGTATCCTCCAAGGCGATCATCCTCACGGTAAGGATATACCCATTCATTATTGTGGTAGACCTTATCTGTGGTAATAAGCACCACTGAACATGGCTTATCAAGTGCCCTGACCCCATCCAAAACATTCGCGGTACCTATTGCATTGACTTCAAAAGTTTCTGATGGTATTTCATAAGATAATCTAACCAGAGGTTGTGCTGCAAGATGAAACAAAAAATCGGGTTGAAAATCAATAATTTCGTTCCTCAGGAATTCACGATTTCTCAGATCACCGATAACGGAATTGCACAGGTTACTACCGTCAATGAGATGATAGAGATCATTCTCAGTTATTGGATCAAGGGCATACCCCTTAATTTCGGCTCCTAGTAAACTCAATATTTTAAGCATCCAGCTCCCTTTGAAACCGGTATGACCGGTAAGAAAGACTTTTTTTCCGCTATAGCATTGTTTTAATTGTTCCAGCATATTACCATATCTTCCAGGGTGAATGATTCGTATCCCACATTTCGTTCAGATCATGCTTGTCTTTAAGCGTATCCATAGGACGCCAGAAACCATGATGTTTAAATGCATTCATCTCACCAGCCAGGGCTATATTCTGCATGGGTTCCTGTTCCCATACGGTAGCATCACCGTCCTTGATAAAATCGAAAACCTCAGGCTGGCATACCATGTAGCCTCCATTGATCCACGATCCGTCACCCTTAGGTTTCTCCAGGAATGACCTCACCTCGTTCTCGGGAGAAAGATCCAGCGCGCCAAAGCGACCGGAAGGCTGAACAGAGGTAACCGTACAAAGCTTTCCATGACCTTTATGGTATTCAACTAGTTCAGCAATATTTATATCTCCAACACCATCTCCATAGGTAAGCATGAAAGGTTCATTATTTACATATTTCTGAATACGTTTGATTCTACCGCCTGTCATTGAGCCGTCACCAGTGTCAACCAGCGTAATCTTCCAGGGCTCAGCTTCCGATTCATGAACTTCAATGGAATTGTTTTTCAAATCGATAGTAACATCAGATTTATGCAGAAAATAATTAGCAAAATATTCCTTCACTACATAACCTTTATATCCCAGACAAACTACAAAGTCATTGTAGCCATGAGAAGAATAAATTTTCATGATATGCCATAAAATGGGCATACCACCAATTTCGACCATTGGTTTTGGTTTGATAACGGTCTCTTCTGATAAACGGGTTCCAAGCCCCCCGGCCAAAATAACAACTTTCATTTAGTCAATTTTTATAAAAATATTTTCTGAAGCCGGGTAAGAGCAACACAACAAATACTCCTCTGCCTTCAGGTCTTCTCGTTCTTTAGTTAATCCTATCATCTTGGCCCGGCCCTGCTGAACAGTGCCTTTACAGGTACTGCAATTTCCTGTCTGGCAAGAATAAGGTAATTCAATATTCGCATCAAGTGCGGCCTCCAAAATACTTTTCCCTTTTACCACCTCAATTACATGCTCAACGCCCTGGTAATGTAAACGGACGGCTTCGGTTTTGATATCCTCGAAATCGCCCGGATCTTTCACCAGTTCAAAGTCTTCTGAAAAAACCCTTTCATTTTCAAGTCCGGCAGCGCTTAAAGCTGTTTTTACTGACTCCTTGAAGCCGGGTGCACCACAAATATAATTTAAGGTGCTGAGTCCTGGATCTGACTTAAGCAGACCGATCGCCACATCGAAATCTATCCTGCCCTGAATTACATCAGGAAGTAACTTGGATACGACCGGCTGCGTATGAAAATGTTTTGTGAAAAATCTCTTCGGATGCAGTGCTGAAAGACTATTGATCTGGTCAAGGAAAATTGTACTTTCCTCATTTCGGTTACCATAGAACAAGTGAATTTCAGGTCCTGATTCATCTGCGAGCACAGACTTCGCAATTGAAAACAATGGGGTAATACCACTTCCGGTTCCCCATAAGTTAATTCGGTCAGCAGCAAAAGTAGGTTCATATACAAAATCGCCCATTGGAGGCATCACTTCAATGACGTCCCCAACTTTTACTATATCGTGGATATGATTAGAGACAAGGCCACCGTTAACCCGCTTAATGGTCACTTCCAGCATAGGATCAATAATGGGCGCTGACGAAAACGAATAGGGCCTGATATATCTTCGCCCGTTAATCCGAAAGATTAGCGTAAGATACTGTCCCGCCAGGTACCTAACCTTTCGAAGTCCCGGTTGCTTGAAACAAAGCGTTACCGTATCTGCTGTTTCTTGTTTGATCTCGACAATCGTTAAGGTATATGTAACCATAAGTTAGGAGATAAGAGCTTGAAAGATTCTTCGAAAAGCAAGAAAAAATGTGATAAGCAGGCCGCCAAGAAGTCCACCGATAATGAATCCTTTCAATTTGCCTAATCCCGTCTTATCGAGAGGGTAAATCGGCTTATCAATTACCTGTATCAGCGGCGTCTCCTTCAACAGGCTGATTTTAGACAACTCCAGGTTCTGAACCAGCTGAGCAAGAATATTCCTGTTGGTTTCTGCACTGAACTGTGAACGCTGCACGGGTGCTGAACGCTGAGCCTGTCTGGTGATGTTCAGGTTTGGTGTAGCGTCTGCAACAGCGGCTGCTGAATAGATTGCCCCATTCATTACAGCCCTCACAGAATCAGTCTTTTTTTGCATAATATAAATGTTTTCAAGTGACTTCTTTGTCTTTGTCTGGACGTAAAAATCATTCACATTTTTTACAATCTGCTCATCAAAGATCTTCGCAAAGACTTCATCATTTGCCTTTACTGCAGCTTCAATCAGACTTAGCTTTTTATCCGGTTTGATTACATTCAAATTGCTTAGATTGATTTCTTTCACGATGTTGCCCAGGATACTGTCGCGCAGACGCCTGGTTTTGGCGTTCATATTCTGCGCATTCGCGGCTGTGTCTGAAAAATCAATTTTATTCAGTTCAGGTGTTTTTTTCCACCGCTCCCTCAGTTTATTATAATCAATGTAGCGCTGCAACAGGGTCTGCTGCTTCCCCTCGATATCCAATTTAGTCAACAGCGTTTTCTCGATCATTGTCCTGGATTTATATAATTCCAGGATATTATCACCTTGAAATATACCGCCGCTGCCGCCGGCAACGTCAATGCCCACCATAGATGCAAGGCCGGCATACTGCCCCATACCTCCACCTTTGTCGGCATCTTCAAGAACGAAAGTTGTTTTAGCCGTATACAGCGGTTTTTTAGACCATGCATACACTAAGCCAATAACCCCGCCGAGTACAGCGAAAAGCAGGATCACTAACCATTTGGACAGAATATAACTGTATAATAACTGAAGTTTAGTAAAAATCTCTTTCACTGATACCTCACCTGTATCATTCTTATAATTGATCTGGTTGTCTTTCATAGGTCCCTGGCAGCTTGTTATTATCTTAATACACTAATTAGTACCGCCGCAACTGTGGCTAAAGCTGAAGTAATACCGACTATACCTGCAACCCCTAGTTTTTCCCTTGGAGCTCTTTTTGGAACGAAAATCTCAGCACCCGGCTTCACTTTTGGATAGTTATTAAAAAATAGAAATTTCCTGTTTGCATCTACCGAACCATTTGCATACTGAATATAAGCTCCATTTTTGTTGGCATTATAAGTAAAACCACCTGCACCATTAATATAATCCTTCATGCCCCTACTGCGGTTGTACACGATATTTATCGGCCTGAGAACTTCACCTGTTACTTTTACAGTCTGTAATTGTTTGGGCACACTGATGATATCGCCGTCTTCAAGCAAAAGATCATATCTGGACCTGGGCTTTTTCAAAATATTTACAAGATCTATACCCACCAGATCACTTCCAAGAATTTTCACTTCCTGAACCAGCTGAGCAGTATCGGTGACATTGTTATCACCTGTGGCCTGCAATCTTTTTAAGTTGGCAAGTTTTTGCATCTCCTCTTTTTGTTTTTCTTTCGCACTCATGGAGGCCGCACTATTTCCAAATTTCGACTTGATGATATTGCCAAAACGGTCTACCGAATCTTTTTGAACTACCTCTTCGGGCCCCGGCCTTTTTAGTGAAGCACCTTCAGCAAAAGATAGTACAGTTAAGCCGCCAGCCCTCCTGATAACATCGGAGATCCGCTCGTCTTTGTTTGTAATGGTGTAAATTCCCGGATAAAGTACCTCGCCTTCTACCTTCACCTGTTTTTGTGTCTGATATCCTTCAGCACTTCTCACAGAAACAATATCAAAAGGCTGTAACACGAAAGTTGAGTCCTGCAATTTCAGATCTCTGGAAATATTTATATTTAATACATCCGCCGTTTTAGCAGATATAGAATTTGCATCACCATTTTTAATTCTGCGGGCAACCTCGATACGATTTGGCGTTGCTCCATCTTTAAAACCACCTGCCATTTGAATCAAGGCCTGAAGATTCATTCCATCCCCATAGTCAAAAGTTCCGGGAAATCTTACTTCACCTTTGATATCCACTTTGTATTCATCACGCAGATCAAATATGGAGGAGATGGTAATTTTATCTTCCCTTCTTAATGGAATATCCTGTTCTGTTCCTTTTACGATTTTGTCTACATCAAAAGACAACAGTGCCAGACTATTGTCTGTGTTCAAACGAGAGATATAACCTCTGCTCAAAAAGGCATCTTCTTTCAAACCATCTGCCTTTGCAATCAACTGTTTTAGCGTAAGTCCGTTCTCCAGTTCATACTGACCCGGGCGGAATACTGCACCCTTAATCTCCACGCGATTCGCAAAACGATCCAGAATCGCTTCTACTACATACTTATCGCCATTTAACGGGGTATATTTAATAAAGTTATCAGCGCTGACATCCGTTATGCGTCTTTCCTTATTTGTATTTTGCAGTACCTTAATTTTAGCTGTATACGCTTTATTAGAGAATCCTCCGGAAAAATTGATAACATCCTCAAGGGATTCCGTATTCAATACCTCATAAAGTGCAGGCCGCTTTACTTCGCCAGACATTTCTACACGGGTTTGATAAACCGGGATATTAATTACATCCTGATCCTGTAGCCTGATATTACCTGTTTGGATACCTTTTAAAAGAAAGTTATATACATCAATAGTAGATACTATTTTGTTATTCCTGATGACCTGTATTTTTCTGAATGAGCCATTTTCATTTGGGCCACCTGAAGCATTCAATGCGTTAAAAACTGTGGATAATGATGACAGGGTATATGATCCGGGTTTAACTACTTCACCCAGCAGCGTCACCTTTATACTTCTGATATTACCTATGGTTATTGAAACATTTGAACGTCCGCTCTTTAACGCAGAATAGGTCTTAGACATGGCGGCACGGATCTTTGACGTTGCCTGTTCAATAGATAATCCACCCACCGAAATTAGCCCAACATATTGCAGACGAATAGTTCCTTCAGGGCTTACCTGCAATTTATAATTAGCTTCATTGTCGCCAGTCAGGTCAATTAATAATTGATCATCAGGACCAATAATATAGCTTTTAGGAGTAGCCAGCCTTAAATTGGGCTCAAAAGTAATGTCATTGTTTTTGAACAGTTCAGCCCCGAATATTTTAGGGATTAAATTGCCAAAAGCATCCTTCATTTCTTTTTTGCTTCTTTCGTTCAGATTAATCCTTCCGTTTTTTGAAGTATCAGATGGATTTGTCTGATCAAATCTCCTCCGTGTTGATTGGTCGTTTTGGAATTGCGTACCGTTACCGTTATTGGAATTATCATTATTACCCTTTGAATTCTGGTCATCAGAACTCCCATCTTGTTTTCTGATTTTCTCTACCCTTAGTGCAAGTTTTTGTACCTCTTCCGCTGTCATACCCTGTGCAGCAGCCATTTGTCCCAGCTGCACATCATTATACCCCACAGATTCTGCACGTTGCATCAGCTGACGAACCTGTACATCTGTTAATTCGTCAACTTTTATAT
>Ga0247730_1000392_pt1 | contig 34209 bp, 31 predicted proteins | sample UWRJL073202C2_FD_180959 | JGI IMG/M metagenome (GOLD analysis project Ga0247730, IMG submission 180959) | Plant litter microbial communities from Arlington Agricultural Research Station in Wisconsin, United States - UWRJ-L073-202C-2 | ecosystem: Environmental > Terrestrial > Plant litter >... | reverse complement strand
CAGTGCTTGGTGATCATCACCGGGACTTCGCCGGTTTCTTCGTGGGCTTCGAAGGCAGCGTCGATCAGCTTCACCCCGTGACGGTGGTAGAAGTCGCGGGCTTTCTGGTTGTAGACGTTGGCCAGGAACGACAGGTGCGCGTCCGGGTACACCGGCGGCGGCGAAGTCTCGGCCTTGCGGCCACCGCGTGGGTGAGCGGCGACGCGGGCAGCGGTCAGCGCCTCGATCACTTCGCGGCGCAGGGCCTTGAGCTGTGAGTTGGGGATGAAGAACGCCTGTGGCGCATCCAGCTGGATATGGGTCGCGTGGTACTCGGTGGTGCCCAGTTGGCCGAGCAAGTCGCGCAGGGTGTCCAGCGCCTGTTCCGGCTTGTTGGCCACGCCGAACGGGCCGGGCAGGGTGATGCTGGCGCTGATGCCTTCTTCGCTGGTGGCGGTGACGTCCAACTGCGCTTCGCGCAGACGTGCTGTCCAGGTCAGGCCGATACGGCGCTCGGATGAGGTCTTGAGCAGCGCCTGTTGCCAGTTGTGGTCCAGGTTACGGTTCAGCGGGTGGTTCGGGCGCAGTTGATGCAAGCCCGCCGGCATTTCATTCGGCTCGACGCGGTAGCGGTAGCGCTTCTCGCCGTCTTCCTCGAACTCGCCTTTAGGCTCGGCGATATTGGCGCGGAAACCCACCACTTCACGCTTGACCAGCACGTTGAGGCCATCGCCGTTGGACAGCGGCTCATGGGTGACCACCTGCAGGTCGCGCTTGCCGGCTTTTTCCACCACACCCACCGGCAGGCCGGTGAAGGTCGGGGTGTCGAAGGCGCCGATGTCGACCTTGCGGTCAGTCACGAAATAATCGGTGCTGCCACGGTGGAAGGTCTTTTCCGGGTCGGGCAGGAAGAAGTGCGCGGTGCGCCCGCTGGAAGCGCGGGCCAGGTCCGGGCGGTCTTCAAGGATCTCGTCGAGGCGCTGGCGGTAATAGGCGGTGATGTTCTTCACATAGCCCATGTCCTTGTAGCGGCCTTCGATCTTGAACGAGCGCACCCCGGCTTCGACCAGCGCGCGAATGTTGGCGCTCTGGTTGTTGTCTTTCATCGACAGCAGGTGCTTTTCAAAGGCCACGACGCGACCTTGATCGTCTTTGAGCGTGTACGGCAGGCGGCAGGCCTGGGAGCAGTCGCCACGGTTGGCGCTGCGGCCGTTCTGCGCGTGGGAGATGTTGCACTGCCCCGAGAACGCCACGCACAGGGCGCCGTGGATGAAGAATTCGATGGCGGCATCGGTTTCGTCGGCGATGGCACGGATCTCTTGCAGGTTCAGCTCACGGGCCAATACCAACTGCGAGAAACCGGCCTGGTCGAGAAACTTGGCGCGGCCCAGGGTACGAATGTCGGTCTGGGTGCTGGCGTGCAGCTCGATGGGCGGGATATCCAGTTCCATTACGCCCAGGTCCTGCACGATCAACGCGTCGACGCCGGCGTCGTAGAGCTGATGGATCAGCTTGCGCGCGGGTTCCAGTTCGTTGTCATGCAAGATGGTGTTGATCGTGGTGAACACGCGCGCGTGGTAACGGCGGGCGAATTCCACCAGTTGAGCGATGTCGCTCACATCGTTGCAGGCGTTATGGCGCGCGCCGAAGCTCGGGCCGCCGATGTACACGGCGTCGGCGCCATGCAGGATAGCCTCGCGCGCGATGGCGACATCGCGGGCAGGGCTGAGCAATTCCAGGTGATGCTTGGGCAAGGACATAGTTTTTTTAGTCAGGCTTGTCACGGTTGAGGCGCGCATTGTAGCTGTGAAATGCCTGACCGGCACCCACTCAGGCCTGAGCGGCCATCGCGGTGACTTCCACGCGCATACCATCGACCGCCAACGCCGCCACGCCAACTGCCGCGCGCACGGGCCAGGGCTTGGCGAAGAAGCGTTTGTAGACCTCGTTAAAGGCAGCGCGGTCGGCCATGTCGGTCAGATAAATGGTCAGGTGCATCACCCGGTCCATGGAGCTGCCGGCCTTTTCCAGGGCGACTTTCAGGGCTTGCAGGGTGCATTCGCTTTGCAGGGTGATGTCGCCCAGTTCCAGGCTGCCATCGGCGCGGGTCGGAATCTGGGTGGACACCAGGATGCCGTTGAAGCCGATCACGTCCGAAGAGATCGAGTCGGCATCGGGGTCCGGGGTGTAGTGCAGGTCGTGGTTGGCCATGGGCGCCTCTCGTTGGCAGGTTCAGAAAGGCGCCCATGGTCCCCGAAAAATACCGCAGGGGCAAACTACGCCCAGCGGCGGAACAGCACGCTGGCATTCACGCCGCCAAAGCCGAAGCCGTTGGACAGCGCGTATTCAATGGGCATCGGCCGGGCTGCACCGCGCAGCAGGTCCAGGCCATCCGCAAGCGCGTCGGGGACTTCCAGGTTGAGGGTGACCGGGGCGACCTGATCGCGCAGGGCGAGTACGGTGAAGATGGCTTCGATACCGCCCGCAGCGCCCAACAGGTGACCGGTGGCGGATTTGGTCGAGCTGATCGCCGGGCTGCCGTTAGCGCCAAATACCGTCCTGATCGCCGCCAGTTCGCCTTTATCGCCCACTGGTGTGGAAGTAGCGTGAGCGTTCAAGTACTGCACCTGGTCGGCATCGATACCGGCCTGACGCAAAGCCTGCAGCATCGCGCGGCGTGCGCCGTCGCCGTCTTCCGGGCCGGCGGTCATGTGATAGGCGTCGGCGCTGGTGCCGTAACCCACCAATTCGGCAATCGGCTGTGCGCCGCGCGCCAGGGCGTGCTCCAGGTCTTCGATCACCAGGATGCCGGCGCCTTCGCCCATGACAAACCCGTCACGTGCCTGGTCGAATGGCCGCGAAGCCTGCGCCGGGCGGTCATTAAAGTCACTGGACAACGCCCGCGCCGCCGCAAACCCGGCCAGGCTGACGCGATGGATCGCCGCTTCGGCGCCCCCACACACCGCCACATCGACTTCACCGGCCCGAATCATCCGTGCCGCGTCACCAATCGCCTGCACGCCTGCCGCACACGCGGTCACCGGCGCGCCCAGCGGCCCCTTCAAACCGTAGTTGATCGACACATGCCCGGCGGCCATGTTGCTCAGGAAGGAGGGGATGGTGAACGGTGACAACCGCCGCGGGCCCTTGCTGTCGGTGGTGCGCACCGCATCGGCAATTGCCGGGAAGCCGCCGACGCCCGAGGCGATGATGGTGGCGGTGCGTTCCTGCGCTTCGGCGGTAACGGGTGCCCAGCCGGCCTGTTTCAAGGCTTCATCTGCCGCCGCCAGGGCGAACAGGATGAAGCGGTCCATCTTGCGCTGCTCCTTGGCCGCCAACAGCCGGTCGGGATCGAACCCGGCTTGCGGATCCTGCTGCACGCTTTGCACCTGGCCGCCGATGCTCACGGCCAGGTCTCCGATCAGTTCTTCCGGCAGGCGACGAATGCCCGACTGCCCGGCCAGCAGGCGTTGCCAGGTTGACTCCACGTCAGCGCCGAGCGGCGTCAGCGCGCCCATGCCTGTCACAACGATGCGTTTACTCATGATCAATCGACTCCGGTTGCGTTGAGGGAACAGACCCTATGGACGTCACTATCATCATGAAAGTAACATGGCATCACGTAAATAGGCACCGGCCCAAGGAAACGCCCATGCAACGCAAGTCCCTCACCCGCGACGAATGCCCCATCGCCCGCAGCCTCGACCGGGTAGGGGAGTGGTGGAGCATCCTGATCATGCGCGACGCGCTGCAGGGCCTGCGCCGCTTCGATGAGTTTTCCCGCAGCCTGGGCATCGCGCCCAATATGCTCACACGCCGCCTGAACGCGTTGGTGGAGGCCGGCATGCTGGAGCGCCAGGCCTACAGTGAGCGGCCACCGCGCTATGAATATGTGCCGACGGCAAAGGGCGAGGATTTCCGCATGGTGCTGATGTCGCTGGTGGCCTGGGGCAACCGGCATTACGCCGAGGAGGGCACCAGTGTGGAGTTGGTAGAGCGTGCGACAGGCACGCCCGTGCAGCCGATGTTGGCGCGTGCCGACGGCCAGCAAGTACCGCTTGATCAGTGCGTGTTGCAGGCCGGCCCGGCGGCGAGTGCCGGCATGCGCGAACGCCTGGCGTTGCTTGATGCAAAGCGCTGATCACGCAAGTATTTGACGCCAGAAAATAATCCTGAGAGGGCGCGTAAAGTCGCGTATTTCCCAGCCGATAGCGAGGTGAGACAGAGGGTTCTCCGCACGGCTGAGGGTACGTCCATGTTCAACACAGCACTCAAGACAGCACTGTCGGCCAGGACGGCCGAAGTCACCGAGTACAAAGGACTGATCGCCGCACTCGAACGCTCCATGGCCGTGGTCGAATTCGACCTGAACGGCAAGGTATTGCGGGCCAACGACAACTTCCTCAAGACCCTGGGTTACAACGCCAGTCAATTGGCCGGTAAATCCCACCGCGATTTTTGCCCGTCGGCGCTGACCGGCAGCCCGGCCTACAGCCAGTTCTGGAGTGATTTGAAGGCCGGCAAGTTTGTGTCCGGCACCTTCAAGCGCGTAGACAGCAACGGCAATACGATCTGGCTGGAGGCCAGTTACAACCCGGTGCTGGATGAGCGCGGCCAGGTATTGAAGGTGGTCAAGTACGCGCTGGACGTGACCAGCAAGGTCGAGCAGGAGGCCGCCACCCGCAGCAAACTCGCGGCCGTGGACCGGGCGATGGCGGTGATTGAGTTCGATTTGAGCGGCCAGGTACTCGACGCCAACGCGAACTTCCTCAACGTGATGGGCTACAGCCTGGCGGAAATCAAAGGCAAACAGCACCGCCTGTTTTGCGAGCCGGCGCTGATCAACAGCCATGAATACGCCGACTTCTGGCGGCGTTTGAACAACGGCGAATTCTTCACGGGCCAATTCAAGCGCCTGGGCAAGCATGGGCATGTGGTGTGGCTGGAGGCGAGCTACAACCCGGTGTATGACGGCGACGGCAAGCTGGTCAAGATCGTCAAATTCGCCAGCGACATCACCGAGCGCGTGGAAAAGTTCGAAGAGGACTCCCGTGGTGCGTCGCGGGCCTACCATATCTCCTCCGAAACCGAGCGTTTTGCCGAACATGGCACCCAGGTGATCCAGGAAACTGCCAGCGAAATGCGCCGCATCGCCGACAACATCGGCGCTTCTGCACGGCTGGTGGGGCAACTGGGCGATCGTTCCGAGCAGATCACCGCCATCGTCAACACCATTCGCGGGATCGCCGACCAGACCAACCTGTTGGCGCTCAATGCGGCGATCGAGGCAGCGCGCGCGGGGGATCAAGGGCGGGGCTTTGCGGTGGTGGCCGATGAGGTCCGGCAACTGGCCGGGCGCACCAGCCGCTCGACGGCGGAAATTGCCGAGATGATCGGCATGATCCTCTCGGAAACCCGTGACGCGGTGACCAGCATGAACGCCACCCAGGAAGGCGCGCAACGCGGCGTCAGCCTGGCTGATCAGGCCGGTTCGGTGATCCTGCAGATTCGCACCAGCACCAGTGACGCGGTGGAGGCAGTGAGCATGTTTGCGTCGAAGCTGGATGAGTCGGAAGTCATTCCCAAGACCGCAGTGGGTTGGGTGGGCTGATGTAGCCCAGTGGTGAGGGAGCTTGCCCCCTCACCACAAAGGCCACTTACAGCAGGGTAAAGGGATAGTCGACGATCAACCGCAGCTCATTGAGATCACCATCGCGCTGGTCGGCGTTTGAGGCCACGATCGCATCACGCAGGCGCAACGACAGGTTTTTCGCCGGACCGCTCTGGATCACGTACTTGGCTTCCACATCCGTCTCGTGGTGGGCGCCATCGGCACCGTAGTCACCTACGTAGGCGCTGTGGTCCGGTGTGTGGGTGCCATTGATGTCGGAACCGTTGATGTAGCGCGCCATGAAACTCAGCCCCGGCACGCCATAACTGGCCACGTTGAGGTCATAACGGATACCCCACGACTGCTCGCCCGGGCCGTTGAAGTCGCCCCATTGCACCGAGTTGGCCAGGTACACCGAATCACCGCCTTCGCCCGCACCGTTGTTGCCAGTGCCGATGTAGTCGAACGGCGTGTCGCCATGCACTTTCTGGAACGACAGCGTCAGCGTGTGCGCCTGCAGGAACGAGTAGGCTGCCGCCACCGAGTAGGTGGTGTTGTTGATCGCCCCGGCCTTGGCGCTGCCCGTGTCGAGGGTGCGGTACAGGTTGCCGTCCAGCGCCAGGGACTGGTCATGCGCCAACGCAATCACGTAGTTGAGGTTGGTGTAGTACTGGCGCCAGATGTCTTCCAGCTCGCCGGCATACAGCGTGGCGCTCAGGGACGGGGTAAAGGTGTATTTGCCGCCGACAAAGCTTGCGCTGTTGGCGGCGATGTTGGCGTAGGTCGCATAGATATCGTGGTCATGGTTGCTGGTCATGCCGCTGTTGGTGCTGGTGAAGTGCCCGGCTTCCAGGTCCAGGCCGGCGATTTCGCTGCTGGTCAGGTCGAAACCGGTGGCGGTCTGCGGCAACAGGCGCGTGCCACCGGTGGCGAAGACGGGCGCGGTGGGCTGCATGTCACCGAATTTGAGTTGGGTCTTGGACACTTTGATTTTCACGGCAGCGCCGACCGAGCCGTAGGCGTCTTCGGGATCGCCGTGCCGGTCGGTCGGCAGGTTGCCGGTGCCCGCGTATTCATGGGTGGCATCCAGTTTCAGCCCGCCGTAGGCATAGGCATCCACCCCGAAACCAATGGTGCCTTGGGTAAAGCCCGAGGCGTAGTTGAGCATTGCGCCTTGGGTCCAGTCGCGGTTGTCAGCCCGACCGCCTTCACGGTTGCGGTTCATGTAGTAGTTGCGCAGCAGCCCGGTGATGCTGCCGCCCTCGATAAACCCCTTGGCATCTGCCTGGTCGCTGACGGACTCTGCAAAGGCCATTTGGCTGATACCGGCACACACCGCCAGTGCTAACAGGCTCGACTGTTTAATCATGTTGTGACTTCCCCGGAATAATGAACGCGCGCACAGAAACACCGCACTTATTGGATGGTGCATAACGTGGTATGGGCAGATGTTTGCAGGTGAGCTGTTACGGTTTTTTATTGTGTTCGGCATGGTTGCCGAGGTTGATTCTAAGCACAGTCTGCGTGGCCTGCAGCGGGCTAGCGGATGAAACTCGATTAATTAAACTTCACTATTTTTAATCGACTGCGGGTGTAGCGTGGGCGCTGTCTTAGCCGCTCTGCTTCGACAAAATCCTTTGGTTGCCGCCGCAGACTCTGCGGCGGATTTTTTTGCGTGTGCGGTATTTTCAGTGGGCGTCTTAGTTGAACTCACTTATGCTGCGCAACACTGTTAGCTTAACCCGTCGAGACGCTGCATGAGCCTGAAATCCACCCACTTGCCGGCGCTGATCGCGTTCGAATGTGTGGCCCGTCATCTGAATTTCGCGCGGGCGGCAGCCGAGATGGAGGTCACGCCGACGGCCATGTCCAAGACCATCAAGCAGCTTGAAGCGCAATTGGGTGTGCGCCTGTTCAACCGCACCACCCGCAGCGTGGCGCTGACCGAGTCCGGCAGCCAACTGCTCGACACCCTGGCACCGGCACTGGAGCAGATTCGCTTCTCGGTGCAGCAAGTGCACGACACCGCCAGCCGCCCTTACGGCGCGTTGAAGATCAACAGTTCCTACGTGGCCTATGCCTCGCTGATCGAGCCGCATGTGGCGGCATTCCTCACGCAGTACCCGGATATCACCTTGGATATTGCCCTCGATAATGGCTTGAGCGACATCATTGGCGAAGGTTTCGATGCCGGCATTCGCCTGGGCCAGGCCTTGCAGCGCGACATGATCGCCGTGCCGCTGGGCACGTCGCAGCCGATGGTGGCCGTGGCGGCGCCCGCGTACCTGGCGTGCTCGGCACCGCTGGACACACCCGAAGACCTGCTGGCCCACGACTGCATCCACCAGCGCCTGAGCAGCCGCGGGCCGTACATGGATTGGACGTTTCGCATCGGCAAGGCCACTGTCGCGATCGAGGTGAAGGGGCGCCTGGTGCTGGATGAAATGCGCACCACCTTGTCGGCTGCGCGCCTGGGTTGCGGCGTGGCCCTGGTGTTCCGCCCGTTTGCCCAGGCGGATATCGCCAGCGGTGCACTGGTGGCGTTGCTGGAACATTACGCGGCGCCCGCCGAGACCTTCCACCTGTATTACGCCAACCGTGCGCAAATGCCCGGAAAGCTCCGGGCATTTATCGACTTCTTCCAGACCCGTAACCGTCAGGCCACCGAGTAGCCGCCATCTGCCAGCAAGGCATGGCCGGACACGTAGCTGGCATCTTCTGACCCTAGGAACGCCACCACCGTCGCCATCTCTTCGGCCGTGCCAAACCGGCTGGCCGGTGTGCTGGCGGCGAAAGCGTGCTGGGCATCCACCGACGGCCAGATCCCGCGATGGTGGAACGGCGTCTCGATCAGGCCCGGGCACAGCGCGTTGACCCGTACGCCCCGCTTGAACCATTCGATGGACGCGGTCTTGGTCATACCGACAATGGCGTGCTTGGTGCCGATATACAGCGCGGCATTCTCGAAACCGATCACGCCGCCCATGGACGCGTTATTGATGATGCTGCCAAAACCCTGTTCGAGCATGACCTTGGCTTGGTACTTCATGCAGTTGAAAACCCCGCGCACATTCGGCTCGAACACCAGGTCGAAGCGTGCATTGTCCTGTTCGACCAGCGGCGCGAACACGCCTTCGGTGCCGGCATTGTTGAAGGCGATGTCCAGCTTGCCATAGGTGTCCACGGCAAATTTGACCATGGCGATGATGTCGGCTTCGCGGGTCACGTCGACGACGATGGAGGACGCGGTGCCGCGATTGGCAGTGATCTCGGCAACCACGTCGTCCAGCTCGCTCTGCCGGCGGGCAGCAGCCACGATCTTCGCGCCGCGCTGGGCCAGGACGACAGCGGCCGCGCGACCAATGCCGGAACTGGCGCCGGTGATCAGCGCGACTTTGCCTTCGAGTTGACGGGTGTTGGAAAGGGTCATGGGAAGCTCCGTTTGTGTGCTGCGCAAGGCGGTGTGCTTGCGCTTTGGAGCACAGGTTACGGCGCGTGATTACCCCTGATAATCCACGCAAATACACACGAGTTATGTGCTATGGGTTCACAGTGCTCAACGACACATATTGGCTGGAGGAGGAGGGCAGTGATGGTTTCAACGTGATGTTCCCGTGGCTGCCGGGAGGCTTGGATGACGTTGTCGACAAGGTGGTGCCAGCGCTGCAGGCACGCGGGATTTTCCGTCGCAAGGATGAGGGCACGACCTTGCGCGAGAACCTGGGGTTGGCTCGGCCGGTGAATCGGTTTTTTACCTGAGCGGGAAAGGAGGGGTGTTGCACCCCTCGTCCCGTTTTGCGTATTACTCTTTGACGTCCATGAACTCTTCAGCCCAGGCCACGTAGTTTTCAGGCAAGGTATAGGTGTGCGTCAACTCGGTAGCACTGAGGTTATCGGTGCTGTGGGTCAACTGGCGCTGGGCACGCAGGCTGTCGTAGGTCGCCTTGATCGCGGCAAAGTAGGCACCATGGCCGGCAACCACCACACGCACACCGAGGCTGGCCAGACGCTTGGCGTCATTGAGCTTGGGATTGCCATACGTCACCAGCATCAGCGGTACGGTCAGGTTCTCGGCGATCTTCTCCAGGTGCTCGAAGTCAGCCACACCCACCATGCAAATCCCATCGGCACCGGCTTTCTGATACGCCAGGGTGCGCTCGATCACAGCCTCGGTCGGCAACACACCAGCGTTGGTGCGGGCAATGATCGACAGCTCTGGATCAACACGGGCTTCCAGCGCCGCGCGGACCTTGCCGATGCCTTCTTCAATGGAAATCAGGTCGGTGGACTTGCGCCCGAATTGCGCGGGCAGCAACGTGTCTTCAATGGTCAACGCGGCCACACCGGCACGCTCAAGCTCTTCGACAGTGCGCATCACGTTCAGCGCGTTACCGTAGCCATGGTCGGCATCGGCGATGAACGGCAACTGGGCAACACGGCCAATACGGGTGGCTTGCTCAACGAACTCACTCAGGGTGATCAACGCGAAATCGGGCGCGGCCAGTACCTGCAACGAAGCAACGGAGCCACCGAGGATGCCGACTTCGAAACCCAGGTCAGCGGCAATACGCGCGGACATCGGGTCAAAGACGGACGCGGTTTCAACGCAGGTTGGGGTAGCAAGCAATTCACGGAATTTGCGGCGCAGGGCTGAGTGAGAAATCTTTGGCATGGGCTTTCCTGGTTCTGGTCATCGTCTTGTGACGATCAATGTCTATTCGTGGTGGAGCGAGATTAACATGCAGAAGAGCGGGGGATGATGACGTTTCAGCATTAGGGTTATGGAGAGGCGGGAATGGCTCCAGAGCAAAAATGGGGTTAGCATTCCGCTTCACTCGGCTTAAACAGCCTGTTTTTCAGATCAGGGTCGTATCGTGGAAAAGCTAAAACGCCTTCAAAGTGGAATCGAAGGGCTAGACGCTCTGCTCAAGGGTGGGCTGGTAGCAGGCGCTTCATACATCATCCAAGGGCGCCCAGGGTCTGGAAAAACGATCCTTGCCAACCAGCTTGGGTTCCATCATGCGAACAATGGAGGAAGGGTTCTGGTCGCCACGCTGTTGGCCGAATCACACGACCGACTCTTTCAATTCCTTTCGACTCTGAGCTTCTTCGACGCTTCCAAGGTTGGCGCCGAAATCCAATTTGTCAGTGCGTTTGACACGTTGGAAAACGACGGACTGGACGAGGTGGTGAAACTGCTGCGGCGCGAGATAAGCCGTCAAAAAGCCACAGTGATGGTAGTAGACGGCTTGCTCAATGCGCGCTCCAAAGCAGATTCGCACATCGATACCAAGAAATTCATTTCCGAGTTGCAAGGGCATGCCGCTTTCGCAGGTTGCACAGTGCTGTTTCTCACCAGTTCCCGTCTGGACGACGGCAGCCCTGAGCACACCATGGTTGATGGGGTGATTGAGATGGGCGAGGAGCTGTTCGGCACTCGGTCAGTGCGTCGAATTCAGCTTCGTAAAACTCGCGGCAGCTCAGCAATGACCGGTCTTCACGAGTGTGAAATTACCGAAAATGGCTTGGTGGTTTACCCGCGACTCGAAAGTCTCTACAGCCACCCGTCGTCTCCCGACAGCGCCGACATGACCCGTATCGCCAGTGGGATTGAATCACTGGACGACATCCTGGGCGGGGGGCTGCACAGTTCCAGCGTGACTCTGGTAATCGGCCCTTCCGGTATTGGTAAAACCACCCTTGGCCTCAAATTTCTGGCTGAGTCGACTGTGGAAGCACCGGGCCTGCATTTTGGCTTCTACGAAAGCCCGGAGCGGTTGCGACTCAAAGGCCAATCACTCGGTATCGATATAAAGGGCATGGAAGGCAGCGGCGCCTTGAGCATTGCCTGGCAGCCTACTACTGAGGGGTTGCTGGATGGGTTGGGCACACGACTACTGAGTCTCGTAGAAGAGAAGGGCATCAAGCGCGTGTTTCTCGATAGCCTTAGCGGTATGACGCGAGTCTCGACGAATCCCGCACGGATTACTGACTTCTTCAGTGCACTGATGAACGAGCTGCGATCCAGGGGCGTTACGGTATTTGCCTCCTGGGAAATGCGCGATCTATTTGGTTCCGAGGTCAGCGCACCAAACTCTGACCTGTCTAGCATCGTCGACAACCTGATGCTGATGCGGTTTTCTGAGAATCACTCTGAACTAAGCCGGACGCTATCCATTCTTAAGGTAAGAGACAGCTCTTACGATCCCTCACGATTTGAGGTCATCATCCGTGATTATGATGTTTTCCTGAAAAAGGCTTCAAGACATGAACCATCGGTCCCCGCTGAGTCATCGCCCGGTTCAATTTCTTAAGCTTTTGTGTGGGTTGAATTAACATGACCACCATCCTGGTCGTCGACGACGAGTATTTGATCGCTGATATCCTTAGCTTCGCGCTGGAGGATGAGGGGTACATGGTCGTAACGGCGAGCAATGGTCGAAAAGGACTCGAGGTTCTCGAGAGAGAACGGCCTGCTTTGATCATTACCGACTATATGATGCCGGTCATGGACGGCGAGGAATTCGCCACCGCCATTCGAGCGCTGCCTGCGGCAAATCAATTGCCGATCATCTTGATAAGCGGTGCTCAGGCGCATATCGGAATAGAGAGATCGGATCTTTTTGATGCTGTATTGGCCAAACCCTTCAACATCGACTTGATCATCGCCGAAGTCAAAAAGCTCCTGGCAGCTGATTAGTCAGCTGCTGGAGCAGGGTCAGCTTTTGCTGCGCCGGCAACGCTCCGAGCAGTAGCGCACTTCATCCCAGCAGCGTGCCCATTTCTTCCTCCATGTGAAGGGAAGTCCACAGGTCACGCAGGTTTTTACGGGAAGCTCACTCTTTTTCACAGATATAACTCCGGCTGGGTCGATCAATCAATCACGTCGACAAGAAGAGGCGTGGTTATCATTATCCCGATCACTGTGTGACAAATGAATATTCCGTTTTTTGTTTCCCTGGATGGGCCCAAAGGCACCGGCAAAACTACGCTGTTGGAGGCTGTAACGGCAACGCTGAGGGCGCACAGCAAGAAAGTCATCCGACTTTGCGAGAGAAAAAGCGATCCCTACAGAAGGGAAACCATGGCCCTGGTTAACGAACTTGCCAGAAATCCCTCGCGGGATCTGGAATGGGCTGTGTGCGAGCGTTTTGCCGAGAGTCGCAGCTGGATATCCCGGAACGTACTGACTCAGCAGCCGTTGGACAGCATTATCCTGATTGATCGCTGGTATCCGTCCGATGCTGCGTTTCGACACACCATCTCGTTTGCAGAGATTCTCCAGTTGAACCGGGAGCGGGACGTGCGAGTGCCGGATGTGCATGTCGGCGTTGTCACCGCGCCGGATATTTCGTGGGCAAGGGCAGCTGCACGGTCGCGAGGATTGGGCGGTACGGTAATCCAGAAGTATGCAGAGCATGTTGCATGCACAGAGATGTTCGAGCAGGCCGTTGCGGAGCATGGCTGGGTGATGTGCCGGAATGAAGGTGCGATCGAAGACGCAGTGAAGCAGGTGGTTGCTGAGATCTACAAAGTCGCTGGGTGACACGCATAGCGTAATACATCATTTAACAAGTGGGCGATGTCAGATGTTCATAAGCGGCTCATGAGCCTGAAATTACTGGCTAACCGCTCTAGAAATTAACGCGCCTGTTCATCGATCGCTGTTCATAACGGCTCAAGCGATTCGCGAGCTAGGCCAAGGATGTGGGAGATAAATCGAGCTCTGAAGTAAGTAGAGTGAGGAATGAAGGACAAAGTACACGTTGCGCAGACCTCCATAGTAGGCTGATGAGCTTTCCTAAAAATCGAGCGATTCGGCCGTGCATCTGCGCGGCAGCGCCCAGGTCTTATACATAGAACGTTGCAATCAGACGTCATCTATTGGCTCGATGTAGTTCTGATACAGCTTGAACAGCAGATGAATGAAGAGAGCTCCGAAAACGACATACTCGAAAATATCAGATCGAATCAGGTAGCAAATAACATCGCTGCACATCGTAAATCCCCTTACGTCTAACGTACAATCAATAAATTTGATTGCGCATACTTATCGCATCATTAGGATAAGCGAGATACTTTCTCTAGTAGATGCAGCTTAAAAAATTATCAATATTTACTTTTGAGAACTTATCAATGTGAAGTGGCAATTTTTTAGCCGAGTGCTTTATTAGTTGCAATTTTGTGACTCTTTAACCAAAGTTGCACTGAACACCTTTTCATTTTGCGAGGCAAATGCGGCAACTCCTTTTATTATTGCTTTGGATTCCAAGCGGCCTGTGATCAGTTCCTTATCAATTGTGTCTAGATCAAATTTATCGCCATCTGGAGCGTAAGCGAGTAAACATAATGTTGACAAGTCAATATCTTTGCCAGATAGATTGGCAATGGTAACTAAAAAGATTTTGGTATATGCCGACTCACTCCCTATTGATATGGACCCTCTGGATTGCTCCGTCGCATATATAACGACTTCATTAAGGTTGGCTCCAATCGAACCAAGGCAAATATTCGATATACCCATAAATGCTATTGGGATTATTTTTTTCATAAGCACACCATTTTGAATGAATGATTAGTATCCAGGCTTTGATCCTGGGTTAGAGCTATCCGTTGCATTCGGTTTTGCAAATTCTGTAGTTTGGGTTGTTTTTATCATAATGGCTGCCCAATTGTTAATTCATTAGATTTTGCTGTTGGTGAGACAGAACTTAATCTGTGCGCTGTCAATTTTTAGGTTGATCTTTTACTTAATTTTTTTGCGCTTCAGATGTGCGGATTATTTGCATTTTTCAAAAATTTATACCTCTATAAGTTCTCGCATAAAATTAATGCTTTAGTTTTTTGCTTGTTTTTCGATGTCAATTATTCTTATCGCCGTCAACCTCTGGACTGTGAGCTGTTTACTAGCTGTCAAACGTCTATGAGGAGTGTATTTTAAGGCTGTAAACACATTTGTTGTATTGTAGATCTTTGTGATATCTCGCAGCATTGATCTAATGCATCCATGTTCAACTCCTTACGCACATGACCAAATACTTTTCCATGCTGTCATAAAATTATAAATTTGGTCAGCCGGTTAGAGGTCTATTAGAAATCACTATTTCGACGAGGTTTGGCATTGCGGAGCTTATGCCTTTTTCGACTGCTGTCATGATATCCTGAGCCTCTGTTACTCGCTGCGCAGGTAAACCGTAACAAGCGGCCAATGCCATGAAATCAATAGTGGGATCAGTTATGTCCATGCCAATGAAACGGTTTGTTCTGGCGCTGCGGAAGTGAGCTTGCGCACGAGTATAGTTTTTTAATATGTTGTATTCGCAATTGTTCATCACCACAAATGTTACTGGCAAACGTTTATGAGCGGCAGTCCACAAGGCTTGCGGGGAATACATTGCTGAGCCGTCGCCTACTAGGCACACTACGGGAGTTCCTCTTAGCCCTAGGGAGGTACCAACTGCCGCGGGCATACCCCAGCCTAGAATCGCACTGCGTGTAAAAAGATATTGGCAAGTAGATGGTGAGTCCAAGCATGCCCTCACATGCGCAATGGTAGCTGGTGCCTCGTCAATAATTGGGATGGACGGCCCAATTGCCCGCAGCGTCTCTCTTGCAGCGACGAAAGGTGTTGTCACAAGTGCATCTATTTCCTTGTTCGCACGAGTATTGATTTCTACACGACGTGCTTCGCGCGCTTCTATCGCCTGGGTGTATAAAGTGGCTATCTTATTTTTATGACGCAGGTATTTGAGCCGAACTAATGGTAGCAGAGCTTGAAGTGACTGCCGCAGCTCTCCTACTACGCCAAGGGCAACGTCATGAACCCGGCCAAGTTGATTTCCGTCAAGGGTCAATTGATAAAGCTTGCACTGACGTGGGATAGCTGGCCCCTCGGAATAAGGATAACTGATCAACGAATGGCCGCCCAACACAAACACTGCGTCAAATGGTGCAAGCGTCCTCTGGATATCAGAAGCCCTCGGCGGCAAGGTGCCTTGCCAGTAAGGATGTGAGGTCGGAAATGGAATGTGTCCTGGCCAAGAAGAACCAAATACAGGCGTGCCGAGCACTTCCGCAAGCGCAACAACATCTAGGCCAGCACCTGCGGTAAATACTTCGTCACCCACCACCAGCGCTAGACGGCCGGGTATAACGTCAGCCAATGCCTCGGCTAAGTCATCTAGCCTGGCGATGTAACCTCGCTCAATACGAGACGGCTGGCCTGCTTCCATCACGGTGTAGCGTTCCATTACATCGATGGGTAATGAAAGAAAAACAGGACCTGCCGGAGCTGTACGACAGTCTTGGAACGCACGGCGCAGCAACATAGGGATATGTTCAGGATGTAGGATTTCCTCCGCCCATTTGACATTTGGCCGAGCAATACTCACCAGGTCGCCATGTAACAACGGGTCGGTGACGCCATGGCGGGTATCTTGCTGGCCAGCGGTGATCACCATGGGGGTGTTTGCCATTTTGGCGTTGAGAATTGCACCCATGGCATTACCTAGGCCGCCGGCGGTATGCAAATTAACGAAGCCAGGGCGACCGCACGCTTGAGCATAGCCGTCGGCCATGGCGACTACGCTAGCTTCTTGCAAGCAAAGTATGTAATCAATTGTCGCGCAGTCGGAAAGCGCATCAAGCAGCGGCAACTCGGTGGTTCCGGGATTTCCAAATATATGACGGACGCCTTCACTTTCTAGTACCTCCACGAACAAGTCTGCGCCACGCTTTTGGCCTGAGCGCAAGGCGGGGATGTCGAAGGTCGTTTGCATAAATTAAGTCCTCCTACTTTCCAGGTATAGGTTGTGTGTCGGACCGCATCCACTCATTGGGCGTTGCAATCCCACTAATGCAACATCAACTAATACCAATATTTACGGCCAAGATGAAGTTCAATGTTTGAGTCGCTTAATTCGATAGCCGCAGTTTTGTTCTGGCGCTGCAGCACGACAACCGGCTTGAAAATCTGCAATCGGCTAAGGCGGTTAGCCTTTCGCCGTCGCCGCGACTGCAGGGAGAGCGACGTCGCGAGGAGGAAGCCATGTATACTGCGAGTCCCACACGCTGCCTAGCTTTCGCATCTAGAAATTTTAAAAAACATAAAACCTAATGATTTAGGCTCAACCGTGTATATCGGAATGACGCATTCAAACCAAACTTATGGCTGCCGCAGAAAACTTGTCGAGATATGTTGCGTATAAATATTGTATGCCGAACTCCATCATTAGCACCCTTCGAACCTCGATAATTGCTACGACGTATCGCCAATCCAAGATAATTGTATTTCTTAATTGCTGAAAACTATTTCGGCGCCATCAACGAGGCCGCGAGTGTGCGATCAGCACCATCAAGTTTTAGCGCTGACTCTTCCTGAAGCATATTAGTTATAACCGAACTTAACGTGTTGCTGAAGACAGAGATTTGGATTTGTATATTTTGGGATTTGAGATTTCGTGTATTTTCGCTAAGTGACTGGTCTCTTGCGACACTTTCAAGTTCTTGAATTTTTTTATCAATCTTTTCTTGAAGATCTCGAATTGCTTTCAGATAATTTTTTATTGACTTTGGGAGTTTAGCAGCATCAATATCGGGATGCGTACTCTTCTCTTTGTCGGATTTTACTTTTCCTTCAGGTGATAATACCACTGAGACACTTTCAGGCGATGAAGAGTAGGCAGTTGTAGTTTTTTTAGAATTCTCATTGTGAACTTCGAGAGGTCCTAGCTTTACAACCGGCCTTAAAGATAGGGGTGTAGATGACGCGTCATTAATGATGCTCATAATTACTCCCTGATTGTGAGATGATCGTTGTGCCTACAATATTGGCGAATGCGTGCGAATTTTTTGTCTTGCAAGTGCAACGGTATTTTTAGTAAAAGCAAAATTTTCGTAACCACTAGTGGAGCTCCCTCGGGCCGTTGAAATCTCGCATAGCCAGAACTCATCGTCAAGCTTGTTGCACATAAAAAACAAATATAACTGCACCGGGATGAAATATTTAGTGAGGCTTATATAAATTTCGTATTAGTTAGGGTCGACTGATAATACTTTTGGATATCGATATATATGCATACACAGTCCATCAGTTTGAGCGGGCGCGATCACGCTAATTGCTAGGATTTGCACGCACCAACGTAACTCTACCCATCGACTTTTATATCTTGGGTCGTACGGGAACGCCTGCGACCTAGCACCTGAATTTCTAGTGGATTAATCCGTCCCGATATCAATGTCAGCATCATCCGCAAGTAGCCGCAGACTTACCGCGACAAGGTGGCAGCACCAATTCCCCCATATATATGTACCGCCACGCAAACCAGTGGTTTTTAAGCAACAGCGTCACGTGTTCGAAAGAAATTGCCGCCATGCCTTTACCCGTCACGCCTGTCTATGAGGTGCGCTTAGGCGCGTTGCGCAGGGAAGCGCCGGAGTGGGCGACCGTATTGCTCAGGGAGATCGTAGTGCAGTTAGCCAGCATGCTAGAAAATACATTGTTGGGCTATTTGCAGGCGCTCCGCCGTCAACAGGTGCGTAGCGGCACTTGCCTCAGTGCGCGGCCTGATGAGTGAGCACCCGGACAAGGATCACAACGCACCAAAGCGGCCACGTTACCGGCTGGAGCGGCCAGTTACGGAGTCCTGTCAGTCGTCACACAATGAGCAATGAGCGCGCGTGGCAGTAACCGGGCCGCTATCTGTTCGATAACGGCCTGAAAGCCCGGTCAACTAAATTGGTAGTGGACGGTAACTCGCCGCACAGCGCCGGGGGGCAGAGCTAGCCAACCCGTGCACCGCGCGGATGAGTCTTTTCGCCAACACGGATGTGGCGACGCACTTCCACGTGATGTTCTTTTTTTTACGACTTATTGCTACAAAGAAGAACGAGTAAAACCAAAGGAAACGAGGCTTTCGTAAAACTCCTTGCTTTGCGCCGATCGGCATTCAACGGATTTGATTGTTGCAATTTAAGGTAAAGAGATGTCCACGAGTCCTGAGGTTTTTCAGCTAGGTCAAAACACCGCTGCGCAAGCGCACGGCATCCCGGGCAGGGGGCAGGCCAAACATTCGCGCATAGTCACGGCTGAATTGAGACGGACTCTCGTAGCCCACGCGGTAACCGGCTGCGGCAGCGTCCAGCGCCTCGGCGACCATCAGGCGCCGGGCTTCCTGCAGCCGCAGAAGGCAGCGAAACTCGAGCGGACTCATCGACGTTACCGCTTTGAAATGAGCGTGAAAGGTGGAGCGGCTCATGCCGGCGATGTCGGCAATATCGTCAATGCGTAACGGTTTTTGGTAGTGAGCGCGGAGCCAGGTAATCGCTTTGGCAATCTGGGAGAGGCGGCTATCGGCCTTAGCCATTTGCAACAGCATGTAATTGCCCCGGCGGGTGAGGAGCCGATAGAGCACCTCGCGCACCACCAGCGGAGCCAGTTCAACTGCGTCTTGTGGAGTGTCCAGTAAGCCAGCCAGCCTGGTCACGGCGTCGAGTAGCTCCGGTGTATTACCATGGAGCTCTATGCCGGTCGATACCGGGGAGGCTTTCTCGCAACGGCTCGGCGTATCACGCAGGGCTAATTCGCTCAGCACCTGCATGTCGAGGTCAAGCACCAGGCACAAATAGGGTTTTGACTCGCTGGCTTCGATGACCGAGCCCATCACCGGAATGTCCACTGAGGCCACTAGATAGTTGGCCGCGTCGTAAACGTAGGTTGTGGTGCCCACCAACACCTGCTTACGGCCTTGCACGATGTAGCAGAGAGTAGGCTCATATACTACGGGCATGGGCACTGTTGGGCTGTCGGAACGCACCAGAGTAACGCCTGTCAATGGCGTCGAGTGAAAGCCATTTGAAGGTGCATGACGGCTGATGATATCGATCAGCTTTTGCCGCGGATTCATGGTGTACCTCAAAACGCTCTACGACAGAACGCGCAATAGTTCGGACGATGATGCAAGGATGCAGGACGATCCGGCTAGGTGCAAGTCGTCGTTCCCACGCAAAATCCCTCCCAACAGAAGTCAACCTTTGTTTCGTGAGGAGTCACAATGTTTAGCCATTCAGCACTAGATAACTATCGTCTGCTCGGCCGTTCCGGCATTCGTGTTTCCCCTCTCGCATTGGGCACGATGACATTTGGCTCTGATTGGGGCTGGGGGACGGACGATGCAGGAGCCCGGCAAATATTCAACGCCTATGTCGAGGCTGGCGGAAACTTTATCGATACCGCTGTCAATTATACGAACGGGGCTTCCGAACGGATTCTTGGCCAGCTCATGAAGGGTCGCCGTGATCGCCTGGTTATTTCTACAAAGTACACCATGGCCCGTGACCCCGGTGATCCCAACTCAGGCGGCAATCATCGGCTTAACTTGATGCGTTCGGTTGAAACCAGCCTTAGTCAGCTAGACACCGACCGTATAGAACTGCTGTACCTGCATGCATGGGACTTCACCACAAGCGCGGAAGAGGTGATGCGAGGTTTGGATGACCTCGTACGCAGCGGCAAGGTTCTGTATCTGGGAATCTGCAACACCCCCGCGTGGAAGGTAGTGCAGTTGCAAGCGCTCTCAGAGCTGCGCGGTTGGTCGCCCCTGGTGGCCTTACAAATTGAATACAGCCTAGTGGAGCGCACGGTGGAACATGAGCTGCTGCCAATGGCTCAAGAAATGGGGCTGGGCGTAATACCGTGGTCACCCTTGGGCGGCGGCATTCTGACCGGTAAATACGGGCGTAACGACCTGAGCCCAAGCAACGAAGCCGGCGTAGCGTCACAACGCAAGGGCGTTATCAGTTCATCGGGGCACTTGACCGAGCGTTCATTGCAAATCGCCAGTGTGGTGGTAGATATTGCTGAGGAAATCGGCGCAACGCCTTCCCAAGTTGCGCTTGCGTGGACGTTGCGAAATCCGGCCGTGGTGGCGCCTATTATCGGCGCGCGAACGTTACGACAAGCCGAGGACAACTTGAAGGCACTGAGCATAGAGCTGGCAGAATCTCATATTGCCCGCTTGGATCACGCAAGTGCGCCGGAGCCAATTTTCCCGAGTCGGTTTGTTGCCACACCGATGGTCCAGCAGCTCATATTCGGCGGCGCCAACGTGCAAGATCGAGCCTATTAAGAATCGCAAGTAGCAATGAGCAATAACTCCTGTCTGTCAGTAACGCCATCAATAACACATGACTGAATTTTTTTGTTGTCATCCTGTCGAGATATTCTAGTAGGCTTTTCATCTCTGGAGGTTCCTAATGTCGTCTGCATCGTTATCAGTAGGTTTTTTGCTCTATCCCGAGCTTACGCAACTTGATTTAACAGCGGCGTACGAGGTATTTGCCAGGGCCCCTAATGTCGATGTCCACTTGATCTGGAAGACCCAAACTTTAGTCAAGTCAGATCTGGGATTGGAAATCATGCCTAACGCGAGTTTTGAAGCACACCCCAAACTTGACATAATTTGCGTTCCGGGTGGCCCTGGACAAATTGCATTAATGGATGATCAGGAGACGCTTGACTATCTGCGGCGCACTACAAAAGATACGAAACTCATTACCTCCGTATGTACAGGATCTCTAGTATTAGGTGCCGCCGGTTTACTTGAGGGATATCGAGCTACATCGCATTGGTCCTCCTTGGATCAGCTATCTCTATTCGGTGCGACGCCCGTCGCGGAGCGGGTTGTTTGGGATCGTGACAGAGTAACCGGTGCAGGCGTGACGTCAGGTATTGAATTTGCACTGACAGTCATTGCGGATACTCACGGGCGTGAAATTGCAGAAGAAATTCAGCTTCAGATTGAGTACGACCCAGCACCGCCTTTTTCGTGTGGTTCGCCAGAAGGCGCGAGTCGGGAATTGCTGGATAAGCTGAGCGTTCGTAACCGCGAGTTTATGCTCAAGCGACGTAACGCAGCAGAGCGGGCTGCTGCTCGTCTGCAAGCTTTGAGTTGATTAAATGAGATAGGATTTGCACTGGGATCCTGAAGTAGTCTACCGAGCGGCTTGCTGCGGAGCCGCCCATCATACGTACACCCATTGGCATCTTCTCTTTTTGTCTAACGCAGGGACGCTTATAGTCGAAAAGCTCGACGGTTTGCTTAGCGTAGAATTGGTCAAAAGCAGCCTAAGCGAAGTGAATGTAAGCGGACGGCGACCACACTTCGAAAATTTCTGAATTTAGAGCGATATGTTCTGATTGCATGTAATGCCGCAATCTTGGCGACTAGTCTATATAAAATATGGTGCCCTATCAGTGGTTGCACAGTCAGATGGGCATCCACCTTTGCCGCAGTATGTCGGTATCTCATTCGCCCGCCGCGTCGGCAGGCGGGGGGGGGGAACTTTCTTTCGATGCGCGTATCGACCATGACCATTCACCCGTGCTCACTGGTCAAGCTCATAATCTCCGCCGCTCGTTTGCCGATGCGAAGCGACCCGGCACACAGCCATCGTATGCTACGTCAGCAAATAGCTGCGCGCTGCGGGAAAACTAGGGCTAGCCGAGAGTATGCGTCTGATTGGTAAAGTCACACATAGGCGGAAAAGCAAAGGGGGTAAGCCGCGGAGACCTCGCTGTGCTGAAGTTCGAGGTAAGCCATAAGGCTCCAAGTGGGAGCAGAGGTAGTGCGCGGCGACCTTTATAGTTGGGGGGGCTTGTGAACTTGCTTCTAGTCGATTGCAAAAAAGTATAGGGTTTAGTGGTTAAAAGTATATTAGTAAATTATGCCCGCATTGAAAACTGTTCGGCGATGACTTGCCATACTCCAAAGCAATCACTCTCATATCTAATAAATTTAAAGAATTTAAGAAAAGTTTTTGTTAAGCTAAAAATACCGGAGTGCTGCTGATTGTAGAAGCACGATAAAATCAAATTTACTTCGCAGAAAAATCTATGTTATATGTTTTAGGGCTTACTTAACTGGCTTAACAGCAAGCATTAATATACGTAATTTTTGTTCCGCCCATAATGACGTTTATGTATGCGTGCTGTACCTCCTTATTCCTTTCAATATGCAAAATATTAGTTTGATCAAGCAGCTATACGTTTGTGTAGATTTGTCATGCGGGCTGTCGAGGACGATTCACATATGAATAATCGATTGGAAGATAAGGTCATCGTTATAATAGGTGCCGACAAGGGGCTAGGAGGGGTATTGGCGCGCGTTTTTGCGTCAGAGGCAGCGATCGTAGTGGTAAATTATTCTGTGAATAGAACGTTTGCGGAGAGTTTGGTTGCAGATATATCAAGTAAAGGAGGGGAGGCTGTTGCAATTCGTGGAGTTACAAGCAATGCTACAGAGATCGAGGACCTATTTAAAACAGTAATCCAGCTTTACGAAAGATTAGATGTATTGGTAAATAACTCAGAAATTTATAACCCTCTGCCTGCAGAAGAAAAATCAGATATTTCTTTTCCTGCGCATATGGAGTTCAGCACTTATACTTACCTTATTGCTATAGATAAAGCTGCGAAGTATATGGTTAGGGGAGGGAGTGTGTTGAATATCTCTTCATTAGAAACTTTTTCTCCACCATCAAATTCTTCTCTTTTGGAACCAGTTAGCCGAACAGTAGAGAGGCTTACGTTAGCACTATCTAGCGAATTGGCTGCGCGCTCGATTCGAGTAAACATGATTAAGGCAAAAATTTTTTTTAATAAGGAGCCGAGCGAGCTCGGTAGACATGCATGTCTCAGCGAGCACATAAAAGGGAGGGTGCAATTATCAGCGGAGCGGGTAAAGTCAACAAATTATCCAAATGATGATATTTTATCGACCGCGGTATTTCTTGTCTCTGACGAATCAAAATGGATCAATGGAAAATTATTTCTATCTTTCGGCAGTTATCCTGGATAACCACGGAAGAGTGGCTGATTTATAGGCGTGTCTACAGAAAATCTCGATAAGTTAACGTTATGTGTTAAAGCAGAGTGATTCACCTTCTGCATCAGGTATAAACGACTTCGGATCTGCCCCAAAATTACAAAGCGCCTAAAAGTTTCATTTGACGCTTTGTAATTTTAGAGACAGATGTGAATCTTATTCAGTGCCGGTCACTATTATGATCTTGGCGCCCAATTTTCCGGTGCTAACGTAAAACCTTCGAAATTAAATGCTGGTGATACAACACATGACACTAAGGCCCAGCCTGCATTTGCCTCTGCTGCCTGCCATTCATTTGGTAGGATAAGAAGTTGTGGCGTTTCACCTTGTAATACGCTAGAACCCAACATCCGACTTGTTACTGGTCCCGCCTCTGTGATTGCAGTCTTCAATTCAATCGGATGCCCTGCATGCCAAAGCCAGATTTCCGCAGCATCTACGCGGTGCCAGTGTGATTGCTGCTGATGCTCAAGCAGAAAGTAAATTATTGACGCGGTACTACGTTGTCCTCCGTAACTATCGGCTCGCCAAGTTTCTCGATACCAACCGCCCTCGGGGTGGCGAACAAGCTCAAGTTCTTTAATGATTTCATATGGACAGGTCATAGTGTCTCGCTTATGGATGAAGTTTAGCCACCGGCGTTCCTAATTTCGATTTGAGCCCAGCTAATCCACGGGGCTGAATGCCAACGATGGTTTGGGAGGCATCAACCTGTTAGCTGTAGGCATATGCGAATCTAGGTTATCTATTCCAACTGGAACGGTTATGTTATATAGTACCATTTACCGGGGTGTCAACCGCTTATTAAGATTATGTTGGAGGGTGCGAGGTCCATAATGATGAGCATAACAACCATTTAGGGTATTCACTTAAAAGTAATGCGAGTAGTTATCATTTCTTGGAGGTGGAAGTAGAGCTGCCTGGCGCATTAAAAATATTTTTGTCTGGAATTGATCTTCAGCCCTATAGAGCTGTCTTGGTCTGCCATAAGAGAGAGGCAAGTTTACTAGTAGAAAGAATTGAGCTGTGGGATTGATATATTTTTCTTATTTAATTTAAAAACATCGTAGAGGTGCCTAGGATGGAGCTCAGACATTTACGTTATTTTGTCGTTGTTGCTGAAGAACAAAGCATGACTAGAGCTGCGCGTCGCCTAGGAATTCAACAGCCACCACTAAGTATCCAAATTCGCAATTTAGAGCGCGAACTGGAAGTTGAACTATTTGACCGTTCACCTCGTAAAGTTCAGTTAAATGAAATAGGGCGCTCTTTCCTATATGATGCGCAAGCGATACTTGAGGACGCGGAGCAAGCCATTGTTCGAGTTCGCCAAATCGCGCGCGGTGAGCGTGGGCGAATCGTTGTTGGATACACAAGCGCTATTGGTCTGCACGGTAAAATACCCGACATCGTAAAAATATTTAACCAGAAATTCCCAGACATCATAGTCGTGCTGGAAGAGGTATCAGCCTCAAATGCGTTTGAGGCTGTCACATCTAATTGTTTAGATGCGTTATTTACCTGGTCCACAGCAGCGAGTTTTCATATGCTCAAAAGCAGAGCGGTTAGCGAAGAACGAATGGTTTTAGCTATACCTAAAGAAAATTCGGCTTGGATTGATAGTAAAGCCATCAATACATTTGAAATTAAAGATCAGGATCTCTATTTTGACAGAAATATATGCGGTGCGCGGGTGCAAGTTTTTTTTGCAGATTCGAAAAATCTAAGATTATTACCTCGCACTTTTGAAGACGTATCACAATTACTCTCTGTTTTAGCAATCGTAGCTGCTGGAAACGGGATTGCGCTTGTACCGAAATATATGGAAGCGTTTTATTGTGAAAATGTTTATTATAAAGATTTAGTAGGAGGCTCTATATTATCAGTACCTCTGAATTTGTATTACTTTGAGTCCTCGCAGGACTCATATACCTATCGGCTCGCTGAAGTTGTGAGCGATATTGCTAAGGCGCAGCTGAGTTTCGAAAGTCGGGCCCGGGACGTCACCGATCTTCAGTAAAGCCAGCACAAATAGTGTAAACATTTACGATTTTTCACATCTCGCTAGCTACTTGGCGGCTATTATCTTTAGTAGGTAGCGATTAATGACAACTGTAAGTAGTCGAGGAGATGGCAGTGATAGAACTTCATACGCGAGTAAATCGTAATAATAATGATACGCTGACACGAGTCCTTGAGGAGAAGAGGGCAGTTGAGGAGGAGGTCGATACCGGATCGGCTACAGCACGCGCCATATACAACCACAAATACGCCGTTATTTTTGACGCTATCCTCGCGAAACATGCGAGTGATGCTGGGCAATCTAAGCTTTAGGAGTGTTAAAGACAGGATAGGTTAGCTCTATCTTATCAATCGCCATGCTGACTCCTTTGCCTAGTGCATCTGCGTGTTGATGTTTCATCAAACGGGGGATTTCGAGATTGAAAAGCATCGCCACTAGCTTTTCTTATGGTCGACTTTGTTGCTGTATTCAATAGCACAGTTGTAGCGTGTTTTTATGATTGATTAGTGAGTAAGTAATAGCGCCGGATTGAATCTGCAATCAGAAAGTTAGTCATGACTGTTGGGATACCCATAACTAATCCAGGTATGGAGGGTAAATCACTTGCCCGATCCGTGGCTGAATTTGAGATGAGAGGCTTAAATATAAATGATATGCTATAACGTAGTTGTTGCAATGATCCAATTGGCCTCTTGTCCCCGTTACAAGAACTTAAGGGTTCCGTAGGTCTAGAAGCCAGCCTTTAACTACGGGCTCATATTTTTTCAATCACAAGAAAGCTATCAGCGGCTGATGTTAGCGGGCTGGGGCTCTAACGATATCAAGTCCGTAGATCTCGGCGAGAAATATCAATGACTCTAAAATTTAAAGTGATATTATTGGTGACGTTGCCTTTATTAGCGTTTGCAGTGATGGCCGGAGGCGTAATAATTAAAAGCTTACATGTACTGGGTGATGAAGAGGTCAGTGCCACTCGAGAGCGAATGTTAGAGGATAAGCGGAAAGAGTTAAGAAACTATATGGCGATAGCCACTGGTGCAATTAGAAATATCTACGAAAATTCCATTGATGGTGATTTTGACAGCAGAGCCAAGGCTATTGAGATCCTGTCAAATATCAAATATGGTAATGGTAGTTATTTTTTTGGCCAAGACTCTAATATAATTACTCTATTTCGTAGTAATAGCACAGCTGTTGTCGGAAAAAATTTTCGTGATGAGAAAGATACTCACGGAATCTATGTGAACCGTGAGTTGGTACGAGCGGCTAAAGACGGTAGTAACTACATATTTTATTCTGCGCCTGTTCCAGGCGATGACAAAATATTGATACCAAAGCTCGCATTTAGCACTTACCTTTCAAAATGGGATCTGGCTCTAGGTACTGCGATCAATCTTGACGACGTTGATAGAGAGGTGTCTACAATTCGCCGCGAAATAGAAGCTCGAATTGATTACGCAATTTTAGGCATCGCTATAATTTCTATTATTTCAGTTCTGCTATTTAGCGCCATTAGTACTATTTTGGTCGGCAACTTTCTTCGTCCGTTGCAAAAAATTAAGGAGAATTTTGATGACATAGCAGCAGGTGAAGGAGACCTGACTCAGCGTCTGAGGGTGCATAGCCGCGATGAACTGGGTGAACTAGCTCACTCTTTCAATAGTTTCGTAGAAAAAATTCATGGCCTTGTCAGACAAACTGTTGAAATGACGGTTTCACTTTCGTGCCTTGCATCTGAGATTACAACACAAGCTGCTGGGTCTGAGAAGTCTATGGCACAGCAACAGAGTGAAACCGATTTAGTTGCCTTAGCTATGAACGAGATGTCTATAGCTGCAAATGAAGTTGCAGGCAGTGCGGAAAGCTCTGCTGACGCTGCATATGACGCTAACGAGTTAGGAGTGTCGGCAAAAATTGTGGTTAGTGCAAGCCTTAGCCAAATCATTTCTCTGGTAGGAGATATTCGCTCAAGCAGTACAAAGCTGGACGTTCTCCAGCAGGATGTTAATAGTATAGTTAAGGCATTAGTCGTAATAGATTTTCTCGCTAAAAGAACAAACCTACTTGCGCTTAATGCTGCAATTGAAGCCGCTCGCGCGGGAGAGGCTGGTCGCGGCTTTGCAGTGGTCGCCGAAGAGGTTCGCGCTTTATCTGATCGTACCCAGCTAAGCGCGAACGAAATAGGTGAACTAATTGGTCGGTTGCAAGCCGGCACACAAGAAGCTGTTATTGCTATGCGTAAATCAAGTGGTGCTGGTGATCTTGCAGGCGAATACGCCAATAATATCGACACTTCGTTAGACTCTATTGCAAATTTAATAACCGCGGTGAGCTCCCTGACCGCGCAAATCACCAGTACTGCAAAAAACCAGCAGTCCGTAGTTGAGGACATAAATCGCAGCGTACAGAAAATTGCGGAAAGCGGAGGGCGCGTCGCTCAAGAAGCGCGCACTGGAACTCAGACCGCCCACAAACTTACCCAACTTAGCAAAGCTCTAGAAGATCTTATGAGGCAGTTTAAAATTTAAATTCGTCACTGAGTGCGTGCTTAGCGTTTCATGATTAATTGAATCATGGTGCTGTCGCATTTGACCTAAAAGAAACTATGTGTCGCTGATATAGGGGCTCGTCTCGACGTGTCAACGCATGGCTTTTATGATTGGATAATGCGCTACAGCAAATCTCAAGAAAACGGTAGAACGGCCTAGATTTTCCAATTCGTTTCAATGCACGGATTGCAACCTTTTACGACAGACCCTATTCTGATTTTGAGACCAGGGTTCGAGGTGCAACCGAGCGGATTTTTCCCTCACTGTTTCAGTTTAATTAGGAATACTTCGACTGGCTCAGCGACAAACCGCGGTTTGGTGATAGTGGCCACTCGATTACCACACCATCGCAGCGATAGGCGACGGGTTAGGTCAATCCGCGCCGGGTAGCTCGTGATCAGCTTGATGCGATTTACAAACGCTAGCGCCAGTGAGCGGTCTGCAGGCGGTGTTCCCCGAACTTGGTGCCCGCCCGGATCGGATCAAAATAGCCGCCCTTGATGGTTAGGCTTAGCGTAACAATGGTCGCTTACCAACCTTTAATCAGCGCCAAACTAATATCGGCTCGGTTAGCTTCGGTTTAAACAACATGCTGTGATGAATACTTGGACTTCTTGTAGGAGTTCTTCGTCCTCTTCCGTGCCCCCCATAAATCCGCCATGCGGCATGCCTTCTCCAAGATAGAACTCTACTGGTACCCCTGCCCGGCGCAATCCACGATGTAGGCGTGCTGCGTTAGATAGGAAAAGATCACGAGTACCAGTTTGCAGGAAAGTTGGCGGTAGTCCTTCAAAATTGCCAAACAGAGGCGAGAGATAAGGATCGGCTAGGTCAGCCCCTGCAGCGTAGAGCTGATTAATCTGCATAAGCGGTAGAGGAAGCACCACATCAATATAGCGGTTGGTATGAAAGCTGTCCCCAGATTCAGTCAGATCGACTTCTGGCGATAGCAGTACTAGCCCTGCGGGCATAGGCAGGCCCTCATCGCGCCCGCGTAGCAGCATCGCCAAAGCGAGATTGCCGCCAGCAGAACGCCCGATGAGGACAATTTCATTTGGCGAATGCTGGCTCAGCACATACCGATACGCCTCGAGGCAATCATCCAGTGCGGCAGGATAGGGATGTCTGGGCGGCAACCTATAATCAACGCCATAGCAGGAGATGCCGTATCGGTCCGCTTGCTGCTGCGCGCTCACGCGGCATGCTTCGCCGCTGCCGAAGAGGAGGGCACCGCCGTGCAGATCGATACAGGCATGCTTCGGGCGAATCTCGCCTTTAGGGGTTGCGACGTGAATTTCGGCGTTCCCGATTATCAAAGTCTGGACATCTGCGTGTAGTTGCTCAGTTGAGCCTTTCACGGCTAACTCGTATTGACTATTCACATACTCCTGAAGTGTTTGCCATGCGGCGGTATCATCCGCCGCTGGCAGTTGGTAGAGGGCATTAACTGGCGTGCCCTGTGCAGTAACCAAATTTTGTAATTTGGCCTTTGCCTGGGGGCTGATCGAAATAGGGAAGGGAACAATACGATCCTGCAACAATATCCCGTGATGGGGGTTGGTGATCTTGGCATCCGCCATGAGGGGCTCCAGTGCAATAATTGAAATACTTTAGACTTTTCTGTGGTTCGTGGACCTGGTGTCGATCAGCGTGACTTGTTGCCCTAGTTGGCACCCGCCAGCGAGCCTTTGGGCGCGCAAGCCGAGCGTTATCGTTAGGCTGCTCTATCTGTAGGTCATTGCTATGGACCTGCTGGTTGTGGCTTTCCATTTGGATCTTGGCCTACACCCTCTACAGGCCAGCGACTCAGCCTTAACAGCCAGGATCTGAGTCAGCGATACGTTAATGGCTACGTGCTGCTTGTTACTGTCGTCGATCTGCGCTTGCGACCGGTCGGCGGAAGCATAGCTAACTCCGCAGCGCTCAGGGTCAGATGTGCTTTCATTGGCTCGACCCTTCAGGCTGGGCCAGTTCGGGCTCAACGTCGACGCCGTATACTTCGATGGAGGCAGATCCGTATGTTAGCGGTGATTGACAAGATTTGGCAGACTAGCCTAGCTGGAAAGTTGGCTAGGTCATAGTCACTTACAGTTGTATCAACGCCTAATATATCTGATGCGGTGTTCAACTATACCGCCCGGTTATTTTAATGAGTTCCACCTCTTTTTCTGAAGCTTCTGATCAGCTCCCCTTGTCCGACAGCGAACGTTGCTCTGAATAGCCATCCTTGTCCTTCCAAAATGATATGTTTTTAGTGACTGAGGACTTGAGCGAAAAACTTCCGAGCTCTGGGAGATCGATTTTCGACGTCACCAAAAAGGACTCCGTTGAGCAGTCTTCGATGATTCGCCCTTGGTCCAAGAAGATCACCCGATCACTCACCTTTCTAGCGAAACCCATCTCATGGGTCACGCACACCATCGTCATGCCGTCATTAGCGAGTTTGACCATCACGTCCAAAACTTCACCGACCATTTCCGGGTCCGGAGCCGAGGTAGGCTCATCAAACAGCATGGCGACGGGGTCCATGGTTAAAGCGCGGACGATTCAGCCGTAGGATGGAGCCAAACTGAGACTAGGACGCCGGACCGTAAAGCCCAGCTCTCAAAGCATCCTCAGCAATTTCCGACAATCCTCAAAGGCGGAAATCGGGCATAAGGAGGAGGGCAGCCATTGATCCTCAGCTGACCAGCTTCGAGCGACTGACGTGGCGGTGGTCTAGCAGCAGCCAATTCGTCGAATCAAAGCTGAAGGTCGGGTTGACTCAGATTGAGCAGGCCGGTAGCTCGCCCATCTGAATCTCAGGACGTTCGAGTAGCACTAAGATGGAAGGAAATATCCAAATGCAGGAACAATTCCGCAATTTAGATTTTTACTTCTCTGAAATTTCGATCTTCACTTCCGGGTACCGTCGAATCAGTGGCTTAGACAGCTTATGAACATCTATGACATGACCTGTCGTTTAACATAATATACATTATGCGAACCATCCGAACTATCCGTTAGCAGCTCTGTACGACGCATTTCACTAAGCGGCCTGCAACCACCACCCGCAGATTCAAAAGCAGCCACCGTCGCCCTCGTTGATCTGTCTTCGTTCGCCCCCTGGGCAGTCCGACATTTACGACTAGTCAGCGCACCGTTCACCAACACTGTGGTGAAATTGATAACGTTGCCCGTCGTAACGCATTACTGGAAAACAAAAGCCCGGGCCGCCGACCTCGACATCAGGCCAACCATCATTGCCTTTGCTGGCGAGAAACTGAGCGACACCGTTTTCTTCGAGCATGAGTTTCCAATGACCGTCAGATTGCTGGCTGACTAGATAAAATCCAGTGCCCGCTTGCCCATAACAGTCAGTGCTGCCTTCGGTAATCAACGCATCCGGCCGGCCGTCACCATTCAGGTCCTTAACCAGCTCCATGGTTGCCGGCGTGTAGCTACCAGTTGTCTCGATTTCGCACTCCGACGTCTCTTGATTAAATCCAGCAGCGCGGAATGCTTTTAACTGCTCGCTACGCGGTAGTTCATCTGCCAGCGCTGTAGCACTGGTCATGAAACATGCCACCCACAGACCTGATTTAAGCCGTCCCAGCATATAGACCGTCCCTTTATGAAGCCCAATGTGAAGTGTCGCGACTGTACCCGCACTAGCGTAAAGGATAAAACGAGAAGTGCTAAAGGGTTCGCTACGCGCAATCAGGGGCAGTGCCCGTCAGATTTCAACAGGCAAAACCCCTGTCTGGCTCAAACTTGAGCAAAGCCGCCGTCGACAAACATTTCACTGCCGGTCATGAAGCTGCTCTCATCCGATGCCAGGAACAACGCGGCTGCGGCAACTTCTTCAGGTTTGCCGATACGACCCAGAGGAACCTGCGCCGTCATGTCGTCGATGATCGCGTCCTTCTGGCCCGTACCCGACAACGCCAAGTCCAGGCCCGGTGTCGAGATCGGGCCTGGTGAAAGTACGTTGACGCGAACGCCGGTGCCTTTCAGGTCCAGTGCCCAGCTCCTGGCGAAATTTCGCAGCGCGGCCTTGGTAGCGCTGTACACGCTGAATGCCGGTGTGCCCATTGTGCCGGTGGTCGAACCGGTGAGGATCACTGAGCTGCCAGCGCTCATCAGGGGCAACGCTTTTTGTACGGTGAACAATGTGCCTTTGACGTTGATGCCAAAGGTACGGTCGAACGATTCCTCTGTGATCGATCCGATCGGCTGGAAATCTCCCAGGCCTGCGTTGGCGAACAATACGTCAACCCGGCCCTTGGCGGCCTTGACCTGGGTAAAGATGCGCTCCAGGTCGTCCAGGTTTGAAATGTCGCCCTGGATGGCGATGGCTTCAGGGCCGATCAGTTGCAGCGCCTTATCCAGTTCTTCCTGGCGACGCCCTACGATGACCACCTGCGCGCCTTCTGCTGCAAAGCGAATGGCGGTTGCCAAGCCGATGCCGCTGTTGCCACCGGTCACCACTGCGATTTTCCCGTTAAGCCTGCTCATGCTGAACTCCAATGAATTAGGTTGAGGCCCAACTCTAGATCTGCGCTATTCTTTTGAATAGTATGCACCTTTAAGTAAGTACCCCCATTGGAGCCAAGCCATCATGGCCAATAACTCATTCAACTGTGGTCTGGAAGCTGCCCTGGCGGTGATTGGCGGCAAATGGAAGCCCCTGGTGCTGTTCAACCTGGCCCAGAATGTTCATCGATATGGTGAATTAAGACGCGCAATTGGCGGTGTGACCGATAAGGTGCTGATCCAGCAGCTCAAAGAGTTGGAGCGCGACGAGATCATTGCCCGTGTGGACTTCCACGAGATACCGCCGAAGGTCGAGTACTCCCTGACACCCTTCGGGCAGTCCCTTGCCACGGCGCTGGGCGCGTTGTGCCAGTGGGGCACGCAGCATATGCAAACGGTTGAGCGTATCGCCGAACGACGTACGTCTGCCCTCTCCCAATCCTGAGCCCCCTGCCCTGATTGCCAACTCAACTAAATGACTATTTAGTTGAGTTAAATCAATAAGTTACAGCCTAAATCGATCGACGGACCGTGACAGCTGGCCTGCCAGGCTGGACAACTCGTCTGTTGTCGACGCTGTCTGGCCAATGACCCGGCTATTACTCTCCGACATCCCCGCAATCATCTCCACCTGGTGAGCAATTTCATTGCTGGCCAGGCTCTGCTCCCCGATGGTGCGGGAGATATCGTTGACCATCTCGGTGGTATTCAACGTGGCTTGGAGAATCTCGCGAATTGCTCGCTCCACCTCGGCGGTCACCGCCATGCCCTTATCGACCTGTGCAACGCCCTCCTCCATGCTGGTGACCGCTTCCCGCGTGCTTTGCTGGATGCGCCCCACCATGCTGGCAATCTCCTGGGTCGAAGCACTGGTGCGCCCGGCAAGGCTGCGCACTTCATCGGCGACTACGGCAAAACCGCGCCCCTGCTCGCCAGCGCGAGCGGCCTCGATGGCGGCGTTCAAGGCCAGCAGGTTGGTCTGGTCGGCAATCCCTTTGATCACCTGGATAATGCTGAAAATTGCCTCAGACTCTTTGTCCAGCGTACGGATCACCTGGGCCGATTGCTGCGCGGAACGGGCGATGCCATCCATGTCGCTGACCACTTGATGAATCACCCGGCCGCCGTCCTTGGCCAGGATTTGTGCCTGGTTGGCCATCTCTGAGGCGCGCCCGGCATGCCGAGTGATTTCCTCGATGCTGGCGGTCATTTCACTCGCGGCAGCGGCCATGGTACTGGCTGCGGCGCTTTGTTGCTGGCTGCTGCCGGCGACTTCATGGCAGCCGTGGCTCAGTTGTTCGCTCATGCCGTTGACGCCGTGCGCGTTGCTGCGCACCACTTCGATCATGCCGCGCAGGTCGCGTTGCATGGTGGCGAGGCTGCGAATCAACGCGCTGGCTTCATCCTTGCGGCGGGGTTCGACAATGGTTTCGCTCAAGTTGCCATGGGCGATACTCTCGGCAATGCGGCTGGCCGTGTGCAGTGGCCCCATGATGCTGAGCATGACCCACCGCCCCTGTGCCAACAGTAATAGCAGACTGGCGATCAGCACCACGCCCAAGGTGAGGTTGGCATTGCTGATGCTCTGCCGAGTGCCGGCACTGGCCTGCTGGGTGTTGTTCTCGATCTGCTCGCTGAGCGACGCCATTT